>Ga0209066_10000717_pt1 | contig 47203 bp, 49 predicted proteins | sample All_14_2_FD_187198 | JGI IMG/M metagenome (GOLD analysis project Ga0209066, IMG submission 187198) | Freshwater microbial communities in response to fracking from Pennsylvania, USA - Allegheny Zone_MetaG_DW_15 (SPAdes) (version 2) ... | reverse complement strand
CCCTGTAGGTAAATTCCTCATCGAGAGGCAATCGCCTTTGCTAATGAAACCTTCGGTACTTTCTCAATGAGACCTCGTTCGTGCGCCAGCTCATACGCACTCAGGTACCCGTTCGATTTTCGATACTTGTGATTGAGCAGATGCAGCATGGATTGGAATGTCTGGTTTGATATTTGAGAGAGATCGGTGCCTTTCGGCAGAAACCAACGCCGGATGAGCCCGATGGAAGACTCCCTGTGGGGGTTTCTGCCAGGGCGTTTGCTCTCTGCACGCTTCTCCCGTGCATCTTCTTTCGCTCGCTTGGCGGAGTATCGCCACGTCTTCTTGTCGTACCGCTGCAATTCACGGGAGATGGTGCCTGGAGAGACCTCCACCACCTCAGCGATCTCTTTTTGCTTGTGTCCCCAGACGTACAGGGCCTGGATGCGGTCACGGTCATGTTCGGTTAAATGCCTGAATTCTTTGCGCTTTTTCATACCACCGTATGGTACGGCAGTTGCCTCTCAAAGAGGAATTCAAGTATTTTTGTTTTAACGAGGCTGCTTCTTAAGCCAGAGGTAGAGGTCTTCGAGTGCTTTAACCCCGTCGCCGGCAGCGATGTTGTTCTGGTGATAGAGCTCATCAGTGCAGTCACCAGCAGCCCAAACGCCGTTGAGTGAGGTACGCTGATTCTTGGCATCCACAGTGATACGTCCGACTGTGTCGAGCGATACCAGCGAGCGGGCAAAGTCAGTGCTTGGAATGACCCCGGCTTCCACAAAAATACCTGAGACGGAGAGTTCTGCAGTTTCGCCGGAGTCTTTATTTTTGTAAGTGAGTCCGGTGACAAACTTCTCACCTTTTATTTCCGTGGGTTCAACATGAGTGAGCGTCCTCATATTTGGATGTGCCAGCACTGCCGCAACGGTAATCGGATCTGCTTTGAAGTCTTTGTGGCGGTGAATGAGCGTGACTGACTTTGCGTAGGCGAGAAGTTGCGCAGCCGTTTCAAAGCCGGCGTTTCCACCACCGATGACGGCAACGTCCATGCCCGAGAAAAGAGGACCATCACACGAAGCGCAGTAGGTAACACCCTTGTTCTCAAAGAGGTGCGCACCAGGGATGTCGAGCGTGCGGCGTGTGGCGCCAGAGGCAATCAGAATGCTGCGTGCATTAAACTCCTTGCCGGCTTTTGTTTTTGCGAGAAAGCCATCGCCAGTTTTTTCTACAGACACAACACGGTCTTTTACTACCTCAAGCACATCGCGTTTTGCAGCGTCGAGATGCGCTTCTAGTGATTTGGCGAGATCAGCACCAGAGATTTTAGGCGTGCCGATCCAGTTTTCGATGCCTTCTGATTCGGTAGACTGACCGCCGATGGTTTCCGCGATAAGAATAGTCTTGAGGCACTTGCGCGCGGCATAGATGCCACCGGCGATGCCCGCAGGTCCGCCGCCGATGATGATGAGGTCGTTCACCCCGTTAGAAATAGTTTTTTCATTCATGGATTCATTGATCAGCGGTGGTGGCTATTAATTCCGTCATTTCTAACGGGGTTCATGCACGCAGTATACCAAATTAAATTTTACCAAGATGGAACGAGGACACTTTGTGTAAAGAAGTAGCGCAAGTGTCTGAACACGGTCTTTGGCATATATATTTGGCGCAGAATTCTGATGCTGCAATGCCAAAGTCGGACACTGGAGCTTAAGAAAACGCCCCACTGGGGGCGTTTTCTGCTTCTTTACTCAAAGCTGTCCGAGCGGAGTTTACTTCCTGTGACGGCGAAGAATCGCGGGAATTGCACCCCACGCACCATCGTCTTCTTCTACCGGAGGTGGTGTAGGTGCTACTGTCTCACGAGAAGGCTGTGCTGTAACGATTGGCTCCTCCTTTTCTTTCTCCGGCATTTTTGCAGCCATCACTACAGGCTCTTCTTTCTTTTCGTCGCGCTTGAGCACGTCGTGGTAAATACGTCCGCGCTCCTCTTCCTTGCGCTCGACAGGAAGCGAGAAGAGGGAACGCTCTTGTTCAACATGCCGTGAAGCTGCGGAACCTTCGGGGAAACCAGTCGCGATTACAATGATGCGAATCTGACCCTTCTTGAGCTTGTCGTCGTGCATCATACCGAAGATGACTTTCGCGGACTTGTCGACGGACTCGTTGATGACGCGCGCAGCCTCTTGAACCTCCATGATACCGAGGTCGTCAGCTCCTGCCACTACAAAGAGAATTCCTTTTGCGCCCGTTATAGAAATATCGAGGAGTGGGGAATTGACTGCACGCTGGGCGGCTTCTTTTGCGCGATCAGCGCCTTCGGCGACTCCTATACCCATGAGTGCGGGGCCGGCACCTTCCATGATTGCTTTGATGTCGTTAAAGTCAGTATTGATCTCGCCCGGAGTAGTGATAATGTCGGATACACCCTCAACGGCCTGGCGGAGAATTTCATCGGCCATAGCAAATGCACTCTTTGCCGTAGTCTGTGCTTCAACAACGGCGAGAAGTTTGTCGTTTGGAATGACAATGAAGGCGTCAACTTCTTTCTTGAGTTCTGCGAGACCCTGGTCTGCAATGGCACTACGCTGCGCGCCTTCAAACATAAACGGTTTAGTAACCACTGCGACGGTGAGTGCGCCAAGTTCTTTTGCAATCTTTGCAACGATGGCAGACGATCCAGTGCCGGTACCGCCGCCCATGCCGCAGGTGATGAACACCATGTCTGAGCCCTGGAGTGCTTCTTGAATTTCTTGACGAGTCTCCTCTGCAGCGCGTCGGCCGAGTTCCGGGTTCATGCCCGCGCCAAGTCCGCGCGTGAGATTTTTGCCGATGTGAATTTTGCGCTTTGCAAGGGAACGATGAAGGTCCTGCGCGTCAGTGTTTACCGCGATGAATTCAACGCCACGCACTTTCGAGTTGATCATGTGGTTGATTGCATTGCCACCAGAACCGCCAACACCAATGACACGGATTCGCGCAAATGTTTCGATTTCGGGTTCAACGCGTTTGGACATAGTGATATAGATGAATTTCACCTATGATACCATTCGGCGCCGATATGCAAACCTTGACACTGCAGGCAGATCAGGTTGCTTTTTTCGGGAGAAGTTCTTGTATTTTTTGTGTTCCGCGATTGAAGTCGCTCGAGGTGTAGTCTAGACGTGATAAAAACGCATAAAGTCCTGGTTCGACGGAGTCAATGAGTTTTGGAATTTTGCGAAGAAAAAGAGGATCTTTACGAGACTCCATCATCACCTCTTTCAATCCGTCAACGGATTCCCAAAGTCTTTCGAGTCCCGGCTGCGCGTATCCTGGAATTGGAATTGTAAGGGTGGGGCCCTCTTTATCGAAGTACATATTTGAGGGAGTGGTTTCGAACTCCTCACCCGCATTCATTTTTATTTTGAAATGGAGATTGGGAAAATTTTTCCGAGCGATTCTTCGGACAGCCACGAGGCAAAATTTTTCCGAGCAATTTCGCTCATATTCTTTTGTGTGTATCTGACACAAAACATTTGAGCGAAAGCCTCTTCCAAATACTCACCCCGAGGACTTCTCGAGTTTGTGGTTCGGTGTTTGAAGCCGTTGCGGGTTATTCGCTCGTCTGTGTGTTTGTGTCCGGACTCATTTACTCCTTCCCTCGATACGCGTACTAACCACTCGTTTGAAGCGTGTGCCAGTTCGTGTATGGCGAGCCCTTCGGAATACGCCGTACCGTTAAGCGTCTCCAGTTCAGGGTCTCGAACAGCTATCGCTACATCGAGGAGCGGCGAGTGATAGCCGTTGCTATTTTCGAGAATCATTCCTGGCTCGTTACTTATTTCATGCAAGAGAGGCACTTGTTCTCGTTCAATAAAGAGGTACAGGATGGGTCGTAGTCCTTCGTCTTTTAAAAATTGATCAATCCTTGCCGTGTTGATTCCCTCGAGTTTATTGGGAATCTCTTCAAGGACTTTTTCTCTGGTTTTAGAATATTCTTTTGTGTATTCCGTTATGGAATCTATAATCGGTTTTGAAAAGCCTTCAGGACCGCGTGGCATATTTGTTTACGGTAAAAACTGTCGGAAGAATTTTGCCACAGAAGAGTGCATGCCGCGTTTTGGTACGGTTGTGTCGCCAGTGAGGCCCCACAGTGCAAGGCCGTAACTTACAGCCCAGGTTGCATCACGAATTTTTCCATCGTCTGCTAGACGAAACTCTGCCACACGCGACGGAAGTTTTAGAGACCCTTTTGCGATGTCGACAATAGAACCTTGACCTGCACCACCGCCAGAAATAATGATGCCGGCCGGAAGCGGTCCACGTCGCCCGAGTGACTTCAGGTGTTTGTCGACGAGTGTAAACATTGCCGTGAGGCGCGACGTAATAAAATCGTCTACTTTTTTTCGTGGGTACATGGCACCGGTGAGTTTGCCGACCTTTACGCGTTCGGCTTCTTCAAGCGAAATGCGAAAGCCAAGGGCGATGTCATCGGTGATGTGAGAACTGCCCATAGGGAAGACTTTTACCGAGACGGGGATACCTTCGTCGTATACCACGATAGAGACGGTCTCAGCACCAATATTGGCCAGTACACAGCCCTTCATTTTTTGGTCGTTAGTAAGCAGTACATAGGAGCCGGCAAGAGGCGATGCCATTTGATCAATGATTTCAATACCGGCGTCTTCTGCAGCTTCAACGAGCGCATCAGCGTGCTGGGCGAGCGCAGTTACAAAAAGATAGTCGGACTCCAGGCGCACGCCTTTCATGTTTAGTGGCGTACCGAGCGATTTATTTCCGTCGATGCGATGCTCAGTAGGAATCGTTTGGAGAATGCGGCGATTCAGAAACGCCGGCCTTGCTGCTTCAAGCGCAAGTTCGGCTGCTTTCTCGAGGTCGAGTTCGGTTATTTCTTGATCAGCGCGACTTACAATAACCTCACCTGTTGCACGTGCTTCGTCGAGCGAGATGCCGCCGATAGCGAGGAAGCCGTTTTTAATCGGTACCTGTGCCATCAATTCGGCTTGCCGTTTTGCATCTCGGATGCTCGCCGTGACCTCTTCTTTGTTTACGATGTAGCCGTGGCGCAGTCCTTTCGACTCAGAGAGGCCTGTACCGAGTATGGAAATTGAACGACCGCTTTTGTCAGCGATTTCTTCGACGACGACTATCTTTACCTGATAGGTGCCGATGTCTATTCCTGTAGTGATGCGTCGGGGCATGGGTATGTGCGACGGCATCCTTGAATTCCTCAAGGAGCTTTTCTTCGCGTCTCTCCATTGTAGTCCCATGTGGCATCCCCTTCAAATGGAGTAGTGCGTGGATAAACAAGAAAAGTGAAAATTCGTTGACACGCAGCCCAAAGTTTTTCGCTTGTTTTCGAGCCTCGGTTGGACAGATAATCACCTCGCCACTCTTTGGTCCGACTTCATAAGAAAGGACGTTGGGAACATAATCTTTTCCGCGTAGGCGTTTGTTTAGTTGCTTTGCTTTACGGGTATCTACAAAGGCAAGCGAAATCTCCCAAGATGGGAGTATGCGACGAGCGACCTGCTCGTAGAGAGGAGGCATTTATTTATGGCGACCTTTGGTGCGCGCTGCAGGATCGATCTTGCCGAGCTTGACGAGTTCGTTGTAATTCTCGCGGCGATCTTTAGAAATCATGGCACGCTTGTGTTCAACGTTCTTTGAAAGTGCGCGCTCGAAGTAGCGTCGATCACGCATTTCACGAACGAGGCCGAGGCCTTGTGCGCGGCGGGAGAAACGACGAATAAGCGAAGAGACGCTCTCGCTCTTTCCACGGCGTACTTCAATTCGGGTGCTTTGAGTCATGTGAGAGAAACTTTACCACTAGGGCAAATGAAGCGCAAGTACACCGCATGGGCGTTATGCGATTGCCCTGAGTCGGTCAACAAAGGATGCTATAGGTATTGTTGTTTCTTGCTGGGTCTCGCGATTACGGAGGACCGCTGAGTGTTCAAGCGCTTCTTTTCTACCCATGATAATGAGGTATGGAGGGTTCAGTTTTTCAACGAGATGCATTTGTTCTGTTAGAGACTCGAGACCAACGCTTTGAACGAGGGGTACGCGCGCGTGGCGGAGCTCCTCAGCAAGCGCAAAAGAGGCATGTTTCGCTTCAGTGCCAATATGGACAAAGGCAAAGCGTGGCTTTGGTTCTTTGCGCGGCGGCATTACTTTTCCGCTTGTGCCTTGAATACGCAAAATAGCACCGGAAGATGAAAGGGGTGTTCTGAAAAACATTTTTGCAAGGTCACCGTAGCGAGAACCCCAGGCAATTTGCTTATCATTCAAACTCAATTCGAAACAGGTTTCGCTCCATGCGTTCCCGCGGGAAATGAGTTCACGCGCAAGTTCAAACGGCGTCTCGGTCATTTCAAGAAATTCAATGAGTTCTTCAAAGCGTTTGCGGCTTGCATCGGAAAGCTGATCCGTTGGGGCAGGGAGCTCCGTTGCGCATAGCTCTTTTGAAGCAAGTTCAGCCGCTTCAAACACATCACGTTTTGCGCAGGAGAGGCAGTTTTCGGTGAGGCCGCTTGTTTCTAGGGGCAGTGCGCTGCGTTTTTTAAAGAATACGCCGAGTTCGCGCGCGAAGCGCGCACGTGTTTCTTTGTCACCCATGGTGTTGATACGTACGATGGGTGCTTCTTTATACAAATCACGAACAAGTTCGCGCGTGGCGCGAATAACAACCGCATCAGCAATGGCGCGGTCGGTACCAATGGCGTGGAATTGCACAATGATTTGGCGTGGTGCGGCGCGTCCCGGTGCAATGTTGGTATGCCAGGTAAATAGCGGCGTGCGCGAGGTCGGTACAAGGCCTGCAGAAACGCACTGCTTCAGGAAGTTTGCAAACACTTCCGCATTTGGATCAAGCGCAATGCCAGAAAGTTCTTTTGGAAACTCGACGTTCTTTCCTTGTCCACGTTTTGTGACTGCAAGTTCTGAAAATGGAGTGAAGCCATAATACTGTCCAATCGAACGCGCTCGGCGAAGGACTTCATCTGCAGAAATGGTGTCGCGGGACATGGTGGTTTAGTACGGTGTGGTTATGGTTCCAGGCAGGTAACCTGCGTTCGAAATTGGCAAAAGACGAAGAAAGACGTATCCAATAATGTCTTTTGCCGGAAGAGGTCCCCACATTCGCGAATCTGAGCTATTTGGGCGATTGTCGCCCAAAACAAAGTATTCATCATTACCGAGCATGGTTACTTTAGTGTAAGTGGCATCTTCTACAGCAATGTAGGGTTCAGAAAGCGTTTTTTCCGTACCATCTACCTTGGTGACGGTGACAGTCCCGTGATTTATTGCAATCGTTTCGCCCGGGAGTCCGATTACACGCTTTATGTAGAAGATGGAGGGGTCGTTGGGATAGCGGAATACGACCACATCACCGCGCGCTGGTGTGCGGAAGCGATAGGAAATCTCATCAACGATAAGGTAGTCAAGATTTTCGAACGTAGGATGCATCGATTCGCCATCGACTACAAACGGGGAGACCACAAAGAGGCGTAGTGGTAGGACTACAACGACAACCAACAGTGCAAGGATTGCAAGATCCTTTAGCAAACCGCGGCTTTCGTTCTGCATAGTGTGCATTGTACGCGTACTAATTTTGCACTGCAAGCCCAGCACTTAATTTTTATTCAATCTTCAAGTAGTTTTTATTTTAGTGCACCACATTAGCTTGTTCATGTCTGGCGTGTTGATGCTCTTTGATAATTAATAAAATGCCTCGCGCGTGCGCGCGAGGCATAAAAAGTAAATCACCGAAACTATTCGGTGTCGGATGGCCAACCAAAGTGTTGGGAGGGTGTTTTTTGTTGCGGTGAAGCGCCTCCCATTTGCGGAACAACATATGCGTTCTGCTGCATCTGTGGGTTCCGTCTTGACTGGTGTTGCCCTGTGCCTGTGCAGACGGGGCAAACTGCGTTGCTTGGAAGCTTTTGTGTGCCGCCACAAGTTTCGCATGAATCAGTAGTCATTGATTTCGTCTCCTTTTAAGAGAATGATAGTGAACGTCTACTTGCGACTCTAGCGTGCAGGTGCCACGCGCGCAAGGCGCGCGCAGTGTATAATTGTATACATGGCGGTCATTATCATCGGGCTTGGAAATACGGGAAAAGAATACGAACAGACGCGCCACAATGCGGGGCGCATGGCGGTCGAGGTTTTGGCGAAGCAGGGAGGGTTCTCTCCCTTTGTGCTGAATAAAAAAGCGCAAGCGCTTATCGCAACCGGAACTCTTGGAAAAGAGAAGGTAACACTCGCTCTTCCCGAGACCATGATGAATCTCTCAGGAAAAACGGCGAGCGCGCTCGTGAAGAGCGTCAAAGCGGCAAAGCAACTGCTTGTGGTGCACGATGACCTTGATTTACCACTCGGCACGATAAAGATGGTATTTGCGCGAGGAAGCGGAGGACATAAAGGTGTTGAGAGTATTGCGCGCGCACTTAAAACAAAGGATTTTGTGCGGTTGCGCATCGGCATTTCTGCACAAGGGAAGAAAAATCAAGCAAAGAAAGTCCAAGGAGAAGAAAAGGTGATTAAGCACGTCATCGGAAAATTCAAACCAGCTGAAGAAGCGGCGCTTAAAAAGACGCTGAACAAGAGCGTGGTAGCAGCAGAGCTTTTCGCAACCGAAGGCATTGAAGCCGCAACCCTGTTTGCCAACACAAGAAAGTAACCTTGCTTTTCCCAAGGGTAGGGGCATACTGCAGTCAGGCCACAACACCAGGAGCTAGGAGGCTCATATGGATTTGCGCTTGGCTACCCTAGCGCTTCTTGACCTCCACGGTATTCCGTACGTGGAACAGTGGGGGCAAGGACGCGCGAAGAACATTGCACATTTGCTCGATGAAATTGAGGAAGGCGAGTGCACGCTCGTGATTGGGCGTGGCGGAAAACTCACGCGGGTGTTGGACGTTGTCCTCATGCGTATTTACTGCAAGAACATGGTATTGGTGGAGCGCGAGCGAGCCTTTAAGGATGGACGAGACATTTCTCGTTCACTCGACGGAAGTCTTGCCGAGAAAATGACTCAAGGCGAGACATGCAGGGAAGCCGCCATCCGGGCTCTTTCAGAGGAGTTGGGGGTTCATTTGCAGCCATTCGAGCACGATCTTTTGGTACACACCAACACGTACCGAAAACTTCTCGAATCAGTATCATTTCCCGGACTACTCACGGAACGTATTGTTCGCACCGTAGACTTCACTATGCCGGAGAAATATGTGCACGAGAAGTACTGTGAAGTCCAAGACGATAAAGTGACCACCTTTGCGTGGATTCCGTGGAGTGAGCGTCCATGGAAATAAAAGAAAACCGCCGGTGGTGTACACATCACTGGCGGTCCTTTTTTGTGTCCTCGAGATTACTTCTTTGCCGCCTCGATGTACGAGAGGGTCATGCGCTGATCCTTTGGTTCAAAGAGGGAAATCTTAAAGTTGTAGGTCTTACCAAGCTCAAGCTTCTCGCGAAGTTCCGCAGGCGAGGCAAACTCACTTACGTGTACGAGACCGGCAACACCTTCCTCAATTGAGGCAAGCGCACCATGCTTGTTGTACTTGATGATAGCGCCCGGCACTTCCATGCCTTTCTTGTAGCGCTCGCCGGCAGTGTGCCAAGGATTTTCCTTGAGTGCCTTGATTGAGAGCGATACTTTGCCGTCCTTGATTTCAATAACTTTTACTTTGACAGGATCGTTCACGTTGAAGAGCGTGCGTGGGTCCTCCACAAGTCCCCAATCGAGCTCGCTGATGTGCACGAGACCTTCAAGACCCTGTTCAAGTTTTACAAAGACGCCGAAGTCTACAACGCCTGTGATTACGCCCTCGAGTGTGTCGCCCACCTCATACTTGTCGATAAGGGTTGCTTTCTCTTCCTCCTCATTGCCTTCGCGCTCGGAGAAGATGAGCTTGCCCTCCTTAGGGTCAGCAGTGATGATGCGCACTGAAATTGGGTTACCTACGAGCTTCACGAGTTCGCCAAGAATCTTGTCCTTGTCACCGTCAGCGATGCGTGGGTAGTGCTCCTTTGCAAGTTGCGAAGCAGGAAGAAATCCTGGAATGCCTTGCCAACGAAGAATGAGTCCGCCTTTGTTTGCTTCCTCAACAGTAAGCGTGTAGGTCGTCTGTGCAGCAATTGCTTGCTCAGCCTCACCCCAGATTGCAGCCTGGCGTGCTTCCTTGAGTGAAAGCTCGATGTAGCCATCGCGTCCTGCAGGGTCTACAACCTTTGCGGTGATGGCGTCACCTGAGTTTGCTTTGCGGAGGACGTCAGCGGCGTTGAGGTATTCGCGTCCATAAATAAGACCAGTACCAAAAGGCGGGAGATCGATGTAAATACGACCGCGGTTCATTGCGATGATGGTGCCTTCAACAATATCACCCTCTTTCGGTGGTGTTGGAATGCTCTCTATCCAATCAGTCATTGGGTGACCACTTGGAAGGACGATAGACGGCGCCAGAACGCCCGCCTTTTTTTCTTCATGCATATATTTAAAGTAGTGCGCATTTTCGAGAAGGGTACTGAAACCTTGCGGTTTTCAGGGTTAACGCCTTTCTAGTTCTGTGCACTCTAACGGGAGGACTATACCATATATAGGTATGAAAAAGAAAGAGCCCCACTGCATTATTGTTTGCAGTGGGGGCTTGGGGTTGGGGTTTACGAGCTAGACACTGTGTCCGTGCTCGCTCAGGTGCCGATTGTCAGCGGTGTGCTGCGATCGTGCCGGCGGCGGTGGCGGCGGAAACGAATTCACTAAAAACGCCCGTGATGGGCGGCGGCGACTGTTTGTTGCGCACCTAAGTTCTCCTTTTTATTTTCCGGCCATGATGGCCAGAAAAGAACATCAATCACCTCAACCCTGTAGGGTGGTGACTCCAAGAATATATCAGAAACGGGGTAAATTTGTCAATACCCTTAAAATATAGTGTGGTTTTTAGGTAGGAATGCACCCACTTTCTATGTGGCACCCAGGTCTGTTCTGAGGTATAATAGAGGAACTATATGGTGATAACGCATCACGGCGGGCAGTGTTTTAAGGTGACGTTTGGCGACTTTACGCTTGTTTTTGACCCTATTGCAAAAGGCGCGACACTCCCCTCAGTTCGTTTCGGCGCAGATATCGCGCTCGTCTCACGCAATCACCCTGATTTCAATGGTATTGAAGAGGTAAGGTATGGAGGTAAAGAACCATTTGCGGTAACCGGTCCCGGCGAGTACGAACGTGGGGGCGTGACAATTCAGGGTTTTCTTTCAGAAAGCGAGTATGCACTTCCAAAGGGTCTCGGGAAAGCAGTGAACACTATTTATGCCGTGAACCTCGAAGACATGACACTCGTGCATCTTGGCGCTATTTCAAACACAAAACTTCCAACTGAAGCTCGTGAAGCGATTGACGACGTGGATGTGCTTTTCGTACCAGTTGGCGGCGACGGGGTGCTCTCGGCTGCTGAAGCGCATGAGTATGTTGTAGCTCTTTCTCCAAAAATCGTGATTCCAATGCACTGGAATGGTATAGGAGCGCCAAAGTCTCTCGAAATGTTTCTTAAAGAGGAGGGAGGCGAAGAGGAAAAGACCGAAAAACTGACCTTGAAGAAAAAGGATTTGGTTGGAAAAGAGGGTGCTATTATAGTTATCGAAGCATGAAAACTCTCACGGATCACATCGAGTATGTAAAAGGACAGCCTCACCATGTACGTCGCTCGGTTGCCTTTGGGGTTTCGGGCGTGTTCACTGCGTTTGTGGGTCTTGTGTGGATTTCAGGAAGTCTTGTTTCAGGTGCGTTCCGTATTCAGGGCTCCTCATTTGCCGACGCACATAACGCCGAGGTGCAGGTCGCCGCTCCTTCAAACGCTAACCTCGCAGGTGTTGCGGCGGCGTTTTCTCCAGCGCCGCCGCCAAGCATTCAAATTGTTGACACTTCTTCCACTTCAGTAAAAACACAAGCGCTGGAGCCGACGATAATTCCTTTCTAGAATATGGCGCGCGGGAAGCAAGACAAACCAGAAGAGGCAATTGTACCGATGGTAAATATCATCGATCAGCCGATTGTGAGCGAGATGCGTACGTCCTACATCAACTACGCGATGAGTGTTATCACCTCGCGTGCGCTTCCTGATGTGCGCGACGGTTTGAAGCCGGTGCACCGCCGTATTCTCTACGCGATGCGTGAACTTGGACTTGGCCCTTCGACAAAATTCCGTAAATCGGCACTCGTGGTCGGCGATGTGCTTGGTAAGTACCACCCGCACGGCGATACCGCGGTTTACGATTCTATGGCAAAGATGGCGCAAAACTTTTCGTATCGTTACCCGCTTGTTATCGGTCAAGGAAACTTTGGTTCCGTAGACGGTGATTCACCAGCGGCGATGCGTTACACTGAAGCGAAAATGTCGCGTATCGGCGAGGCGCTCTTGCTCGATCTTGAGAAAGAAACTATAGCCTGGAATCCAAACTACGATGCAACGCGTGATGAGCCGCAAGTCTTGCCTGCAGCACTCCCAAACCTTCTTCTAAACGGCACGCTCGGTATTGCGGTGGGTATGGCTACCAATATTCCCCCGCACAATATGCGTGAGGTGGTTGCCGCTGTTTTGCACTTGATTGATACTCCTGAAGCAACAACTGAAGATCTTCTCCAGTTTGTGAAGGGTCCTGATTTTCCGCTCGGTGGAGTTGCCTTTAACCAATCAGACATTCGTCACGCTTACTCGACTGGTCGCGGGCCGGTAGTAGTGCGCGGCGAAGCTGAAATCATTGATGATGGAAAGAAAGACACCAGTATCATCATTACGTCGATTCCTTATCGCGTAAATAAATCGGACCTCATTACGCGCATCGCAGAACTTGTGAACGAAAAGAAGATTGAGGGTATCCGTGACCTGCGCGATGAGTCTACGTCAGATATCCGTGTGGTCGTTGAACTCAAGGGAACGGCACACCCTCAAGCCGTTTTGAATAACATCTACAAATACACCGAACTTGAGAGCACATTCCACTACAACATGCTTGCGTTGGTGGATGGCGTACCGGAAACGCTTTCGCTCTCAGGAATACTTCTGCACTTTGTCGAGCATCGCCGCGAAGTGGTAAAGCGCCGCACTGAGTACGATCTTCGCAAAGCAGAAGAGCGCGAACATATCCTGCTTGGCCTTTCTAAAGCGCTCGATCACATCGACGAAGTGATTGCCATCATCAAGAAATCAAAAGATGTGGCAGACGCCTCCGCTTCACTTCAAAAGAAGTTCGGGTTCTCCGTGCTTCAGGCGGCGGCCATTCTTGAAATGCGTCTCTCAAAGCTTGCAGGACTCGAGCGCAAGAAGATTGAAGACGAACTCACTGAAGTGCAGGCGCTCATCAAGAAATTGAAGGACATTCTTTCGTCCGCAAAGAAGATTTTGGCGGTGGTGAAAAAGGAGCTTGAAGAGATTGCCGAGAAGTATGGCGATGACCGCCGCACAAAAATTGTAAAAGGCGGCGTGCAGAATATTTCTGTTGAAGACTTGGTACCAGACGAAGAGTCGGTGCTTGTACTTACCCAAGGCGGGTACGTAAAGCGTACAAATCCCGATGAGTACAAAAAGCAAAAGCGCGGCGGCGTGGGCGTCGTAGATATTGCAACCAAAGAAGAGGACGTGGTGACGCATTTCCTCGTGGCCTCTGCGCATGCAGACCTCCTTTTCTTTACTGACTTCGGAAAGGCATATCAGATAAAGATGTACGAGATTCCAGAAGGAAAGCGCGCAACCAAAGGCAAGAGCATCATGAACTTCTTACAGCTTGCTGCCGATGAGAAAGTCACGAGCGTGCTCTCGGTGCCAAAGGGCGCTGCGCTCGATGCTTCTTCGGTTGTCTTTGTAACCGAACAGGGAGTGGTAAAGCGCGTTGCGGCAAAGGCCTTTTCCGATGTGCGTCGCTCAGGCATCATTGCCATCAGTCTCAAAGATAAAGACAAACTCGTAGCGGCAAGTCTCGCAGGAACAGGGGATACGGTCTCGCTGGTAACCTCAAAGGGTCAGTCTATTCGTTTTGATACCGAGGAAGTGCGCGAGATGGGTCGTACTGCCGGCGGGGTGCGCGGTATGAGCGTGAAGAAGGGAGATGCTGTGGTCTCTGCTGAAATTGTCTCTGCAGCGGACAAAGATTCTTCACTCTTTATCATCATGAGCAAGGGTTACGGTAAGCGCACCGACATGAACGAGTACAAGATTCAAGGGCGGGGCGGTAGCGGCGTCAAGACCGCCGAAGTAACCGCAAAGACGGGAGAAATTATCGGTGCAAAAATCTTCTCGGGCGATCTCGAGGATCAAGAAATCGTGGTCGTCTCAAAGAAAGGTCAGGTCATTCGCGTGGGCGCTTCAGAAGTGCCATCACTCTCGCGTGCTACCCAAGGCGTACGTATCATGAAGATGCGCGAAGGCGACTCAATTGCCTCGATGGTGGCATTATGATTTCAATAAGCGACAAGAAATTACTTGTCTGCTGTTGATTTCAATTCTTGGCATCTATCTACTCGACTGGGCGATAGAATAGGAATTCATTTTCTTTGGCTGATTGAATTGAGATCGTTATAGTCACGTCAGGAAAGTTTCTTATAGAGGCTATTGGAGACCTTTCACAACAAAAGATTGCTTCAGGCTCTACAAAAACAGGTCAATCTAGTAAATATAACGACGGAGAAGAACTGCATGTTTTCTGTTGATGACGCTCCGCACAGAGTGCGGAGCGTGGTATTTTATGGATATGAGTTTTAGTAATCCACGAGAAAACATCCTGCACCTTGCACTCCGTGAAGGTATGAAAGTAGCTGATCTCGGTGCTGGATCAGGGCATTATACACAGGCAGCTGCGTCTATTGTCGGTCATGAAGGAATGGTGTACGCGGTAGATGTTCAGGAAGATATCCTGCGCCATTTAAAAGATGCTGCGGAGCGCAGACATCTCTACAATATTAAGTACATCTGGGGTGATTTGGAGAAAGTTGCTAGCACTAACCTTCGTGATAAGTCAGTAGACGCGGTCATTCTTTCCAACACATTATTCCAAATCGAAAATAGATTTGCTCTCCTGGGAGAAATAAAGAGGATTCTTAAGTCGGGAGGAAAGCTGCTGGTTATCGATTGGGCCGGGGCGTACGGAGGCATGGGTCCGGTACCAGAGAAAGTGGTTACCGAGCACGATGCCGAGGCTTTCTTTATTGGGGGAGGGTTCCATAAAGCAAAGAGTTTCCGTGCAGGACCGCATCATTACGGTATGTTATTTACTGCACCATGAGAGCTGAAAAAATAATCTCACTAGTCTTGTCGCGGGGCGCTGCACCCGAAACTATTTTTTCGGCTCATAATTCATTGCAATCATGAAAATATCTCTTTTTCAGGGAGTGTTGCTTGGCATATTCGGGCTCGGCGCGATTATAGGTTTGTTTGTCTTTGCTACCTATACCTCAAGTGGAGGCAGCTCCTCGGCAATCGGGTCTGTGGTCATCTGGGGAACACTTCCCGCAGATAATATGAATGTGGCATTGACTGAAATTACAAAAATAGACGCAAGCTTGAAAGGTGTTACTTACGTACAAAAGGACTCTGCCACAATCCAGAGCGAACTAACTTCGGCAATTGCGGTGGGGAGTCCTCCCGACCTGGTTCTTATTTCGCAAGAGCACATTATTCCCCTCGCTAAGTTTCTGAGTCCAATACCGCTTTCGACGCTTTCAGTGCGTACATTTACGAGTGCCTTTACCAACGAATCACAATTATTTACGGCGCCTAACGGGGCAGGATATTACGGCGTACCATTTCTCGTTGATCCGTTAGTACTTTTTACAAACAAAACAATTCTGGCCAGTGACGGCATTGCAACGCCACCTTCCACTTGGGAAGCGCTTACCGGTCTCGTGCCGAGCGTTGCTCAGCTCTCCAGTTCTCAAAAAATTATTCGAGGACTCATTGCGCTTGGTACTTATACCAATGTGCACAATGCGCGCGCCATTCTTTCTGCGCTCTTCCAACAGACAGGAGTTCCCGTTTCTACTGTCTCTGCAAATAGTCTTTATAGTGTAGATCTTGGCATAAGTAGCGGTGGCGGGGTTCCTCCGGGACAGGCAGTGCTTCGATTCTATACACAGTTTGCCGATTCCTCGAAAGTTTCTTATACGTGGAATTCGTCGCTTCCTGACTCTCAGTCAGCCTTTTTGGCAGGCGATCTTGCCCTCTATCTGGGCTTTGCTTCGGAATCACGCTTTTTGCGTCAAGCAAATCCAAATCTTGATTTCGATATGGCGCCATTACCGCAGCCGGCAACAGCAAATCTGAAAAGTACCTATGGTCTGGTGTATGCATTTGCGATTCCTCGCGGTGCAGTAAATTCTACCGGTGGTTATGAGGCAGCGGTTTTGCTTTCAAATAGCACCGAGCAAGCTATTGCCTCCGCAGCAACGGGATTAGCACCGGCCTCGCTTGCGGTGCTTGGGCAAGCTTCTCCGTCAGATCCTTTTGCAGCCGTAGCGTATCAATCGGCGCTCTATGCGCAAGGATGGCTTTCCCCATCACCTTTTGACACGGACAAGGTCTTTTCAGGTATGATTACCGATGTGAACAGCGGTCGCCTTACTCTCGATTCAGCCCTTGCGTACGCCGAGCGCGCGCTTGCGGCACTGCTCCAACAATAACCTCTTATGTCTATGAAGCGTACGATTCCATTCCTGTTTGTCCTATCACTGTTTACATTTGCACCTCTAGCCTTTGCAGAAACTCAAGTTACCCCCCCAAACGCAAATACCACGCAGACCCAGATAACTCCAAGTCCTGCAAATACGAGCATCAACAATAGTGCCAGCAATGGTATTCTTATGAATCCTCTCAAGGCGTCGAACCTCCAGGACTTCGTAGGACAAATTCTCGATTTTCTCATCACTATCGGTTCTCTGGTAATTGTCTTCATGATAGTGTTTGTCGGATTTAAATTCGTTATGGCGCAGGGTCAGCCGAGTGCTATCCAAGAGGCGCGTATGATGCTTATGTGGACACTGATTGGTGCTGCGGTGTTGCTTGGTGCTAAGGCAATCTCACTTGCTCTTCAGAGCACGGTGCAGGCCATAACCAACTAAACCCCCTGCCAATATGACCTTTAAAGCCTGGGTAGATAGTATTACCGGAGCAATAAACGGGGTTATAGTGCCGGTGATTTTTTCACTGGCCGCGCTCGCATTTTTGTATGGTGTTTATAAGTACTTTATTCTAGGAGCAGGGGATGTCGAGAATCGTGTAGCGGGCCGCAGTTTTGTGATTTGGGGACTTCTCGGAATGGTCGTTCTCTTTTCGGTGTGGTCATTGGTGAGAATCATTCTATCCACATTTGGAATCGGATAGAGGGTCAACCCATGCCATACTTAGCACATATGAAATCACTTACGCGTACCGCAGTTATCGCTATAGGTTTTTTAACACCACTTCTCGCTTCAGCGGCAACAAACTGGGCCGCAGGAGTTGACAGTAACGGAAACTTTGCGGTTGCTGTGGGAAACGGGAATATCGGCTGCACTGCTACTATTTGCGGCGTAGCAAATACGATTCTCTACTTGATCAATTCGGTTGCGGTACCACTTCTTTTTGCCGTCGCGTTCATCGTATTCCTCTATGGTGTTGCCAAAGCCTATATTTTTTCTCATGGTGATACGGAAGCGGTTGCTGAAGGTCATCGACTTGTATTGTGGGGTATCATTGGTTTTGCCGTCATGATTTCGCTCTGGGGACTGGTAAATGTGGTAAGTAATACCTTTGGTCTCTTCGGATATGCCGCCCCTGCTATACCGACTTCGTACTAACAACCAATTTACACTTACGTATGCAACACACTCACAAAGCAGTACTTCTCTCGCTTGCACTCATCACATTCTTTGCGTTCCCGTCGTTTTCCTCAGCCGTATCCTGTCAAACATCGTTAGACTGTAGTCCTGATAACAGCATTTGGTGTAATCCCAATACGCATCAGTGTGCAATACCTACAGCGACAACTAATGCCGGTAGCGGTGCTATCAATATGTCGTACATCCAGGGGTACTCAAATAGCATCATCAACATCATAAATGGTGTTCTGGTTCCTGTGCTGATGGCGGTAGCGTTCATCGTGTTTCTGTATGGCGTGTACAAGTACTTTATCTTAAATGGCGCAAGTGATACGGCGCACACCGAGGGTCGTACCTTCATCATCTATGGCATTGTGGGGTTTGTGGTTATTCTCAGCATGTGGGGCCTCGTGGGCATCGTTGCGAGCACCTTTAGTCTCAGTCCTGGAGGACATGCTCCGGCAGTTCCGGTTCTCTAGGGCTATCCACACCTCTTGAAGCATCATCAGCCATTTACCTATAAAAAAAGCTAGAATTAACCCGTTACCAAATTACTTATCTTATGAAAAAAGCCCTTAGTAGTTCCACTTTTATTGCGTTCGGTATAGTTACGATATTTGCGTTTCCGCTCGTATCGTCAGCAGCGACGATCAACAACATTTCTGATGTCGGTTCGTTCATAATCAACACAATCAATAATGTCGTTGTGCCGGTGCTGTTTGCCATTGCCTTCATTGTCTTCCTCTGGGGAGCGTTCAATACCTTCATTCTCGGCGCAAACAGCGAAGAAACTAAAGAGAATGGTAAGAACCTTATGCTCTGGGGTCTTATCGGATTCTTCGTCATGGTTTCTATCTGGGGTCTGGTGAACATTCTCACTGGTACCATTAACTTCGGAAACAGTTCAGGTCCTGCGGGCGGAACCCCAAAGGCCGGCGTCCAAATTGGAGGGTAAGGAACGCACTCCATAAGAAAAACCGCACCCTCTGGTGCGGTTTTTCTTATCCCCGAATCCCGTTCTTTTCTGTGGCAGATATCTGATAGAATTATACTATGAACTCAGTTTCCGACGTGCTCACGCCTTTTCTTGGAAAAGTTGTCGTTCAGATTGTAAATCCGCTTATACTGCTACTGGTTTCAATCGCGTTTATGTATTTTCTCTGGGGTGTTTTTAATTTTATCCGTCAGGCAGGAGATGCTGATAAGCGCGCGGAAGGACAACAGGCCATTCTCTGGGGTCTCGTCGGCTTGGTAATCATTTTTGGTGCCTATGGAATAATCCGCATCGTCACGAGTACGTTTGGCTTAGATCCTGTAAAGTCGATTCAGGCACAGTAGTTTTTATTGATTGGATATGTGGAAATAAAAACTGCGCGGAATTGCTTCCGCGCAGTGAAGTGTTTGATTCAACGAACATCTTCGTACGTGTATATCTGTTCCACCGAAGAGTTGTTGTGAACATACTCTTCCAAGAGGGGGCCCGTGTCGCACGCGCGACTCAGGTCGTTGATTACTACCTCAGGGCGTCCATCACGATAAACGCAGTGAACACTGAAAGAGTTACCACTCCAGGCGAGTCCATGTCCAACCTTAACGGGTACTCGAGCTGAGTCGCTGTGCCCGTTTACTCGTAAGGTGTTCTGAGGGAGGGTGTTTTTTGCGTGATTACTCAACCCCCCAATGACTATGGCCGCCAGCAGTGTACCACCGACGAACATGCCCAGAAAACGAACTTTGTTGTTCTTTGGGAAGCCAAACCAGGCGGCACCGCAAAGAATAAAGATCGCTATCACCGCCACCACCTTAGACATTGCCTCCTCGTAAATGTGAGAAGGATCCAGCCAGTTAGTGGAAAAGGCAACGAAGAAGAAAATCGTAAGCAAGATGCCTATTGCCCACGACAATCCTATTGCAGCGAACCCACCTTTAATTTTTCTCGTCCACGTAGAATCCTTCGGCAGGTTTTCCGTGGTTCGTTTCTTTCCATGCTTGGTATCTAGGTGTTGCTGGTGTCTGGATAGTTCCTCGGAATGTTTTCGTCTGAGACGAAAAGTGACGAATAGTGCCATTACGAAGACGAGAAGTGCAATAAAGCAAAACGCCACCAACAACACTATCTCCAGCCAGTTCATTGATGCTACTCCTTCTTTTCTGTTTTTGTGAATGCCGCAAACGGGTTAGCTGCCCAGATGGTAGCGTTTCCTTTTTCTCCGGCTCGAACCATTCCATCGATTCGCGCTTGCTCCATGCCGAACTCCCCATATGCTTCTATAACCTTCAGCCGCATACTCATCGATTCGGCTTCTTTTGCACCCATCATGCCAACGGCGTCTGCTGCTGCTTGTGCAGTTATACGAGTCGCTTCGGCCGCTTTCTGGGCAACAAATTTTTGAGTTGAAGCTTCTTGTGTCTTCGTTTTTCCTTCACCGGAAAGTCCGATTGACTGGAGGTCTGCGGTTCTGATCTCGACGCCATAGCGACCACGAAGGCCAAATGGCGGTTTGCCAGGGTCTCCTTCTTCCAATTGATCTGGAAGAACGTCATCTAGTAGTTTCTCATTGAGATCGATAAGGGGTTGTGAGAACCTTCTCCATCGGTCTACATTTACGTGCGTTTTCTCTTTATCTTCCTGCTTTTCGACTTCTGGTCCCCCAGAACCGATGAATTCTTCGTAAGAATTTGAGCCAATATAGTCGCGTACGTGACGATTGATTGCCGCGGTGATACGTCGCATCCAATCTTCACCGCTAAACAGGGCTCGGTATGGATTACGCACGGCAACAGTAACAAGTGAAAGAACGTCCACAGGTAAATTTTCTCCTTTACCAGTTTCAGCCCCTTTGGTCACGATTGCGTAGGTAAAGTCTGAGACATAGATGAAGTCGGTTGCTTCGGCGCGCGCCAAAACTTCTTCAGCGCCCGCTTCATTTGTTCGAGTTTCATTCCACTCGAACTGATATGAGTAGATGCTGTGTGACCATGGCCAACCGACCCAGTACAAACCAAGATTTTTGAGCAGCGGCGGTCGGTCGTCATAGAATGCATCGTGGGTCTTTTCGTTAAGGTAGCCATTCTTGTTGTTTTTCCCGTGATAAATCACTTCCCAGGAAGGAATGCCGGGACTTGAATCGAAGAATTTTTTTTGAGGGTCGTTTAGATGGTAGCCCTGAAACGACATGATGTGACGTTCGAACGATTTGCCACGCATTACCGTTTTCACGGTCCCTTCTTTAACGGTGGTGAAGAGGACGTTTTCTTCTGCTAACCACTGCATAAAAAAATACAGTGGTGACAACGCAATCTCAAAGATAATCTTAAGCATTTGTAGCTCCTCTCAAAGGTCTATTTCTAATATAAATAATACTACAAAAATAGAACATCTGTCAATGTGTGCCGGGGTACATTCAACATTGAAGTGCAACACCCTGAGTAAATACTTCTAACGGTGTTCGATACCCTAACCGCTTCTTCGGCCGTGTATTCAGAGCATACTCCACTGCTGCAATTTCTTCCTCCGATACTTGAGTGAAATCCGTCTTCTTCGGTTCATACCAGCGCACCAAACCGTTGGTGTTTTCATTCGTTCCGCGTTCTCCCGAACAATATGGGTGGGCGAAATACACCGGCGCTTTGATCATCTCTTCTGTTTCTCGCCACTCTTGATTCTCTGGCCCGTTGTTGATGGTCAGCGTGTGCACCGGCAGACCGTCGAGGCGTCTGCACACCACCTCTCTTGTTGCCTCGGCGGTCTTTGCTTTTGGTTTCGTCAGAAGCAACAAGCCGCTCGTTCGCTCGGCGAGCGAGTTGAGACCAGTGCCATAGTTCTTGCTGGCGATGGTGTCTCCTTCCCAGTCGCCGACGCGAGAGCGCAGATCGACGATACTCGGACGGTCATCAATACTTGGCCCTTTCGGCTTGAAAATACGCTCTCCTTTGCGCATACCTTTCTTCGCCCGCTTCTTTTGTGCCGACGTTTCAGATATGGTCGAAGATCTTCTTTGCTCGGATTCATCCAGCCGGTACCGCTTCGATGCACTTGGGCGTCTATGTATTGATATATCGCTTCGTGCGAAATCAAACCGACGCCTTGAATTTCCATGCGCCCGGCGACCTGTTCGGGCGGCCAGCCTTTCTTCAAATGTTCGACGACATACCGGACGAATCGTCTCGTTCTTGAGACGGTCTTTCCGACCTCGTGACTTTCGGTTTACTTGTGCACGGATATCAGCAAGCCGAGGAGAATACTGCTCCTTGATCGGAGTCTGGTTCCTCCTGATTTCTCTGGAGATTGAGGCGGGAGAGCGTTCGAGACGCTCTGCAATCGAGCGGATTGACTCCTTCTGCCACAATCCCTGTTGTATTTCCTCACGTTCTTCTACGCCCAGATGCTGATATGTCATACCACTTCAGATTAGCTGAAGTGTTGCACTTACATATTGAACTAACACTTTCACTATTTTTATTGCCTACCTAAATAAATCTACCCACACCTGAGAGTCTTGCGTCTTTATTGCGCGTGCGGGAGAGGACTTGAACCTCCATGCCTACGCGCGACCCTATGTTCTACAAAATGGGCACTGTGCGCGGGAGAGGACTTGAACCTCCATGCCTTGCGGCGCCAGCTCCTAAGGCTGGTGCGTCTACCAATTTCGCCACCCGCGCACGCTACCCACTTTGTAAAGAGCACTTCTTTTGTTCGAGAATCGGATGAGCCTGGATATGCTTTTAGTCTCATTTCTGCGGACGATGCATCTACCAGCTTCCGCCTGCCGAGCGTATTGAAAGAATACTACGTTCTGCTATATTTTGCTTACGTGCTCACAAGAGCCGTGAATAGAGATGCGCCCGTACGTATGGCTTTCGAGCAGCTCGCTCAGCATATAAGTATATACGCAGACGCATATTCTTATAGCCTCACTCGCGCCCGTAGCTCAGTTGGTAGAGCAGCTCCCTCTTAAGGAGACGGTCCCTGGTTCGAGCCCAGGCGGGCGCACCTGATAGAAAAACAGCACCTGCGTGCTGTTTTTCTTTACAGGCGCGAGACGGAGCCATGTCCGAGCCTGCGAGGACAGGCGAGTCGGGGTCGAGAGCACTTAGTGTTTTGCGAATACGTGGAGCAAAACAGTTAGTGACTCGTGACCACAAAGAATATAGTAAAACAGAAAGACGACACTTGTGTGCCGTCTTTCTGTTTTACAGTACCCGAGGTGAGACTTGAACTCACACGAGGATTTTAAGACCTCCCAGCGTTTTAAGCGCTGTGCGTCTACCATTCCGCCACTCGGGCTTGGGAACATTGTAGCGGTATTCTTACGTTATGAAAACTGGGAGGCCCGGGCGGGAATTGAACCCGCGCATCGAGGATTTGCAGTCCCCTGTGTTACCACTTCACCACCGGGCCGTTTTTTGATACTAACGTACCCGTGCGGGTGGCGCCAGAACAATACCTGGACTAGAGGGTGTTTGAAATCTCATCGACACGCTGACGATTTTTCTCTCCATCGTCAAGCATGAACTCAACGCGGGGAAGTGGACGAAGACGAGTGCTTTTTTTGAGGTGGTCCGAAAATTCCTCGCGCTGACGATCAAGGAAGGAAAGAGCGGCATGAATTTTTTCATCCGGGAAGACGGTGATGAAGACGGTGACGCGGTCTTTGCTGCGCGAAGTAAAGATGGCACGCGTCACCGTAATCAGTGAAGCAGGGCCTGCCTCACGAGTGATAAATCCTGCAGCCTCATGGGCAATTATTTCGAGAGCACGGTCGTTGTGGTGGGTACTCATACTTAGTTTTGTGCGCGTGCAAAGAGAATAATCGTGTCACCTTGTTTGACATCTTCTTTTGCTTCAATTTCCAGACCAAACTCACCCTCGGTACGAATTTCCTTTACGTCTGCACGTTGTTGCTGGAGGTTTGCAATTTTTCCTCGCGTTACCTCGTCATCCCCGCGCGTGACTTTTACCTGACTTCCTACTGTGAATACGCCCGAGAGAAGGGTAGCGCCCATGACTTGGCGTTTTGTAGTGCTTCCAAATGTACGTAACACCGTAGCGCGGCCAAGTTCTTCCTCTACCGTTATTTTAGGAGCACGTCCTGCAAGAAGTTCGGCTACGTTGTCTGAGAGTTGGTAAATAATTGAAAAATTCTCAATATCGATACCGTCACGGATGGAGAGGTCCCGTGCGAGTGCATCCGTGCCCGTGTTGAAGGCGATGATAGTTGCGCCCGAGGCAAGGGCAGTCTTTACGTCACTTTCACAGACACTTCCAACGCCGCTTCCAACAATCGAAATCTCAGCGCGCTCATGAGTGAGTTTTTTTAGTTCATGTTTTATAGCGTCTACTGACCCTTGTACGTCTGCTTTTATAATGAGGGGGAGTACCGCCACTCCTTCTGTTGCTTGTATACGTTCTGGCATTGCCTGTTTTTTAGCGTGTGCAGTAGCTTCATGTTCTGCCTCTTTTTTTGTTTTTGAAATGGTGAACAGCGCGCCTGCTTCAGGGAGTTTTGAAAAGCCAGAAACGAGTACGGGTTCAGAGGGGCCTGCGCTGGGAATGCGTTTACCGAGGAAGTTTTCAATGAAGCGCACCGGCGCATAGGCGTCAGTGGCAACGACAAAAGTTCCTGTGGTGAGGGTGCCGTCTTTAATTATAAGGGTGGCAGAGGAACCACGCTTCGGATCTTGAGTAGACTCAAGCACAAAACCTTCAGCGGGAAGTTCCGGATCAGCAGAGAGTTCAATCAAGTCTGCGGCAAGTAGCACAAGGTCGAGAAGTTCGGGTACGCCCTCGCCCGTTTTCGAGGAAACGGGCGCATACGGAATGTCACCGCCAAGACCTTCAAGATAGACTTCGTTTGAGAGAAGCGATGTTTTGGTGTGCTCAATGTCCGCATTGTTCTTGTCAATCTTTGTAATTGCAACGACGTAGGGGATATGCGCTTCCTTGATTGCATGTAGTGCGTCGAGTGTTTGGGGCATGACGCCTTCATCCGCAGCAACCACCAAAATGGCAATGTCTGCAGCTTGTGCGCCACGCGCGCGAAGCGATTTAAACGCTTCGTGACCGGGAGTGTCGAGGAAGGTGATAGCACGGTCGTTGTGCTTTGCGCTATATGCAGCAACGTGCTGAGTAATCCCACCCGCTTCTCCGGCAGCAACATTTGCTTTGCGGATGTAATCCAAAAGGGAGGACTTGCCGTGGTCTATGTGACCCATCACCGCAATGACGGGCGGTCGTGATGTCCGCGCCATGGTGCCTTCATTTGAGCATAAAAATGGCATAAACGCAACCAATTTTGGTGTTTTGAGCACAGCCCAGCTACAATGATTTTATGGCTACACGAAAGCGGATATATCTTGATTTTGCCGCAGGGGTAAGCGGCAATCCCTCCTCGCCGCACAAGGAAGGACGCGCAGCAAAAGAGCTGCTTGAAGAAGCTCGCACGAGTGTTGCGCTGACGCTTGAAGTAAAGGCGGACGACATTATTTTTACGAGTGGAGCCACTGAAGCTAATGCACTCGCAATTTTGGGCGTAGCGCGAGCGGCACGGGTAAAGGAAGTCATTCCGCACTTGCTCTACGCACCAACCGCCCATGCGTCCGTGGTTGAAAACATGCACCTTCTTGCGGCAGAAGGTTTTGTGGTTGAAGAATTGCCCTTGGTGCACGGTCTCGTGGACACGAATGCACTTGCATCAATGATTCGATCCGAGACACTGCTCGTTTCTATGGACGCAGTGTGCGGAGAGACGGGAACAATTTGGAATACGCGAGAGGTGGCAAAGGTGTTACAAAGTCATCGGGCGCACAGGGGGACCGCACCGTGGCTACATATCGATGCTTCCCAGGCGGTGTATACCGAAAAATTTACGCGCGCGCATTTTGAGGCAGACCTCATTACTTTTGATGGAGGGAAGTTAGGCGTCAACGGTGTTGGATGTCTGTGCGTGCCGCGCACTATTCCCTTGGTGCCGCTATATGCCGGGGGAGGTCAAGAGCGAGGTCTTCGCTCGGGAACGGAAAACATCGAAGGGCTTGCATTGTTTGCAGAGGTGCTCGAAATTGCGTTTGGAGCCCATGAACACTTTGCACAGAAAGCAAAAAAAGTTCGGGACACACTCGTGAACAATCTTGCGGACATTCCTCGTATATATGTATACGAGGCGCCAAAACAGGCTCCCAATATCCTCAATCTTTCGTTTCCGGGAAGAGATACCGATTACCTGGTAGCATTTCTTGATGCTGAGGGCTTTGCGGTTGCAACGCGGAGCGCGTGCGAAACAGATTCAGAAGAAGGCTCGCGCGCAATTTTTGCACTCACGGGGGATCTTCAAAAGGCGAAAAGCACCCTCCGTGTTTCGTGGGGGCCGGCCATATCTGAGAAAGAAGCCCGTCTGTTTGCACGGGCACTTACTGAATCTGTCCACTTTATTGACACCAAGGCTGTGTAGTAGCATTATGAACCCATGAACCTCGAGGAACTCACAAAATCTCAACTCATTTTGCTCACGATTCTTGTGAACTTTGTGACTTCGATTGCGACCGGTATCCTCACCGTGTCACTTCTTGACGTGTCTCCGCCGTTTGTTACCCAGACCGTGAATCGCGTTGTCGAGCACACGATTGAGACTGTTACAAAAACGGCGCCGGCGGCGGCGATTACGGCGCCGGCCCCGTCTAATCAAGACCTGGTAACTACCGCTATTGGTGCCGATGCATCACGTGTTGTGGCAATCTATAATGCAAAAGAGGGTACCTCCACACCGGCAATTGCTATCGGTACGCATCACGTGTTGTGGCAATCTATAATGCAAAAGAGGGTACCTCCACACCGGCAATTGCTATCGGTACGTATCTCCCCAAGGCGCGCGCGGTTGCCACTGCGTCGCTCGACTCTCTTCAAAAAGAAGTACTTGTGGTGTTTGCCAATGGTGTCACTTCGCCGGCCTCACTCGTACGTGCGGGTGGTGGCATCACCATTTATGGATTCGCTGACGGCGCGACACTTCCAAAAGTAGATTCTCCGGAACTGATTGCCGCACACGATCTTAAACTCGGTGCAACGGCACTTGCCATTACCGCAGACGGTTCTGCTGTCACTGGTATTATTTCTCGCGTAGGAGAAGAAGGTATTCGTACGACACTTCCAGACATCGGCACAGGTAGCGCCGTAGTAGATCTCTCGGGCGATCTGATTGGTATTGCCGCCGGAGGGGAAGTGGGTCTTTTGATTACTGCGGACAATATTCTCACACTTCTTGCAGCAACGTCGACTGCTGCAACCACAACACCTAAATCTTGGTAATACTACCTATGCCTCCATTCAATAATTTCACCACTAAAGCAAAGGAAGCGGTTCGTCGCGCACATGAACTTGCCATAGAGCGCGGACAAAACCATGTCTCGCCACTGCACCTGCTTGCAGCTCTTGTTTTGCAGGAAGAATCCCTTGTGTTTTCCATGCTTGATCGTATGGAAATTGACCCTATTCACCTGGCAGACTCACTTCTTGAGATGCTCGAGTCTCCTGAGACCTCATCGGTTCTTTCTCCGTCGTATCAAATTTACCTAACACCCGAACTTGCGCAAGCGCTTGAAGTTTCGGGGAAGATTGCAGCACGTATGAACGACACGTTTGTCGGCACCGAACATTTGTTCCTTGCTATTCTTGAAAACCCGGGACCGGCAAGCGACGTGCTTGCGCGCTTCCGTATTTCAAAGGAAAACGCCACGACCATTTTGAATGAACTGAAAAGCGCAAAAGATGGCGTAACCAACGAGCCGAAGCGTTTTCGTGCGCTCGCAAAGTTTACGCGCAATCTCACTAAGCTAGCTACAGAAAACAAACTTGATCCGGTCATTGGACGCGATCAGGAAATTAACCGCGTCATTCAGATTCTTTCGCGTCGTACCAAGAATAACCCGGTACTTATCGGTGAAGCAGGCGTTGGAAAAACCGCAATCGCAGAAGGTCTTGCCGGTCGCGTGGCTGCAAACGACGTACCTGAATCATTGCGCGATAAAGAAATTCTCTCGCTCGATCTCGGACTGCTTATCGCCGGTACAAAGTATCGTGGTGAATTTGAAGAGCGCCTCAAAAACGTCATGAAAGAAGTTGAGCGCGCAGAAGGGAAGGTCATACTGTTTGTTGATGAGTTACATACTCTGGTGGGCGCGGGTGCTGCTGAGGGTGCTATGGATGCAAGTAACATGCTCAAGCCCGCGCTTGCGCGTGGTGAGATTCGCATTATCGGCGCGACAACCCTCAAGGAGTACCAAAAATATATTGAGAAAGACACTGCGCTCACGCGTCGTTTTCAGCCGGTATTTGTACAAGAGCCAACCGTTGAAGATGCTATAGCTATTTTGCGCGGGCTTCGCGATAAATATGAACTTTTCCATGGTGTACGTATTACGGACGGCGCTATCGTAGCGGCTGTTGACCTTTCTGCGCGATATATCAGTGATCGATTCCTTCCCGATAAAGCCATTGACCTTATAGATGAGGCGGCGTCAGGGCTTCGTATTGCACTTGAAAACAAGCCTCCGCTTCTGGAAGAGACCGATCGCAAAATTCGCCGTCTTGAAATCGAGCGCCAGGCGCTCCAAAAGGATTTGGAGAGCGAGCGCTCGAAAGAGATAAAGGAACGACTACGTGTCATAGACGCAGACGTTGCCGATTTGAAAGAAAAGACGAGCGAACTCGAACTTAAATGGAAGAACGAGAAAGAAACCCTCGCGGCAATTCGTGCTGCAAAAACAGAAATAGAAAAACTTACGGTTGAAGCGGATAACGCCGAAGCAGCAGCAGACCTTGGAACCGTTGCCGAAATTCGATATGGGAAAATTCCGCATTTGCAGAAAGAACTCGAACAAAAATTGAAGCGTCTTAAAATGCTCCAAAAATCTCGCCGTGTTTTGCACGAAGAGGTGAGTGAGCAGGAAATTGCAGGCGTTGTATCACGCTGGACGGGTATACCTGTTTCTAAGATGCTCGAAGAGGAACAGGCAAAGCTTGCGCGTATGGAGGAAACGCTCCAGAAGGTCATTATCGGTCAAGATAGTGCCGTAAAGAAGGTCTCTGATGCTGTAAAACGCTCGCGCGTAGGGATTTCAGATCCAAACCGCCCTATCGGCTCTTTCCTGTTTTTGGGCCCTACAGGCGTCGGTAAAACGGAGCTTTCGCGTGCGGTTGCAGAATTCATGTTTAACGATACTGACGCGCTTGTTCGTGTTGACATGAGCGAGTTCATGGAAAAGCACTCAGTGGCGAAGCTTATCGGCGCTCCTCCCGGCTATGTGGGCCATGAAGAGTCAGGTTCTTTGACTGAGCGCATTCGCCATCGACCATATGCCGTAGTGCTGTTTGATGAAATTGAAAAAGCGCATCCTGAAGTGTTCAACATCCTTCTTCAGGTACTCGATTCCGGCCATCTTACCGACGGCAAAGGCCGTAAGGTGAATTTCAAAAATACGATTATTATTTTGACGTCGAACATTGGCGGTGAGTTTATTGATCGTCTTGCAAGTATCGGATTTGGCACTTCCGACGCCACCGATGCTTCTCGCTATGAAGAAACCAAAGAGCGTGTCATGGGCGCTTTGCGCGAGCGATTCCGTCCGGAATTCCTGAACCGTCTCGATGACATCATTATTTTTGATGTTTTGAGTAAAGAGGCAATTATCAAAATCGTGGAGAAGCAGACTGAAGAAGTAGTCAAACGCCTAGCCTCCAAGCGCATAAACCTCATTTTGTTGCCAGAGGTACGGGCATGGCTTGCGGAGAAAGGATACAACCCTCAGTACGGAGCTCGCCCTCTTCGTCGCACCATTCAAGATAAAATTCTCACGCCACTGGCGTCAATGATGGTCGCGGAAGGAGTTGGGGAGGGTGCTCTAGTTACCGTTTCTATCAAAAATGACGAACCATACTTCGATACCAAGAAACGTGCTCCTCGAAAATCGCAGGTTCCGACGGTATAAATTTCTCTCTTGCCTGACGGTAAGGGTTCTGGTATAGTCGAAACATGTCTCAAGACCGCATCATAAAACTTCGCTCCACAAAGTCCCCGCATGTTATTTGGACGCGCAAGAACAAGAAAAAGGTTGAGCGCAAGATTGAAGTCACTAAATTTGATCCAACGCTCCGTAAACGCGTTATTTTCAAGGAAGCAAAGAAGTGACAAAAACCGCCTTCGGGCGGTTTTTGTGTTGCAGGAGCAATTCTGCAATACTGTTTATGACGATTAAACATAAGCTATTCGTATGGATATCAATTCATTTCCAAAAACCTTGTGCGATAAGGTGCATCTCAACTTTAGCCCCACCTTTTTCTTTTTTGCGTTTTCATCAGGTACAAACCATATGTCTTACGCTATAGCGCCGCAGGCGGCAAAAGGGTTCATTAAAGGCCTCACGGAGAAAGTCGAGGAGTATGAAAAGAAATACGGACCAATCGACATGACTGGCGCCGAGTCGGGCATCGAGTCGCCGCTTCAAATCTCCCAGTAATTAAAATCTAAGGTTGGGGTTTGAGATAGTCTCAGACTGCGCGCATAAGATTTTTGCATTCCTCCCGATATTTTGCTGCATCAGTTTTGGTTGCACGTCTTCCAGGCGTGCGTGGACCCGCAGTTTGTCACTGCGTTCCAATCTGCGGGTCCACCAGGACTCGAACCTGGGACGTCGGTTTTGGAGACCGATGTTTTACCACTAAACTATAGACCCTAAGCGAGGCACGTGCGTCTCGTTGAAGCCAACGATAGCAGAAAGACGGTTGTGGGGAAAGCGTTACACTGTCGTATGTGACGCGGTACTATAACCGTATGCGTTTTCGAAGCATCCTGTTCAGCTCCATCCCCCTGGCTCTTTCGCTAGTGCCACTTGCGGCTCACGCTGCAAGTTTTCCATTTTTCGGTCCTATTATTCCTGGAGAGGCGCTTTCAAATATTGGAAATACTGCAACGTGTCCGCTTTCGTGGGGCGGTCTTTCAATTGTTATCAATAACATTGTTTCTTTTTTGGTGACGATGGCCGTTGTATTCGTGGCACCGCTCTCAATTGGCTACGCAGGTTTTTTAATGGTAGTAAACCCAACGTCAATGGGTAATATTCAGAAAGGAAAAAGTATTATCATCAATACGGTTGTAGGTATTGTTGTAGCTCTCTCAGCCTGGTTGATTGTAGGGGCAGTCATGGGTGTTTTGTATAATGGCGTAGGAGGTGCGTGGGACAACATCATCAAGGGCGGTAACATAGACCCTTGTCTCAATGTCGCGGCGAGTCTTTCGTCGTCGCCAAGCACCGCTGGTATACAAACTAAACAAGTTACCAGTGCCACGCCTCCTGATGGCCGGTTTACCTATCAGGGGGGTATTGAGGCACAATTAGGTACCGCTTCCGGCGCTCTTACAGGACTTCTCTCCTGTATGGCAAATAAAGTTCCAGGAGATGTAGGACAAATATCTTCTATTTCAGACAGTGTCATCATGGGCGACACAAAAACATTTCAACAGTGTGCTGCTGGAGGGCAGAGTGCGGGCTGTTCTCATGCGGCTCACTCATGTCATTATGGTGGCGTGAGTTGTGTTGGAAAATCATACGCTGTTGATTTTGGTGATGAACAATACGCTACCATCCTTACACAGGCGGCACAGGATTGTGGGGCTACACATACAGCTTTTGAGGGGGATCATCTTCATGTCAGTATTGGCGCAGGTTGCGGATGTAATTAATTCATGAACAAAATTTTTTTCGCCTCGATACTCATCATTGCTTTAGTGCTCATTGCCGGAGCTGGATATCTCTTTTTTTCCATAACACCGAGCACCACGCCGGTACAGGTGCAAACGACGAGTCTGCCGGTAGCCGACAATTCTGTCTCGCTCGATTCCTCTAATTTCCCTGCAGGAACTGTTGTGACTTCCGGTTCACTTTCAGTTCCAACCACCATTGACGATAAATCAATCATCATCCGTGACTTTACCGGGGACGCAAGCACCACTCAAGACGCTACTGACCCTCAGCTGTTTTATCTTGTTGGTCAAGCAACTACAAGTCCGTTTTCAATTAGCTATACAACCGCTACGCACCTTTTTGTCGTCACTCTCAACAAAGAACCGCTTGGCACCATAAGAGGTGACGCAGAGCAATTCTTGCTTGAAGCACTTGCGGTCCAGCCTACTGATGTCTGTTTACTTGCAACAGATGTAGTGGCGGCGTCAGGAACAAACCCTCTCTACGAGGGGAAAAATCTTGGTTTTTCATTTTGTCCGGGAGCTACACAGCTTCCGCAATAAGCTCATTTTGGAGTTTGCGAATCCAAGCTTTTTGGCGCCGTGCGTACTGCCAAAGTTTCGCGCTAAGCGTCGGGAGCAGCATATCTTCTGACAGAGCTCCACGAAGGTAGTCTCCTATGATTCGGTATTCGAGACCAAGTTCGCTCAGACGCTCGTCACCCAGTTCTTCGCGCACGCGCCGAACCTCTTTGATGAGTCCATGTTCAAGTGCGGTAATGAGGCGCGCATCAATGCGATCGCGGACTTCTTTTGAAGAAGGATTGATGATAATCCATTCTGGTCTATAGGCACCCCGAATCAGATTGGTTCGCTCAGGAACCTGTCCTTGATACTCAATAATTTCAAGGGCACGAATGAGTCGCCTGCGATTTTTAGGATCGAGTTCGCGCGCACGGCGCGCATCAGCTCCGCTTACGCGTGCAAAGAGTTCTTCATCAGAAAGTGTTTCGAGTTTTTTGCGCAGATCCGGGTCGATAGGGGTTTTGTTCCCTAGACCTTTGAGAAGCGCATCAAAGTAAAAATGAGTTCCGCCTGCGAGAATAGGAAGTTTTCCGCGGCTTGAAATTTCTTCTATGAGTTTGCCGGCATCTTCGACAAAGTCTCCTGCAGAGTAGGCAGTTTCTGGATCGCGAATATCAATCAGGTGATGGGGCACACCCTGCATCTCTCTCGGAGTTATTTTTTCAGTCCCAATATCAAGCCCTCGGTATACTTGACGGGAGTCAACTGAAATGACCTCTCCGTCCTGTTTTCGGGCTTCCAGGACGGCTCTTGAGCTCTTTCCTGAGGCGGTGGGGCCGATAATGCAGAGAATATCCCTTGGAATAGCCATGTGGGTAAATGGTATACTGAGCGCACTAACTTTACGAGTAACCCGTAGTTTTTATGAAGGAAATGAAGAGCAATTATTGTGAGCATTGTGGCGGATTCCATGACGAAGTGCGCGATCATTATTCGCTCGTAAAAGTGGGTGAACCCATTCCAGATTTTGAATTCGAGGTATTTCAAAAAGGAGAAATCAAAACGATGAGTCTTTCAGCGCTTCGTAGTAAGTGGGTTATTGTAGTGTTCTACCCGGCAGACTTCACGTTCGTGTGTCCAACCGAGCTTGAGGAGCTTGCCGCGCTCTACCCAAAGTTTCAGGAGCTTAACGCAGAGATTGTTTCAGTCTCAAGCGATACGGTCTACACACATAAGGCGTGGCATGATGCTTCCGAAGGAATTGCGGCAATACAGTTTCCAATGGCAGCGGACCCTTCGGGGAAAATGGCTGACGCTTTCGGTGTATTGATCGAAGGCGGCGAGGCGCACCTTACTCCAGACGAAGGTCTTGCTCTGCGCGGTACGTTCATCATCGATCCCTCTGGCACACTTCGTGCCATGGAAATAAATGACAATTCCATGGGCCGCAAAGCCGCTGAAACGTTGCGTAAGCTTCAGATGGCGCAGTTTGTGGAGACCCACAAAGGTCAGGTGTGTCCGGCTTCGTGGGAACCGGGCGATGACACTCTTGAGCCGGGGCTTGATTTGGTAGGGAAACTCTAAGTTAAAAATACAAAACCTCAGCATGATGTGCGGGAGATTATTTTTCCCGGAGCGAGACATGCTTTGCGTTCAGTCACAGGATATCAGCTCGTTGCCACTTGCTGATTACGCGACGTCGTCTCTACTTTGGTGCCGGGAGAGAGACTCGAACTCTCATGACTCGCGTCGAGGGGTTTTGAATCCCTTGCGTCTACCATTCCGCCATCCCGGCTCTAAACCAGCCACTTTCAAGGTTGGGTATCGTCACAGTAGCATTTCGTGCGGGTTTTTTCATCAGGCAATGCTGCAGAGTATCTGAAGGGGTGGTAAAATACTTTTTATGAATGAAGAAGCGAAATATATTCCCACAAAATACGACTCAGTATTTTGGATTGATGTCGATAAAATAAAACCAAACCCGTTTCAGCCGCGACGTGAGTTTACAGAAGAAGGTCTCAAAGCGCTTGCGGAAAGCATCCGTCAGTACGGGATTCTTCAGCCACTTACCGTCACACGTAATGATGTTGAGAAAGAAGACGGGGGGCTCGGGAGCGAGTACGAACTCATTGCCGGCGAGCGACGTTTGCGCGCAAGCAAACTCGCAGGGTTAAAACAAGTCCCGGTGGTGATTCGTCACGGAGAGACAAACCTGACTAAGCTCGAGCTCGCTATCATTGAGAATTTGCAGCGCGAAGATCTCAATGCTATCGATCGTGCAAAAGCGCTTGAGAAACTTATAGAACAGTTTGGCATCACTCAGGCTGAGTGTGCTGCAAAAATCGGCAAAAGTCGCGAGTATGTCGCAAACTCACTCCGTCTTCTTACCCTCCCCGAGGACATGCAAAATGCAATCGTTAACAGGGAGATTTCCGAGGGTCATGCGCGTGCGCTTCTTGCGCTTAACTCTCGCCCCGAGGAACGAGAAACGCTTTTCAAGGAAATTACGCTCAAGAAACTTTCTGTGCGGGCCGCAGAACGTATTGCACGGTCTATCGCTCAAGAACGAGTACGCAGCCACCATCGTAAGTCTCCCGAGATGGTTGAAATAGAGAAGTCACTTACGGAGACGCTCGGTACGCGTGTCATTATTGAAACCAACGCAGAAGGCGGCCGCCTTCTTATTGATTTCTTTTCGCCTGAAGATCTCTCAACGCTTGCGGGTATTCTCGCCACGCGCGAAGCCGCTGTGCTTACTACAGCGAGTAATGGAATGCCTCTTGCCACGGCAGGAAATGAAGACATGCCGAAGTACCCAAACACTACACAGGTTGACCCGGTAGCCGTTGCGGCGCCCGAAGAGCCACACGATGGTGATGAGGAGCTGTATGCTATCAGCAATTTTTCAGTGTAAGACTACGTTCTTCCTTTTCGTTTACTGATGCGTCGGATTGCCGACGCTTTCTTTTTTTGCGGTAGTGTTAGTTCAGGGTCAGTTAAACCGAGCGCAGAGCGAATATGGCGTCGTGCAAGAGAGGTTTTAGATTCCTCGAGCCACTTTGCAGATGGGTGTGCAGAGTCGCGGCGCATGATTTCAACAACATCACCATTTCCAAGTGCAGTATCAAATCCGACTAATTTTCCATTAACTTTTGCGCCTTGCATATGGTTGCCAACATCGCTGTGGATCGCGTATGCAAAATCGATGGGTGTGGCGCCGCTCGGAAGATCTATGACATCACCTTTTGGCGTAAAGACAAAAACACGATGGGAAAAAAAGTCTTCTTTAAGACCATCGACAAAATCTTTCGAGCTTATTATGTCTGCGTGTGCGTCTGCAAGTTCGGCGAGCCAGTGTGGTGGTTTTGTAATGCCGGGCTCGCCCTCAGGAGTAGAGACTTTCATGAGGGATGGAACAAGAGAGCGCATCCACGAAAAGGAAAGAGAGGAGAAACGGCTGCGCTGCGTGTTTTTGTCGAGGGTTTCAATGTCTTTACCAAGTTGCTTATAAGTCATGTGGGAGGCTATGCCATACTGGGCATGTTTGTGCATCTCTTCAGTGCGAATCTGGATTTCCACAATACCTGCCTCAGCGGTGAGAAGTGTAGTGTGTAGAGATCGGTAGCCGTTTGGTTTAGGAAATGCAATGTAGTCCTTAAATTCACCCGGAAGTGGTTTCCAGAGCGAATGAATGATACCCAGTACGCTATAGCAGTCATCGATATTTTGGACGATAACACGGAGTGCGGCAATATCGTGTATTTGCGTAATGTCATCGTGTTTGCGGGCGAGTTTTTGATGGAGACTCCACAGACCTTTCATGCGGATGTCGGTACGAAAATTTTTTATCTCGCGTTTTGCCAATTCTTGCCGCAGCGTTTTTTGCATTTTAGAAAGCCCCACTTCAGATTCTTTTGTTTTCAACTTGCGGACTTCAGCAGCGTGAGTGTAGGCGTCTGGATCCATAAAGGGAAATGCGAAATCTTCAAGTTCGCGCTTCATGCGGCCCATACCGAGACGATCTGCAATAGGTGCGTAAATCTCGAGCGTTTCGAGCGCAATGCGCTGTCGTTTTGCTTCAGGAACGTGCTCTAGTGTCTGCATATTGTGGTAGCGATCGGCGAGCTTCACGATGAGTACGCGAATGTCTGAGGCAGTTGCTACCAAAAGACGACGAAGACTTTCTGCATGACGCTCTGCGCCGTGATACTTGTGTTTGCCGAGTTTGGTTACGCCATCGACGATAAAAAGCACCTCTTTCCCGAATTTTTCTTCTACTTCTTCGCGTGAGGCGACGCCATCTTCGACGGCATCATGAAGGAGCCCTGCGATGATGGTTGTGGTGTCCAAACCATACTGGGCAAGAATTTTTGCAACGGCTGCGGGATGGATGAAGTACGGTTCACCGGAATAGCGGGTATGGTTTTCGTGGGCGGCTTTTGCAAAAGCATACGCCTCTTCGACCTTTTTGCGGTCGTTGTCGGATGCTTCCCACATCTCGGTGAGAATTTCCTTAACGGGAGTCATAGAAGCACTATACTGCGAGCGTACTTCTCGCGCAAAAGGTAGTCGGGCAGCAAGGAGAATCCTACTTTAGATATTCTGCCGCCTCGTTGGGGGTGAGTGTTTTGGCATCTGCTGATTCCGGAAGATAGATACGGTGCAGGCCTTTTTTCAAGAAGAAGCCCTGCTTCGATTTATACAGAGTCATAACCTTTTTGGTTTTCGGATGAGTTCCAATTTCGCGGACGATCTCGACACCGCGTGGCGGGCGTTTTGGTTCTGCAAGAATGGCGAGTGCTTGATCAAAGGTAATGGTGTAAGGATCAAGGCCGGTATTCGCTCTAATCGAGCGGAATTCACCGTCACTACCTACGTATGGCCCGAAGCGTCCTGTGGACGCAAAGACCGCTTTACTCGTAGAAGGGTGCATGCCAAGCTCACGGGGAAGGGACAAGTACTTTACTGCGTCAGCCAGTGTCACCGCAGAAATGTCAGTTCCTGGTGGAATGCTTGCACGTTTTGCGGGAATCTTTACAAGTACTTTACTGCGTCAGCCAGTGTCACCGCAGAAATGTCAGTTCCTGGTGGAATGCTTGCACGTTTTGCGGGAATCTTTTTCTTTTTTGCAACCTTTTTCTTTGCAACTTTCTTTGTAGCTTTCTTTTTGGCCGGCGCCTTCGTTACTTCCTCCTCCTTAGGTTCTTCTGCAGGTTCTGGAAGTGGCATTTCTACGTATGGTCCAAAACGTCCCGTTTTAATAAAAATTGGTTGACCTGTTTCCGGGTGAATTCCAATCGGTTCGTCGGGGCGCACCTCGGCGCCTTCTTCGGTACGCGCACCGGTACAGTCCGGGTAGCGCTTGCAGCTCATAAAGATACCGCCGCGGCCAAGCTTGAACTCCATGTCACTCCCGCAGATTGGGCAGGGGAATTCTTTAGGTGCGTCGCCAAGCGAGGTTGCTTTAGGGAGCTTGTCCTTTGCCTGTACTGCTTTCTCAAAGGGGCCATAGAACTCTTTGAGGGTCGCCACGTAGCCGCGCTCACCGCGCGCGATTTCGTCGAGTTCGTCTTCCATAAGAGCCGTAAAGGAGTCACTGATGTACTGAGGGAAGTTTTCTTCAAGCCAGCCGGAAACTACCATACCGGTTGCGGTTGGTTGCAGGGTGCGGCCTGTTTTTTCAACATACCCACGGTCCGCAATTGTTTTCATGATGCTGGCGTAGGTTGATGGGCGACCGATGCCGCGCTTCTCAAGTTCTTTGATGAGTCCCGCTTCTGTGTAGCGGTTTGGCGGTTCAGTCTGCTTTTCGTCTGCACCAAGCGAGAGAAGTGAAAGAGCGTCGCCTGCCGAGAGTTTTGGTAACTCGACATCCTCACCGCGTGCTTTGCTGTCGAGCGCAAGCCAGCCCGGGAACATAACACGTGAGCCATTTGCGGTGAACGCAGGAATCTTTGCTTCGGCTTGTGCCATGATGCTGCTGCGCATCACGCGTGCAGCAGCCATTTGTGAAGCAAGTGTACGTGTGCGAATGAGCTCATACAGTTGTATTTCGTCTGGGGTGTTTCCGGCACGGGGAACGTTTGCATCGGTGGGACGGACGGCTTCGTGAGCCTCCTGAGCATTCTTGCTTTTTGTTTTGTAGGCACGGGTATGGACGTATTCTTTTCCAAAATCTTTTTCGAGTACGCCCGCCATTTTTTTGACCGCTTCTTCTGAAAGGTTTACCGAGTCGGTACGCATGTAGGTAATGTGTCCAGCTTCATAGAGTTTTTGTGCGGCACGCATAGTGCGTGACGGTGCGAAACCGAGTCGAGTTGATGCGGTTTGTTGGAGTGTTGAGGTGGTAAACGGTGGACGAGGATTTCGTTCTTCTTCTCGCTCGCCAACTTTCCCGACGGTCCACGCACTGGCACGTCCCAGCGAGACGATGCGATCAGCTTCCTCTTGTGTTTTTGGTTGTTCGGTACAGACGGCAGGGAATTCGCCGTCTGAGGACTTGAACTGCGCGTTTAGTACAAAATACGTTTCAGGAATGAACGCTTTGATTTCGCGCTCACGCTCAGCGAGGATGCGGAGTGCCGGCGACTGCACGCGGCCAGCAGAAAGTCCGTAGCGAACCTTCTTCCAGATGAGTCCGGAAAGGTCATAGCCCACGATACGGTCCAGCACTCGACGTGCCTCCTGCGCCTGGCGGAGGTTCTCATCGATTTGACGTGGATGTTTTATGGCTTCTTCGATTGCGGCCTTAGTAATTTCGTGAAAGACAACGCGTTTTGGTTTTTTGAGTCCCGCGACCTCTTTAATGTGCCAGGCAATGGCTTCGCCTTCGCGGTCGGGGTCGGTTGCAAGAAAGATGTCACCCGCTTTCTCTGCAGCGCGCTGGATTTTTTCTATGACCTCGCGTTTTTCAGCGGGGATGACGTACTTGGGTACAAAACCGTCTTCGATGTCGACGGCGTCTTTGTTGCTTTTAGGAAGGTCGCGCACGTGGCCTACCGAAGCAAGTACTTCGTAGTCTTTTCCCAAATATTTGCCGATTGTTTTCGCCTTGGTGGGCGATTCGACGATAAGTAATGTTTTAGCCACGTTCTAACACATAACCCGTATACCTATATATGGTCAAGTCTTTGGGCACGTTCAACATCCTGAACTGCAGTGTTACATTTCTCAAAACAGCCCTCGGCGTATGCTTACATTTCAAGAATTTTGAACGCACCTATTTGAACCATTGCTATGAAATTTATGTTCTCCGCCACGCGCCAAACTCTTCGTGGATGAGGCCGCGTAGCTCAAGAGAAATCAGTGCGGTGAGAAGTTCATTTGCGGCGGTATCTGTAGCGCGGAGGATGTCATCGCGCTCGCGTGGTTCGGAAAGCAAATTCCAGACGAGGAGTTCGATTTCTTCAAGGTCTATTGGTGCGCTTTTCGATGAAGTTGTCTCATGAGGTGGGATGCCAAGTGCCTCAAGGATATGGAGTGGTTCGGTGACCAGTGTGGCACCAAGTCGTGCAAAAAGATGCGGACCAAAACCATGCGGGTCGCTGATGCGATGAGGAATAACCAGCAAATCGCGATTGTAGTCTGCTGCCATCCGCGCAGTGATGAGTGTGCCAGATTTGCTGCTGGCTTCTATCATCAGTACGGCGTCGCTCATACCTGCCATGATGCGATTACGCGCGGGGAAGTCGTGCGGATACGCGCGGTGGTCAGGCTCATGTTCGCTTATGAGCGCACCGCCTGCTTTGAGAATTTCTTGGGCGAGGCCGAAGTTTGTTCGTGGACCAATGGCAGCATCGGCCAGTCCCGAGCCTGGAATCGCGATTGTGTGGAGGCCGGCTTGGAGTGCGGCTTTGTGCGCGCAGGCGTCAGCACCAAGTGCGAGTCCTGATACGATTGAAATAGGGTAACCGGCGAGACCAGCTAGTAAATGCTCGCACGCTTCTTTGCCATAGCGCGAAAGCGCACGACTGCCAACAACGGCGAGAAGCTTGGTTCCTTCTGGGGGCATGGTCCCGCGAACCCAGAGTTTTTTCGGTGGCTGCGGAATTTCTAAGAGCGCGGGAACAAACTCCTCATGACCGATTATCCGAATATCCATATGATTCAGTATATAAGAAGTACGCGCCGCCTTTTTAGGCGGCGCGGAACAAAAGTGCGACGATCGGAAGTCAGAAGAGTCTTTGCTGACCTTCATTTTCCAGTTCTCGCAGAGGGGTAGTTTCTTGTTGGTCGGGTTCTTTCGGAGTTTCTGAATGAAAGACCCCCGGAAAGAGCGCGGGTTGTTCGTCGTTTTCTTTGTCCATGGACAATTTCCCTTCTGTGGGTTTGTATCTTGGCTCTGGTAGAAATTCTACCACCATGTCTTTCCTGGTATTCATTTTCACGCTAGGATAGTGGATAACATGCTCGATATTAAATTCATCCGGGAAAATGCCGACATCGTGAAGGCGGGCGCAATTAAAAAACACATTGAGGTCGACATTGACCGACTTGTTGCGATAGATGACGACCGTAAGCGTCTGAAACAAGAAATTGAGGCCAAGCGTTCTGAGCAAAATCGTCGCAGCAATGAAATCCAGCTTGCTAAAGGCGAGGACCGCGACAAGTTGCTAGAAGCGATGCGTATGTTGAAAGCCGGTATGGCAGAAACCGAGGAACAGCTTAAGGCCATTATGGTCGAGTGGCAGCATCTCATGCTTATGGTGCCAAACGTTCCTGATATGTCCGTGCCCGATGGCGATTCCGATGCGGAAAATCTTGAGGTTAAGACTTGGGGCGACATTCCTGTTATTGAACATCCAAAAGATCATGCAGAACTTATGACGGCACTTGGCATGGCTGATTTCGAGCGTGGTTCAAAAGTTGCCGGTTTCCGGGGCTACTTCCTTAAAGGTGATGGCGCGCTTCTTTCGTACGCACTGTGGCAATTTATGTCGGATCACTTTATGAAGAAAGGAGGCTTTACTCCCATGATTGTTCCATCACTGGTGCGCCGCGAAGGATTCATGGGTACCGGCTATCTTCCACAGAGTGAAGAAGATCTTTATAAAACACAGGATGGTGAGTACCTTTCAGGTACCGCAGAAGTGGCAACTATGGCCTACCACATGGACGAGATGCTCGACGAAAAACAATTTCCCATAAAATATTTTTCATTCTCACCGGCATTTCGTCGCGAAGCGGGAAGTCACGGTAAAGACACCAAAGGACTCATCCGTGTTCATGAGTTTTATAAATTTGAACAGGTGGTGCTCTGCGAAGCTTCACACGAAGCAAGCGTACAGTATCACGAAGAACTCACGGCAAATGCGGAGGAGGCGCTTCAACTTCTGAACATTCCGTATCATGTTGTAGTGAACTGTGGGGGTGACCTTGGGCTTGGCCAAGTGAAGAAATACGACATTGAGTGCTGGATGCCGTCAGAAGGAAAGTATCGTGAGACACACTCGGCTTCCTACTTCCATGATTTCCAAACGCGTCGTTTGAACATCCGCTATCGCGACAGCGAGGGAAATATGAAATTTGCGCACTCGCTCAACAACACTGCGCTTGCTACACCGCGTTTCCTTGCGGTTCTTGTAGAAAATTATCAGCAACCGGACGGCACGATTCGCGTCCCCGAAGTGTTACAGCCATATGTGGGGAAAAAAATCATTGGTGTCGCCTCGTAAACGTACTGACCTTTTTGGGCGCCAGGCAAAGCCTCGCGCCGTAGTTCCGTCCCGTCTCGCTTTGCGGCGTCGTAAGGGCCGCAAGATTTTCATATACATTCTCGGGACAGTAGTTCTCGCGTTTTTCGGCTTCTCGATTTGGTTGATGTGGCAGCCGGACCTCCGAGTCCATACTATTCAACTGTTTGGAGGAGACGACTCTCTTCGTTCCGTAGCCGCTGCAGCCATGCAAGAGACGTATCTCGGTATTGTGCCGCGCGATTCGATTTTCTTTATTCCCGAGCATGCAATTCGCGAGCGTCTGCTTGCTGCTGATTCAAAGGTAGCAGCGGTATCCGTTTCCCGTGTCGGATTTGATGGGATTTCTATAAAACTTATTATGCGAGATTCACTTGCCCGGTGGTGTGGACTCTCTCCGACACCGGACGTAGAAGAATACTGTTATGTGTTTGACAGCAGTGGTTACATTTTTGCAGCAGCAGGCAGCTCTACACCAACGGCAATTTCGCTCTCGCTCTATGCGCCACTTGCGGACGATACACTTGAACCTCTGCGGGCTACCATTCCCGTCATTGCACAATCTCCCGGTACGCTTGATTTTGCCAACGAAGTAAAGATGCTTGGATCACCGGTAAAAAGTGTCGTGGTGCGCGGCGATGAGGTGGACGATTATTTGCAAAGCGGAACACGTATTACCTATGTACTTGGACATGAGCAGGACGCCTATACCGCACTCACTTCCGCACAGTCAAACTTCAATCTCGCCGACGGTTCGGTTGACTACATTGACCTGCGCTTTGATGGAAAGGTGTACATAAAGAAAGTGGACGGTACGGTACAGTAGTCAGGAAAAGAAAGAGGAGCGTTCGGAAAAGTTTCCGAACGCTCCATTTACCGGTAGACGGTGAGAACGTCCCGTCCCCTTTGGAGCGAGGATGGCGACATGACCTGTTTTACTTTTTCATGGTGTTCTCTATAGGTCCGAGCATTTTTTTCGCTCGCCATCTCCCTATGACCCAGCCTGCAAGCAAACATAGGGCAGCAACAATTCCAGTAAAGGGAACGACTGGTTCTGCAGCAAGAGTTGTCGGTATGCTTTGTGCTGCAACTCTGGCACAGAGCGGTATGCAAAGCATAAAAACAATTCCGGTCGAGAATTGCCGCCGCACTACCGGCATATTTTTATTTTGCTGCCAGATGTCTTTTGCAAACCTTTTCGATTTCAGAAAGAAAAATATACTGAAGCTGTCGGCCATAAAGAAGCAAGAAACAAGGAATGCTGTAAAATACACATAAGCCATTGATGCCTCCCGTGGATACGTACTCTCTGAATGAGAGAGTACGAGAAAGGAAAATTTAGTCAAATTCTGGTAAGGTGCAGAAATGAGGTCGTTCTGGAGAGCGCTTCCGAAGCCATTTTTTGTTATGGCCCCCATGGCGGATGTTACTGATCCGGCCTTTCGCGCACTCGTTGCCTCTCGTGGCAAGCCAGACATATTCTGGACCGAGTTTGTGGCTGCTGACGGCATGTATCACACTCGTGAATTACAAAAGGTGCTTGATGCCGAGAATCCGCTTATGCGTGACTTGCAGTACTCGCTAGAAGAACGGCCGATTGTGGCGCAGGTATTTACAAGCAGTCCAGAAAACATGAAGTATATGGCCGCGCTCGTTGCCTCACTCGGGTTTGATGGACTCGACATCAATATGGGCTGCCCTGACAGGAGCATTGAGAAGCAGGGGTGTGGTTCGGCCATGATTAAAACACCTGAAGTTGCGCAAGAAATCATTCGTGCCGCACAGTCCTCAGGACTGCCTGTATCAGTCAAAACCCGTGTGGGATACAACACGGAGACACTCGACGAGTGGCTTCCTGCATTGCTTGAAACAAAGCCGGAAGCCGTGACGCTTCACTTGCGCACACGCAAAGAACTTTCACTTGTGCCTGCAAACTGGGAACTGATGAAAAAGGCAGTGGTAATTCGTGACACGCAGGCATCGGAAGTGCTTTTGATAGGAAACGGGGACATACAAGATCTCGAGGACGCACAGGAAAAAATTGCGGCGACAGACTGCGACGGTGCGATGATTGGGCGCGGTATGTTTGGGAATCCGTGGGTGTTTGCAGGGAAGAAGTCCGAGGAGATCGCACTTCCTGAGAAATTGGCAGCACTTGTAGAACTTGCTCATGGTTTTGAGTCGCTTCGTCCTGTGAAAAGTTTTGCAATCTTAAAGAAGCACATTAAAGCGTTTGTCACTGGTTTTGATGGGGCCGCAGAGTTTCGTGGCAAGCTTATGGAGGCCCAGAATGCTTCCGAGCTTGAGCGCATCATTGCTGAGAATCCGGTATACTAGTCATAAATGACTGAGCATCAATCTCTCTACCGTGCTTATCGCCCAAGCACCTTCGACGAAGTCGTGGGGCAGGACCAGGTGGTAAAGCCGCTTTCTGAAAGCATTGCCGCAGGGAAGATTGGGCATGCGTATCTTTTTGCGGGTTCGCGTGGACTGGGTAAGACGAGCGTGGCGCGCATCTTTGCAAAAGAGATTGGTTGCAAGAATCAGGACCTTTACGAAATCGACGCCGCGTCAAACAACAGCGTGGAGGACATTCGCTCGCTGACCGAAAATGTCTACACGTTGCCGTTTGCGTCGCCGTACAAAGTCTACATACTCGATGAAGTCCACATGCTCTCGAAAGCGGCGTGGAATGCGTTTTTGAAAACGCTTGAAGAGCCTCCGAAGCATGCAGTTTTCATTCTTGCGACGACCGAGCTCGACCGTGTACCAGAGACGGTGCAGTCGCGCTGTCAGGTATTTGAGTTTAAAAAACCAACACGCAAAGGTCTTGTAGAAGTGTGTGTGACCATTGCAAAGAAAGAGGGCTACTCGCTTGCGCCAGACGCCGCTGATCTTGTAGCGCTGCTTGCGGATGGTTCGTACCGTGATGCTTTGTCAATTTTACAGAAAGTGCTCGGTCCTTCGACGGATAAAAAACTTACCCGTGCAGAAGTTGAGCAGGCAACTGGCGCGCCACGTCAGGAGCAAGTACACGCACTTGTGTCCGCGCTCGGCGAAGCCGAGCGCGGAAAAGCCCTGACTGCCATCGAGCACGCCGCAAAAAGTGGCGCCGACATGAAGCTTTTCCTTGAACTCGTTCTCGAAGCACTTCGCTCTACACTTTTGATTCGCTACGCACCGGACCTGCGTGCAGAACTTGCTGAAGAGCTTGGTACTGACGAGTTTGCAGCGCTTGAAGTATTTGCAAAAGGAAAGGGGATTACACACCTGACACTGCTTGCGTTTCTTACGGCTTCCGACCGCATTCGCTACGCACCAATTGCTTCTATTCCTCTTGAGCTGGCGGTGTTTGAGGCTTTCCCTGAAAGCGTATAGTACTGCTTTCTCTACGAGGAGAAATACGTTACAGTTTCGACATTGGGAGGAGGGTTTCGATTCCGTGCAAAGCTGGGAGATCGTCTAACGGTAGGACAGCGGCCTTTGAAGCCGTGAATCTAGGTTCGATTCCTAGTCTCCCAGCTTTGCACAGAACCGCCGCGAATCTAGGTTCGGTTCCAAGTCTGGCAGCTAACTTAAGTCTGCTATAGTTTTTGTATGGAGAAGGGTGATGGAAAAGCAAAACATTACGTTCATCGGGATGACTGGTTCTGGCAAAAGCACGGTCGGGGCGCTGCTTGCAAAAGCGCTCTCGTGGAATTTTGTCGACGTGGATATTGTGCTCGAAGCGGAGCACGGCAAGTCGCTGCAATCTATCTTGGACGAGCACGGAGACGAGACGTTTCAATCTCTCGAGACAAAAAAAGTAAAAGAACTGCGCGGCGTTCAAGAGACTGTAATTTCTCCTGGTGGAAGCGTGGTGTATTCGCCGGAGGCAATGGCGCTACTTAAAAGTATTTCCACCATTGTGTATTTAGCTATTGACGCAAAAACGATACGAAAACGAATCGATGCCTCGGCTCGTGGAATAGTGGGTATAAAAGAGAAAAGTTTTGATGAGCTTTTTGAGGAACGTAAGAGTCTATACGAGCAGTACGCAGACATTACAATTCAGACGCACGGTAAAACACCTCGGGAGGTTGTTGAAGCTGTCGTGCAGCGTCTTGCAATCAAGCAAGCTTAGGAAGCTGTGCTCGTTGCTGCTTTCGCAGAACTTCGTATACTGAAAGTATGAACACACGAAACATAATCATCGCGGTGCTGGTAGTAATCATTGCGCTCGGCGGTTACTACTTCTTCACTCAACAAAGGGCAGACGTGACGCCAGTCACTTCCGAAACTCCTGCGAATGGCGCAAATGCGAAAATTAACATCGATGCCGTTTGTCAGGGTGCGCTTGCGTACATGACGTTTCCAGACGGAGCCAGCGCCGATGCGTTTGTAGCAGATTGTAAGGATGGGAAGCATCCGGAAGTGATTGAACGCTATAAGGCAGACATGAATCTTGGCGCAGGTGCACAAATTTAGCCTCGTGTTTTGAAAGAAACAGCCCGCTACAATGGGCTGTTTCTTTTGTATTGACGATTATGCCAATGCGCGTACCATCATGCCAGACAGTTCTAACTCAGGAGTTCACCTAATGGACGTAACATCTCTTCAGTCACTGGGCTATGTTCCAGTTGGATACCCACCTACCGTGAGGAAGCAGGTGCTCACTGCTATGGGCTCGTGGAAAAATTTCTGCGAGTTGTCGGTCAATGAAAAGCGAATGTTTTCCGGTGGAAATCGCATGGAAGACAAGGGCTATATGTTCAGAAATGAAATTGGTCCTCGTGCTGATCATAAAGAGTTGTTCCATGTCTCGCGACGCGAGCTCTCAGAATTCCAGAGGAGAGCAGCGCTTTCAGGCAACGGCAATGCACCACTGTTCATTGATGCGGTTGACACTTTGATCAACGGAATTGATCCGCTGATACGAACGTTTGCTCAACAGGTTGAGAAAACCTATGGGCTACGTGGGTTTGCAGATGATGTCATGAACTCAAAAGATAACTGGATCTTCAGATATCTTCATTACTTTGGTGGTGACACGCTCGCACATCCTCACGCTGACCGCGGCGGGTTTACACTCCACTTATTCGAAAGTGACGAGGGTGGTGAATGTCTCGACTTCAACCATCACTGGCGAGCGTGGCCGGTAAACGGGGAGCGCACCATTATATTCCCCGGCATGGGTTTACAGTATCGCTCAGAGAGCGTGTTGAAGGCTTTGTGGCATCGAGTGCAGCCAAACGAGCAGACGGTGTATCAAGGTCGCTACGCTATGGTCGCCTTCATTGATTTTAAGCGCGGATATCGGTACAACGACGCACGTATGCGGGTCCAGGATTTCGAACCTGGTTTTAACTATGGGTTGAGGCACGAGGAATTCAAAGAACTTTTTGTGCCTCAGTAAAACAAGCCCCGGAACACAAGGTGTTCCGGGGCTT
>Ga0209066_10000716_pt1 | contig 47205 bp, 67 predicted proteins | sample All_14_2_FD_187198 | JGI IMG/M metagenome (GOLD analysis project Ga0209066, IMG submission 187198) | Freshwater microbial communities in response to fracking from Pennsylvania, USA - Allegheny Zone_MetaG_DW_15 (SPAdes) (version 2) ... | reverse complement strand
GACGGTGACGGATAGCACAGGTGGCGTTCTGCACCATGACAAGCGCCCTGACCGTACCAGCAAGGAATGGAAGCGTGCGGAGAAGTCTGCACGCGAGGCACTCTACATGGAAGACTTCACGCATGGTGCAACACACTATCATGAAGCCTCGATTAAACCGTATTGGCGCAAGTCAATGAAACGTGTTGGCCGTTGGGGCAATCACATTTTCTACAGGAGCAAAGATGGGAATCGACATTCGACAGAAGGGGCAGGAAGGGGAACGCGAGATACAGCGTGCCTTGGAGCCGATTATTCGCAAGCTGATGACAGATGGGGGCTTTCCGTTACCAGACAAGCCGATCGTCCAGCGCAACCAGAACCAGAGCGCAGTTGGTGGCAGCGACTTATCGAATACTTTTGGCCTCGCGATCGAAGTGAAGCGCCAAGAGCAACTGTCCATCAACACATGGTGGAAGCAGTGCGAGATCGCTGCAAAGGATAACGGAGAACACCCTGTCCTCTTGTATCGCCAGAACGGTAAGAAGTGGCGCTGTGTGACCTTAGTGTGGTTGCCGTTGCATGGTGGCGCACAGCAGCAAGCACGCGCTGAGATGGATTGGGATTCGTTCCTGGGCTGGTTCGAGCAATGGGTTCGGCTCAAACTGGTTGCGGGTGAAGTTCCGAGAGTCTGAGGTCTCTGCTTGTTAGATTGATTACGGCTCCGCTATACTCCGATGGAATTAACATCTATTCGGAGTATAGCGTGAGCGAAATGGCAGACACCTTAACGAAGCAGGAGCGCAGCTTGCGCCAACGCTTTGTCGAGGAATACTTGGCAGACTACGACGCAGTCGGAGCAGCCATTCGTCTTGGCTACCAAGAAGCATTCGCGCAGCAGTACGCCAAGCAATTCCTCGCTGAACCCTATACGCTGAAGCTCATCAAAGAGAAGGAAGCTGAGTTCGGCATCCTTACAGAGGAAGACCAGCATCGCAAGAAGATTGTCGCAGGTCTGTATCGCGAAGCACACAGCAGGTTCAACAGCGGGGCGGCTCGTGTTGCTGCACTGACGCAGCTTGCCAAGATCATCGGCATTGAGGCACCTGTGAAGACCGAGCTAAAAGTGGAAGCTGAACAGCAAGACCTGAGCAACCTCAGCATTGACGAACTGAAACAGTTCCAAGCATTGATGGCGAAGGCGAATGCTTCTTAAGACTAAGCTCATTGACATCGAGCGAGAGCTGGCTCGTCGTTCCTTTGCAGAGTTCGTCAAAATGGCTTGGCCTGTGCTGGAGCCTGCGTCCGAGCTGAAATGGGGCTGGTCGTTGGATGCTATCTGCGAGCACTTGGAAGCTGTGACGAAAGGTGACATCAAACGGCTGCTGATGAACGTGCCTCCTGGCTGCATGAAGTCGCTGCTCACTGGTGTGCTGTGGCCTGCCTGGGAATGGGGGCCACAGGGGCGTCCCGGTATGCGCTACCTAGGCACAGCACACAAGCAAGATTTGGCGGTGCGGGATAACCTGAAATGCCGTCGCTTGATTCAGTCTGACTGGTATCAGCACCGCTGGCCCTTGAAGCTGACGGGCGACCAGAATGCCAAGACGAAGTTCGAGAACGATTACACAGGGTTCCGCGAGGCAATGGCCTTTACCAGTATGACTGGCTCACGCGGTGACAGAGTTATCCTGGACGACCCGTTGTCTGTTGATCATGCAAATAGCGACGCGGACTTGCGTGCGGCAGAACTTACCTTTACCGAAGCACTTCCGACCCGCGTGAATAACGACGAGTCAGCCATTGTGGTCATCATGCAGCGTCTGCACGAGAAGGACACCAGCGGCATCATTATGAAGCGCGAGCTCGGATATGTGCATCTGTGCTTGCCTATGCGATTTGAACACGAGCGACGCTGCGCCACTCGCATAGGATTTGTCGATCCTCGCACGCATGACGGTGAGCTTCTGTTTCCCGAGCGGTTCCCGGAGGCAACTGTGGTTGATCTGGAGAAGACGCTGGGCAGCTACGCGGCAGCAGGCCAGCTTCAGCAACGCCCAGCACCTCGTGAAGGTGGCATGTTTAAGCGAGCCTGGTTCCCTGTTGTGCGGGCTGTACCAGCAGGCACGCGCTTCGTGCGGGGTTGGGACTTGGCTGCAACCGAAGGCGCCGGCGACTGGACTGTGGGCGTCAAGATTGGGCGTCAAAAGAACGGTCGATTTATCATTGCGCATGTTGTGCGCGACCGTAAGTCTTCGGCAGGGGTTGAGCGCCTGCTGGTCAATACCGCAAGCCAGGACGGGTACGAGTGCAAGATCTCCATTCCGCAGGATCCAGGACAGGCAGGTAAGGCCCAGACGTCATACTTGATTCAGCAGTTGGCGGGATATACTGTGACGGCGAGCACGGAAAGCGGCGACAAGGTTACGCGAGCAGGCCCGCTGGCTGCACAAGCAGAAGCAGGGAACGTCGATATTCTGGAGGGTGCCTGGAACGAAGCATTCTTTGATGAAATTACTGTGTTCCCGAACGGAACGAAAGACCAGACTGACGCGGCATCGCGAGCGTTCAATGAGCTGGTGATGGGTTGCAAGTTTGATCTGGAGGCTATGTTATGAGCGAACAAACCACGGCGCGGGATGATGGCCCTTATGAGAACGTCTTCCTGAACGTCGGCACAAAAGGCGACCGTAGCGCCTACACGCGGGCAGTGACGCCCCGTCTGCTGCAATATACTGAGCTGGAAGGCTTGTACGAGGGTGATGGCTTTGCGCGACGCATCGTTGATCTGCCTGCTGAAGAAATGGTGCGTGCAGGCTACGACATTGAAGGCGTGGAAGACGATAGCGACGTTCGTGCAGAGTTGGAGGGTGTGCAAGCCCTGGAAAAGCTGTGTGACGCGATGCGCTGGGCGAACCTTTACGGCGGCGCACTTGTGGTCATGCTTGTTAATGACGGCGGCATGTTGGAAGATCCGCTCGAAGTTGAACGCGCCAAGTCGCTGGAGCAGTTGCGAGTCTATGACCGCTGGCAGGTGACGCATTATCGGAAGTACCTTGACCCGAACGACATGCGTTTCGGCAAGACTGAGCTCTACATGGTGTCACCCATCGAAGGAACACCTTACGTCGTGCATGAGTCGCGCTGCCTTGTGTTTGACGGTGTTCCGGTGCCTGACCGCATCCGCGAACGGAATGATGGATGGGGCGCCAGCAAGCTGCAACAGTGCTATGACCAGCTGACCCGCTTTGGGATGGGTCACTATTGGGCCAACCAGTTGCTCGAGCGTGCGCAACAAGCAATCCACGGAATTCCCGAGCTGACAAATCTGCTTCGCAGCCCGGGCGGTGAAGCACTGGTCAAGAAGCGTGTCGATCTGGTTGATATGACCCGTTCGATCAACAATACAATCGTCATTGACGCGGCTGAAAGCTACGACCTCAAGAGCACTCCGCTCTCGGGTGTTGCCGACATTATGGATCGCCTGGGGCTCGCTTTGAGTGCGGTGACTGGTATCCCTGAGTCCCTGCTCTTTGGTCGGCAGCAGGGAGGCCTTAACAGCACGGGCAAAGCAGATCTGGAAAACTGGTACGCGAAGATCGGCCAAGACCAGAACAATATCCTGCTCCCCGCACTTGATAAACTGGTGACGGTGCAGCTCTACGTGATGGGCAAATACGTTGAAGACTACTTGATCAAGTTCAATCCGCTGTCCGTACCGTCGCGCAAGGATGTGGCGGAGACCGATTACAAGCGGGCGCAGACCTTCGAGATTCTGAACAACATCGGCGCATTGGATGCAAGCGAGATTCGCAAGATGCTTCCGGACGAGGGTTACGATATCGAAGACGTCGAACAGATGCCCGAGACTGAAGTTGAAGAACCCGAGATGACCACACCTCCGCAGGCTGCTGGCAATGGCGAAGAAAACGACCTTCAGCAATCCTGACAGCCAGGAGCGCGAATACACGCGCCTTCTGCTGCGCTACTCGAAGCAGTTGCAGGCAGACGTGAATCGCGTTTTGCTGCCCCGCATCGACGACATTCAGGTGCAGTACAAAGTCGAGACGCGGACTGATACTTGGATTGACACGCTTGACGCACTGATGGCGGAGCTCATGCGCCTGGCGCTTGACGCGCTGGGCAGTGTGGTCACTAGGTTGCCCGGTCAGTTCAACGCGGTCAGCAAGTTCAACGAAGGGCAGTTCAAGCTCGTTGTGAAAGCGAACACCGGACTGACGCTTCCGCCGGTAATGCCCGGAGCCCCGTCTTCGTCGCTGCTGGGCGTGAATGTCTTTCGGAGCGAACCGTTCCTGAAACCGCTTGCGGAAGGTTGGATCAGCGAGAACACAGCACTCATCAAATCTTTGCCGACACGTTTGCACCCTGAGCTCGAGGGTATCATTCGGCGCGGTGTAATGAACGGTCAATCTGTTAAAGACATCAAAGACCAGATCAAGTCTCGTTATGGCGTCACTGATTACCGCGCCAAGCTGATTGCCCAAGACCAGACTTTGAAGTTGAACTCCGATTTGACACGTTACCGCCTGCAAAGCGTGGGCGTGGAGCGGTATGTGTGGCGCACCGTACAGGACAGCCGCGTAAGGCCCGAGCACGCTGACCGCAATGGTACTGAGTACAGTTGGAAAGAAGGCGCAGGTGGCGAGCACCCAGGACAGCCGGTGCGTTGCCGGTGTCGTGCCGAGGCGGTATGGGGCCCCGAAGATTGATGAATCACACTCTTTGCAATATGAATCAACCCCGCATATACTCCTGACCATGGAAGCGATCCGATATGACCGTACTGAAATCAAAGCCACTCGCACTGACGAGGGGTATTTGATTGACACGCCGATCGTAGGCCGCACTGGCATTCAGTTGTATAAGAACGCCGACGGTACGATCCGACGCGAACTTCGACCGCCTGAAGAGGTGTTCCACGCTGACTCACTGAAGAGTTTTGCTGGTAAGCCCGTCACTGACGAGCATCCAGGCGAACCTGTTACAGCGAAGAACGCGAAGCGACTGTCTGTTGGCACCATGCAAGGTGAAGGCAAACAGGAGGGAGATAATGTGGTCGCTCCGATCATCGTCCATGACGGTGAAATGATTGATAAGATTTTGAAGGGCGGCAAGCGAGAGCTGTCGCTTGGTTATAAAGTCGATCTTGAAGAGACGCCTGGTGTGTGGAACGGCCAGGAATATGATGCGATCCAGCGTAACATCCGGGTCAATCATCTTGCAATCGTTCCGCGGGGTCGTGCAGGTAATGCCCGCCTCAATCTTGATCGGCATGACGCCGTTTCTTTTAACCCTGAAGAGGAAAACAGTATGCCCACTGATAATCTTGGCCGTATTCGGCTGGATAGTGGCCTTGAATATCAGGCCGCTCCCGAGGTCATTGTCGAGGTTGAAAAACTTCGCGGTGACAAAGCCGATCTGGAAACCCGCGTCGATGAGCTGCACAAGCAACTCGACACCGTCGCCGCTGAACGCGACACCCTGAAGTCCCAAGTGGAATCGGCCGACAAAGTTCGCGCTGATGCACTGGAAAAAGCCCGCGCTGAAATCAAGGCTCGCGCTGAACTGGACAAGGTGGCTGAATCGTTCAAGGTTGATGGCGCAGGCAAGACCGACCGCGAAGTCAAGGAACTGGTGATCAAGTCCGTCCGTACTGACGCTGACTTGACCGGCAAGTCCGACGACTACGTTAATGCGGCCTTTGACCTGACGGTCTCCATGAAGAAGGACGACGCGATGGCCCAACAGCGTCAAGCAGGTGCTCCGCGGAACGACGATTCGGGCAAGCCCGAAGGCGGTTCTTACAAGAGCTTCATGTCTCAACTCGGTAACAAGGAGCAGAAATAATGCAAACTACTGTGAGCCAATACGGCGCAGCCGCTTTCAAGGGTATGCTTGACGGCATCGGTCCGCGCAACGTCCGCAGCTATGCGGCAGAAGAAGCCATTCCGGTTTCTTATCCTGTGAAGCTGGGCACCAGCCCGGACAAGGAAGTGCTTAAGGCGACCGCTGGCGCTGGTGTGGTCGGTTTCGCCCTGCATGACCACGCACGCGAGCAAAACGGTTCAGGCGTTGTGCAGTACGGCGCCACCGAGACTGTCAGCGTGCTGACTCAGGGCCGTATGTGGGTTGAAACTGACGACGCCGTCGTTGCTGGTGCTACCGCCAATCTGGTTGTCGCTTCCGGCAAACTGACCGACGCCGCAGTTGCAGCTGGCATCGAGGCCTTCACGCAAATCAGCGTGAAGTTCATTACCGCCACCAGCGCCGCTGGCCTGGCAATCGTGGAGATCAAGTAACCATGAACAAAGATCAGATGAAGTACGACGAAGCTGACCTCCGCGTCATCCAGAACACCGGCCGCTTCGACGCCAACGAAAGCGTGTTCTTCGCACGCCAGCTGGAATTCGTCAAGTCGCAGACTTATGACATCAAGCGGGTCGCTCTTAGCGCCCTGACCCTGATGCCGGTCTCGACCGCGATTCCGGAAGGTGCAACGACCCACACTTATCGCCAATACGACACCGTCGGCATGGCGAAGGTGATTGCGAACTACGCCAACGACCTGCCCCGCGCTGACGTGACTGGTAAGGAATTCACCAGCCCCATCCGCTCGATTGGTAACGCCTACGGCTACAACGTGCAAGAAGTGCGTTCGGCCATGTACGCTGGCGTCAATCTGAACGGCAAGAAGGCGATGGCTGCGACTCGCGCACACCAGGAAAAGATCAATCAGCTGGCCTTTGCAGGCGACGCTGACAACGGTCTGCCTGGCCTGCTGGGCAACACCAACATCCCGGAAGTGACTCTGGCCGCTGACGGTACTGGTTCGTCCAAGACCTTCGCCAGCAAGACCGCTGACAAGATCGTTCGCGACATCAACGCGCTGATCAACAAGGTGATCACTCAGTCCAAGGGTATTCACCGCGTCAATCAGGTGTGGTTGCCGATCGAGCAGTACGCCCTGATCGCTACCACGCAGAACAGCGCAGCCAGCGACACGACCATCCTGGAGTTCTTGCAGAAGAACCATCCGGGCGTCGAGTTCAAGCAGGTCGTCGAAATGGATGCGGCTGGTGCGGGCGGTGCGGACCGCATGTACGCCATGGAAAACTCCATGGAAAACTGGCAGCTTGAGATTCCGATGATGATCAAGCAGTACAGCCCGCAGCAGAAGGGCCTGGAGTTCGAAGTGCCGGTCGAGAGCCGCTTCGCTGGTGTGATCATTGAGTATCCGCTGGCCTTTGCGTTCGCAGACGGTATCTAAGTAAAATAGAGGGGCTGGTTCGCCAGTCCCTCTATTAACTTCAGGAGAATGAAATGAAAGTCAAGAACGTATCCGCACGCCTGCATCACGTGGGCAATGTTTCCATCGCTCCGGGCGAGGAAAAGGACATCCCGAAGGGCTTCGAGACCGCCATCAACAAGGACGAGCTCGTCGAAGTGAAACCCGCTGCACCTGCTCCGGCTGCGAAACCCGCTGCACCGAAGCCTGGCGCCCCTGTGGCCCCTGTTGCACCTGCTCCGGCTGCTGAGTAATGACCGAGCTCCAGTATTTCCGGCTTCTGGCGCCAGAGTTTGCTGGTGTCGATGACACGACTGTGAATCAATGGCTGTCAGTTGCTGGAAATCTTGCGAACACTGGTTGCTTGGATACCGAGCGGGCAGCGATGGCGCGGGCGCTGTACGCGGCGCACATGCTTTCTCTTACCACACGCTCGGGCCAAGGTAGCGCCGCGGCCCTGGGGGCCATTACAAGCGAGAAAGAAGGGGATCTGCAACGTAGTTATGGCGGCGTGAAAGGTGGTGACACCTATTTAGGCCAGACTTCCTACGGTCAGCAGTACCTCGACATCACGCGGGCGTGCTTTGGTGCAGCAATCATGACTCGGGTTGAGCAGTAATGGCGAACGTCCAGGATATCGACCGCGGCTGGAACAACATCGTCCGTGAGCTTGAAAAAGCCAAGGGGATGGAAGTTGCTGTCGGCATCCTGGAAGGTTCCCAGAACGAAGGAACCAGCATTGCTGAATATGCGTCGTACAACGAATTCGGAACGAACGATGTGCCGTCCCGTCCGTTCATGGCAATGTCCTTTGATGAGAATGTAGCTGAAATCAACAGTGACTTCCAGAAGCAAGCGAACCAGATGGTTCAAGGTAAAAAGACCGCCACTGCTGCACTGACCGTGATCGGTCAGAAGCACGCGGGGCGCATCCAGAACACAATCACGGGGCGGAACATTCTTCCCCGTCTTGCTGAGAGCACCGTTAAGGCCAAGAAAGGTTCTACGAAGACGCTGGTTGATAGTGGGGCAATGGCAAACGCTGTGCAGATTAGCATCCGCGGGAGACAAGCATGAGCTTCCGCAAAGCAAAGACCCTATTGAGTGAAGGTGTTGGCACTTATGTGAGCGGGAACTGGGTTCCGGGCGCACGCACTGCCGGAACGGTAATGGCGTCGGCGCAACCTGTGGTCATGGGGCAAGACTTGCACGCATTGCCCGAAGGGCGCCACCTGTCCGACTTCGCTAAGTTCTACAGCGACACTCGATTGAAAGTGACCGCGGATGGTGAAGGTGTGCAACCTGACATCATCGTTCATGAGGGCTACGGTTACGAACTGGTCAGCATCTTTGCGAATCAATCTGGTGTGATTAGTCATTACAAATACATCGGCGTGAAGGTGTTCAAATTCACAACGACGTCCGATTGGACGTCTGGCGTACTGAAGAGGCCCTAAATGGCAAGCAACATCGACACAGCAATTCCCCCATTCGGTAACGCCACGACCGCTGGTGTGCGAGCAAACTTTGCAGCAGCCAAAGCTGAGATCGAAGAGCTTCAGAACAATCACGGATTCGTTGATTACAACGACGCAGCAACTGGCGTGACGCCTATCAACGTCCTTGCGAACACTTGGACGAAACTGACGAATGACAAGCTGGGCCCTTACACCAAGGAAGACCAGTTGCCGGGCGCAGTGACTCGCGTGTGGGATACAGCGACCAATCAGTTCAAGTTTGATGAGCTACCTCTCAACACAACCATGGACGGGCGCTTCGACTTGCAGATAACCACGACGGCGAACAATCAGGTCGTTGATCTGTCTGCTTTCGTTGCAATCGGCGCACCTTTAGCATTCGAGTTTCCACTCATGACGTCTGCACTGTTCAAGACCGCTGGAACTTATAAGATCAACGCCTTCAACGGAATGTACGTTGGTTCCAACGACGTGAAGAACTATCCTACGGAAATCAAGTTGCGTTCGGATGCAGCCTGCACCGTTCGCGTTAATGGCTGGTACGTTCGAATCGTTATTCCTTCTGGAGTTTAATCATGCCTGCAAAAGTTGTTGAATGCACCTTGAACGGTGTAAAGGGTTTCAAAGCAGAAGGCGGTCAGTGCCATACGGGCCCCGCTGCTCGTGAAAAGGCGGTCGCGCAAGCACAAGCGATCAATATCAGTGTTGGCCGCAAGGAAGGCAAAGCCTGGGCCAAGAAGCTTCCGGTTAAGAAATGACGGTCAAGAGCACACTGCACACGTTGATCCAGGCAGTCATTGGCGCCGAGACGCTGGTCTTTGCCGACCAGAATGCGCCACGCCCGCCCCTGCCTTATTGGACGCTTCGCCTATCCGCGCAACGGCAAGTCGGTGAAGACGCTTACGGACAGGGCGTTGATGTTAATGGCGACCAGCTTGTGAGCGGTGTGCGCGAAATCACTGTGCAAGTGCAACGCTTCGGAACTGATTCCGATGTAGCGTGCGCAGACCTGCGAGACAACCTGTCCCGCACAACCATTCTTGAACAATGGCAGATTCAAAAGATTGCGCTGTACGATATCGGTGACGTGCTCAACGTGCCGTACAAGCTCGATAATTCGCAACTGGAACCCCGCGCCAGTGTGGATTTGTTCGTTCGCTTTGGCACGGAGCTTCTTGACCGTGTTGGTGTGATCGAGACGGTGGAAACGGCTGCTGGATACGTCACAAATCAAACTCCAGGGTTTGATGAACCGAATCCGGATCTGGCGGAAGTCATCACGGTTGTGTTATAGTGGGCTTGATTTGACAAAGGAGTTTTTCAATGGCAACCCTTGACGATATTGTTTCAGTACAAATCGCGCTCCAGACGACTGGTGTTGTGCGAGGCGACTTCGGTACTCCGATGATCGTCGCTCCGCTGATGACCTTCCCTGAGCGTGTCCGTGTTTATACCAGTTACAACGCTGCGGCCGAAGACGATCTGCCGCCTAAGTTGCTGACTGCGCTGTCCGACTGCTTCGGTCAGATTCCGCGTCCGCGACAAGTGAAGGTCGGTCGTCGCGCTGTGCTGAAGGCGGTGGTGGAGGTTGCCAGCTTGATTGCGCTGGGCACCTACTCCATGAAGGTGGATGGCCAGACGTACAGCTACACGGCAGACGGTACGCCTACCGCTGCTGAAATCGTTGCAGGCCTTGCGCTTGCAATCACGGGCGATACCGACGAGACCATCACTGCAACGGCAGTCGGCGACACGCTGGAAATTGCGTGGATCAGCACCGTGGGCTCTGTGGATCTGCTGACGAACCTACAATGGGGCACGATTACCCCGCTGGCAGCAGCTTCCGCGGTTGCGGACGACCTCAACGCAATTCTGGACGAGGATAACCGCTGGTATGGCTTGGTGATGGTTGAGCGCGTGAAGCAAACTCAGCTCGATGCAGCGGAATGGACCGAAGCGAATGACCGCTTGTTCATCACTGCAACGGATGAAGCTGACGTGTTGAACCCGTCGCTCGCTACCGACCTTCTGAGCGTGCTGAAGAATACGCGGTACTATCGCACGGCAGCTCTGTTCCACACGAACGCCGCTACCGAATACCCTGATGCAGCTTGGGCCGGTCGTGTATTCACCATCAAGCCTGGCGGTGAAACTTGGGCGCTGAAGCAACTGGCAAGCGTGACCCCGTCACCGCTGACCAGCACGCAGAAGCAGACTGTGGTCAATAAGGGCGGTAATACGTTCGAGTTCTACCAAGAACAGATCGCTCTGACGAATCCTGGCAAGGTTTCTGCGGGCGAATGGATTGACGTCATCCGCTTCCGCGACTGGTTGAAAGATACCATCCAGGTCAATATGACGCAGATGATGATCAACCGCGACAAGGTGCCTTACACCGACGCGGGGATTCAACTGTGCGTGAATAACCTGCGGAAGTCGTTGCAGGAAGGCCAGAACGTGGGCGGTATTGCGCCCGACGAATTGGACGCCAGTAACAACACGGTTCCAGGCTTCGTTATCACGTATCCGCGATCCGTTGAACTGGCTCCGAGCATCAAGGCGTCCCGCGTCCTGTCGCTCGGCTTTACGGCCCGCCTTGCTGGTGCGATCCACGTTGTGGAAATCACTGGTGCCCTGGCATACGAACTCTAAGGAGAAGATGAATGAGTGCTACTTTGACAGGTTCTTACGATCCCGCACAGGTGATCTGTACTGTGGGCGGAGTCATTCTGTCAGGCTTCAGCGATGGTGATTCCATCATCGCTCGACGCGCTGAAGATATGTACTTCACCCGCGTTGGCACTGACGGCGGTGTTGCACGCGCTCGCAACGCGAACAAGATGGGCGAGTTCGAGTTCAAGCTCTTGCAGACCAGCCCGGCCAATGACCTGCTGTCCGCATTGCTTGCAACGGACGACCTTACCAACGACGGCCTGATTGTTATCCCGATCGGTGTTGTGGATGGTTCCGGGCGCTCCCTTGCTGCTGCGACGCAGTGCTGGATCAAGTCCGTTCCGGAAGCTACGTTCGGCAAAGAAGTCTCCGAGCGTGTGTGGGTATTCAGTGCAGCAGATCTGAAAATCTTCCACGGCGGTGGCAACTAAGTTGAAGGAAGCAAACGGGGCCCACAAGGCCCCGTTTTGTTATACTTGACTCATTGACCACATTCGAGGGATTATCATGCAACAAGAAACCTTTATCGTAGGCACGCGGGAATTCACCGCTGTGCGTATGAACGCCTTTGCCGCCAATAAGCTGCTCATGCGGCTCCAGAAGATTGCGGTTCCTGTAATCGGCTCACTGGTGGGCGCTGGTAAAGGTCTGGGCGATATTGATGTCAAAGAAGCCGCTCAGGTGATTGCGGGTAACTTGGACGAGTCCATCATGGACAATATTGTTCTCCCGTTGTTTGCAGAGTCCCGCGTGTATTGCGTGGAGACCAAAAAATTCATCAAAGTGGGCACCGATATTGATCAGTGCTTTACGACTGAAAACCTGTTCGACCTGTACGAACTGATCTTTGAAGTCGCGAGGTATCAATTCGGCCCTTTTTTCGCCTCACTGGTCGAACGCTTTGGCGCTCTGACCGAAGGCGTGAAGACAACGCAAGCGTCCCAGGCAAGCTAGACGAAGAGCTGTCTGCGGAGCTATGGATATGGCGCCCGATCCTTGCGGGGAAGGTGACGCTCCAGGAAGTGAAAAACGGTGTTGCCACGGCGGAGGATTTGCAGGCGCTGAACGCGCTGCTTGATATGCAGTCCGACATCGAAGCGGCACAATACGAAGCAGCAAAGGCACAGAGGTGACGAATTGATTGTTCGCGAACTTATTACTCGACTAGGCTTCTCGCTTAACCAGACTCAGCTGAACAATGCTGAGAAAGGTGTCAAGCGGGTCAAAGACCAGGCCGAGCAGGCAGCGACCGCATTTCGGAATATGGCTGCTGCTGTGGTCAGCTTTGCTACCGTCAAGGCCATCATCAATATCGCGGACGAGATGCAGAACATCCGCACTCGAATCGGTCAGCTTCCGCAGACCGTTGGCGATGCTGGTGATGCGTTCGATGAAGTTGCAAGGCGTGCAAGCGCATCCGGTGTTAAGATTGACGCTTACGCTTCGCTCTACACAAAGGTCGGCAACGCGGCCAAAGACTACATCACGACTCAAGAAGACCTGCTGGGCATCACCGACACGATCTCGCAGGCGCTTGTCGTGGGCGGTGCAAGTGCGCAGGAAGCGTCCGCAGTGATGACACAGTTCTCGCAGGCATTGGCCTCGGGTGTGTTGCAAGGTGACGAATTCCGTTCCATGGCAGAAGCTGCCCCTCAGTACCTCGACAAGCTGGCGGAGGTGATGAAGATCCCTCGCGAACAGCTCAAGAAGATGGCGTCAGACGGTAAGCTCACTGCGAAAGCTGTGATTGACGCCACGCGCCAGATGTCGGATTACTTTGGTGACAAGTTTAAGCAGATGCCAATGACTGTCGGTCGTGCGATGACTGTCATTGGGAACCGCTTTGCGCGGATGCTCGACAAGATGAACCGCGATTCCAACTTTGTGACCACAATCGCGAACGGCATTCTTACCGTGTTCGATAAGATCGAGGCGGGAGTCTATAAGCTGGTTGAAGCGTTTGGCGGATGGGAGAACATGATCCGCTTCGTTGGTATCGCGATTGGCGTTGCGTTCGGCGCCAAGGCACTTTCTATTCTTTCCGCTTTCCGCGCTGCCAGCCTGCTTGCAATGCTTCCGTTCATCAAGATCATTGCGATCGTTACCGCTGTGGCACTGGTACTCGAAGACCTCTACGTCTGGATTCAAGGGGGCGAATCACTCATTGGATCATTGATCGGTCCTTGGGAAGAATGGCGGGTTTATGTGATGGGGGCAATTGAAGCGGTGATGGCTGTGTTCCGGTGGTTCGGCGAACTCATTGCTGCCATTGCCGCTGCGATCGTTGGTGCCTTCACTCTCGACTGGAACTTGTTCAAGACCGGGCTGGAAGGAATTGGAACCCTCCTGTGGCAAGTTGTGGGTCAATGGGGAATCTGGATTCGGGATGCGTTCGTTGCTGCCTTCACCGCTGTCACAACCTACGTGACGGAGGTCTTTACGGCATGGGGGTCGATGATCTACAACGCGATCTTCCTGCCGATTGTGAATGCTGTGAGCGATGCTTGGAACAAGGTGAAAGGGCTTGCCTCCGGTGCATGGGAGGGAGCCAAGAGCTTTGTTGGCCTAGGCAGCGACACAGGGGCCGGCACAGGCGCTGGCGCCACCCCTGCCAGTACCGTAGCACCGGCCCAGCTTGCGCCGGCTGCTATGGGGGCAGGTCGCCCGAATGTGCAATCCAACACCAACGTGACAGTCACCGTTCCCCCTGGAACAACTGCCGAGCAGGCAAAGTTCCTGCAGACTGCGGCACAGCAGTCTTTCGGGAAGGGTTCAAACGATAAGTTGGCACGTGACCTTGCAGTCTATGCGCCCTAAGGACAAGACATGATTGGACTATACTTCGGCGGACAATGGTTTCAAACCACATTCGGAAACCTCTACGGCAATATCGAGCTGGATGCGGTTCTGGACGAGAACCACGAATGGTCTGCTGAGGCAACTAGCAATCCGGTTGAAGTTGGCGCACCAGTGACCGATCATGTCATCGACCAATCCGACAAACTGAAGCTCCGCGGATTCGTTACCGATACGCCGATCGTCCTGAGCCAGTCCGTGGAAGGTGTGGTCAATTCCGGTGCAGTAGGGAATCGCACACAAGCGGTCTTCGATCTGCTGCACCAGTTGCTGAAGCTCAAAGAACCGATGACCGTCTATACGAAACATCGTATCTACGACGACATGGTTCTAACGAACGTAACTATTCCGCGAGCTGCTGGCGTAGGTGAGGCAATTGAGTTCAGTGCCGAATTCATCAACATCCGTAAGGTGGCCACACAGATGGTTGATGTGCCCGACGGAATCAATCCTAAGAAAGACAAGAAGGCGGACGCTTCCACAGGTAAAAAAGCTGAACCCACTAAGGACGGCGGAAAGAAACAAGCTGAGACAGTTCAGAAGCCGTCCAGCACACTTTCGAGGATCCTGAAATAATGGCACTCATTCAAAAGATTCCTCTGCAAGCAGAAACGACCGACCAACTTGTCAGCGTAGAGCTTGACGGAAATCCCTATATCCTGCGCGTGCTGTGGAACGAGCGATTCGGTTACTTTTCGCTTTCAGTCAATGCAGCAGACGACACGCCCATCTTGACGAATATCAAGATGGTGAAGAATTACCCGCTCATCGGTCGCTTTAAGAGCGATCTGCTGCCGGCTGGTGATATCTACTTTGTGCAGGAAAAAGGAAACGCGGATCGTCCGGGATACAGCGATCTTGCAGTTAATTTCGGTCTGTACTATTACGAAGCTGACGCGGTCGTTACTGCGCAACCTGTGCGTCAGGCGGTTCCCGAAGCTGTGGTCGGTACGGTATGGGATAGCAACCTTTCGACGTGGGATACTGGTTCCACGCTTTGGGATCAATAAGCCATGCTCTTTAATCGCGTCGCATCATTGGTCATCGGTAAGGAAGGTGGCAAAGGAAAAGAGCTTGCCGGTCTGCGCTTTTCTTTCAGCATCCAGAAGGGTGCAACAAAGTCCCCGAACCAATGCACAGTCAAGATCTGGAATGCTGCACCGGAGACCAGAGCTCTTATCGAAGTGATCGGAAACGTGCTGATTCTGAAGGCTGGTTACAGCGAAGACATCGGTGCGACCACAATCTTCAGCGGCAATGTGACTCGGACGCTGACAGTACGTGAAGGGCCCGATTGGATCACCGAGCTTGAGATGCAAGATGGGTTCATGGAGTTCCGTGACGCCAAGGTGTCTCTGTCTTTTGCCAAAGGTGCTACTGTTTTGCAGGTCGTTACCGCCATCAGCAAGAAGTTCGGTCTTCCTGTGCGCCCGCTTCCGTCGGATGTTGCCAAGAAGCAGTACCCCGCGGGCTTTGCATTCGTCGGTCGTGTGCGCGATGCAATGGACAAGGCGTGCGAGAACGGGGGATTGGAATGGTCCATTCAGAACCGCGAGATTCAGGTCATTAAAAAGGGCGGAGTGTTCAAGCAGAAGGCTTATGTGTTGTCACCCGACACAGGGTTGATCGGTTCGCCTATGCAAGAGTCCAAGACGATGACCGAGAAAGCTGCTGCCAAGGAAGGCATCACCGCAAGTCAGCCCGGCGTGCGTAAGACTACAGAACGCGACAAAGACGGCGAAGTGCAGGAGATGCTTCGTGTCCTTGGATATAAAGTGAAGACGCTGCTGCAACCATTGCTCGAGCCAGGCGGGTATGTGCAAGTGAAGTCGAAAGGTATCGATGGCGAGTTCTTTCGAATTGAGGAACTTACACACTCGGGCGACACGCATGGCAACGAGTGGCACAGCGAACTGACCTTGAGGTATGTGAAATAATGGCTGAGACATCAAACAACCCGATTGACGCGCTCATGGGGCTGGTGCGAGCACAACTCTTGGACGTAAATACCGCGCTGCCTGCTGTGGTCGTATCATACGAGAACGGTCTTGCCCGTGTTGCACCAACACCGAAGAAACGGTTCGCGGATGGGGACGTGCTGGACTATCCGATTATTCCGAATGTGCGCGTGTGCTGGCCTTCGTTTGCAGGCGGGGCAGCAGGAATCAAAGGGCCAGTCAAGCCTGGCGATCGTTGCTTACTGGTGTTCTCCCAACAAGCGGTCGATGGCACAGACGATCGACGTATGTTTGACCTTCAGGATGCCTATGCGGTCATGTGCGACCTGGGCAACGCGGGAGCAGGTGACAGCGGCAACAATGCCGACATGACGATGTTCTTCGGCGCAGCTTACATTAGACTGACAGAAGGTGGGGCGTTGAACATTCATGCTCCGGGCGGAACCAATATCGACACACCTGCAACGACGAACACTGGAACGCTGACCACACAAGGGAAACTTACTTATCAGGACGGGCTTGCGGGTTCCGGTGGCGCCAACGGCACTGCAATCAGTGGAAACCTTGTGCATACCGCGGGCAGCATTACCAGCCTTGGCAAGAAGATTGACGGGACGCACACTCACAGCGGCGTTCAGCCCGGCGCTGGTAATACGGGGGCTCCGAATGCTTGACGTCTATAACTTGATGGACCTGCTTTCAAAGTGCTATCATCCTCGATATGCTTGACATCGCGCTGACAACATCCCACGACCTTGACACCAGTTCGCTAGATCTGAAGCTGGTGGATAAGGCTGAACAGGTGCGCCAGCAGTTACTCATCAAGCTCAAGCTCTGGCGGGGTGAATGGTTCCTGGATACAGAATTTGGGACGCCGTACCTGCAACAGATTCTGGGCAAGCAATTGACGCTCTCCGGAGCTCTTGCTGCATTGCGAAAGAGTATTCTGGAAGTAGAAGGCGTTCGCCAGATTCTTTCTTTCTCATACACGTTCAGCAACGCCACGCGGAAGCTGACGGTTGAATTCACGGCGGACACGCCCTACGGAATTGTCGAGGTAACTGCATGAGCCTGACTCAACAAGGTTTCGAGCGTCCGCGTCTCACCGAGATCAAGGCGGATTACGACCAGCGTTTTACTGATGCGCTGGGCCCAGTGAATACGAACGCCGATGCTGTGGTCGGACAGATCATTGGTATCTTTGCAGCGGCGCTGGACGACGCTTACGAAGCACTTCAGAACACCTATGACAGCATGTACCCGTTCAGCGCGGAAGGTACTTCGCTAGACGGCGCGGTGTCGTTTGTGGGGCTGGAGCGCCTCTCTGCTGCGCCAACAACGGTTGTGGCCATGTGCTACGGTACTGAAAGCACGTTGATCCCCGCTGGTGCCCTTGCACGCTCGCTCGATAATCGCCAGTACGTCACAACGGCAGATACCGTTATCAGCCGTTCGAGTTCCGGCGACGTACTTATTGAACCGAATACCGTCTCGAACGTCGCAAACTATCAAGTGATCGCCAACGGTGTCAGTGTGGTCTATACGTCAGACGCCAGCGCAACGGCGGCAGAGATTGCCGCGGGACTTGCTGCATTGTTCGACACTAATAGCTTCTTGGCGACTGCTGACAATGGTGTGCTTCGTTTGCGTGCAGCTGACCAGTATAGCGATTTCACTTTGACCGTGGATAGCAAGCTGACAATCACAAAGCTCGGAACCCCTGTCGTATTCACGGGCCTGGAAATGGGAGCTTATGCGTTGCCCGTTGCTGCGCTTACCCGCATTGATAGCTCCGTCGTTGGATGGGATGAAATCAATAACCTTGTTGCAGGTTCAACGGGTCGCTTCACTGAAACCGATGAGGAGCTGCGCGAGCGCCACGCCAATAGCGTTCGGGTAACTGGTGCAGCAACAGCACAAGCAATCCGGTCGCGTGTGCTGGCCGAAGTAGATTCCGCCACGTACTGCGCAATCTACGAGAATCGAACGAATGCGATTGATGCGTTCAACCTTCCGCCGCATTCATTTGAAGCGGTTGTAAATGGCGGTCTGGACCAGGCGGTCGCTGACAAACTGTTCGAAGTAAAGCCCGCTGGAATTGAGACTTACGGCAATACAAGCATTCAAGTTCTGGATGAGAATGGTGATGTGCAGTTGTGCAAGTTCTCTCGCCCTGTAAGCAAGTTCGCCTGGATCCGAGTGAGTGTGAATGCGCTCAACTTGGAGGAAGTCCTTACGAGCGAAGTTGTTCAAGCAATCAAGACCGCTGTGTTCAACTACGGCGCAACAATCGGTATTGGCGAAGACATCATTACGCAACGATTCTATGGGCCGATTTACACTGCGACAAGTGGCATCGGTTCCATTACCGTTGAAGCTGCAATTACTGCACTGATTACCGACACACCGTCTTATAGCACTGCAAACGTGGCGGTGGCGCGTGCGGAGCTTGCAACCTTTGACGAAGCACGAATCACGGTTGTTGGAGTTTAATGATGCTTGATTACGCTTCTATCGCTGTACCGCGTCTAACAGGGCAATTTGAAAACTCGCCCAAGTTGAAGGAATTGATGGCGCAGATTGTGGGGCCTTTAACCACATTGGAAACGGACGCTGACGCCTTGATTGCTGACCGTTGGATCGATACCGCGATCGGTGCGCAGTTGGACGGCTGCGGATACATTGTTGGCGAGGCGCGTGCTGGCCGTGATGATGATGCGTATCGTGTGGCCATTAAGTTCCGCGTGTTTGTGAATATCTCTAAGGGTACGCCCAGCGATCTGATTCAGGGTCTGAAGTTCCTTACGGATCCAACCGACTGTCAGTATCTGGAGACGTACCCTGCCACCGCTTTGCTTTTCACGAATGGATTCTTTGTTGATTACAAGATCCAGGCGGCGATGCAGGATTTGTCACCTGCTGCGATCTGTACTGTTCCGGTTGCAGTATCCTTCCGCGATAAACCGTTCCGCTTTGCGAAGGAACCGATTCCTGGCGAATTATTTGTCAATAACGGTGCAGACTATCTAACGGCCGAAGGTAGCGATATTCAGGTCAGTCAAGGTGCTTTGGCTACTGGTGCAGCAACTCTGGGCGGATGTGTTCCAGCGGAGCTTGATGTCGGAATAGGATATTTGGACGTTGGCGGGCCAACGCTGGCTGTGTATAATCCAAATAGTTTGAACACGATCGGTCACTATAACCTCACAGGGGTGTTTCAATGATTCAGTTTGCTGAAGACTACGTCGGCTATCCCGACGGCCAGCAGAACGTGGGCCAGCCCCCGGATGCAGTGCTGTCAGCAGGGTTTATTCCAGAGACCGCTGGTGCTCGCGGGCAACCGTTACCGGCCCAATGGCTCAACTGGCTTTTCCAGAAAGTGTTCCGTCTCATTAACCGTGACCGCGTCAGCGATGCAAACGGGGTCGGCCTTTTCACCGTACCGAACAGCGTTATCCGCTTGGAAGCCTTTGACCGCAACGACCCGAATAAGTACCTCGTCGCTATCGGGTACAAGGGAGCCGCGGACGTCGTGCATACGCTGAAAGTGATCAACAGTGCGACCCTTACCCTTGGCGCTGCAACAGTTGGCGGCAATCAGCCCGTAAGCGGCGGAAGTGCCAATGTGGTTATCATGGCAACGTCGCGTCAATTTGGAGACTTGTAATTATGGCACTCACTGCATCCGAAGAAGCACTTGTTCGACAGCTACTTGACCAGCAAGCAGCGATTCTATCCCTTGCCGGTAACGAAGCGACCATCACGTCGAAGCTGGGCGCCACTAAGGTCACGTTGGCGGATTTGGTTGCTGCAAGCTCGCTTGCAGACGCCGACCTGCTGCTGACCCGCCAAGGCACGACGGACAAGAGCGTTCGCGCTGATATTCTTGCTGCCTACATGGGTGCAGAGCTTGGCGCATTGTTTGCACCGATTGCCAATCCCACATTCACGGGCGATCCAAAAGCGCCTACCGCTGCACAGTTTGACAACGACACTTCGTTGGCGACGACTGCTTTTGTTCAGCGTGCGCTCGGCAATCTAAGGTCGCTAGGCAGCACGAATGTCTCTGCGGCATTGACTGCGGCAAACATCGGGCAGATTTATTGCTTCTTTGGATCAACAGCTTCGCAGCAGATAACACTTCCAGCAGCTAATTCCGTTCCGGCAGGCGCAGGCGTCTGGCTTGTTAATCAGGCGACTGTGAGTGTGCAGATTATCGGCGCAGGAGCCGACACGGTAAATAGAAACACCCTGTCGGGCCTTGCAAACTCCGCAGGGCTAACTCTTTGGCCGGGCGATTCTGTGTTCTTCGCTTCGAATGGCGGAACGACATGGAATACATTTGGGTTTGCGGCAAATCAGCAATTTCCGTTTGATAAATCCAGCAATGGCTACCAGAAGCTTCCAAGCGGAGTTATTGTGCAATGGGGGAACATTGCAACGAGCGGTTCTGGGGGTGTGACGCTAACTTATCCAATAGCCTTCCCGAATGCTGTTGTTAGTGGGAGCATGCAACTTGTTTCAAGTCCGTCTTCCACAGCCGTCCATCCGGGCATGGACTTTTCTGGATTGTCTTCAATGACTGTTTATACGCGAGACGCAACATCGGGACTTTACACTGCGGTAAATTGCAAATATATTCTTATCGGTTATTAGGAGCTGACTCATGTTTTACGCAAAATCCACGAACGGCTTCTACGCTGAAGCAATCCACGGCGACAGCATCCCCGACGATGCGGTTGAGATCACGGTCGAGGAGCACGCCGCCCTGCTTGAAGGCCAGTCTCAAGGCAAGCTGATCCAGGCTGACGCCAATAGTCGTCCGGTTCTCGTCGATCCGCCTCCGCCCACCCCTGAGCAAATCGTCGCCCAATACACAGGAGCCGTTCAGCAGCATCTCGACAACTTCGCACGGACGCGAAACTACGACGGCATCCTGTCGGCGGCAACCTACGCCACGAGCCAGGTGCTCAAGTTCAAGGCTGAAGGCCAGTACGCGGTCGAGGCGCGTGACGCAACGTGGGCCAAGTGCTACGAGATCCTGGCTGCTGTCGAAGCCGGCACGCGCCCGATGCCGACCATGGATGAACTGCTCGCTGAGCTGCCGGTGTTGGTGTGGCCACAATGACTTGGCTTCTCATCGGACTGGCGGTAAGCGTAGTTCTTAGCCCGTTTATCGGAATGTGTATTCGTTTCGGAATGGAGGGTGAAGCATGAGCGTTCTTCACGGTGTAGCTTACACGCTCGCGTTCCTGTGGGCCTTCTGGGCGATGTACGTTCTTGTCATGGGTATATATCGGGCGCACCTTGCAAAGCGACTTACAGCCGTGACGCTGTGCCTGTCCGCTCCGTTTATCGTTGTAGGCTATCTCATGGATGTCGTTGCCAACCTGACCGTCGCTTCGTTGGTCTTCCTGGAGCTCCCGCGTGAGCTACTTGTCACCAGCAGGCTTCAGCGGTATGTAGCACTTGGGCAAGGGTGGAGATTCACCGTTGCGGACTGGATTTGTAATCACCTTCTGGACGTATTTGACCCGTCCGGCAACCATTGCTGAGGAACCATGGATCAGACTATCATCAATTGGCTTCTGGGCGGATTCGGCGCTTTGATTGGCTTTCTTCTTAACGCTGTGTGGCAAGCTGTGAAAGACTTGCAAGCTGCTGACACAAAGTTGGCAAGCAAGGTCTCGGAGATCGAGATCCTTGTTGCCGGAGATTACCTTCGACGAGATGACTTCACCCATACGGTGGAGGCTCTGTTCAAGAAGCTGGACAAGATCGAAGACAAACTGGATAAGAAGGCGGATAAGTGATGACGTACAAACTCGGACCGACGTCGCTCTTGCGCTTGCAAGATGTGCATCCAGATCTCGTGAAGGTTGTGGAGCGTGCGATAGAGCTGACCGAGATTGATTTCACTGTGCTTGAAGGGCGTCGCACCAAAGAACGCCAGGCTGAGTTGCTGAAGGCTGGTGCTACGACCACAATGAACAGTCGCCACCTTACGGGGCACGCTGTGGATCTGGGCGCACTGGTAGGCGGGAAGGTTAGATGGGATTGGCCGCTCTACTATAAGATCGCAGATGCAATGAAAGCCGCTTCTGCGGAACTTGGTATTCCGGTCGAATGGGGCGGTGACTGGAAGAAATTCAAAGACGGCCCTCACTGGCAATTACCTCACAAGGAGTATTCAGCATGAACTGGTCAGACGTAGGAAGTTGGCTCAAAGCGAATGCAGGTTCAGGAGCTGCACTGGTGGGCAGCTTGCTGACAGGGAACGTGCCTGGGGCCGTTGCTGCCGGCGTTGCGCTGGTTGGCAGTGCTACCGGCACCAATGACCCCGCGAAGGCCCTTGCCGCCCTACAAACCGACCCCGCTACTGTGGTCAAGCTCAAAGAGCTGTCGGTGCAGGAAGAAGCAAGCATCCGCGAGCACGTTCGCGCCATGGAAGAGATGCGTCTCAAGGACGAACAAGCTGCGCACGAACAGCAGCAACTCACCATTCGCGGGGGCGATGTTGCGGAAGACGAATACGTCCGCCACACACGACCAATGATGGCCCGCCAGAGCTGGTATGCCACGATGGCGTATGTGATCGGGTTTGAAGGTCTCAAGGCGATGGACGTGTTCAAGGTTGGCGCATCCTGGGATCTTGCGATGATCGTTATTGCTCCGGCAGCAGCCTACCTAGGCTTCCGCTCGCTGGACAAGTTCCGCAAGAAATAAAACCTCTGTCCTTCTCCCGGAGGTTTTGCCCGTCACGTCGGACATGCGTGACGGGATTTTTACTTGCGGCAGGCGGTGTTGTAGATGCCATCGTAATCGGGCCAGCCTATCGACGGGTCTTTCTTGTTCAGCTTCACCATCTCGCAATAATGCTCAAGCTGTGCCTGTTCATCTTCGGCGTCCATTGTGCCCACCAGCCCGAACAGAATGAGTCCCGCCAAGACGGCGCAGATGGTGTAGAAGTTGTCTTTCAGAATGCTTGCGCGTTTCATATCGTTCCTCAGATGTAATGGTTGTTCTGGAGCCAGCCTTTGAAGGATTGGACGTCACCGCGATGCACACGGCCGCGGTGCTGCCATTTGTTGCTCGGCGGATAGTACATCACCGCACCGTGTTCGGTATCAATCCGGAACACGTTCTTCGACTGCTCCTGGGCCGGGATGCCTAGTTCCTGAAGCTTCTGGATATTGACCGTCGCCTTCTCCGCTCGGCGTTCCTTGTGGTATTGCTTGAGCGCGTTCATTTCTTCTGCCATGTCACCCATGTTGGGACTCCTTTTCGCTGGTTGCTGGTTGCACAGGGCCGGCAGGGGCCGCGATCGCAGCCTCGCCGGTGTAAGTGTATTGGCCGTTAATGCAGTCGCTTAAAGCCGCCTGCATTTGCGCCCACTTGCTGGTTGAGCGACACCGTTTTGCCGTACTCGCGGCCATCGTAGAACGCACTGGCGCGAAGCGAGTTGTCGGCACGCGCCTTCGCTGTGGTCAGCGACACACCAGTCCCGTTCAGCCACTTCTCGTTTGCGTCAGCTTCACGCTGGTGCAGCGTAACAAGAACCAGCGCAGTGCCGGGAGTGCTTTCGGTATCGTTCTTGATCATCTCTTCAACACGCTTACGAATGCTATCGACAGTTCCAACACAGAAGGAACGCCCTTGCGGAGTCGTCGGTGACTTGTAACGGGTCGTCGCTTCGCGCTTGACAGACTTGATAAGGAACTCGCTCATATAACGAGCAGTGATCACATTTGATTGACGCCCGACGAAACAGTGTTTGTCCTTTCCGGATGTCCCTGTTCCGCTGTAGAAGTATTTGCAGAAGAACAGCTTGGCCACCGCTTGCGCAAGGCTGCGGGCCCAACGGTCTGCGCTGATGACCACATCCTGCCGTTCGCGTGCTTCGTTGCTTTGGTCTTCGGGCAGGTCGCTCATGGACAGATTGTACTTGGCCAGCAGGTTGTAGGCCATTCGCAAAGCGGTCTCCCGCTCTGCTTCGGTTGCGCCTGCATCGTTGCCTAGCGCAACCATCTTCTTGACACGCTCGAGGATCTTGTTGGTGTCGGTCATGTTGTTCTCCTTAGGCGTTCAGTGCAATAACGGAAGAGCGAAGTTCGTTGTAATCCATCGCAAGGATCTTGACTTTCGCTTGAACTCTGGATTCCAGCGGCAGGAACGGATCGATGTTTGCCATCAGAACCTTACGAAAGGTTTCGCAGGTCTTGAGGATGTCTTGCCCAGCTTGATTCGGGTTGTATTGGTTGCTCCGTGCCATTTCGTTTCTCCTAAGTGCAGTTGATGTGCTTGCAGTATAGGATAAATCTAGACCTGTGCAAATTATTTTTGTTCGGGTGACTTTTGCAGGTAGCCAATATCGTAGAGCATCCGCTCCGCCTCGCGCTCATACCATTCATAATCGATGTCTTGCGGGAACAGTGCAGGCAAGTCCATCAAGGGCTTTGCACCTTCCGAGCGCGGAACCTTGTTCCCGCTGTCCGCATACACAATCTCACCCTGCTCACCTGCTGCATAATACCAGCGGATGGACTTCCCGAGGAATTGACCGTCCTTCACCGCGCCACCTTTCACAGTACGCACGGACACGAACTTCCGTACATCAACGCAAGAGCGCACTGTGGTCATGATCGGCGTGCCCTTGGTAAGCAGTTCCAGCACAGCATCGACACAAATCTGGTTCGTCGGGTTCTTCTGCAGACCCGTCTTTGCGTAAGCACCTTTCGTCTTGCAACCGTCAGCCTCGTAGAGCCACTGCTTCGCTTGCTTGTCAAACTTCTTCTTGACTGCAATGTAGTTATTCACGTCCCGGCTGAAGACTGCGAGGTATTGTGTGTCCTCGGTCTCAAAGCCCGTATCAACTTCCCATTGCTTCACAATGGCGTCGCATTCAGCTTGGCGTGCTGTGGGGCACTTGATAACGATGCCGTCCGTGTTTGCGCTAACCACATTGATTCCAACCAGCTCCAGGCGCTCAATCAGCATCAGTAACGATAGTTGGCCCGTCACTGTCACCTGAATCAGCAGGTCGGGCGCGTAGAGGACGGAGTACCTGCTGCCCAGCTTGCCGAATGACCCGTTGATGGTAATCTTGAGCGAGTCAGCGATTACCTTGTTGCCCGCGTGCTTGGCTGCAATACGGCGCTCAACCAGTGTGCGATAGACGCGAAGGAAGTTGGGCCCCAAGTGTTGCGGGTACAGACTCTGATTCAGAATGATATACGGGTAATAGGACGTCACGTCGCGGTCAATGAGTAGCGTGTTGGCGTCGGCATAGTGCGCGGCACATTGCTCGGAGCTGTGCAGGCCACCGATACCCATCCGATACACTGCGCCAGCCATCTCCAGGCGCAGCGCCTTCAGCTCCTCGGGCATACCGACGTTCCCGTCTTCGCTCACAATGAAGTTGGCATTACGCACAACATCGAGCGCCCAGTTCATGAGCGGGGACTGGTACTTGATAAAGTGTGGGATCTTGTATTTGTAGCGAGTTCCGGGTTCAATGATCGGACGCTGGGCGCGTGCCCCGTTCAGGCGTTCAATCTCTTCCGCGATAACAGCCTCAGCAATCTGCGCGTCGGACTTGCTTCGCAGATCCATCTTGTACTCAAGCCCCATGCTTTCGCGAAGATCGAGTTGCTCCTTCAGTGACTCATGTAGAATGGCAGTGTTTGTCAAGTCATTAACGCAATACCAGCGAACGATCGCCATCTGCTCGGGTGACAGCATGGTCTCGGGATGGAACGGTAAATCTTGCATCCGCGGGGCGTGCAATCTGCCACCGTAGATCTTCAAACTGGCGCGAAGCGGTGCAACCTCAATCAAGTCAATATGATTCGGCTTAATGCCTTTCACCTTGTACGAACGCAAGACGTCCGATGGGCGTGTGCCATTCACAATGATCTCGTTTGTTGCTGCTTTTAGTTGTGCGTTGGTCTTCCCCGCCAGCGCCATGGACAGGATTGGGATGTCATAGTTCCAACCGTTGAAGCTCACAAGGCAGAACGTATTGACAATCCATTGCAACTTATCTCGGTTGAAGTCATGGTTCGCTGTGCGTTCGAAATAGATTACCTTTCCGCTTGCAAGCGACGTGAAAGCAATCAGAAAATAATTGCAGTAGCACTCAATATCGAACACGAACCGTTCGCGCTTTGCAGCAGCAATCGCAAGTTCCCAGTCCTCAAACTGCGGAACGCGGAATGCCAGCGCGTCATGCAGCCCAGGCAGATAGTCTGGGCGTTCCCAAGTGCGCTCGGGCGGTGTGCGTTTGGGCTTCTCTGCCTTGGGAGGTTTTGGTGGAGGGGTGTCGTCCCAGAAAAACCCCGCGATGTCAGCTCTCGCCATTACTGACGCATCCCAACAATCGCGCCGCGCAGACGGTCACCGAAGAACATACACGGCGACGGGTATGCAGACCAGTCGATGAACTTGCAAGTTCCGTTGAGCAAGTTCAGCATGTCAATGTGATAGACGCCAGTGTGGTCAAACCCGTCAATCTCATATCCAGCCCCTTCAGTTTCGTCGTCATGGGTGGATATTTTACCAGCGCCACGGAACAGGATGCGACCGTCTTTGCCAACGAATGGTTTCAATGTCTTAAGAGCTTCGAACAGGCGTTCGTCCAAAGGCTTTGGATCACTTTCGCGGTTGAGCACTTTGGTGAGGTCAGGCCACTTGGTTTCGAACAGTTGCGTCCTCAGCCACCGCTTCCCGCTGAAATGGAATGTGATGGAATTCTCGGTAAGCTGCACAGCTTCCGGAGCTTCGTCAATGCGGAGCAATTCCTTGATCGCTGCGCGAGGGATGTTGAGTGGGCGGGGCACCGTAGAACCTGTCCAGTATTCAACGAGCGTGATATTGTTGGTAGCGAACGCGCTCTGCCCTAGCAGGAGAACGCCGTTCGACCATGGGCGGGAAGCGTCGTCACCAATGAACGGCGCCACAACCTTCAACGCCTGCAACATGGCCGCACCGTCAATGACCACATGCTCACCTTCCGGCTGGACGTGCGGTGTGCTTTCATCCGGTAAGCAATCAACGAAGGCTTTGAACTTACCGCTCTTCACAGACAGTCGGCCTGCTGGTGTGAGTGCCAATTGGACGGTCTCGGTACAGTTGGCAATCGCTTTCACAAGCGACTCAGCTTTGGGCTTGCACTCGATATCAAACGGAATAGGGCTGCACAGCCCGAGCATCCCGTTATAACCGCGAACGGTTCCACCCTCGATTACAAAGTGCGTCAGCGCGGGAACGAAATCCTTCTTGGAGACTGCACCTTGCACAAACTTGAGTTCTGTAAGCATTTAGAAAAGCTCCTGCACGCGATGCGTGAATTGTTCGTAGTTGTTGGCGGCGTTCATCATTTCATTGATTACACCAAAGGCCCACAAATTATAGGCGGCACGCGATTCATAGACACTTGATAATCGTTCGTAGGTGAAACCCTGCTTTTCTAGCATCTGCAAGACATAGTCCTGCTCGATAGCGGTCAGGGTCGTTGCGTGTTGTCCCGCGTCATGCCTGCTTGGACTCTTCTCTGACACGGACAACGGCCCCCATTCTGGGGTGATGATGCTGCCGAATGCAGCGGATTGAATCCAGGAGGACGAATCCACGCTGTACCATGGATATCGCTCCATGATGGGAATCGCAGTGATACCGAAGCCATGCACTTTCAACCGCGGGCGACCGCTTCCGTCCGTAAGGTAACGCTCCCACATGCGGTCCAACCAGATACAGAGCTGCTTCGTAGAGCTGCCCACCATACCGCCCAGAGTGATATATTCGTAGTTCTGGACATAGTATTCTAGATAACGCTCATCCTCACCCGCGTGGAAACAGGGGAGCGGCTTCGCGCCGAGTTGCTCCATGTGGAGTTGGTTCTGGTATGTCTTCAGCGGGTCACCAATGCCGTCCAGCACGGATGCCATCACGACACCGTCTTCAACTCTCCAGAGATCCATGTTCCGTTTGATATATTCGCAATAGGTGGGCAAGTCAATTTCAACGCCCAACGTGTAAGCAGAGAACGCTCCCGAGTCCAGGAATACGCGAGCATCGTCCGCTCGCATCTGATCAAGGAAACGCTGCGATCCGATGTAGTGATACGACTCGAGAACGTGCGGTACTGCCTGAACTAATCTTTGCTCATGCTCGTTCAGTTTCACGTATCGGTTCTGGCCTTTTCTATAACCGTTGGTATAGAGTGCAGCCATGAAAATGTTCATAAGACCTCCTTTCGCTGACCTGTATTTTACCAGCGCCAGGCGGACGTAACTACTTGATTTATAAGTCTTTCGACGATCGACTTGTCGTCCTCGTACTTGTATTGAACAAGTCGATCGTCGCCTGTAGCGCCTTGCAGCCCGATTGCTGTCGAACTATGGATTAGTCGCAAAGACGCAGAAACTCAGCGCGAGTTTCCGGTTCGTCCTTGATGACGCCGCGGAGAGCTGTGGTTACAGTGTGGTGGCCTTGCTGGCAGATGCCCCGCGATTCCATGCACAGATGACGTGCCTTAATCAACACACCAACGCCTTTCGGTTGCAGGTTTTCAAACAGTGCGTCAGCAATCTGGTCGGTGAGTCGTTCCTGCACTTGCAGCCGGCGAGCGAACATATCTGCCAAGCGGGACAGCTTGCTCAGACCGACAATCTTGCCGTTCGGGATGTACGCGATGGACGCGGTTCCGATGATAGCTGCGAGGTGATGTTCGCAGTGTGAATAGATGGGGATGTCTTTGACGAGAACCATCTGGTCATAAGTCTCTCCGCCGTCTTCGAACACCTTGAGCAGCTTGGCAGGATCTTTGCCGTAGCCGCTGCACCAGTGGCGCCACGCTTTAACCACACGAGCGGGCGTCTCCTGAAGCCCTTCGCGATCGGCGTCTTCGCCTACCAGTTGCAGCAGGCGAACAATGATATCATTCCCGGAAGCATCTGCACCGTCATCGGTGACTTCCCAAGGAAACACGATCCACCGATCCTTGAACTGTTCGTCGGTGCGTTTGTCCAGCAGCGCAAAGAACGGAACTCCCGGATGCTCGTCGCAGTAGCGTTCGCAGGTCGAACCGCTGTCAATCAGGTCGTCGATAAAGACGTCCGCTTCGGCGGGGTTCTCCACCAGTACCATCGGGACCAAGCTCTGCAGAGCATACGCGACGGGAACGCCCCCACGCGGCACAGGGTAGGCCCGCAGCACGTTGATCGCTTGCTGGTTGGCATAGGTGTTGAGCGCGACCGCCAAACGGCCCACAAGGCCGCCTACTTGATCGTGAGTGAGTTTCATTTGCATGGGGTGCTCCTTAGGCGTGGAAAGATGCGGAGCACTTTGCAGTCTCCTCAATACGAACAGACACCAGCGTCACACCAGTGCCAGCGAGTTGCTGCGGGCCAATTACTTCGACCAAGTGCTGGGCCATGTTCTCTGCCGTCGGATTGAACGGAACGAAGACAACAGATTCAGTCAGCATGTCCTTTTCTTCCTTGGGCATATACACCTCAGCCAGATGTGCGCTGGAAGCGATAACCTTCTGCATCACCGGATCGCTCTTCCATGCCAGGAACTTGTGATCCCAATGCTTCTCGACCCACATGCACAGCTTCTCTTTGATGACACCGAAGTCAATGACACGTCCGACGGTGTCCAGTTCCGCAGCTTCGCAGACGAAGTGGATCCGGTAGTTGTGACCGTGAAGATGGCGGCACTTGTTCTCATGCCCGACGACGCGGTGCCCTGTGCTGATGTCGTGGTAGCGTTCTGCAGTTCGTTTCATTGTTCGTCCTTGTAAGAAATGACTTCGGGAAGGTTGTTGATTTCAAAAGCCTTGCGTCGCATGTAGCACGGGCCACAGGTTCCGCAGTGCAGCTCACCGGCGCGGTAGCAACTCCAGGTTAAGTGCATGGGAGCGCCGATACGGTTTCCAAGTTCAACAATCTCATGCTTCATAAGGTTGCCGACGGGCATAATAACCCGCATTCGCTTTCCATCACCAACTGCAAACGGGAGCAGGTCATTGAAGCGAGAAATGAACTCGGGTTCATTGTCAGGGTAGGCACCAGCTTCCTCAAGGTTGTTACCGAGAACGATGGTGTCAATTCCGCGTGCTTCTGCGAATGCAGTTGCAACGGACAGGAGCAGCAGGTTCCGGGCGGGAACCCATTCATGAGCGAACTCAGCGCCAGCTTCGCCTCCCGCCACCTTGCTGTCAGGGTCAAGCAACGGGGAATCATCCTTCGAATAGACAGGAAGGTTGAACAGCGTCAGCTCGGCGTCCAGGAACCCCGCCACCGCTTGGATAGCTTTGACCTCCGGACCCTCAGCCCTGCTGCCGTACAGGAAATGGATCAGATGGATGTCCATTCCAAGTTCGCGCTGTGCGTAAGCTGCACTGACCACACTATCCAGGCCGCCGCTGCACACGACCAGCGCCCGCTCACCTTGCACCGTGTCGCGATACAGGCTCACTTCCTTGCTCATGACGTTACTGTCGAACAGCGCGGCCGTGTAAGGCTTCAACATGCGTGACGGGTATTCCTGAGGCAGGTAGTTGCGTGAGCTTGCAAAGAACACCCCGTAAGGCGTCTCAATGTACCAGACCGGACGGTAATTCGCAGCGACGAACAGCTTGTCAGTGTGGTCACTGTGCGTCGCCAGAATTGCGTAGCTGCCGCGCAGTTTGCCAATTACTTCCACAAAGTCGCCCATCGTGCCATGCACATTCGCCAGCTGCTCGGCGATCGCTGCGCTGTCAATACTGGTGGGAAGATCGTGCGTGCGAAGGCCCCTGTCGTTTGCAATCGTCCCGTTATGTGCAATCGACCATTTTCCGGAGGTGTAAGGTTGCTGATCAGACAGTCGCTTCTCTTGAACGAACTCAGTAGTCGGTTCGGCGCGAAGGTTGCCCACAACAGCAGCGGAGCGGCAGACCTTGTGCAACGCAGGGGCACGCACTGCGCGACCGTTGCTTCGTGTCACTTCGCGGTAGGCCAGCAACTCGCTCTCTGCGCTGGAGTTGATAACGAACCCTCGTCCATCGCGCCCACGCTCATGGCTGGTTTGCCAGATGTGCTCAAGAATGTCATTCACCGCCTGAATCTTTTGGTGCGTATCAATGCGCCGCACCAGTGCGCCTATGATTGAGCACATAGTCACTCCATGTTGATAATTTTATGGACTTGCAACTGCAAGACGTAAGGGTGCAGCATCACCGAATTCACGCACGCTTGCAAGTTCGCTTGATTAACGACGTCGTCTTTGTCGTCGCAGGGTTGCAGATAGATCGTTCCTTTGAACCCTTCGTGAGGGCGAGCAACACGAGGCGACGCACTGTGGTCAAGCGCGAGCAGTGGAAGACCGTCTGAATCAACGCTGTCATGCGCCATCACGTATTTGTAGGCACATGCAAGCGACGCAGTGGCGGGATTGACGCGACCCGCCTTGGGGCTACACACAACGAAGCAACGATTCCGCTCGTTTGTATCGAGCGAACACAGTTCCGCGAAGCCGAGGGTGGGCGGAGGCAGAGTGCCGTTCGTTTCAATCTGTACCGTGTAACCTTCTGCAAGAAGCAGCTCAACGAGCGGGTGGATGTTCTGGCGAAAAGGTTCCCCGCCCGTGATGACCACAAGCGAAGGCGATTGGCGCATTTCTTGCACGAACTGCAACAGGGCGAACGGTGTGGAGTTCCAGCGATCCGTCGTGTAGTCTGTATCGCAGGCGGGGCATTGCAGATTGCAGCCTGCCAAGCGGATAAAGACAGCAGCGTGCCCGGTGAAAGGGCCTTCGCCCTGGATGGTGTTGAAGACCGAATGGACTTCGATGGTGGAACCGTCGCTCTCGCGGCGCTTCTCAATAGGCTGGATGTTCATGTTGTTCCCATAGGTTACAGGCCTGAGCCTGGGAGGTAAGGGTGCCAACCCTGCATGGCACAGGGTTGGCGGTGCGGTATTGTACCGCGGAACCTTACTCGGCAGCAGCCGGAAGGGTAATGCGACCGCTCAAACCGTGGAATTTCTTCCAGCGAGCGTATTCGGTGCGGATGTTGCTCGGGTTGAGACCGGCAGCGACACCAGCTTCCAGCAGGTTGGCGATCGGCACAGCTTGGCCCAGTTGCTGAGACAGGCTGTCAGCCAGGCCCCACACTTGGCCGCACAGACCTTCCGGGCCGGGACGGCGGATGCCATTCTGTTCCGGTTGGCGGTTGGCTTCGCGAGCAGCTTTGGCATCAGCCTTGGCTTGTTCCTTGGCAGCTTTTTCCGCTTCCTTCGCAGCCTTGGCGGCTTCTTTCGCGTCAATCTTCGCCTGCTTGGCAGCTTCGCGTTCAGCCTTCTTGGCTTCCTTTTCAGCTTCAGCAGCAGCCTTCTTGGCTTCGCGCTCGGCTTGCTTCGCAGCCTTTGCTTCAGCAGCGGCAGCAGCTTTCGCTTCTTTCTCGGCTTGTTTCTGGGCCTTGGCAGCAGCCTCGGCGTCGAGTTGTTCCTGGGTCTTCTCGAACATGATGATTCCTTCAAAAGTGGTTTAAGAAAAACGTCTGCGGGACGTGCTTCGCAGTTTATAAAACGGAACGCACGAACGCAACTGCTGTCAATTGTTCAGTCGGAGTTTCTGCCACTCACCAAGTGCAGTCGAACTCGTTGTCTTTCTGATGCCGTGGTTCGCTTCTAGTTCAGCCATGATGGTCTTACGCAACTGAAGCACGACGGAGGTATCTTTCGGGGAGCCAGCTTCGTTCCACATGCGGTCCGCGACCTCAAAGATGGTGATCCTGTTACCGGAACGCGGTGCGCTCGGCGTTTTGGCCGGTGCTACCGTATTGGCGGCAGGTTGATCGCGGCCTGTGCCGGCCTGTGTGGGCCCAGTTTCTTCGTTAAACAGCGTGACAGTGTGCTTTGTGTGTGCTTTGCCGGACGTCAGCAGATAATACAGGTAGGAAATCAGACTGTCGCGGTAATCACTAATAGGCCCTGTGATATTTCCAGCGTTACGATACATCAACGCCACTTCCAGATGCGATACGCGAAGTCGGTCAAGGGTCTTGCGAAATGGGTCTTGTGATTCACTAGCAGGCAGGACGATAAATTTGTCTTCGGTGTGGTCATCCTTGGGCGCCTTGAATGTACCTTCAAGCTGAAGGGTGTCACGGTTGAATATGAAATACATCTAACGACTCCTGTAGATCCACACGTTGTCGGCACACTGATAGACGTCCCGTTCAGGAACCCACATTCGAACGGCAACCTTTCCGGGTTCAGTGTGATGGTACTTGCAGTCCTCGGGCTTGCTGCAACCACACAGAGCAAGCAAGCCCACAAGGATCAGCGTTCTCATTTTGCTGCACGCCCCTTGATGCCCATGAACTTGCGCCATGCGTAGAACTCGCAAGACACGTTCGTCCGGTTCCAGCCGTTGGCATCTGCAAGGTCAGCAAGTTCGCCAGCTTTAATTTCTGGGTTCTTATCGAACTCTGCCCACACAGCGCCGCACACAGTACCTTCGGACGGACGCTTCACGCCGTTGCGTTCTTCGCGTTCTTTCTGAATGGTGTAACCTTTACGTGACACACGGGGCACAGCAGGGGCGGCAGGCTTATCACCGCGAGCGCGGGGTTCGCCCTTAGCCTTGGGAGACTTTGCTTCAACACGCTTGCCATCAACCACACGAGTCACGTTGCCAACACCAGTTGGAACAGGAAGCGGGGCAGTTCCCATCATTTGGGCAAGCGAAAAGCCCAGTCCGTTGCGCTTCGGCTCAGGGGCAATTTCTTCTTCAGCTTGTTCTTCAGCAATGTCAGCCTTGGCGTAATGTGCAACCAGCGCAGCACGCATTCCGTCATTGTTCAGCTTGCTGTAAGACACACCAGCCTCGCGGCAGGCAGCGCGGAGTTCTTCTTTGCCCATTGCATCAAATTTGGAAGCGGTTGCAGTCATTTCATTTCTCCTTACGGTGGTTAAGTTGTTTGCACTTGCGTTAAGCGCATGAGTGCAACTATACACGAAGAAATCATGATTGCAACACTTCAATCAAACTTTTTTGTCAGAACGGAATATCGTCGTCAAAGTCTGACGCCACTGGTGTAGGCACGCGAGGCGCCGCTGTATCCGTAGTTGGCGGAGCTCCTGCTTCCTGCTGACCGAAGGCGGTTCCGTCAAAACAATGCGCAAGGATCTCAGGGTATTGCTTATTGACCCAGATGCGAAGGTGTGTCGCTGCGGACAATGTATCAGCAACCACAAGGGCGTCCGCTGTGCTGTCTGGGAAGGCTGCGCTGCTACGCTCACGCCACCATTGTCGTGCCTTACGCTGCGCGAACCCGTCATGCTGGATGCAGACGTACTCACTGAACGAACGGAGGCCGCAATAGTAAGTCACCTTCATCATAGGAGGGCGACCTGCTTTCTCGTGCGTGCTGTACGTGATGTGATCCACCTTGAAGACTTCAACGAGCGGAGCCTCGCCGCGAAGCAATTCATCGCTCGCCGCGGTCTGCTTGATCTTAACTTGGAAAGTGAATTCCGCTCCGCAGTAGGCGCAGTGAGTCACGCTTGCGTGATTGTAGGTTGCACAGCTCCCGCACAGTTTCACAGGTGCTTCACCGCCAGCCTTGGAACCCTTCTTGCGAGGGATCACAGGATCATTGATAGGCCCGAGTCTGCGAGTGTTACCTGCGAAGTCCAGAACGAGGCAGTTCTCTTTCCCTTCGCAAGGGCGCGTCCCACGGCCAAGCATCTGCACCCATAGCACAGTCGAAGCGGTAGGGCGCAGAACGACGATCAGATCAATTCCCGGAAAGTCGAATCCTGTGGTCAGCACGTTGTTATTCACTGCGGCGCGGTACTTACCGGACTTGAAATCAAGAATCGCTTGGTCGCGCTGTGCATCGCCCATCTTGCTGTGGATGGCCACAGTTGGGATACCCATGTCGTTCAGCATGTCGGCAATGTTGCAAGCGTGCTCCACGCCAGACGCAAAGATCAACCAGTGCTTCCGGTCAAAGCCTAGCTCGAGCGTCTCACGAAGTGCAGCCTGTGTGATCTCGTACTTATCGACCGCGTGCTGGAGTTCCGACTGCACAAACTCGCCGCCCCGCATGTGAATCCCTTCGGTGTCGAGCATCTGCTTCGTCTGGCGTGGAACCAGCGGCGCAAGAAAGCCTTCTGCAATCAGGCGGTTGAATGCGTGAAGGCCTGTAATGTCGAAGCAGATGTCCGTGAAGATACCGTCGTCGGTGATCTTACCAGTGCCAAGACGCCAAGGTGTTGCAGTCAGCCCAACGACCTTCAGGTAAGGATTCACCTCGCGTAGAGCGTTCAGGAATGCTTGATACATGGTTTCATCGTTCGGACTTACCAGATGCGCCTCGTCAATGATGACAATATCAATATGACGAAACTGATCGGCTTTCTTTGCGACCGAACCAATGCCAGCGAACGTGATCTTGCGGTGCGTGTCGCGACGGTTCAATCCCGCGCTATACACACCGGCGGGCGCAGCAGGCCACAACGACATCAGCTTCTCATAGTTCTGCTGAATGAGTTCTTTCACGTGCGTCAGTACCATTACCCGCTGGCCAGGAAACTGGTAGAAAATCGACTGCAAGAACATCGCAATGATCACGGACTTGCCTGTTCCAGTGGGCAGCGCCAGCACAGGGTTTCCATTCTGCGCGGAGAAATACTGGTAGAGGCTGCTCACCGCCTCTACTTGATACGATCGCGGCTGAAGCATCAGAACACCTCGTAATGACTGCAACCAGTAAGCTGAAGTTCCTTCGGAATGACCTGTTCGAAGCCCGGAAGCGTGCAATACCAATTCCCATCATCCCGCGCCTCGCTATGCTTACACGTTCGGCAGTTGCGAGCCGGTGCAGCCTTGAGGTGGCAGACGGGTTTGTGGTCACACCAGCTACACGCGAACCAGCCAGGAGATTCACTGATGCGTGCGGGGGCTTCCTTCAGCAGGATGATCTGTCGAGCTCTGTCGCTGAACTGGTCCGCCGTTGCGGTGTCGAGCGTCACAATCTCGAAGTAGAAGTCGTCGTCGTTCTTATTGACTGCACCGTACAGCGCAACGGGCAGGCCCATCTTTCGCATGTAGGTATTCATCTGGACGTAATGCTCGAACTTAGCAGCGCGAACACCTTCCTTGACCAGCTTCTGGAATGACTTGTCGTTATGCGTCTTGAACTCCAACAGGCAGGGCGTGCCTGGAGGAAGATCGGGAATGCCGATAGCCACACCATCGCCTGAGCCGCCAAAGTGCCCGCCAACGTCGCTGATGCGGAATTGCTTGCCGTTCTCATCTTGCTGGTAAATCTGCACGCCAATCGTTAGCAGCGCAGCAATGAAGCGACCTTCTTCAAGGTGCCCGCGGTTGAACAGGCGCAGGATGCGCCCCTTGAACTTCGGAACCGTAGTCCAGCGGAATCCGTACCAGATAGCGCGACCACATTCCCCGCCAATGACCGACGCGCCCAAGTGTGTGCGGAACGGGTCATCTTGCCCACGGTAAGCGTCGCCTATGTGTGGGAGCACGCGCTGGAGGTGCTGGCGATAGGCTGCGCCTTGGTCGGCTGACATTGCATCGTCGATCGCTTTAAGCGTCTTAACTGCTTTCTGAACTGTTCTCATCTTCAACCCTTTCGACATGGATACCAGCCCGGCGCAGGAATTCGATCCCGTCTTCGTTCCGATACACGTCTCGATAAAATACTTCTTTGACCCTTGCACCCTGCAACCTTTTGGCGCATTCGATACAAGGCGCGGTCGTAACAAACACGCTGGCGCCAACGCTGCTCAACGTGCTTCGAACAATCTTATCCAGCGCGTTCTGCTCTGCGTGTATTACCTCAGGCAGTGTAGCGGAACCGTCCGGAACTTCACAACGGTTATCCCATCCACTAGGCGTCCCGTTATAACCTGGAACAACGATGTCGTCGATGACAATGACGCATCCAACCTGACGTCTCTGTGCATATGAAAGCCCCGCGTATGCTTGCGCAACTTTCATATGAACCCTCTTAAATTTGTCTTTCATGGGAGCTTGTGCTTATCACGGCACGGAGCGCAGACGCCTTTCACCAGTCGCCCGCTCCATTCACCACACAGGTCACATTCACCGGGCGTGCCTGCCGGTATCTTTGCAGCGCGTTCGCGCACTGCTGCGATTTCTGATGCTTCCAGTATCTCAGTTCTTGCTTGACTGATGTCTGCTTCGTCTGCCATGTCGTCCTCAAATTAAAAGGGCGCACCCTTTCGAGTGCGCCCGTTGTGTCAGCTTACTGCTGCGGAGCTGCCCAGGGCGGGGTTGCACCAGCGGCCGGAGCTGCTGCCTGCTGCATCCAAGGCGGAACAGCGCCAGCAGGTTGCGGAGCAGCTTGCGCCGGAGCGGGTGCGGCCTGGGGTTGCGGGGCAGGTTGCTGAACCGGAGCAGCTTGCGGAGCCGGTTGCTGTGCCCAAGGTTGCTGGGCCGCGGGCGGTTGCCATGCGGGTGCAGCCGGGGCAGGGGCCGCAGCAGGCGGCGCAAACTGTTGGGCCGGTGCTACGGGTGCGGCGGCAGGTTGCGGGGCCCACGGCGCGGCCTGCGGGGCTGCTGCCGGTTGCTGTGCCCAAGGAGCTCCGCCAGCAGCGGCAGGGGCGCCACCGACCGGGCCATCGACTTGCTCGTTAATGTTCTTGAACGAGCTGATTTCGTTGGATGCTTCGTAATCACCAGTCGCCGCACGAACCTTCACCTTGATCTTCAGCGGACGGCCGTGGAGCTGCTGGCTGTCTTGTACCTGCATCACACCAGTGGCATGGCAGATTGCGGACAGTTGCTTGTAGGCGATTTCCTGCGCGACGGGGTTTCCGTTACGCAAATTCAGACGGGTGAAGACCTTGCGGTTCGCGTACTGACCGTCCAGAACACTGAAGCGCAGTTCCAGATAAGCACCTTGCCCATCCTTGGTCGGCTTCATTTCCGATTGATCAATTTGGGCGTTGTACCAGCCCGCGGGGATTGCCTCGATCGATTCGCTCGGCGAGACGGTGGAAGCATCAAAGTTCAATTGTGCCATGATTTCAAACTCCTAGGATTTTGTTGAAAAGTTGCGTCAGGTGGGGCGGTTCTACGGCAGCCAGGACACCTGAGCGATCCTTGGCTTCGTATTGGAGGTTAGGTTGAGTCTGCAAGAAGCGGTATGACTCACCCTGTGGTGTCTTGTTGATACCGAGGCGGAACACCTCGTCGAAGAAGTAAGGCAGCTTTGAGCCCAGCTTCGAACCGGGCATTGCCGGGCCGTATTTGACCACACCCGTCAGCTCGTCCTTGTTCGGCTCCATCTTGGCGCTCATATAGACGTTCATGCCGGGAAGGTCGCGGTAGGCGCGGATCACGCTTTCCATCTTCTCGATCAGCTCACCGTATGCTTGGCGCGGGTCTTTGACCTGCCGCTTTGCGTTGTTGAGCACAACCTCAGCAACCTCGGACAGGCTGTCGATGCACACCGTCTGGAACTGCTTGGCTTCCGCGCTGCTGGAGAGCCACTGGTGAGCCTCGGTAAGATCCTGCACTGTGGTTATCTCGATCATCGGAATGCGCAAGTTGCGGAGGGAAAGTTCCCCACCTTCTGCGCTGAGGATAATCGGGTTCGGTGCAGTTGAACAAAGAACGGTTTTACCCATCCCCGCGCCACCATACACCAAGACCTTGACGCCGTTCATTTGAGCGGCCTGGTCGGTAGTTGTGAATTTCAATGCCATTATGGCTCCTTTGTTGTCTCGTATTGCTACGGTGAAAGCATTGTAGCAGTGACGCGGGTTTGTGTATTGATTAAAGGTCTGTCATGCTTCGAATGGACTGAAACGTCGGAAAACGAGGTTTGTCCTTGACGCCTTTTGGGAACATCTTTGCCTTGGCGATCTGCCCAAGAAGCAAGTCGGGTTCTTTGAAGTAACGAACGCGATCATCGTGTGTCATGCTGCCAGCTCCAATCTTAACGATGGAACCCTCGGCGAACAACACTGCACCTTTGGCGTCAAGAATGTCTTTGATGACACGGCCCATCATTGCGCCGACCATACCATTGGGCACCATGTTCTCTTGATGTGAAGAACGGAACTGAAGCCCAAGTTCGTTGGTCTGCGCCTCGTTGGTGTTTGTGACACCTTCCAAGATCTCCGTTATCTCAACTTCAAAGTCAATGAACCGCTTTATTCGAAGCAGACCGCCTTCACGCACCGTGGAGCGCCCTTGCTTGTGCAGCCCTTGCGGGTCGCGAATGATGGTGCCCTCGTAACCCATGTCAAGCCACGTGGAATCGACCTCCAGCAGTTGCTCCAGCGACGCACACATGACAGACGGGATGCAGCGCAAATGATGCGCCAGATCGCCTAGATGCGTGTCAGCCTGCAACTGCGCCACACGCGCCGCCATTGCGACAAGTCGCTGCTCGTAAGGCAAGCGAGCGGTCTCGGGCGTCATGTAGTCGAAGACGTGCCACAGGATCCATGGGGCGCCGTCAATGGTACTGAGTGCTGATGTGGTCAGCCTGCACAAATCAGGGTGGCACTCGTGCTCCGCAGCCATTTCACCGTCGAAGCCCGCCAACGACGAGTGGCTGAAGTATCCAGTCACGTGCCGGTTGGCGTGCTTCTTCAAGCTGCGCCCGGTTAGCGTTCCAGTCATGTTCAGCGCACGAACCCCGTCAATCTTTGGTTGTGCAATGACCGGAAAACGAATCTTGGATTCGTCGTAATCGGAAGCAAGCATTGGCTTCACAGTGGCACCATCTCGCGACGGATGTTTCCACGCTGATCTTTGAACGTGACCAGCATCGGCGGAGGTGCTACGCCGAGCGCCTTTGCGACATGGTAGGCAATCGGTTTCGGCGCCAGGCGTCGAATGAGTTGGATATCACGTGCCATTACAGGGTCTCCTTGAATGCGGCCACAGCGTAGGGAACAACCGGCTCAACCAGTTCCAGCATAGCTTCCGCATAGACGCGGATTTCCTTCTGGGCGTGCTCGTGCAAGCGCAGGCGCAGGAAGTGGAACAAGTTGTGAAGATCGACTGTCGCAAACATGCGCGAATAAGTCGATGCCGGAAGCACACTGCGAGCCAGCTCACGTGGGCAACCTTGCGCCAGCAGTTCCTTATAGAGTGCGAACGCATCCATCATAGACTTCCGCATGTAGCTCTGCATCAAGACCGCTTGCGGATGCTGTGCATCGGTTCGCATCTGCTTGTTCGATGTGCTTTGCGTAGTGATGTCAGACAGCTCGGGAACGTAGAACTCTTCCGGAAGCTCGCTGTAACGTGCGCTCACTTCATTGTAAGACCACGTCCGGTGACGATGCCACTGGCGGAACACGAACAGCGGCGCCTTGACTTCGAACGTGAAGGTGACAGCTTCGAACGGGCTGGTGTGGTGGTTCTTCATCAGGTAGGCGATCAGTTTCTCGTCCTTACCCTCATCTTCACCAGTACGCCAGTCAGCGTCGTAGCTGACGCGAGCGGCGCGGATAATGGACAGGTCGTTGCCCATGTGATCCACCAGCCGAACTAGACCATGATCAAGAACTTGTTTCATGCTTGCTCACCTGCTTTCTTTGCCTTTGCGGGCAACACGATTTCAAGGGCCGGAGAACCGGGCTTCACAATCAGAGCACGATCAAAGAGCTGACGTTGCTCTTCGGTCAGCGTGCGGTATTCTTTCAGCACGAGCGAAGGCTTGTATTGAACCAGCGCATCGGCAGAGATACCAGCTTGAACGAATTGCTCTTTCATGGCACCAAGGGCTCCAGGATCGACCTCACGGTTGATGGTGTGCTTACCCTTGAGAACCCATCCGTCAGCGAGCGGTGCAGAGTTTGTGCCTTCCGTAGGAGACGGGAAGTAAGCGCCGAAGATCTTCTGGCGCAACAGCATCTCGGACGCCTTGATGCGCTTCAGTTCTTCTTGCAGCTTGTACCATTCTTCGAGGTCAGCTTGCGTCACAGTGTTTGCAGGAATATCAGTCATGATGCCCACCTTCGGAATCAAAAAGTTCGCCTTGCACCGGAGCAGCCTTGTCGGCGCGTTCTTGTGCGTGCTTGTCGCTGTACGTCCCGGAGCTGTAACGCTTGGACAGCTTGGCGATGTTGTACGCCAACACTTCGTCGCGGGTGATGCCCAAGCCCTGACGCAGACCTTCCATATAGAACTCGAGGTCGCCCAGCTCTTCAACCACGTTCTCGCGGTCAATGGGCTTGCGGTAGATCGCTGCCTTCTTGACAGCGTCCAGCAGTTCGCCGGATTCACCCGCGATGCCAACTGCCATATGCAGTGCATGGGCGTCTTCGGGCGTCAGGGTTGCAACAATGTCCGCGCCAGGCTTGGCAAGCGCAGCGACGAGCTCGGGGTGTGTGATGTTCATCTGGTTTCTCCTAGTGAGTGCGTTAATGCACGTTCGTTAATTTACAGTGACCCGCGTTATGACGCAACTGTCAAAGCACATCAGGCAGACTGACGATTCGGTATGCTTTGCCGTGGAAGTTCCATTCGACTGGAATCTTATCCTTCGGTACTTCAACCAGATACCCGCTATCAACAAGACTGCGGATAGTGTGGTCAAGTGCAAGCGTCTGGCCCAGCTTGTGCTTCGCGAATGAATTGGTACGCTGCAATCGGATCTGCAGATACTTCCTAGCGACCACACCAGCCTTCCGCATGTCGTCCGTGATCTTGTACCCTGCCGCAATGGGGTGCTTCAGGTAATCCGCAAGCACTGCCAGCAACTTGCGCTCGCGCACAACGTCACCGTCACCGACGTCACCTTCCGACATCTTACGTCGCATGATAGAGATGTCGCGGTGGATCAAGTTAAGCGCCCATTCCGCGTGCTCTTCTGTCACAATAGGTGCCATCGGATTTTCTGTCACCGCCAGCAGGGCCGCAACCTTCAAAGTCTTCAGGTGAGCGCGGTTCCACATCTGGCGCCAAGACTCGTCATCCGTTGCGTTGATCTGCTGGTCACAGTGCTTGTCGAACGCATCCAACATGATCTGCGCTTCGCGTGACGTCGCGACATCGTAGAAACCTCCGGGCGGACATTGCATCACAATACCCGCACCAGTGAGCAGAATCTCCTTCAGGTCTTCTGGTATAGGCACACTGTTTGCAGTGTTGAACTCAGGGCGCAGACCTGCATATTCGATAACAATGAAGCGGGACATGAACCCGTCTTGCATCATGGTATTCGTTAGCGACTCATAGAACGTGTCAGGTGTCGTTTCGCCAATCATGCTGTAGGCAACACCGTTCGTCGAGGCGACGTTCTTTTCCTTGTCGCTGTACCCGATACCGCCAACGATGGTTCCAGCAGACGACTTCTGATACAGGTTTGTCATTACAGTGCGCAACGACGACATCGGCCCTTCGGTGTGGTCATCGCCCATCTTGCGCAGCTTACGACCCCATTCACCCGCTACATTGACAAAGCTGCCGCGTTCGCTATTGGAAATCCCTTTGACAAGTGCGGGGCCTGATGCGTAGTCACTGAAATCAACAAATGCTGAGAACGCTGTGGCACCAGAACTCATCATAACGTGCGATAGCTTGCTGATGCTGCTGTGCATTGCCTCTTTGCCCACAGCACTGCGAGCCACGAGGACAATGTAGAGATTGAGACCGCTCCCGCTGATATTGTATGCACGCCCATAGATGCCAGCGACCACACCGAGCGCCGACACGATAGCAACTTCGCGCACTGGTCGCGGTGCGAGGGCATAGAACCATCTTGCCAGCTCGCCCACTCTCCCAGGAGGCCATTCCAATGTCGATTCCGTCTCGACAGGGAGCAGCTTCTGCGGTGCAACCTGTGCCACAAGCTGCACAGCGTTGGCCTGCGCAGCAGCAGCGGCCGCGTCCTCACGTTGCTGCCGACCGCGGATCATTGCCAGCGTGCGGTCAATATAACGATTGTTCTTCTGTGCTTTGTCCCGTTGTCCGAGGCCTGACAAGCGAAACAATCTGCGAACTTGTTCATTGGACTTGGTGTAGAAGCACAACATAGACAGCAACGACAAGTCCGCCTCGGACTGTGATGGATAACCGAGGCCTTGCCAGTCTCCTGTCCAGAGGTGCTTGAACTTGTCGCCGTTTGCAGCGTCAGCCGCCTTTTGCCAGAGTTCTTCATCGGTAACTGTCTCCTCCTGCTCCACCAGCTCAATATGATTGGTCTGTGCAGCAGCGCGGATCTCCGCAACCAGTATATCCAGCAACTCTTGGCGGTCTTCGACAGGCTTTTGGAATCCAGGCAGCGCGTCCCCTGTGCAAATAATGAACCGCTGCTGCGAATACACCTCAACCCCGTCGCGCCTGCAACCTGTGCCCACCTTACCCTTGACCCAGATGTGCAAACCCTTACCGCTGCGACTGCGCTCAGTATAGCTGTCAAACGCTTGCACAATCTTCCAGAATCTGTCAAGCTGCTCCTGCGGCGTGTTGTCTTTGACGTCAAGGTCAATGCAAGTGAAGCAATCGTCTTCCGACAATACGAAACCAATGCCCGACCCTTCGCCCCATTGGGCCGCTGTAAGCGACGCGCTGTACCAGTCCGACCAGTTACTCGGGTTCGTTACGCTGGCCCGCTGTCCGCTTGTTGTGTAAGGGCTCTTATCCGGAGCCGCGACGCACCATTTAGGCACATAGCGCAGCTCATCGGGCAACCTCTCCCATTGAGCTGGAATCATGCAGTAGCTCCCCGACGAACGTCCAGAACGATCTTCCAGGCGTCAAGGTAGGGCTTCACCTTGTCACGTTCCCAGATGTAGATCTTGCCCTGGATATCGATCGGGTCAGGGAGCTTGCCAGTGCGACGGGCCAATAGGATTGTGGTGCGGGTTACGCCCATTGACTGCATAATCTCCGAACTGGTGATATACCGTTCGTCAAATTCCCGCTGGGCGTCATTTACTTTTGACGTCATGTTTGTCTTCCTGTGGTGAGGTAAGTTGCTGGCATTGTACCGAGCAGGCTAAGGCCTCGCAACGTGTGTTAAGGAATCCACTTCGGAGCACCACGGGCCTTAAGTACGTTAAGTTCCACTCGCAGTTCTTCTGACACAGCACGCGCCTCACGATACCTGTTTTCAGCGACCTCCACTTCCGCCCGATATTCGGCACACTGCGCGAGCCATTCCTGATAACGAGCAGACTTTTCCGCCTTGGCAGCGTGTGCAGCTTCGTTCCGCGGTCGCCCGAGTTTCTTTTCGGCAGGTTTGTCCATGATACTTGGGTTCATGACTGCTGCTGAGTAGAGCATGAGCAGCATGTAAGAGTTCGCGTCGTTGCAGAGGAACGCTTTGTCGTGCGGCCACCAGTCCTCACCCTTAGTGATGCAGAAGAAAGCGTGTGTGACATGGGAAAACGAATTATTGAACAGTCTGACCGCTGCTTCGGGCATGGTTGGACCGTTGTAGGCGCCTTTGTCCATGGGCATATTGACTGGAGCAGGGTTACGCGGAAGCCCTGTGCTTTTCCAGTATTTAACGAACCCGCTGGCGCCCATAGCGTCCGACGGCCACAGTTCTACGGGGTATCCTAGCTCCACCAGCTTGTCGAGCACTTCCTGCTCCCATTCAGCATAGTGCTCTTCGGGCGAAAGATTAGAGACCGGAAGGGTGATATCGTGCATGGTGTTCTCCTGTGGAATTGGTGCGTGCATTTTGTATTAAGTACCGAGGTGGCACAACCTGATTCTGGGATAAAGACGTCAGAATTGCGGTTTTGCTAATGGCTAATTGGTGGAATTTTGTTAGCAACTAATTTTCGGGGCTTAGGGGTACAGCCTTTATCATATGTGGTAGGCCGTACACTACTACATACTACACCTTAAAGAAAGATTCTATATCTCTACTACTAATTACTAATTTATATATTGTTTATAGGGTATATATAGAGCACTGGTAAGGGTTTGCAGCGATTAGCACTCAGCAAAATATACCCTCGCAATTATGCCAGTCGGTGAATAAATTCTATGGATTTAGCTGGTTTCGTTGAGTGCTTGTGCAATGATAATCGCGGAACAATGGACCGATAATAGTTTTGCCTCGGTGACACTGTTAGCCATCGGGTGACGCGAAATGATTTCGTTCGGCTGGATTCTGCTAACGCAATTAGCCCGCGAGCTCACTGTGGTCATATTAACGTGCGTTGTGCTCAAAGTTGCACACGGTTAAAATTAGCCTTCCATCTACGAAAGGAGTTTGATATGTCAGTAGGCAATAAACATCCGCACTATCACAAGGATGTGCGCCACTTAGAGACGATTGACGTCTATCGAGTGTTGCACCTGTTCAACGTCACTGATCCCTGCATCCAGCACGCGATCAAGAAGTTGCTTGTTGCCGGTGGGCGCGGTGCGGGTAAGGACATGGGCAAGGATATCCAGGAAGCAATCGACAGTCTGCAACGGTTCCAGGAAATGCGTGCGGAGGACGTTGCACCGGCTTCTGACGTGGGCGCTGCCCAAGACAGGATCTACGACATGCTGCTTGGCGATGATGGGCAGGCGTGGAAAGAAGCGGAACGCTATATCGAGCGGACACGCCCGGACCTTTGGGAACGCATACAACGTCACCGTGATGCGAACTGCACAATCGGGCGAGATAGGTTCCAGCCATGACGCTAAGTGATGAATTTATTGCAAAGGTTCGCAAGGACTTTGACAATTCTGGATTGGAATCTTGGCAATGGGATACATTTCTGAAAGGTTATATTGCCTGTCTGAAACGATTTGGAGGACGCAAATGAGTCAGTCCAAAGCAATGAGCCTGTTGGAAGCTGTGGTCAATACGATTGTCGGCCTAGTCGTTGCGATGATTGCCACTGCTGCAATATGCAAGGCGTACAGCATTCCGATGACGTGGGAGAACAACTTTATCATCACATTCTGGATGACGGTGATATCGATTGCTCGATCTTACCTGCTGCGACGCATATTCAACATGGGCTGGCGCCGTTGTGCGGAATGTGCGATTGCGTTCTATGAAAAGAACGGTCGAGGGCGCAAACTTTGAACAAGATGCGGGTGTCGCTGGTACAGCGAGGCGACGAGATACGAGGCACTGTCGAACTCTGTTCCGATGGTGTCTTCGTTCTTGAAGGACTTGCCATGGTTGTTGAACAGTTCGCACGCCAGCATAATGTGCCTCCTGCGGAAGTCGTTCAAGACTTGTACGCGATTGTCTTAGGAAAAGTGAAATGACACGAATCAATCTGGTTCCACCTCAAGAACTGATGGACCAACACTTGTTCGCGGAGTTCCGTGAAATCAAAATGGTGCCCAAGTCCCTTGCTCGCAGCATTGCAGCGCGTGGCGTGCAAGGTGTGCTGAAGCGTATCCCGCCAGCATTCACGTTGAACACTGGTCACGTGAGCTTCTTCTACGATAAGGGCGCCTACTTGGTTGAGCGGTATGCACTGCTGAGGCAGGAGCTTGAGCGACGCGGTATCAACTTCAACCGTGAGTCGGAACTCGACCCGGACGGAACCATGCTTGCGGCGCCGTGGTGTGGTCATTACACTGCAACTCCGGAAGCATTGCATATCATTCGAACTCGAATTGCTGAGAAGATTGCAATGAAGCCAAGCTGGTATCGATACGAAGGGAAACCGATCGCATGACAGGATTTGAGATTGCTGTGACGTGTCTTGCTCTCAACGTGTTCAAAGAAGCACGCGGGGAGCCTGTGCAGGGCCAGCACGCCGTGGCACTGGTGACGCTCAATAGGGTATATCGGGCAGGCTTGTCTAAAGACGTGTGCGAGGTTGTATTCGAGCCCAAGCAATTCAGCTGGACGGTGACGGATAGCACAGGTGGCGTTCTGCACCATGACAAGCGCCCTGACCGTACCAGCAAGGAATGGAAGCGTGCGGAGAAGTCTGCACGCGAGGCACTCTACATGGAAGACTTCACGCATGGT
>Ga0209066_10000715_pt1 | contig 47264 bp, 50 predicted proteins | sample All_14_2_FD_187198 | JGI IMG/M metagenome (GOLD analysis project Ga0209066, IMG submission 187198) | Freshwater microbial communities in response to fracking from Pennsylvania, USA - Allegheny Zone_MetaG_DW_15 (SPAdes) (version 2) ... | reverse complement strand
TGTACGACCAGAACCGTGAGCTTGCCCGCCAGGTTCACGAACGCACGATCGACCTCTTCAACACCCGCCAGCAGATCATCCGCCGTCTTGGACGCGCCGCCGAGTTCCGCGACAACGAAACCGGCAATCACATCATCCGCATGAGCCATTACTGCCGCCTGATCGGCGAGGCCGCCGGCCTGGGTGAAAAGACCGTGCAGGTTCTCTATAACGCCTCACCGATGCACGACGTCGGCAAGATCGGCATCCGCGATCCTGTGCTGCTCAAGGATGGCCCGCTCGACGACAGCGAGTGGGAGACGATGAAGCATCACCCCGCAATCGGTGCGGAGATCATCGGCACGCACAACGACGAGCTGCTGCTGGCTGCGCGCGAAATCGCGCTCTATCACCACGAACGCTGGGATGGCACCGGCTATCCCATGGGGCTGACCGGCGAGGCGATCCCGCTGATGGCGCGCATTGCCGCAATCGCCGATGTCTTCGATGCCCTGCTGACCCAACGTCCATACAAAACCCCCTGGACTGTCGAGCAGACGGTGGCACACATCGAAGCGGGCGCGGGGTCGCATTTCGATCCTGGACTCATCGAACCTTTCCGGCGGGCGCTGCCTCAAATGCTGGTTATTCGTGAGCAGTTTGCCGATTCTCGCGGCGCGCTGGACGACACGGCAAGCACGGGGCCCGGCGTGACAGGTACGCCCCCGCAGGCGTGACATCCACGGAAGGCTCGCGGACAATTCTGGCGCATCCCGTCCAACCGGAATCCGATATGAAGATGAAAATCCTGGCCGCCGTTGCGGTCGTCCTGCTCGCTGTTGTTGGCACCTTCGTCTTCACCCAGAAGGCGGTGGCTCCGGACGTGACCTTCAGTGCCCTGCAGGGCCAGACCTTCCGTACCGCCGACTTGCGCGGCAAGGTCGTGCTGGTCAACTTCTGGGCGACCACCTGCACCACCTGCATCAAGGAGATGCCCGGTTTGAAGGCCACACACGAAAAGTTTCACGCCCGTGGTTTCGAGACGGTCGCGGTGGCGATGGACTATGACCCCCCAGCACAGGTCGCCGCTTATGTCGAACGCAGCGCGCTGCCTTTTACTTTCGTGCTCGACCGCGACGGTAGCATCGCCCGTGGCTTCGAGGGTGTTCGCCTGACGCCGACCACTTACATCGTCAACAAGCGCGGCGAGATTGTGCAAAAGATCCTGGGCGAGCCGGATTTCATCAAGCTGCATGCATTGATCGAGCAACTGCTGGCGGAGTCTGCTTGAGGATGCTGAGACTTGTCGGTATCTGCGCGGTGCTTGTGCTGAGCCTGCCCATGCTGGCCCAAGCCCAGCGTGCGGGGAGCGTCGGCGGGTGCGACATCCGGCGTGGCACCTTGTGTACCAATGCCAATCTCAACGGCGCGCAACTGATGGGCGTCAATCTGGCGAACTCCCAATTCACCCGCTCGGATCTGTCCGGTGCCGATCTTAGCGGGGCGACGCTCAACGAAGCGAATTTCTCCAGTACTGAATTGACCGGTGCGAATTTCAACGGCGCCTCGATGATGCGCATCAACCTGCGTGGCGCCCGCCTCGGCAACACCAAGCTGGTCGGTGCCGATCTGCGTAATGCGATCCTGCAGAACGCCGATGTGCATGGGGCCGACCTGAGCGGTGCCAAGCTGGCGAATGCTGATCTGACCAATGCCCGACTGGAGGCCGCCCGCTTCGATGGGGCGGATTTGCAGCGCGCCAACCTGCGTGCGGCCAAACTCAAAGGTGCGTCGTTCGTGGGGGCCAATCTGCAGGGCGCCGTCCTGACCCGCGCGGTGCTGGTCGATGCCGACCTCACGGGCGCCAATCTCGATCAGGCGATCTTTCTCAACGCCCAGACCGAGGGGTGCAAGGGCTGTCCCTGAGCTGCGATCGAGCGCCCTGGGTCAGCGTCCGAGTTCAGCGTCCGTTACTGCGCAGCGCGCTGACGATGCGTGCTGAAATGGCGCGCAGATCCAGCACCTCGCAAGCCGCCCCGATCTCCGCTGCCTCACGCGGCATGCCGTACACCACACACGAAGCGGCATTCTGGGCGATGGTGAAGCCGCCGGCGCGGCGCATTTCCAGTAATCCCTGTGCGCCGTCCTTGCCCATGCCGGTCAGCAGTGCGCCCACCGCATGACGCCCGGCAACACGGGCGACCGCATTGAACAGGACGTCCACCGAGGGCCGATGGCGGTTGACCGGCGCGGTTTGCGCCAGCTCGGTGACGTAATAAGCTCCCTGCCTGCCGACCGAAAGGTGTGAGTGCCCCGGCGCGATGTAGACGTGCCCGCCGAGGATGCGCTCGCCGTGTTCGGCTTCTTTCACCCGCACCGCACTCAGGCGATCCAGGCGCTCGGCGAAGGACTTGGTGAAGCGCTCCGGCATGTGTTGGGTGATGACGATGCCGGGCACATCGGCCGGCAGGGCAACCAGGACTTCACGGATGGCTTCGGTGCCGCCAGTCGAGGCGCCGATGGCGATGAGCTTGTCGGCGTACATGTTCAGCGCGTTGCCTTGGCGGGGGCGTAGACGGTGCGCCCGAGGTTGCGATACAGATCGGCGTGCTGTTGCAGGCTTTCCGAGTGGCCGCACAGCAAAATACCGTCTTCGCGCAGCAAGGGACGAAAGCGTTCGAGCAAGCGGCGCTGGGTCGGCTTGTCGAAATAAATCATCACGTTGCGGCAAAAAATCGCATCGAAGGAGCCGCGCAGTCCCCAGTCGGGGTCGAGCAGGTTGATGCGCTGGAAACGGATGTGACTGGCCAACTCGGGACGCACGCGCAGCATGTCGGGCGCGCCTCCGTTATCGGGGATGAAAAAGCGCCGGATGCGCTCGGCTCCAACCACTTCCAGGCGTGACGCCGGGTAGGCGCCGCGTCGTGCCACCTCCAGCACCTGGGTGTCTACATCCGAGGCGATGATGTCGACGGTGCGTCCCGGTGACAGTGCCTCTGCCAGGGTGATAGCGATCGAATACGGCTCTTCACCGGTCGATGCCGCTGAACACCAAACTCGGTAAGGTTCGTTGCCCGCGCGTGCGCGGGCGTGATCGGCGAGGATCGGAAAATGATGCGATTCGCGGAAAAATGAGGTCAGGTTGGTGGTCAGCGCGTTGATGAAGGCTTCGCGCTCCGCGCCCCGACCCGATTCGACCAGGGTCAGGTATTCGTCGAAGCTCTTCAGCCCGGTGGCGCGCAGGCGCCGCACCAGGCGCCCATACACCAGGTCATGCTTCAGGTCGGACATCGAAATGCCGATCAGCCGGTAGATCAGTCGGCGGGCACGGTCGAACTCACGCTCTGAAAAGGGGAATTCCCGCGTTTGCGGGAGTGCGCTGAGCGGGCCGGGCGCGGGCCTTGGGAAGCGTTCCATGACGTATCAGCCCGCTTCCGCCTCGGGCGCGACCCTGGGTCGCGCCATGCTCAGACCACGCCGGCGCCATGCGCCTGTTGGTCCGCCCAGTAGCTCGAGCGCACCATCGGCCCGCAGGCGGCGTTGCGGAAGCCCATCTTCAGCGCTTCGGTCTCGAACATCTTGAAGGTGTCCGGATGTACGTAGCGCAACACCGGCAGGTGACCGCCGGAGGGCTGCAGGTACTGGCCGATCGTCAGCATGTCGACGTCGTGCGCACGCATGTCACGCATCACTGCGAGAATCTCGTCGTCGGTCTCGCCGAGGCCGACCATCAGGCCGGACTTGGTCAGCACCTCGGGGTGGCGGGCCTTGAACTGCTTGAGCAGTTCCAGCGAGAAGGCGTAGTCCGAGCCGGGGCGAGCCTGCTTGTACAGGCGCGGCACGGTCTCGAGGTTGTGGTTCATGACGTCGGGCGGGGCGGCGTCGAAGATGTCGAGCGCGATCTCCATGCGGCCGCGGAAGTCCGGCACCAGCACCTCGATGGTGGTCTTGGGTGACGCGGCGCGCGTTTCGCGGATGCATTCGACGAAGTGCTGGGCACCGCCGTCGCGCAGGTCGTCGCGGTCCACCGAGGTGATCACCACGTAGTTGAGGCGCATCGCGGCGATGGTCTTGGCCAGGTCGCGCGGCTCATCGGCGTTGAGCGGCTCGGGGCGACCGTGACCGACATCGCAGAACGGGCAGCGGCGTGTACAGATGTCACCCATGATCATGAAGGTGGCCGTGCCCTTGCCGAAGCATTCGTGGATGTTCGGGCACGAGGCTTCCTCGCAGACGGTGTGCAGCTTGTGCTCGCGCAAGGTCTCCTTGATCTCGTTGAAGCGCTCGGCTTCGGGGCCGGCACCGAGCTTGATGCGGATCCAGTCGGGCTTCTTGAGACGTTCGGCAGGGACGATCTTGATCGGGATGCGCGCGGTCTTTTCGGCGCCGCGCTGCTTGCGCGTTGGGGTGTCCACCGGCTTTTCCATGTTCGCTGTTCTCTGGGTATGGGTTTGGCGCGCTCGTCGCGCAGAGCGCGATTATGAGCCCGCAGGCGCGGCTTGCGCAGCCTGCGCGGGTGCTTTGTGCGCGTCCCGCCCGGATTCGATCGGTGGCAGCAGGCGTTGCAGGTGGGCCAGCAGACGCTCGCCAACCTGCTCCACGCTGTCGGTGACGCCGAAATCCTTCATGCGGATCGTTCTCAGCCCCTCATAGCCGCAAGGGTTGATCCAGCCGAAGGGGGCGAGGTCGACATCGACGTTGATCGCCAGGCCGTGATAGCTGCAGCCGTTCTTCACCCGCAGCCCGAGCGCGGCGACCTTGTCGCCGGCGATGTAGACGCCGGGCGCGCCGTCCTTGCGTTCGGCGCCGAGGCCGTAGTCCGCCAGGGTGTCGAGGATGGCCTGCTCCATCAGGTGCACCAGTTCGCGCACCTTCAGCTTGCGGCGCGGCAGGTCGATCAGCAGATAGGCGACGAGCTGGCCCGGGCCGTGGTAGGTGATCTGGCCGCCGCGGTCAATGTGCACCAAGGGGATGCCGGCAGGGTTCTGCAGCAGATGTTCGGCCTTGCCGGCCTGCCCCAGGGTGTAGACCGGCGGGTGTTGCAGCAGCCAGATTTCGTCCGGCGTGTCGTCCTTGCGTTCGGCGGTGAACGCGCGCATCGCTTCCAGCGCCGGCGCGTAGTCCACCACGCCGAGGCGCTTGACGATCACAGCACCACCTTGACCATCGGGTGGGCGGTCAGTTCGCGGTACAGGGCATCGACCTGGACTTGCGACACGGCACGGAAGGTGCAGGTCACGGCCAGGTAGTTGCCCTTGCTGGAGGGCCGCATCTCGGCGCCAGCGGGGTCGAAGTCGGGGGCGTGGCGCAACACCACTTCGATCACCGCCTGGGCAAAGCCATCCACCCGCGCGCCCATGGCCTTGATCGGGAAGTCGCAGGGGTATTCGATCAGCGTTTGGCGCGTCGCTGCGCCGTCTTGTTCAGTCATCGTGCTTGAGTCTCGTCGCGGTTCGGTCACAGGTTCTTGAAGAACATCACGATCGCGTCCCACAGGCGACCGAAGAAGCCCGCCACCGGCACGTCCTTCAGTGCCAGCACCGGATAGTCGCCCAGCGCCTTGCCATCCACGCTCAGCTTCAGGGTGCCGACTTCCTGGCCCTTTTCCAGCGGCGCGACCAGCGGCTGGCGGCTCTCGAGCGTCACCTGAACCTTCTGTGCGGCCTCCTTGGGCAGCGACAGCACGAAGTCGCGGGTAAAGCCCACCGCCACTTCGTTTTCCTGGCCCTTCCAGACGCGGAACTGCGACAGGGCTTCGTCCGCCGAATAGAGCTTCACCGTGTCGTAGAACTGGAAGCCGAAGTTGAGCAGCTTGAGCGATTCCTGTGCGCGCACGGTATCGGACGCGGCGCCGAGCACCACCGAAACCAGACGGCGCGAACCACGCTGCGCAGTGGACACCAGGCAGTAGCCGGCGGTGCTGGTGTGGCCGGTCTTCATGCCGTCGACGGTGGTGTCCATGTACAGCAGACGGTTACGGTTGGGCTGCTTGATGCCGTTGTAGGTGTATTCCTTGAGCGAATACAGGTTGTAGAACTCGGGGAAGTCGCGAACGATGGCACTGGCCAGCAACGACAGGTCGCGCGCCGTGGTGTAGAGCTGCGGATCGGGCAGGCCGGTCGAGTTGGCGAAATGGGTGTTCTTCATCCCCAGGCGCTGGGCCTCGCGGTTCATCAGCGCGGCAAAGGCTTCCTCGCTGCCGGCGATGGCTTCGGCCAGCGCGACGCAGGCGTCGTTGCCCGACTGCACGATCACGCCGCGGATCAGCTCATCCACCGTCACCGGCTTGTTGGGCTCGATGAACATGCGCGAGCCTTCCATGCGCCAGGCCTTGGTCGACACCGGGACCACCTGGTCTGCGGTGAGCGTGCCGGACTTCAGTGCGGCGAAGGTCAGGTAGGCGGTCATCAGCTTGGTCAGCGAGGCAGGCTCGATGCGGGCATCGGCGTCCTTGTCGGCCAGGATCTGGCCGGTCGTGTGGTCGGCCAGCACCCAAGCCTTGGCGGCGAGCGCCGGTGGCGGCACCGACTGCGCCAGCGCAGTAAACGAGAACAGTGAAATCAGGACAGCGAGGACAAAACGCATGAGGGGAACCCGGAAATGAGGAAGGAAACAGGCGGGAACGCCGGATTATAGGCGCGTGCCACAAAGCAGACCAAAAGCGAAAGGCTTTGTTTCAACCCAATATTGCATTGCGGCAAAAAATGAGCGGTTCAGCGCACGATGACGAAGGGCTTGAGCTTCAGTGTCGAGCCCATGCGCTCGGCCGCGGCACGCGCTGCATCCACCGTGTCGTAGGGACCGGCATGCAGGCGGAAGCGCTCGCCGTCGGCGAACAGTTCGAGGCGTTCGGCATGTTCTCCGACTTCCTCCGCGACGGAGGCTTTGAAGCCTTCGGCATTGGCACGCGACGCAAACGCGCCGAGTTGCAGAAAGATGCCTGCACTGGCCGATGCAATGTGAGGCACCAAACCGTCGCCGTCGGGCACGGCGGTTGTGGCAACGGTCGCCGCCGCAGGTGTCGCTGTCGGCGGCGTGAGCGGGGGCAATTCGTGCGGCTCGATAGCGGCAACCGGGGCAGAGGTGGGAGCGGGCGTTTCGACCGCGACTTGCTTACGTCCCGGCAAGGGCGGCACGGGTTTGGCGGCGGCCATCATCGGGACTTCATCGGGCAGGATCTGCTCGATCTCGACTTCGGCGCTGCCGGTGTTGATGTAGCCGAGTTTGTGCGCCGCGGTGTAGGACAGATCGATGATGCGACCCTTGTGGAAAGGGCCACGGTCATTGACCCGCACCACCACCGAGCGCCCGCTGCCCGCATGCGTCACGCGCACGTAGCTGGGGATCGGCAACGTGGGGTGCGCTGCCGTCATCTCGTACATGTCATAGGGTTCGCCGCTGGACGTTGGCTTGCCGTGAAAGCGGCGGCCATACCAGCTGGCGCGGCCGCGTTCGCGGAAAGGGCGCAGCTCGGTCGCCGGCACATAACCCTGGCCGAAGACGTTGTAGGGCCGGTTGGCGAAGCGGTGCAGCGGTTCAAGCCGTGGCTGGGCGTCGGGAATGGCGTCGAGGTTCTCCGGCGGAATGTCGTCCGGGCCGTCGTCCTTGTAGTAGCCGCCGCCACGCCGCGTGGTTTGGGCCGCCGGCGCAGACGGCTTGGAGACGGCGGTGTCGTCGCTGCGCTTGGGTGCCGAGCCGCACGCGGACAGCAGCATGGCGGCCGCCACCACCACCGCAGCACTCGCCAGCGCGCGGATTCGTGTGCGCTCCCCGTCAGGGATCGGTTGAACGAAAGCGGAATCGGACTTCATCGGCACTCCAGGGACTTCAACTGCTCCGCGCCACCAGTCGGCTGCGCTGGATGCTCATCAGGATACCGATGCCCAGACACAGCGTGACGAGTGCAGTTCCCCCGTAGCTGATGAAGGGCAAAGGCACCCCCACGACAGGCAGGATGCCGCTCACCATGCCCATGTTCACAAAAGCATAGGTGAAGAAGATCATCGTCACCGCGCCGGCGAGCAGGCGTGAGGCGTGTGTCGGCGCGAACGCGGCAATGGTGAAGCCGCGAACGAGCAGCAGCAGGTAGGTTGCCAGTAGCACGACGGCACCGACGAGACCGAACTCTTCCGCCAGCACGGCGAAGATGAAGTCGGTGTGACGTTCTGGGAGGAAGGCGAGATGGGTCTGCGTACCCTCCATCCAGCCCTTGCCCGACAGACCGCCCGAGCCGATGGCAATCGTCGACTGGATGATGTGGAAACCCTTGCCCAGCGGGTCACGGGTCGGGTCGAGCAGGGTACATACGCGTTGTTTCTGGTATTCGCGCAGCACCTGCCAGTCGACCTCGGGTTGGCACAGGGTGTCGCCGAAGCTGACGATGGAGCCCAGGCCGATGACCAGCGCGACGACCAATGGGATGATGAGCTTCCATGACAACCCGGCGAAGTAGATCACGTACAGACCGGACGCGGCCACCAGCAGGCTGGTGCCCAGGTCCGGCTGAATCAGGATGAGGCCCACGGGTGCCAGCAGCAGCGCGCCGGCGACGAGGAAATCGATGAAGCGTGTTTGCCCCTCGCGCTGCTGGAAATACCAGGCCAGCATCAGCGGCATTGCGATCTTCATGATTTCGGACGGCTGGATGCGGGTGATGCCGATGTCCAGCCAGCGCTGCGCGCCCTTCGAGACTTCGCCGAACAGCTCCACCCCGATCAGCAGCACGACGCCCAGCCCATACAGGGGCACAGCCAGGCGCAACATGCGGGCGGGCGTCAGCCAGGCCATGGCCCACATCGCCCCCAGCGCCACGGCGAAATGGACGGACTGGCTGTCGAGTCGCTCGGGTGAGGCACTTTGCATCAACACCCAGGCATAGCTCAGCAGGATGCCGAGCAGCAGCATCAGGATCGGATCGAGCGGGCGCAGGAAGCCACGCACGAGGGCGATCGGGTTGAAGCGCCACGTGCTCATGGGCGGCCTCCTGCTGCCGGGGCCGCCGCATCCACCCTGTCCGCAGCGGGGACGGCAGACTCGTCGGACGGGTCGGGCTCGTCGCTGCTTTCGTCTGCGTCGACGTCTTCGGCGGCAGGGGCTCCGGCGCGTTGGTGCAGCAGGTAGTAATCCATGACCTGGCGCGCAATGGGTGCGGCCGATTGCGCACCGAAACCGCCGTTTTCGACCAGTACGGCGAGGGCAATCTTCGGGCTTTCTGCTGGCGCGTAGGCGACGAACCAGGAATGGTCGCGCAGGCGCTCGCGAACGCGCCCTTCGACATAGCGCTGGCCACGTAGCGAAAAAACCTGTGCCGTGCCGGTCTTGCCGCCAGAGGTGTAGGCCGCACCCTGAAAGGCGCGGCGGCCGGTACCGCTGACGTTCACGCCGACCATGCCGTCGAGCACGGCCTTGATGTTGGCGGCCTTGAGCGGGATTTCGCGCAGCGGCTCCGGTTCGACCACACGCCGCGCGCCGGTTTTAGCATCGATGACATGGCGCACGATGTGTGGGCGATAGAGCTGTCCGTTGTTGACCAGTGCCGCCAGCGCATTGGCCAATTGCAAGGGGGTGTAGGCGTTGTAGCCTTGGCCGATGCCAACCGAAATCGTTTCGCCGGCGAACCATTGCTGCTGCTCTGGACGACGGAAGCGCTCCCGCTTCCATTCCGGCGAGGGCAGCACCCCTGTGGCCTCGCCAGGGAGGTCGATGCCGGTACGCGAGCCGAAGCCGAAAGGGCCCATGAACTTGGCGATGTTGTCGATCCCCAGCTCATGCGCGAGCTGGTAGTAATAGGTATTGCACGACACGACGATGGATTTGTGCAGATCGACCATGCCATGGCCGCCGATCTTGTCGTCCATGAAACGATGGTTGCCGAGGGTGAAATAGCCGATGTCCGGAATGGCTTGCGCAGCCCTGCGCTTGCCGGTTTCCAGCCCGGCGAGCGCCATGAAGGGTTTGAAGGTCGAACCCGGTGGGTAGGCGGAATAGATTGCGCGGTTCAGCAAGGGGTGGTCGGGCGAATCGTTGAGCGCTTTCCAGTCCTGGGTGGAGATGCCATCCACGAACAGGTTGGGATCGAAGGTCGGCGTCGACACCAGCGCCAGCACGCCGCCGGTCGCGGGTTCGATGGCGACCAGCGCCCCGCGGCGATCGCCGAAGGCAGTCTCGGCCACACGCTGCAGCTCGATGTCGAGCGTCAGCTCCAGGTCGTTGCCCGGCGTTGGTGGAGTGCGTGACAGGGCCCGTACCGCGCGTCCGCCGGCGTTGACTTCGACTTGCTCGACGCCGGTGGTCCCGTGTAGCTCCGCTTCGTAGAACTGTTCCAGCCCGGCCTTGCCGATGTGCTGCGTGCCACGGTAGTTGGCCGTGTCGCCCGCTTCGTCGATGCGCTCGACGTCGCGCTGGTTGATGCGGCCGATGTAGCCCACGACATGCGAGCCGACCGTGCCTTGCGGATAATCGCGCAGCAGCCGTGCCTTAACCTCGACGCCGGGAAAGCGGTAGCGCTGCGACACGATGCGTGCGATCTCCTCGTCGCTGAGGCGGCTGCGCACCGGCACGCTTTCGAAGTTGCGACTCTCTTCCAGCAGCTTCATGAAGCGGCGGCGGTCGCGCGGTTCGATCGCGACCAGCGAGGCCAGTTCATCCAGTGTGGCCTCGACGTTGCCGACCTGCGAGGGCGTGATCTCCAGCGTGTAGGTGGCGTAGTTGCGTGCCAGTACCACGCCATTGCGATCGACGATGGTGCCGCGGTTGGGCACTGTCGGCAGCAGGGCGATGCGGTTGTCTTCGGCTCGCGTCAGATAGTAGTCGTGCCGAACCACCTGCAAATAATAGAAACGCGCGGCCAGCAGGCCGAGACAGATGCATACGAACAGCACCGCCACCACCACCCTCAGGCGGAAGCGGGCGAGCTCCTGGGCGGGCGCGCGAAACTCCGTCATCGGCCGTGGGCCTCAGATGGGTCGGTTGTCATCACGGTCTACGGGCTGGTACTGCGGCAGCATCAGCAGCAGCGACAAGGGCGTCCACAGCAGCGCCGAACCGAAGCTGGACAGAAAGTAGGACCAGCCCGGAAACTCTGCGCCCGCCAGCAGGCGCACGATCAACATCAAAGCCTGGACCAGCAGGAACAGTGGCAGCAGGTGCAGCGCCTGTTGCCACAGCGGAAACCACAGGACGCGGCGGGCCGCGCTGTTGGCGACATAGGTCAGCACGACATAGGCCAGTGCATGCTGGCCCATGGCTGCGCCCTGGCCGACATCGACCAGCAGGCCGAATACGAAGCCCACGCCCATGCCGATACGCAAGGGCTCGCGAATGCACCAGATGGCGAGCACCAGTGCGACCCAGTCGGGAATACCGGGCAGTTTGCCGGTCGGGATGTATTCCAGCCCGAGTGCGATGATCAGGCTGAAGTGGACAAACCACAGTTTGACCGGCAGCAGGATGCGGCTGGAGCGGTTGGTCGGTTGCATGACTCAGCGCTCCTTCGGGTCCGGTGCCGGTGCCGGAGGCGGCGGCGGATACGCGGTGCGGCCGATGACCAGCACTTGCACGCTGGTTTCGATGTTCGCCAGCGGCTCGCAGTCGATGCGGGCAAAGGCGTCGGATACGCGATCGACGCCGACCACCGTTGCGACAGGCAGGCCCGGCACGAAAACACCATCGAGGCCGGAAGTCACGAGTTGGTCGCCTTCGCGGATATCGGCATCGGCCAGCACGAAGCGCATCTCCAGACGGCCGCGGCCAGTGCCGAACAGTACGCCGCGCACGCCATTGCGTACGACGGTGACGGGAATCGACTGGTTGCGATCGGTGAGCAGCGTGACTTCGGATTGCACCGGATGCACCCGCGTGACCTGGCCGATGACGCCCTTCGCATCGACCACGGCCAAACCGGCCTCGACGCCTTGTTGCGTGCCGCGGTCCAGGATGACCTTGCGCGAGAAGGGGTCGGGGGCGTTGTACAAGATGTCGGCGGCAATACTTTTGACCTCGACCCTGCGCGACATCCCGAGCAAGTCGCGCAGCTGGGCGTTTTCCTGCTCGAGCAGTTCGAAGCGCAGCAGGCGCTCGCCCGAGCTGAGTTGCTGTCGGCGCAGGTCGGCGTTGTCGCGCTGTACTTCAATGAGTGTGGCGAAATAATGCGAGGCATTGCGCACGAAGTCCGCCGGCGTCGCCGCTGCCATCTGCAGCGGATAGGTGACCACCGATAAGGCGTTGCGCATCACTTCCAGATAGCGGAAGCGCAGGTCCGCCACCAGCAGCGCCAGGCACAGGGTGACGAACACGAACAGGCGCGCAAGGGGCGCAAGTCCGCGCTTGAATATCGGAGGAGGCTGATGGCCGACGAGAGACATCCGGGGAACCTGGGCCGTCAGGTTGAAGGCGATGACGAGTGCGCACCCCGGACTGTGGCCCGGGGCGGTCGATTACTCGGAGGTGAAGATCGACGCAAGCTTGTCCATCTTGTCCAGCGCCATGCCGCAGCCGCGTGCGACGCAGGTCAGCGGTTCCTCGGCAACGACCACCGGCAGGCCGGTTTCTTCCATCAGCAGGCGGTCGAGATCGCGCACCAGCGCGCCGCCACCGGTCAGCATCATGCCGCGCTCGGCGATGTCAGCGCCGAGTTCGGGCGGGGTCTGCTCGAGGCCGATCTTGACTGCAGAGACGATCTGGTTGAGCGGCTCGGTGAGGGCCTCGAGGATCTCGTTGGACGAGATGGTGAAGCTGCGCGGAATGCCTTCGGCCAGGTTGCGGCCCTTGACTTCCATTTCACGCACTTCTGAGCCGGGGAAGGCGGAACCGATTTCCTTCTTGATCTTTTCGGCGGTGGTTTCGCCGATCAGCATGCCGTAGTTGCGGCGGATGTAATTGACGATGGCTTCGTCGAACTTGTCGCCGCCGACGCGGATACTGCCCGAATACACGATGCCGCCGAGCGAGATGACGCCGACTTCGGTGGTGCCGCCGCCGATGTCGACCACCATCGAGCCGGTGGCGTCCGATACCGGCAGGCCGGCGCCGATTGCGGCGGCCATCGGTTCTTCGATCAGGAAGACCTGCGAGGCACCGGCCGCCAGTGCGGCATCACGAATGGCGCGGCGTTCGACCTGGGTCGAACCGCAAGGCACGCAGATGATGATGCGCGGGCTGGGCGACAGCAGGCGCGAGTCGTGCACCTTCTTGATGAACTGCTTGATCATCTGTTCGGTGACCACGAAGTCGGCGATCACGCCGTCTTTCATCGGCCTGATGGCGGTGATGTTGCCCGGCGTCTTGCCCAGCATCTGCTTCGCTTGGTGGCCGACGGCCTGGATCGAGCGCTTGGCGTTGGGGCCGCCTTCGGTGCGGATCGCCACGACCGAGGGCTCGTCTAGCACGATGCCTTTGCCGCGCACATAGATCAGGGTGTTCGCAGTGCCGAGGTCGATCGCGAGATCGTTGGAGAAATAAGAGCGCAGGAAACCGAACATGAAGCCTTCCGAAACCGGTGGAGTGGTTGAGCCGCGTCCCGCCAGGATGGAGCCACATGCGGCAACGCGTACAGCCCGCCCGCGACCGCCAAGCGGTGTAGCCCCGGGCGGGGCAAAGACGGTTATGATAACCTACAAATCTTTGTGGATTCAGCAGGTTTTGTTACCTCATGTCGCTGTCCAATGAACAAGTCGGGCACCTTGCCCGCCTCGCGCGCATCGCGCTTTCAGACGCCGAAATCGACGCTACCCGCAGCAAGCTGAACGGTATTTTTGGCCTTATCGAACAGATGCAGGCCGTTGATACGGCCGGCGTCGAGCCGATGAGTCATCCGCAGGAGCTTGCCACCCGTTTGCGCGAGGACGTCGTCACCGACGAAAACCGCCGCGAGGCCTTCCAGCAGGTCGCCCCGCAGACCGAAGCCGGCCTTTACCTGGTGCCGAAAGTCATCGAATGATCCGTGCTGCGGCCTTGTCTGCCGCAGCGCTCACCTGCCCGCCCAGACCATGATCAACGCTTCCCTCCCGGAACTGCGCCGCGCACTCGATGTACGGCAGATTTCCAGCGTCGAACTCGCGACCCTGTTCCTCGATCGCATCGATGCCCTCAACCCCGAGCTCAACGCCTTCATTACCGTCGATCGTGACGGTGCCCTCGCAGCCGCCCGTGCCGCCGATGAACGCATCGCTGCAGGCACGGCGGGTGCGCTTACCGGCATCCCGCTGGCACACAAGGATGTCTTCTGCACCGAAGGCGTGCTGACCACCTGCGGCTCGAAGATGCTGTCGAACTTCGTCAGCCCCTACGACGCCCACGTGGTCAGTCTGCTCAAGGCCGCCGGCGTGGTCAGTCTGGGCAAGGCCAATATGGACGAGTTTGCGATGGGCTCGTCCAACGAAAGCTCCTATTACGGCCCGACCAAGAACCCGTGGAACGCCACCCGCGTGCCCGGCGGCTCGTCGGGCGGCTCGGCCGCCGCGGTGGCTGCGCGCCTGGCGCCGATCGCCACCGGCACCGACACCGGCGGTTCCGTGCGCCAGCCCGCGGCCTTCTGCGGCATCACCGGCATCAAGCCTACCTATGGTCTGGTGAGCCGCTACGGCATGATCGCCTATGCCTCCTCGCTGGATCAGGGCGGTGCCTTCGGCGCCAGCGCCGAGGATTGCGCACTGCTGCTGTCCGCAATGACGGGTTTCGACGCGCGCGATTCCACCAGCCTGGAACGCCCGACCGAAGACTACGCCGTGGCACTTGCCGCGCCCGCCTCCGCCAAGCCGCTCGAAGGCCTGCGCATCGGCTTGCCGCGTGAGTTCTTCGCCGAAGGCATGGCCGACGATGTGCGTGCTGCGGTCGACGCTGCGCTCGAGCAGTACCGCGCGCTCGGTGCCACCACGGTCGAGGTCTCGCTGCCCAATGCCAGGCTGGCCATTCCCGCTTACTACGTGATCGCACCAGCGGAGTGCTCCAGTAACCTGTCGCGTTTTGACGGCGTCCGTTACGGTCATCGTGCTGCCGAGTACGGCGATCTGGCGGACATGTACAGCAAGAGCCGCGCCGAGGGCTTCGGTGCCGAGGTGAAGCGCCGCATCCTGGTCGGTACGTATGTGCTGTCGCACGGCTACTACGACGCCTACTATCTGCAGGCGCAGCGCCTGCGTCGGCTGATCGCGCAGGATTTTCAGGCTGCCCTGCAGCAGTGTGACGTGATCGCCGGCCCCACCATGCCGACCACCGCTTGGGCCCTGGGCGACATGGCGGACGACCCGGTGCAGATGTATTTGTCGGACATTTACACGGTCGCGATCAACCTCGCCGGCTTGCCCGGTCTGTCGCACCCCGCCGGCTTTGGTGCCGACGGCATGCCGATCGGCCTGCAGCTGGTGGGCGATTACTTCGGCGAGGCGCGCCTGCTCAATGCCGCGCACCGCTTTCAGCAAGTGACCGGCTGGCATCGCCGCCGGCCGGCCTGCGCGGCTTGAGCCACGCCGCAATGCACGGCCTGTTTCGCCCCCTGCTTCGCCATGGCCAGCTTGCGCTTGCCGCGGCCTTGCTGGCGTCGTGCTCCGTACTGCCGCCGGCGCCGCCAGGAGACGCCGGTTCCGGCGCGGGGCCCGGCCGTCTGAAGCCCATGCCCGTACGCCCACTGGATGTGAAGGCAGACTGCCGCTTCCGCGATGAGGCCGGCTACGCGGCCACTGCGATGTTCGACATCAGCCAGGCCGAGGTGAGGGCCTTCAGCGCAACGGTGGATATCCCGCGTCGCGGCAGTTGCCGCTTCGATGGCCCCTTCACCCAGACACGCCGTTTGCCCAGTGTGGAGCTGCGCGCCGAGGACGGCTGCACCGTCAATATCTGGGAGCAAGGCCAGCAGGTGACGGTGGGCTTCTCCAACTGTGCGCGGCGCTGCAGCCGCGGCACTTTCGATTACGTATGGCCGATCATCGTCGATCGGGCCAGCGGTCAATGCCATTGAGCATCCACCGCGAACCGCAACAAGAGAAACGACCATGAGCAGAACGGATTGGGAAGTCGTGATCGGGCTGGAAGTGCATGCCCAGCTCAACACCGCCAGCAAGATCTTTTCCGGCGCCAGTACGGCCTTCGGCGCTGAACCCAACGTGCAGGCCAGCGCGGTGGACATTGCCTTGCCGGGGGTGTTGCCGGTGTTGAACCGCGGCGCCGTCGAGCGCGCGATCCGGTTCGGCCTGGCGATCGGTGCGCATGTGGCCGAGAAGAGCGTGTTCGCGCGCAAGAATTACTTCTATCCCGATCTGCCCAAGGGCTATCAGATCAGCCAGATGGACCTGCCGGTGGTGGTGGGCGGCGAGATCACGATCCGCGTGGGTGAGGGCGAGTCAGCCTATGAAAAGAGCGTGCGCCTGACCCGTGCCCACCTCGAGGAAGACGCAGGCAAGAGTCTGCATGAAGACTTCCACGGCATGACCGGCATCGACCTCAACCGCGCCGGCACGCCGCTGCTCGAGATCGTGTCCGAGCCCGACATGCGTTCGTCGGCCGAGGCCGTGGCCTATGCCCGCGCGCTGCATGCGCTGGTGCGCTGGATCGACATCTGCGATGGCAACATGCAGGAAGGCTCGTTCCGCTGCGACGCCAACGTGTCGGTGCGCAAGAAGGGTGCGACCGAATTCGGCACCCGGCGTGAGATCAAGAACCTGAACTCCTTCCGCTTCCTGCAGCAGGCGATCGATTACGAGGTGCAGTGGCAGATCGACACCCTCGAGGACGGCGGCCGCATCCAGCAGGCGACGGTGCTGTTCGATCCCGACAGCGGTGAGACGCGCATGATGCGCAGCAAGGAAGATGCGCACGATTACCGTTACTTCCCGGACCCTGACTTGTTGCCGCTGATGATCTCGCTCGACTGGAAGGCGCGCGTGCAGGCGGCGATGCCTGAACTGCCAGGGGCAATGAAAGCGCGCTTCGTGGGTGAATGGGGCTTGTCGGCTTACGACGCCACCACGCTTACGGCCAGCAAGGAAGTTGCCGATTTCTACCAGGCGACGGTGTCGGTTGCCGGCAGCGCGCTGGCCAAGCCTTGCGCCAACTGGGTGATGGGTGACCTCGCCGCGCGTCTCAACAAGGCCGAGCTCGATATCGCCGCATCGCCGGTGTCGCCGGTACAACTGGCCGGGCTGGTGGCGCGCATCGCCGACAGCACCATCTCCAACGCGATCGCCAAGAAGGTGTTCGATGCCTTGTGGAACGGCGAAGGTGCGACGGCCGATGAAGTCATCGACAAGCAGGGCCTGAAGCAGGTCACCGACACCGGTGCGATCGAGGCGATGATCGACGCGGTGCTGGCGGCCAACCAGAAATCGGTGGACGAGTTCCGCGCGGGCAAGGAGAAGGCCTTCAACGCTTTGGTCGGTCAGGTTATGAAAGTCAGCAAGGGCAAGGCCAGCCCGGCGCAGGTCAACGATCTGCTGAAGCAGAAGCTCGGCGCCTGAACAACGGCCGAACCCTCGCGGCCTTGATCGACCCCGCGTTCGAGCGCATCCGCGGTTCCGGGCATGGGGTCGATCCGTTTCGTGCCCGCAGGAGACTTGCCTTGCATCAATAACTCCCCCAGAAATTCGTCACATTCTTATATTCTTCGATGCTGACGAAGCCGGCCACATGTTGCCGGCGCTGGAGGAGAGATGGATGCATCGGTCGACCTGATCGACTGGTTGGGCGAGGACGCCAGTCTCGCACTCGGCGGCCTCGCCATTGGTGCGTTGTTCGGCTTTTTCGCGCAACGTTCGCGCTTTTGCCTGCGTGCCGCAGTGGTCGAAGTGGCGCGGGCCCAGGCGGGCGGCAAGCTGTCGATCTGGCTGCTCGCGTTTTCGTCCGCGCTGATTTTTACCCAGACCTTGATCCTGCTTGGCCAGTTCGGCACGGCCAATGTCCGCCAGCTTTCCAGTCAGGGCAGCCTGTCGGGCGCGCTGATCGGGGGGCTGTTGTTCGGCATCGGTATGGTGCTGGCGCGTGGCTGTTCGAGCCGCCTGCTGGTGTTGGCGGCCAATGGAAATTTGCGAGCACTGCTGTCGGGGCTGATTTTCGCCGTGACCGCGCAGGCGTCGATGAGTGGCGTCTTGTCGCCGTGGCGCGAAATGCTCGGACAGTTGTGGACAATCGAGGGTGGCAATGCGCGCGATCTGTTGGCTTGGGCGGGCATCGGCAATGGCGGCGGGTTGGTGTTCGGGATGATCTGGTTGGCGGCGGGCACCTGGTTCGGCTATCGCCACCGGATTGGCGCGTGGGGCTGGGTGGGTGCGATTTCGGCGGGTCTGATGGTGGGCTGCGCGTGGTGGTTCACCTATCGCATGGCTGGCCTGTTGTTCGAGCCGACTGCTGTGCAGAGTTTGTCTTTTACCGGCCCTTCGGCCGACATGCTGATGTGGGTGCTGTCGCCGCCGGGCCGACGGCTGAGCTTCGATCTTGGGATGGTGCCCGGTGTCGTTCTCGGTTCATTCATTGCGGCCTTGCTTGCGCGCGAACTGAAGCTTGAAGGTTTTCAGGGGGGGCACGCGATGCGACGCTACATCGTCGGTGCGGTGCTGATGGGCTTCGGCGGCATGTTGGCAGGCGGTTGCGCCGTTGGCGCGGGGGTATCGGGTGCGGCGGTGTTTGCCATCACGGCCTGGGTGACGCTGGGAGCGATGTGGCTGGGGGCGACGCTGACCGACTGGCTGATCGATCGTCCCGGTGCGGAAGCACGTACCGCTCAGTTCAGTACGCCCTGACGGTCGTGGCCGACAGGCGATATGTGGCATTCGTTTCGGTCGCTATACTTCCGGCTTTCATACCGACGTTGCGGAGGCTGCGATGTGCCAGTTGCTCGGCATGAACTGCAATGTGCCGACTGATATCTGCTTCTCCTTTGCGGGCTTTCGCGCTCGAGGCGGTCTGACCGATCATCATCGCGATGGCTGGGGCATTGCCTTTTTCGAGGATGCGGGGGTGCGCGTCTTCCTCGACCCCCGTCCGAGTGCCGATTCGCCTGTGGCCGAACTGGTCAAGCAGTATCCGATCCGCTCACTCAATGTCATCGCTCACATTCGCAAGGCGACTCAGGGCGACGTGCGGCTGGAAAACACCCACCCCTTCCAGCGCGAATTGTGGGGGCGCTACTGGTTGTTCGCCCACAATGGCAATCTCAAGGGATTCGCGCCGCAACTGTCGGGCCGTTTTCTGCCGGTGGGGAACACCGATTCGGAGCTTGCCTTTTGCTATCTGCTCGATCGTCTCGCGCAACGCTTCCCGCAGGGCACGCGCGACATTGCTGAGTTGCATGCCGAGCTGCGCGCGCTGGCCATCGAGATGGGTACCCTGGGCGAGTTCAATTTTTTGCTATCGGACGGCGAGACTTTGTTCGCCCATTGCTCATCGCGGCTGTGCTACATCGTGCGCAAGGCTCCGTTTCCGGTGGCGCATCTCGCGGACGAGGATCTCACCGTGGACTTCAACCAGGTCACGACGCCGCTTGATCGTGTCGCCGTGATTGCGACGACGCCGCTGACCGACAACGAATGCTGGACGTCGATCCCGCCGGGGAATTTACTGGTCTTCCATGAGGGCGAGCCGGTCATGATGGCCGAAACCCATACCGTGGCGCAGGACTACCCGAGACGCTGTCCTTCCGATGCGTAATCGTTCCGTGCCGTCTTGGCGTGGACGCGTTAGAGTTCCTGCCTATCTGCTGTCGTCTTGTGTCGTCGAGGAATGACCATGGATTGTCCGCTGTGTCGTGCTGCCGCTGAACGTGTCGTCTGGGAAGACGAACGTTGCCGGGTGATTCAGGTTGATGACGAAGCTTATCCCGGTTTTTGTCGGGTGATCTGGAACGAACATGTTGCCGAAATGAGCGACTTGCTGCCGTTCGATCGCCGCCATGTGCTGGAGGTCGTCCTGGCCACCGAGCATGCGCTGCGCGAGTTGTTGCAGCCGGACAAAATCAACCTCGCGAGCTTCGGCAATATGGTGCCGCACCTGCACTGGCATGTGATTCCGCGTTATCGCGACGACCGCCATTTCCCCGAATCGATATGGGGTCCGGCACAGCGGACAGGCGTCGTCCATCCCGCCGCCGACCCTGTCGCCCTCGCCCGTGCCATCGACAATGCCCTGGCCGCCGGGCACTGATCCGCACACGCCCTTGCTGCCGAGACACTCAGACATGGACTTTTCCAACCCGGCCAACTGTCTCGACGTGCTGCAGAAACTTCACCCGATCGACGTCGTCCGTACCCATGCGACGCTGGTGCGGATGACCGAGGCTTTGCTGCAAGCCGCGCCGGCGCCCAACCAGCATCTCGAAGTGCTGGAAACCGCGCGCGAGGTGATCGCCGACACGCAGGACGCGATGGCGCGTCGCTACGCCAGCCATCCCCTGCCACCGGAAAGCGATGAAAACGAAACGCTGCAGCAGGTGGTGAAGCTGTGGCGCATGCTGTCACGCTCGTATGCCCAGATTGCCAGGCTCGATGCGACCGCCGGTACGCTGGATGACCAGCGCCCCTTGCTTGCGCAACGCCGCATGCATTACGCGGGCTTGGTGCTGTTCGAGTATTTCCGTGCGCGGCGTGAGATTCCGGCCGGGTGCTGGGCTGACATCCATGTCTGCCATGTCGATGCGGCGCACGCCGGCGTACATGCGATTCGTGTTTCCGATCCGCTCAACGAAGTGTGGCGCGCGCAGAGTGCGCTAGAAGCTTACGTTTCCGTCCTGTTGACCGATCTTGCCAATCCCTATGGCCGTAGCGAGCGCGAGCTGAATTGGGTGATGCGCTGGGCTCAGCGTTTTTCGCCTTATTGCAGTTTGACTGAGGTGGGAGAGGACGCCAAAGCGGCTGACTACGGTGTTGATCTGACGGGCGATGTGGGTCTGCGGCCGCTGGGGCTTCTGCCCAGGACGCCGTCGACGATGTGCTTTGACGGCAGCCCTCTCGCCACACAGATTCAGGCCGTGCTCGCCCAGTTCAAACGGGGAGTGAAGCCTGCGTCACTCGGATTGGGCGAAGACTGCCCGGCTGATGCGAGCGCGCGCCTGCTGCTTTCGCTCTATCGCCCGTGGGGGCGTGGCACGGCGGGGCGGCGTTTTCCGCGTCGGCACGCCAAGGGTAACCTGGAGCTCACTGCGGACTGGCTGGCCATCGGTTTTGCGATTGAGGGCGTGGTGTTTCGCCAGCCTCGTAGCGAAAATCTGCCGCATCCTCTGCGCGAGGATATTTCCTTGCTGACCTTTGGCGAACGGGCGGCGGAGGTCGATCTGCCGCAGGAGATTCGCGAGCGCCACCAGCGCGATGCCGATCGTCTGGGTCTGGATTACGAACGCTGGGATGTGCTGGATCAATCGGCCGCGGGCTTCCGGCTGCAGCGTCAGGGCCGTGGCGAGCGTCTGACGCACCACCAGCTGGTTGGCATCTGTCCGCTGGACGGCGATCGCTTCCTGTTGGGGGATGTGAGTTGGTTGATGTACCGGGAGGATGGCCGGCTCGAAGCCGGCATCGAGGTGCTGCCTGGATTGCCCAGCATGGTGGCGGTGCGTCAGGCCAAGCTCACCAGCGGACGCGATCCTTATCAGCAGGGCTTCATGCTGCCGGCCTCGGCGGCACTCAAGACGTCGGCAGCCATCATTTTGCCGTCGCTGTGGTACAAGCCGGGTCAGGTGATCGATCTCTATCAACACAACGCGACGCGCCAGATTCGTCTCAGTCGTTTGCTTCGACGGCGGGCGAACTACGATTTGTGTGACTTCGAGGCCGTCGAGTCCGCGTCCGCTTAAGCGTCGTGACTGATACGGGTCGAAGGGAAGCGAATCGCAAAGCAACTGCCCTTGCCGGGGGCGCTGGTGACGTGGAGTTCGGCCTGATGGCGGGTCAGGATATGCTTCACGATGGCCAGTCCGAGGCCGGTTCCGCCTGTTTCACGCGAGCGGCCAAGGTCGACGCGGTAGAACCGCTCGGTCAGGCGGGGGATGTGTTCCGGCTCGATGCCGATACCGTCATCCTTGACCCAGTATTCCCCTCCGTCGGCATCCACACGCCAGCCCAGTTCGATATGTCCGCCCGCCGGCGTGTAGCGAACCGCATTGCTGGCAAGGTTGGAAAATGCGCTGTACAGCTCCTTGAGACTTCCCCTCAGCCCGTCTTCACTTTTCAGGTTCAGACTGACGGCATGACGACCCGCCGAAAGCAGTTCCGTTTCGCGCAATACCGTGTGCATCAACTCTTGTGCATCCACGTATTCCTCGAGTGCGGCCGGGGTGCCCGTTTCCAGTGCCGATAGCGCCAGCAGATCTTCGATCAGACGTTGCATACGCGTGGATTGCTCGCTCGCCAGCGTCAGGAAGTGCACGACATCTTCCCGACTGAAGTCGTCCATGCCGTCGATCAGTGTTTCGAGAAAGCCGCCAATCACCGTCAATGGAGTGCGCATTTCATGCGACACGTTGGCGACGAAGTCGCGGCGCATGTTCTCGAGGCGCTCGAGTTGCGAGATGTCGCGCGACAGCACCATGCGCCGACTGCCGGCAAAGCGGATGACCTGGATCTGCAGCGTGCGCTCGCGGCGCCGCGGCGAATGCATGACCAGTGGGTCGGCGTACTGGCTGGCCTGCAGATAGGCGACGAATTCAGGCTGGCGGATCAGATGGGTGATCGGGCTGCGCAGGTCGCGACGACGATCCAGATCGAAGTGCTGTTCGGCCATCACGTTGAGCCACTCGATGCGATCATCGTCGGCCAGGTAGAGCAGGCCATCGGGCATGGCCTGTGCAGCTTGCTGAAAACGCCCCAGCTCGGCCGATAACTTGTCGCGCAATTCGAGTTCGCGCTGGTAGCGGTCTTCCAACTCGGCGAAAACGCTGCCCCACAGGCCATCGACCTGCGGCGGCATGCTGCCGACCGGTTGGCGGGCCCATTCGACGAGTTGGCGCATGTGGCGCGCCAGCAGGACGGCCGCAGCCAAAAAGCCCAGCAGCAGCAGTGCCAGCGCAGCATCGCTACCGCGATAATGGCCTGCGAGCAATGTCAGCCCAAGAATCGCGGCGACGGGCAGACCGACACCGGTTGCAATATAGCTCAGGGGACGATGGATCACGCGTGCTCCGTGCCGCAGCAAAGGACGCTCATCGCGCGGCGGAAAGCTGCGGAGCCTGGGTCGAGAAGCGGTAGCCACTGCCACGTACGGTCTGGATCAGGGCGTCATGCGCGGAGGGCTCGAGGGCACAACGCAGACGACGGATGTGTACATCCACCGTACGCTCTTCGACGAAGACATGGTCGCCCCAGACTTGGTCGAGCAGTTGGGCGCGCGAATGTACGCGCTCCGGGTGGGTCATCAGGAAGTGCAGCAGGCGGAATTCGGTCGGCCCCAGCGCGAGCGCTTCGGTGCCGGCGGTCACGCGGTGCGTGCTCGGATCGAGACGCAGTCCGCCCAGTTCGACGGCGTCCTCGGTCGCTTGAGGAGCCCGCCGGCGCAATACCGCCTTGATGCGCGCAACCAGCTCGCGCGGGCTGAAGGGCTTGGTGATGTAGTCGTCGGCGCCGGTCTCGAGTCCGGTCACCTTGTCTTGCTCCTCGCCACGGGCAGTGAGCATGATGATCGGAATCGACCGGGTACGCTCGTCGGCACGCAGGCGACGGGCAAACTCGATGCCGGATGTGCCGGGCAGCATCCAGTCGAGCAGGATCAGATCGGGGAGCGCTTCGCGCACGATGCGCTGGGCGGACTCCGCATCCGAGGCCCGCACCACATGGTGGCCGGCGCGATTGAGGTTGGCGGCGATCAGTTCCTGAATCGCCGGTTCGTCTTCCACGAGCAAAATGTTCGCTGGCATGCTGTTGACTCCGGTTGGCTTGCGCAGTGTATTTCAGGTGTTTGACATTTTGATGACGCGTCATGGACCTGAAACACGTCTGCATCGGTGGCGTCAGGGTCTGTATGGGGCGATTCGGGTATGATTGTGGCCCCCGAACGCGAGGCTTTGGCCATGGCCGGACTGGATCAGAACACCCCGCTCCCTACCGAGATCACCCTGCACAGGCAGTCGAAACGACTCGAAATTGCATTCGACGACGGCAGTCGCTTCACCCTGCCCTTCGAATTTCTGCGTGTGCATTCACCGTCTGCCGAGGTGCGTGGCCATGGTCCAGGGCAAGAGACATTGCAGCAGGGCAAGCGCGAGATCGACGTGGTCGATTTGCAACCCGTTGGCAATTATGCGATCCGGCCGGTGTTCTCCGACGGCCACGACAGCGGGCTGTACTCCTGGGACTACCTTTATTTGATCGGCCAACAGCAGGACGTGCTGTGGCAGGACTATCTCGACCGACTCGAGCAGGCGGGCGGTAGCCGCGACCCCGCCAAGGTCCCTCCTCCAGCCCCCAAGGGCGGCTGCGGCCACCATCATTGAGACAAGCATGAGCGACAAGACCACGCACTTCGGCTTCCAGACAGTCGCTGAAGAGGCCAAGGAGAAGAAGGTGGCCGAGGTGTTTTCCTCGGTCGCCCAGAAGTACGACGTGATGAACGACTTGATGTCGTTTGGTCTGCATCGGTTGTGGAAGCACTTCACCATCCAGGTTTCGGGCGTGCGGGAAGGTGACCGCGTCCTCGATGTGGCGGGGGGGACCGCCGACTTGTCGCTGGCGTTTGCACGCAAGGTTGGCGTCAAGGGGCAGGTCTGGCTGACGGACATCAATCACGCCATGCTGTCGCGAGGGCGCGATCGCATCGTCGATCATGGCTTCATGCTGCCGACTGCGCAGTGCAATGCCGAGAAACTGCCGTTCCCCGACGATTGGTTCGACTGCGTCACGGTCGCTTTCGGTTTGCGCAACATGACGCACAAGGATGTTGCCTTGGCTGAAATGCGTCGCGTACTGCGTCCAGGAGGCCGCTTGCTGGTGCTCGAGTTCTCGCGTGTGTGGAAGCCGTTGTCGCCGTTGTACGACCTGTATTCGTTCAAGTTGCTGCCGTGGATAGGCGAGAAGGTGGCGAACGATGCGGAAAGCTACCGTTATCTGGCTGAATCGATCCGCATGCACCCGGGGCAGGAAGAACTTAAGGCCATGATGGAACAAGTCGGGCTTGCGCGTGTCGATTACTTCAACCTCAGCGCGGGCGTCGTCGCCCTGCACCGTGGCTACAAGATCTGAAACTGGAGACTGACCAACGATGAAAAACCTGTTCCTTACCCTGATTGTTGCCGTGCTGTCGTTCGGCTTCGGCATTCCTGAAGCGGAGGCCAAGCGCCTGGGTGGCGGCAGCAGCTTCGGCATGCAGCGGCAGGCCACGCCGCAACAGGCACCGCGCCAACCTGCCGCTACGCAAACGCCGGCTTCGACCGCTACGCCTGCCGCGGCGCCCAAGCGCTCGTGGATGGGCCCCATTGCGGGTCTCGCTGCCGGTCTGGGGCTGGCCGCGCTGTTCTCTCACCTGGGGTTGGGTGAGGAAATGGCGTCGTTCATGATGATCCTGTTGCTGGCCGTTGCAGCTTTCTTCGTCTTCCGTCTGCTGTTCCGTCGTAGTGGCAACGCTCAGCAGGCGCAAAACCTGCAATACGCCGGGGCAGGTGCGGCTTCGGGTCATTCCACGCCGCAGCGTCCGGCGCCGCTTGCTGCTGCGCCGACGGCGGCTTCTGCTGTTGCGACGGGTTCCGGTCTTGATAAGGCGATTGCGGAAGGGTTCGATGTTCAGGGTTTTGCGCGCCAGGCCAAGCTGAACTTCATCCGCCTGCAGGCCGCCAACGACGCTGGCAACCTGGATGATTTGCGTGAATTCACCACGCCGGAAGTCTTTGCCGAAATTCGTATGCAGTTGTCCGAGCGCGGTACTGGTGAACAGCGTACCGATGTGGTCGAGCTCAATGCGGATGTCGTCGATGTCGAAGAGGAGAATGGGCGCTATGTTGTCAGTGTCCGTTTTGATGGTCTGCTGCGTGAAGAGGAAGACGCTGCACCCGCCCCGTTCGCCGAGATCTGGCATTTGACCAAGCCGATCAGTGGTAGTGGTGGCTGGCTCATCGCTGGCATCCAGCAGATCAACTGATCATTTTGTCTTCAATGGGGAGGTCGAGAGGCCTCCCTTTTTTACGTTTTCGCTTTCTGATCAAGACACGATGCTGTCCAGTGCCTTTCTTTCGGCGACCAATCACCTGCTGTCGCAGTCGGCTTGGGCGCGCTTGCGTCTTCAACCCCATGCCGGACGCACGGCACGCCTCGCGATAACGCCGCTTGCAGAGTTCGATTTCTCGGTGGCCGCTGACGGCTATTTGGCTGAGTGGTCCGGCAATGAGGCGCCGGAAGTGCTGCTGCGACTAGCGGCTGCGGATGCGCCCAAGGTGCTTGTCGATGGTCTTGAAACGGCCATGCGCAACGTTCGAATCGAAGGCAATGCCGACTTCGCCGATACGCTGGGCTTCGTATTTCGTCATCTGCGCTGGGATGCAGAAGAGGATTTGTCGCGTGCCGTTGGCGACATTGCTGCGCATCGCATGGTCGAAAGCGGTAAATATCTCGTCGCCGAGGGCCGGCGCTCACTCGAGCGGGTCGGCGGCAATCTGGCGGAGTACCTTACTGAAGAGTCCCCGCTGCTCGTCTCCCGTAGCGCGCTTCCTGCGTTTTCTGACGAAATCATCGCTTTGCGCGACGCGCTGGCCCGCCTGGAAAAGCGTGTTTCTCGCTGCGAGAAGTCACGCTAGGCAACAAGGCTTTTTGATCGGTTAACAAAAAAGCAGCTCCGAAGAGCTGCTTTTGAATCCTGCTTCGCCGATCGACGGAGCTGGATAAACGATCAGTGACCGCGCTTGCGCAGACGCTCGATCGCAGCGAGTTGTGCTACCGCCTCCATCAGCTCGGCTTGAGCCTTGGCGTAATCGAGACGTGCAGTCTGGTTGGCCATTGCCTCTTCGGCTTTCTTCTTGGCTTCCAGCGCTTTCGCTTCGTCCAGATCCTTGCCGCGGATCGCGGTGTCGGCAAGCACCGTCACCAGACCCGGCTGAACCTCGAGCAAACCACCGGCAACGAAAACAAGCTCTTCTTCCGCCTGATTCGGAACCTTGACCCGCACCGCACCCGGTTTGATCCGGGTCATCAGCGGCATGTGGCCGGGCAGGATGCCGAGTTCACCCGCCTCGCCAGGCAGTGCGACAAACTCGGCCAGCCCGGAGAAGATCTGCTCTTCCGCGCTGACGATGTCGACATGAACCGTCATAGCCATAGTGTTTCCTTTTCAAATCCGCGCGGTGCCGAAGCGCCGCGCGGGCGGACGAATTACTGCAGCTTCTTCGCCTTCTCGATGGCCTCGTCGATGTTACCGACCATGTAGAAGGCCTGTTCCGGCAGGCTGTCCAGCTCACCGCTGACGATCATCTTGAAGCCAGCGATGGTGTCCTTCAGCGAGACGTACTTGCCAGGCGAGCCGGTGAACACTTCGGCCACGTGGAAGGGCTGTGACAGGAAGCGCTGGATCTTACGCGCACGGGCCACGGCGAGCTTGTCTTCCGGCGACAGTTCGTCCATACCCAGAATCGCGATGATGTCGCGCAGTTCCTTGTACTTCTGCAGCGTCATCTGAACCTGACGTGCCACGTTGTAGTGCTCTTCGCCCACGACCAGCGGATCGAGCTGGCGCGAGGTGGAGTCGAGCGGATCTACAGCCGGGTAGATACCCAGGGCGGCGATGTCACGCGACAGCACGACGGTGGAGTCGAGGTGCAGGAAGGTGGTGGCCGGTGACGGGTCGGTCAAGTCATCCGCCGGCACATACACGGCCTGGATCGAGGTGATCGAGCCGACCTTGGTGGAGGTGATGCGCTCTTGCAGACGGCCCATTTCTTCGGCCAGCGTCGGCTGATAACCCACCGCGGACGGCATACGACCCAGCAGCGCGGACACTTCGGTACCGGCCAGGGTGTAGCGGTAGATGTTATCCACGAAGAACAGGATGTCACGGCCTTCGTCACGGAAGCGTTCGGCCATGGTCAGGCCGGTCAGCGCCACGCGCAGACGGTTGCCCGGGGGTTCGTTCATCTGACCGAACACCATCGCGACTTTGTCGAGAACGTTGGAGTCCTTCATCTCGTGGTAGAAGTCGTTACCCTCACGAGTACGCTCACCCACGCCAGCGAACACCGACAAGCCGGAGTGCTGCTTTGCGATGTTGTTGATCAGCTCCATCATGTTCACGGTCTTGCCGACACCGGCGCCACCGAACAGACCCACCTTGCCGCCTTTGGCGAATGGGCAGATCAGGTCAATAACCTTGATGCCGGTTTCGAGCAGTTCCACCGACGGGGACAGCTCGTCGAACTTGGGCGCCTTCTGGTGAATTGCGCGCAGTTCGTCGGTTTCGACCGGGCCGGCGTCGTCGATCGGGCGACCCAGCACGTCCATGATGCGGCCCAGCGTACCCATGCCGACCGGCACCGAGATCTGCTTGCCCGTATTGCCCACCTTCATGCCACGGCGCAGGCCGTCTGAAGAGCCCATCGCAATGGTCCGCACCACGCCGTCACCGAGCTGCTGCTGGACCTCGAAGGTCAGACCAGCTTCGGCAAAGGAGTCGGTAGCGTCCTCGAGCTTCAGGGCGTCATACACCTTGGGCATCGAATCGCGCGGGAACTGAATGTCCACCACCGCGCCGATGCACTGAACGATCGTACCTTGACTCATCGTCATATCCTTAAATCAATAATCCGTTACACCGCGGCGGCGCCGCCGACGATTTCCGACAGCTCTTTGGTGATCGCGGCCTGACGGGTCTTGTTGTAGACCAGTTGCAGTTCGCCAATCACGTTCTTGGCATTGTCGGAAGCGGCCTTCATTGCCACCATGCGCGCGCTCTGTTCGGATGCCATGTTCTCGGCCACAGCCTGGTACACCAACGCCTCGACGTAGCGCACCAGCAGTTCGTCAATGACGACCTGCGGGTCCGGTTCATAGAGGTAGTCCCAGGAGCTGTCGGGCGTACCCAGCTTTTCGCCGGTGAGCGGCAGCAATTGCTCAAGCACCGGTTCCTGTTTCATCGTGTTGATGAAGCGGGTGTAAGCCACGTAAACCGCGTCGAGCTCGTCGTTCTGGAACGCGTCGAGCATGACCTTGACCGGACCGATCAGCTTTTCCAGGTGCGGTGTATCACCCAGTTGGGTGACATTCGACACCACCTTGGCGCCCATGCGCTGCATGAAACCCAGACCCTTGTTGCCGATGGCACTGGCATGGATCTCGGTCACGCCCGAGGACTCCCAGTCCTTCATCGCGTTGAGCGCGATGCGCTGGACGTTGGTGTTGAGACCACCGCACAAACCTTTGTCGGTGGTCACCAGGATCAGCCCCACCCGCTTGACCTGGTCCTTGCGGACCAGGAACGGGTGCTTGTAATCGGTCACATTGGCCTGGGACAGGTTCGCGGCGAGTCGGCGGATCTTCTCGGCAAAGGGACGGGCAGCGCGCATCCGGTCCTGCGCTTTGCGCATCTTGGACGCAGCCACCATCTCCATGGCCTTCGTGATCTTGCGCGTGTTTTGCACGCTCTTGATCTTGGTACGGATTTCCTTACCGCTAGCCATATTCCGTCTCCCTCGCCGGCCTTAGGCCCAGCTCTTCTTGAACTCGGCGATCGCGGCAGCCAGGGTCTTTTCGCCGTCGGCGTCCAGTTCCTTCTTGCTCAGGATCGAGGAGATCAGATCGGCCTGCTTGGTCTTGACGAATTGCAGCATCGCGGCTTCGAAGGCCAGCACTCGGCCCACATCGACGTCGTCGAAGTAGCCGTTGTTCACCGCGTACAGCACGATGGCCATGTCGGCGATCGACATCGGCGAGTACTGTGCCTGCTTCATCAGTTCGGTGACGCGGCGGCCGCGCTCGAGCTGCTTGCGGGTTGCATCGTCCAGGTCGGAGGCGAACTGGGCGAACGCGGCGAGTTCGCGGTACTGCGCGAGGTCGGTACGGATACCACCGGACAGCTTCTTGACGACCTTGGTCTGTGCAGCGCCACCGACGCGGGACACCGAAATACCGGCGTTGATCGCGGGACGGATACCGGCGTTGAAGAGGTCGGTCTCGAGGAAAATCTGACCGTCGGTAATCGAGATCACGTTGGTCGGAACGAACGCGGAGACGTCGCCAGCCTGCGTTTCGATCACAGGCAGGGCGGTCAGCGAACCGGTCTTGCCCTTGACTTCACCGTTGGTGAACTTCTCGACGTAGTCGGCGTTCACGCGCGCAGCGCGCTCAAGCAGACGGGAGTGCAGGTAGAACACGTCGCCGGGGTAGGCTTCGCGACCCGGCGGACGACGCAGCAGCAGCGAGACCTGACGATAGGCCCAGGCTTGCTTGGTCAGATCGTCATAAACGATCAGGGCGTCCATGCCGCGGTCGCGGAAGTATTCGCCCATCGTGCAGCCGGCGTAAGCCGACAGGTACTGCATCGCAGCGGATTCCGACGCGGTGGCAGCGACGACGATGGTGTATTCCATCGCGCCGTTTTCTTCCAGCTTGCGCACCACGTTGGCGACGGTCGAAGCCTTCTGGCCGATGGCCACGTACACGCAGTACATGTCCTGGCCTTTCTGGTTGATGATCGCATCCACCGCGACGGCGGTCTTGCCGGTCTGGCGGTCGCCGATGATCAGCTCACGCTGGCCACGGCCGATCGGCACCATCGAGTCGACCGACTTCAGGCCGGTTTGCACCGGCTGCGAAACTGACTGACGGGCGATGACGCCCGGCGCGACCTTTTCGATCTTGTCGGTCAGCTTGGCGTTGATGGGACCCTTGCCGTCGATCGGCTGACCCAGCGCGTTGACGACGCGACCAACCAGCTCGGGGCCGACGGGCACTTCAAGAATGCGGCCGGTGGCTTTGACGGTGTCGCCTTCGGTGATGTGCTCGTATTCGCCGAGCACCACGGCGCCGACGGAATCACGCTCGAGGTTGAGCGCCATGCCGAAGGTGTTGCCGGGGAATTCCAGCATTTCGCCCTGCATCACGTCGGTCAGGCCGTGGATGCGGCAGATACCGTCGGTGACGGAGACCACCGTGCCCTCGTTACGCGACGTGGCGGCGAGCTGCAGGTTCTGGATCCGGCTCTTAATCAGGTCACTGATTTCAGAGGGGTTGAGTTGCATAGCTTTTATGCTCCTAGTTCTTTAGCGCAGCGGCCATGTTCGCGAGCTTGCCGCGGACCGAGGCGTCGATGACTTCGTCGCCGACGGCGATGCGAACCCCGCCGATGAGGGCAGGGTCGATGTGGACCTCAATGTTCAACTTCGCCTTGAAGCGGGCTTCGAGGTCGGATTTGAGCGAGGTCAGCGTTGCATCGTCGAGGGGGAAGGCAGAGGCGATTTCCGCCTCCAGGACACCTTCGTGTTCGTTCTTCAGTGCAACGAACAGGTCACGGATCTCAGGAAGCACCTGCAGACGTTCGTTATCCACGAGGACGTGGACAAAGTTCTGCTGTTCTGCGGACAGGGTCCCAGCCACATCCAGCACCAGCTGCACGAGTTGGTTGGCAGTGAGCTTGGGATTGGAAATGCAGGCCCGCATGGTGGAATCGGCCGCCAGGGCGGCGAGCCGATCCAGTGCTTCCGACCAAGGCCCCAGCGCACCTGCCCCGCGAGCCAGCTCGAAGGCGGCATCCGCATAGGGGCGCGCGATGGTGACGTTCTCGGCCATGACTTAGTGCAGTTCCTGTTTCAGGTTGGCAAGCAGTTCGCCGTGCACCTGGGCGTTGATTTCGCGGCGCAGGATCTTCTCGGCGCCAGCAACAGCCAGATGAGCGACCTGGTCGCGCAGAGCTTCCTTGGCGCGCTGGGCGGCTGCACCGGCTTCAGCCTCGGCGGCTTCACGGGCGGCCGCAATGATGCGGCTGGCTTCGGCACGGGCTTCGTCGATCAGCTGGCTCGCCTGCTTTTCAGCGGAGGAGCGCACATCACCCGCGGATTCGCGGGCCTTGCGCAGTTCCTCGACGACCTTCTTCTCGGCGAGTGCCAGATCGGCCTTGGCCTTGTCCGCAGCTGCCAGCCCGTCGGCGATTTTCTTCGCACGCTCGTCCAGTGCCTTCACGATGGGTGGCCACACGAATTTCATCGTGAACCACGCCAGAATGAAGAACACAACGAGCTGGGCTATCAGAGTTGCGTTCAAATTCACGGTTCTTGGCCCTCAGGTTGGTTCAAAAAAGGATGAACTCGAACCGATCAGAGCTGGAACGGGTTGGCGAAGGCGAACATCATGGCGATACCGACACCGATCAGGAATGCGGCGTCGATCAGACCGGCCAGCAGGAACATCTTGGTCTGCAGGGCGTTCATCAGCTCGGGCTGACGAGCGGAAGCTTCGAGGTACTTGGAACCCATGATGCCGATACCGATACAAGCGCCGATAGCACCCAGACCGATGATCAGACCAGCAGCCAGAGCAACAAAACCCAGAACGTTTTCCATGACAACTCCTTAGTGGGGAAGGTGAGTTTAAAAAACCAGGTACTGCGTGAAGGTGAAACTGAAACTTAGTGGCTTTCGTGCGCCTGACCGACATACACCAAGGTCAGCATCATGAAGATGAAGGCCTGCAGCGTGATGATCAGGATGTGGAAGATCGCCCAGATCGTCCCGGCGACCACGTGGCCGACGAAACCGAACACCGTGGCGGTACCGCCAAGCAATGCGATCAGGATGAAAACCAGTTCGCCGGCATACATGTTGCCGAACAGTCGCATGCCGTGCGAAACGGTCTTGGCGACGAATTCGATGATCTGCATGGCGAAGTTGACCGGGTACAGCAGCGGATGGCTACCGAACGGCGCAGTGAAGAGTTCGTGAATCCAGCCCGACACGCCCTTGATCTTCACGTTGTAGTACAGGCACATCAGCAACACGCCGATCGACAGACCCAGCGCAGCCGAGAGGTCGGCGGTGGCAACGACGCGCATGTAGGCGTGGGCAGGGTCTCCGCCGCCCGCGGCATAAACGCCTTCCCAGATGCGCGGCAGTAGATCGACCGGCAGCAAGTCCATGGCGTTCATCAGGAAGATCCAGACGAACACAGTCAGCGCGAGTGGCGCAACGAACTTGCGGGACTCGGCGCTATGCACAATGCCTTTCGCCTGATCAGCGACCATTTCGACAAGCAGTTCGACGATCCCTTGAAAACGGCCGGGGACCCCCGATGTTGCCTTACGTGCGCCAAGCCACAGCAGGAAAATCGTCAATAGACCGAGCGCGATCGAATAGAACATGGAGTCCAGGTTGATCACACTCCAGTCCACGATGTTTTCTTGCGCGTGGCCGGTGTTGTTGAGGTGCGTCAGGTGATGAACGACGTACTCGGAAGCGGTGGGGGCGTGCCCTTCTGTAGCCATGGTCAGGTCTTTACCAAAAATGCAAACAAATTCGCCTTAAGTGCCAAGATCAGGCCGATCAGCATCGCACCCCAATGGAGCTGCGGGTAAAAGGCCCAAACCAACACCAACAATCCCACAATCGAGGCGACCTTGAAGAGTTCGCCCACGACGAAAGCGGTCACGCTCGCTGTGCCTGCCTTGCGCGTGATCGCTGCAAGACGTACTGCGAACATCCAGCTTGGCAACACGCACGCCAACCCACCGCCCGCCGCAGAGACAGCGCCTCGCATCCCGAATAGCGCGGCGGATATGGCCACCGCGAGGATCGTTGCACCCAACTGCAGTAATACGGCTTTAAGCATCGGTTGTCGCGCCAGCCTGTTGCTGAAGCCGGCGACCGCCCAAAAATCCCGCGAATACTAGGGGTTATCCACAACAAAGTCAAACTTCAGTTGCATTGCAACAATTGGCTTGATGGATGTCGTATATCTTATAGAAGTTGTACATCCCGTACGACCCCGACTCTGGTCCCTGTCCTTCGACCGCATCGTCACATGATCAAGACCAATAAGGCTACGCGCCGTGAAATCTTAGGCTGGTGCATGTTTGATTTCGCCAATCAGGCCTACACCTTGCTGATCATTACGGTGATTTTCGGCGATGTTTACACGCGCATCATTGTCGCGGATGCCCCCGACTACCGGCTTGGCAACCTGCTGTGGAGCGCGGCGCTATGTTTGAGCTATGCGCTGGTGGTTCTGACCGCGCCGCTCTTCGGGGCGATCATGGATGCAACGCACAGGCGAAAGTGCATGCTGTTCGCAAGCTATGTAGTGACGGTGGTCAGCTCCGCGCTGCTCTATTTTGTCGAGCCCGGTGCGGTCTGGCTCGGATTCGTGCTGATCCTGGTGTCGAATGCGGCGTATTCCTTGGGTGAATCTTTCATCGCCAGCTTTCTCCCTTTCTTGGGTGAAGCGGATGAGTTGGGCCGCATTTCAGGGTTGGGTTGGGCGTTGGGCTATGCTGGCGGACTTGTTGCTGCGGGTTTTGCCTTGGTGTTTCTGGGTGAGGTGAGTGCGGAAAACTTCGAGCGCCTGCGCTGGGTGGGGCCCTTCGCTGCGGCTTTTTTCCTGCTGGCGGCAATCCCAAGCTTCTGGTGGCTGAAGGAACCCCGGCGAAACGGGGAACACGGGCACGCCATCGGTGTTCTGCGTCTGGGGTGCCATCGTCTGGTTGCGACGTTCAGTGCGCTGTCGTCTTACCCCGACCTCGGTCGGCTTTTCATCTCGATCCTGTTCGCGATGGCCGGTGTTTATGTGATCGTCGCCTTTTCCTTCATCTACGGGGCGCAGGTGATCGGTTGGAGTGAGTCGACCCGTGCGCTGATGTTCGTCGTCGTGCAGGTCACGGCCTTGCTGGGGTCGCTGCTTTTCGGCGCCTTGCAGTCACGTCTTGGCGGGCGGCAGACCTATGCGCTGACGCTGGTGTTGTGGATCGTCGCCATTCTCGCGATCTATTTCGTCACTGAACTGACCGGGTGGCTCAACCGTGGCTTCGGCCTGGCGCTTGTCGCTGAGGAAGTCTTTCTGCTGGCCGGATTGCTGTCGGGTCTCAGTCTGGGCTCGAGCCAGTCCGTTGGGCGTGCGTTGGTCGGTATGTTCGCGCCGGAAAGCCGAGCGGCCGAACTGTTCGGCTACTGGGGACTATTCAGCAAGCTCGCCGCCATCTTCGGCATCCTGGGGCTTGGTTTGCTGCAATGGATGTTTGGGCTGCAGGGGGCGGTGCTGTTCTGCATTCTGTTGTTTGCTGCAGCCCTGTTTCCGCTGGCCGGTGTCAATGAAGCCCGCGGCGTGGAAGCCGCGCGGCGCGCGCCGAGGCTGGATTAGCGCAGTCGCCCCAGCAGGCCATCGAGCTGGTCCAGGCTGCTGAAGCGGATCGACACTTCACCGGCCCCCTTCTTGTTGGCCTTGATCTTCACCGTTGCGCCGAGCGCGTCGGCAATCTCTTCCTCAAGTCGCAGCAGATCACGATCAGGCTGGGGTGCAGTCTTCTTTTGCCGTGGATTCAGCAATTGCTGGACCAAGCGCTCGGTATCACGCACCGACAACTGCCTGGCGGCGACCTGGTTGGCGAGCTGGATCTGGCTGGCGCCATCGAGCGGCAGCAGCGCGCGGGCGTGGCCCATATCGATATCGCCCGCCATCAGCAGTTCCTGCACCGGTTTGGCGAGGTTGAGCAGGCGCAGCAGGTTGGATGCCGCCGGACGCGAGCGGCCGACAGCGTCAGCGGCCTGCTGGTGGGTCATCTCAAATTCGTCGATCAGGCGCTGGATGCCGCCGGCTTCTTCGAGCGGATTGAGGTCTTCACGCTGGATGTTCTCGATCAGCGACATGGCCAGCGCGGCTTCGTCGGGGATGTCGCGTACCAGGCAGGGCACTTCGGCCAGACCGGCGATCTGGGAGGCGCGCCAGCGGCGCTCGCCGGCGATGATCTCGTAGGCGTCCTCTGCGACCGGGCGCACCATGATCGGCTGCATGATGCCTTGCGCCTTGATCGAGGCAGCGAGCTCCTCGAGCGAGCCGGGATCCATCCGTGTGCGTGGCTGGTACTTGCCGGGCTGCAGCGCGATCGTCGGCAGCGTTTGCAGCTCGCCCTTCTCGGCTTCGTCTTCCTGATTGGCGGCCAGCAGTGCATCGAGTCCGCGGCCGAGGCCTTTGAGTCTGGGTTTGTTCATGGTTGTGTCCGGATTCAGAAGGTCTTCGCGCGTCCGATCATTTCGTGGGCGAACGCCATATAGGCCTGCGCGCCTTTGGCGGCCTTGTCGAACACCACGCCCGGGATGCCGTGGCTGGGTGCTTCGGCCAGGCGCACGTTGCGCGGCACGATGGCGCGGAACACCTTGTCGCCGAAATGGCCTTCGAGCTGGGCGGAGACCTGCTGCTGCAGGGTCACGCGTGGGTCGAACATCACCCGCAACAGCCCGATGATCCTGAGGTCGCGGTTGAGGTTGGCGTGCACCTTCTTGATGGTGTTTACCAGGTCGGACAGGCCTTCGAGTGCGTAGTACTCGCATTGCATCGGAATGATGACGCCGTTGGCGCAGCACAGGCCATTGAGCGTCAACATCGACAGCGAAGGCGGGCAGTCGATGAGGACGAAGTCATAGTCGGCATCGAAGGGTGCGAGCGCATTGCGCAGGCGCTTCTCGCGCTGGTCGAGATTGACCAGCTCGACCTCTGCACCCGCCAGATCGCGGTTGGCGGGCAACACGTCGAAGCCGCCGGTGGGCGAGGTGACGCGCACGCCGGCGAGGTCGACCAGCCCCACCAGCAGGTGGTAGATCGAGCTTTTGAGCGCGCGCTTGTCGATGCCGCTGCCCATCGTGGCGTTGCCTTGCGGGTCGAGGTCGATCAGCAGCGTACGCTGCCCGGCCTGCTGCAGTGCGGCGGCGAGGTTGACGCAGGTGGTGGTCTTGCCCACCCCGCCCTTCTGGTTGGCGACGCAGAAAATCTTGGCCATGGTCGAATCAGGCTATTCCGTTTGCAGGGGCGCGCAGGCTGCGCGGACTCCGAAGTGTACTTCAATGCGGCAGCGCAGCACTCAAGCTGTGCTGCGCGGGGCTGACGCCATCATCTCGTGCGGCGGATGACCAGCAGATGACGCTCGGCATTCAGGGCGGGCACATGCAGCGCATGGGTTGCGGTCACAACCCATCCAACAGGCAGCGCAGCGATCTCGTCGGTCGGATTCACGCCCTTCATTGCATACAGTGCGCCGCCTTCGGCGACGAGCTGGCCGGACAGGTTCACGAAATCCGCCAAGCTGGAGAACGCGCGCGAAATCACGCCGTCGGCCGCACCGCCGGGCAGGCGATCGGTGTGCACCTGCTCGACACGCTGGTTGAGCACGCTGAAGTTGCCCAGGCCGAGCTCGATCTTGGCCTGCTGCTGGAAACTTGCCTTCTTGCCCACGGTTTCGATCGAGGTGACGATCAGTCCGGGGCGCACAATGGCCAATACCACGCCCGGCAGCCCGCCGCCCGAGCCGATATCGGCCAGCCGGTTCACCTGTTCCAGATGCGGCAACACCGCCAGCGAGTCCAGCAGGTGGTGGGTGATCAGCTCTTGCGGGCTGCGGATGGCGGTGAGGTTGTAGACCTTGTTCCACTTCAGCAGCAGTTCGCCGAAGCTGAGCAGGCGGTCGACGGTTTCGTCAGGCAAGGCCAGTCCGAGTGCGGCAATGCCCTCGTTAAGCTGGGCTACGCAGGCTTGCAGACGGCCGCTCATGCTGCCGGCCTCCGTACGGCGTCACCCCTGCTGCCTGATCGTGCTGCAAGATCGCGACGCTTCAGCCACACCAGCAGCAGCGAGATCGCTGCCGGCGTCACGCCCTGGATCCGACCCGCCTGGCCAATGGTCTCCGGCTTGTGCTGATTGAGCTTCTGCTGCACTTCCTTGGACAGGCCGCGCACTTCGGCGTAGTCGAGGCTGGCTGGCAGTCGGGTGGCCTCGGCCTGTGCCTGCTTGGCGACTTCTTCTTGCTGGCGGTCGATGTAGCCCTGGTACTTGGCTGCGATCTCGATCTGCTCGATGACCTGTGCATCGCTCTCGCGGTCGTCCGGTGCACCCGGCAGGCTCATCAACGAGGCGTAGGTCGTCTCGGGGCGGCGCAGCAACTCGAAGTAGCGCTGCTCGCGCTCGAGTGCCTTGCCCAGCACGCGATGCTGGTCGTCGGCAGAAATCGCCTCCGGCCGCGCCCACGCCGCTTTCAGCTGCGCCGTGCCACGTTCGATCGCCTCGCGCTTGGCGCAGAAAGCCGCCCAGCGTTCGTCATCGACCAGGCCCAGCTCGCGGCCCTTCTCGGTCAGGCGCAGGTCGGCGTTGTCTTCGCGCAGCGACAGGCGGAACTCGGCGCGCGAAGTGAACATGCGGTAGGGCTCCGACACGCCGCGGGTGATCAGGTCGTCGACCAGCACGCCGAGATAGGCCTCGTCGCGGCGCGGGCACCAGGGCTCGCGCCCCTGCACCTGCAGCGCGGCGTTGGCGCCGGCGAGCAGGCCCTGCGCGGCGGCTTCCTCGTAGCCGGTGGTGCCGTTGATCTGGCCGGCGAAGAACAGCCCGCCGATCGACTTGGTCTCCAGCGAGGACTTGAGGTTGCGCGGGTCGAAGTAGTCGTACTCGATCGCGTAGCCGGGGCGCAGGATGTGGGCGTTCTCCAGACCACGGATGCTGCGCACGATCTGCAACTGCACGTCGAAGGGCAGCGAAGTCGAGATCCCGTTGGGGTAGATTTCGTGCGTCTCCAGGCCCTCGGGCTCGAGGAAGATGTTGTGGCTGTCCTTGTCGGCGAAGCGGTGGATCTTGTCCTCGATCGACGGGCAGTAGCGCGGCCCGACGCCCTCGATCACGCCCGAATACATCGGCGAGCGGTCGAGGTTGGCGCGGATCACGTCGTGGGTGCGTTCGTTGGTGCTGGTCATCCAGCACGGCAGCTGGCGCGGATGCTGCTCTGGACGGCCGAGGAAGCTGAACACCGGCACCGGGTCATCGCCCGGCTGGATGCTCATTACCGAGAAGTCGATGGTGCGCGCATCCAGCCGCGGCGGCGTGCCGGTCTTCAACCGGCCCTGCGGCAGCTTGAGTTCCTTCAGGCGCGCGCCGAGCGAGATCGCCGGCGGGTCGCCCGCACGTCCGGCAGCGTAGTTCTGCATCCCGACGTGCACCAAGCCGTTGAGGAAAGTGCCCGCGGTCAGCACCACTGCCGGTGCCTCGAAGCGCAGACCGATCTGGGTGACGACACCAGTGACGCGATCGCCGACCACGGTCAGGTCATCCACCGCCTGCTGGAACAGCCACAGATTGGGCTGGTTCTCCAGCCGGCGCCGGATCGCCGCCTTGTACAGCACGCGGTCGGCCTGGGCACGGGTGGCGCGCACTGCCGGGCCCTTGGAGGCATTGAGGATGCGGAACTGGATGCCGCCCTCGTCGGTGGCCGCCGCCATCGCACCGCCCAGCGCATCGACCTCCTTCACCAAGTGGCCCTTGCCGATGCCGCCGATCGATGGGTTGCAGCTCATCGCACCGAGCGTCTCGATGTTGTGGGTGAGCAGCAGCGTGGCCGCGCCCATGCGCGCCGCGGCGAGCGCGGCCTCGGTCCCGGCGTGACCGCCGCCGACCACGATGACATCGAAACGGGTGGGGTAGAGCATGGCGCGCTCCGTGCTGCAATGCGTGAACAAGGAGCGGGATTCTACGCGTTCAGCACCCAGCCGACTAGTGCTTCACTCCGTTGTTTCACGGAATTTCACATTTCAAACAGTGGTTTATGCACTTCTTCAGCCAATCAGCGCTTCTGCGCAGCCAGCATCCGGTTGACTGCCTCGAGGTGCTCCGGCTCGTTGTGGCACATGCCCTGGAAGGCGGCACACAGGTCGAGGAAGTCCTTCAGCTCGGTACGCTGCGCCATCTTCATCAGGCGCTTGGTCAGGCGCAGGGCCTTGGGCGGCTGGGCAGCGAAGCGTGCTGCCATGGCCCGGGCGCGCGGCAGCAACTGATCCGGCTCGACCACCTCGAGCACGATGCCCAGCGTCTTCGCTTCCTCTGCGCCGACGATACGGCCGGACAGCGTCAGCTCGAAGGCCTGCTGGTAGCCGATCAGGCGCTGCATGAACCACGCGCCACCGTCGCCCGGGATGATGCCCAGGTTGAGGAAGGTCTCGCCGAACTTGGCCTTGGTCGAGGCGATGCGGATGTCGGCCATGTTGGCGAGGTCGAAGCCGGCACCGATGGCCGGGCCATTGACCGCGGCGATGATCGGCACTTCCACCGCCTGCAGTGCCAGCGGGATGCGCTGGATTCCGCGGCGGTAGCGGGTGGCGACCTCGGCCACGTCGCCGGCGAAGTCGCCGCCCCGCTCGGCCATGTCCTTGACGTTGCCGCCGGAGGAGAAGGCTGCGCCGGCGCCGGTCATCACCAGCACCGACACGTCGTCGCAGCGGTTCACCCACTCGGCCACGGTGCAGATGTCGTCGATCAGCGCCGAGCCGGTCAGCGCGTTGCGCAGGTCGTCGCGGTTGAAGGTCAGCGTGGCGACACGCTCATCGAGCGTCAGCAGGGCATCGGTGAGTTTAGGTACATTCGGGGTGAGGCTCATCGGGCAGGCTCCTAGACGCTCATGACGGCGCGGTTGGTGATGATGCGCGCATCGACGACGGCCAGGCCGTCAGGGTAGGCGATCACCGGGTTCAGGTCGAGTTCGGACAGTTGGGGATAGGCGCTGACGATGCTCGACACCTTGAGCAGCAGCTCCACCAGCGCCGCCTTGTCCACTGGCGGCTCGCCGCGCACGCCGGCGAGGATCTTGCGCGCCTTGAGCTGCTCGACCATGGCCTCGGCGTCGTGGCGCGACAGCGGGATGGCGCGGAAGGCGACGTCCTCCAGGATTTCGACGAAGATGCCGCCCAGGCCGAACATCAGCACCGGTCCGAAGATCGGGTCGCGCACTACGCCGACGATGACCTCGGTGCCCTTCTTCGCCATCGGCGTCACCAGCACGCCGCGGATGTCGGCGTTGGCGTCGTAGGCACGGCAGCTGTGCATGATCTGATCGAAGGCCGCACGCAGCGCCGCCTCGCCGACCAGGTTGAGCTTGACCCCACCGGCGTCCGATTTGTGCAGGATGTCCTTCGACACCACCTTCATCGCCACCGGCTGGTCGCCGAACTGCGCCGCGGCAGCAGTCAGCTCATCCGCGCTGTGGGCGACGAATTCCTCGGCCACCGCCACGCCATGCGCGCGCAGCAGGCTCTTGGCTTCGAATTCGTACAGGTCGCGGCCTTCATTCTGGGCGCGGGCGAACATCGCCTGCATGTCCTCGCGCGGCGCCACGCTCGCCTGTAGCGGCAGGCCGTGCTGGCGTTGCAGGTAGAGCCCGCGCTCGGCCAAGGCCTGGAGCACCTTCACCGCGTGCTCGATCGACGCATAGACCGGCAGCCCGGCCTCGTGCAGGCGGCGCAGCGCCGGCGGCTTGACTGGTGCATACAGGCTGTAGATGACCAGTGGCTTGCCGCAGCGCCGGGACAGCTCGATCATCGATTCGGCCGCGCGCATCTCGCCGCCCAGCAGCGATTCGGCAAAGCGCGTGTGATAGCCGCCGAACATGCCGACGAGGAAGACAGCGTCGACGCTGTCGTCCTCGGCGACGATCTCCATGCAGCGTGCGAGCACCTCGGGGTCGGCATCCGAGGTGCCGGCAACGTCGATGGGGTTGGCGAGCGAGGCCTGCGCAAACAGGATGTCCGCCAGCCGCTTGCGTGTGGCCGCGGACAGCGTTGCCAGTTCCAGCCCGGCGTCCGACAGCCGATCGGAGGTGATGGTCGCCTGGCCGCCGCCGTCGGCGATGACCGCCACCCGCTTGCCGCGCGCTTGCTGCATCAGCGCCAGGCCTTCGGCCACCGGCAGGATCTCGTCGGAATGGCGCACCACGCTCACGCCAACCTGCTTGAGCAGGTCCACCGTCATCTCATAGCTGCCGGCCAGCGCACCCGTGTGCGAGCTGGCGGCCTGCTTGCCCATCTCGGTGGCGCCGGACTTGTACACCACCACCGGCTTCAGCGGGGTGATGTCGCGCGCCACCTGCAGGAAGCGCTGACCGTCGCGAAAGCCTTCCACATACAGGGTGGCGACGCGGGTGTTCTCTTCCTCGCCCAGGTAGCGCAGGTAGTCGTTGAAGCCGATGTCGGTCTGGTTGCCCGGGCCGACGTAGGTCGAGAAACCGACATGGCCGTTGTGCTCGGCCTCCAGCACCAACGCCAGCAGCATGTTGCCCGACTGCGAGATGAAGCCGATGTCGCCCGGCTTGATGTTGCGCAGGTCAAGCAGGTTCACGTTCTTGTGCAGGTTGAACATGCCCGAGGTGTTGGGGCCGATGATGCGCACGCCGCCGGCACGCGCGGCCTCCAGCACCTGCTGCTCGAGCTTGGCGCCTTCGGGCCCCGTCTCGCGGAAGCCACTGGCGAGGATGACGGCACCCTTCACGCCCTTGCGCCCGCAGTCGGCCAGCAGGCCGGGCAGCGTGGCGGCCGGCGTGCAGATCAGCGCCAGGTCCACCGGCCCGGGGATGTCGTCGAGCGAGGCGTAGGTCGGCACGCCGAGAATCTCGGGCACCTTGGGATTGAGCGGGTACAACTTGCCGCGGTAATTCCCCTTGATCAGGCCGACCATGGCCTTGTATCCGCGCTTGGTGGGATCGGCCGAGGCGCCGATGATGGCGATCGAGTCCGGTGCGAGGAAGTCGTGCAGCGGGCTCTTGTGCGTGGCCGGCGTGGATTCGGTGCTGCCTGCAGTCATGTCATTCCCCCTTGAAGACGGGTGCGCGCTTTTCGCCGAAGGCATCGACGCCTTCTTGCCAGTCGCGCGTGGTGCCGACGAACATCATGCCCTCCAGTTCAGCCGTCAAGCAGGCATCCAGCGTGCGCTCGGCCGACAGATTGAGCTGCTTCTTCGCCAAGCCCATCGAGAACGGCGCCTTGCCCGCCACCGTGCGCGCGAATTCGCGCGCCGCATCCAGAAAACCCTCGTCGGCGAACACGCGGTTGGCCAGGCCGATGCGCACCGCATCCGCGCCCTTGATGCGTTCGCCCAGGAACACCAGTTCGCGCGCCTTCGCCAGCCCCACCAGGCGCGGCAGCAGCCAGGTCACGCCGCCGCCGAGGAAATTGCCGATCGACACCTCGGGCAGGCCGATCTGCGCGCTCTCGGCCATCAGCACGAAGTCCGAGGCGATCGCGATCTCCGCCCCCGCGCCCAGCGCATAGCCATTGACCGCGGCGATGACCGGCTTGTCCAGATGCAGCAGGCGGTGGCAGACGTCCTGCTCGCCTTTCAGATACTGGCGGCGGTCGAAAGCGGTGCGCCCGACCTTGTGTGCCTTGAGGTCGGCGCCGACGCAGAAGGCACGGCCTTCGCCGCTGATCAGCACCACGCGCGCGTCGCGCTCGGCTTCGGCACGGGTGAGTGCGTCGTTGAGTTCGTCGTACAGCTGCTGGGTGACGGCGTTGAGGCGCTGCGGACGGTTCAGCCGGATCTCGGCGATGCCGTCGCGCAGGTCATACAGGATGGTTTCGTAGTTCATCGTGGCCTCCCTTTACGTGTGCTTCAGGTGATGCGCGCTTGCATCATTCCTGCTGACCTGGATGTGCGAGATAAATTCTCGCAAATAGACTTTCATCGCGACGCGGGTGTGCGGAACCGCCACCACGGCAGCACCCGGCTCATCGGCAGCACCTGACCGCTTTCCATCGGTACATAACCGGGCAGCGCCGACAACCGGTCCTGCCAGGCCTGCGCGCGCAACACGGCGAGCAGCGCCTGCGTGGCCGGCTGCGTCAGGCTGCTCTTGAGGCAGGCGAGAAAGTAGTTTTCTTCCACGATGGGCACGAAATCCAGCCCGCGCGCCCGTGCGCTGGCTTCGGTGCCGAAGCCGGCATTGGCCACGCCAGTGGCTACCGCGTGGGCGACTGCGGCATGCGACTGTTCCGCCCGGTCGTGACTGCGGATCGATTCCGGCGCAATGCCCGCTTCAGCCAGCAATTCGTCGAACAACACCCGCGTGCCGGTGCCGAGCGCGCGATTCACGAAACGGATGTCGGCGTCGGCCAGGTCGTGCAGCGAGCGCAGGCCGAGCGGATTGTCCGGCGCCACGATCAAGCCCTGCGTGCGGCGCGCGAAGCCGATCAGCTTGTGCAGCCCGGGGCGCAGCAGCGGCTTGTAGGTGCGCTGCGACAGCGAACCCCGCGCCGGCGCGATGCGGGTGTGAAAACCGGCCATCTCGCAGCGCCCTTCGTTGAGGGCGCGGATGGCGTCGACACTGCCGGTGAAGCGGATGTCCAGATGCAGCCGCTCGCTACGTGATTGTTCGCTGAGCGTGGTGAGCGCGTCGTCGTGGCTGGCGTAGAAGGTCAGCACGTGGGCCGACGCGTCGAACGCCACGGCAAAGGCGCGTTCGAGGTCGGCACGCAGGGCTTCGATCTGCGGCTGCAGGCGGGCCTGTGCCTGACGCTCGGCCCAGAGCAACTTGGCGCCGAAGTCGGTCAGGCGCGCCGCCTGGCCTTTTTCCCACAGGATCAGCGGCTGGCCGAACTCGGCGTCCCAGCGTTTCAGTTCGCCCCACACATGGCGATACGACAGGCCCAGCTGGCGCGCTGCGGCCGAGATCGAGCCCTGTTCGCTGACGGCCTGCAGCAGGTCGAGCAGGGGGTTGCGTACCCAGGCCGGTGCGGCGTCGGCGCCCAGGGTGTAGTGGAGGCTGATCCTATGCATTTCTGTTCATATTGATGATGTTGGGCCGCCTGCCTAGATTCGGGGCAATCGCCTTGCGCGGCCTGAGATGGCGCGCACGATATCCCGAATCGAAACGTCCCGAGGAGACCCCCATGCAGAATTCCATCCTGTCGCGCGCCCGCAAGCATCTGGCCGGCCTCGCGGCCACTGCGGTGCTGGCCGCGCTGCCGCTCGCCGCACATGCGCAGTCCATCATCGTGGCCTCGACCACCTCGACCGAGCAGTCCGGCCTTTTCGGCCACATTCTGCCGCAGTTCAAGCAAGCCACCGGCATCGACGTCAAGGTCGTGGCGCTCGGCACCGGCCAGGCGCTGGACGTGGGGCGTCGTGGCGATGCGGATGTGGTGTTCGTGCACGATGTGGCCGCCGAGAAGAAGTTCGTCGATGAAGGCCACGGCATCGAGCATCGCCAAGTCATGTACAACGACTTCGTGCTGGTCGGCCCCAAGGACGACCCTGCCGGCACTCGAGGTCAGGACATTACCGCGGCGCTGAAGAAGCTTGCCGCAGCCAACGGCCCCTTCGTGTCGCGCGGCGACAAGAGCGGCACCCACGCCGCGGAGCTGCGCTACTGGAAGGCCGCCGAGGTGGAAGACAAAGGCACGGGCTACAAGGAATGCGGTTGCGGCATGGGGCCGGCGCTGAACATGGCAGCATCCAGCGGGGCGTATGTGCTGGCCGACCGCGGCACCTGGCTCAGCTTCAAGAATCGTGCCGATCTGACCGTGCTGGTCGAAGGTGACAGGCGTCTCTTCAACCAGTACGGCGTGATGGTGGTCAATCCTGCGCGCCACCCGCACGTGAAGACGGTCGAGGCGCGCAAGTTCGTCGAGTGGGTGGTATCCGCCGAAGGCCAGACTGCGATTGCGTCTTACCAGATCGGCGGTGAACGGCTGTTCTTCCCCAACGCAGAGAAGTAAGCCCGCGTAAAGCGAAGGCGTTTGTAACTTGGGCCACGTGGCGCGTCGATTCGTGCGTCACGTGGCCCATTGTTTAAACGCTCAGGCAAGTCGGTGACTTGCCCTGATGCGCGATCAGAAAACGTTGAACGGATAGTCGATGAAGATCCGGATTTCCTTGCCGCTGGTGTTGTAGGCGCGGGCATCGTCCGACACGCGCAGCGACGAGGTGCGCAGACGCACGTTCAAGTCTTTCGCAGCGCCGCTCTGGACCTTGTACGACAGCTGGCTGAACAGCTCGTGTTCCTTGCCGTCGGTGGTGGTGCCCACGTCGATGTCGCTGCCACGGACATAGGCCACGCGATAGCTCAGGCCGGGCAGACCGTACTGGGCGAAATCGACCGCATAGCTGAGCTGCCACGACTGCTCGTCCTTGGCGTTGAAGTCGGACCAGTAGGAGTTGGCCAGCCAGATCGAACCACCGCCATCGCCGACCCAGCCTTCACTCTGGTAGAAGCCGTAGTTGTAGTCGACGTCGCCGCTGCTGCGCTGGTGCGCAACCGTGAAGGCGTGCGGGCCGGTGGCGTAGGTGGCCGCCAGGCTCCAGATGCGGTTCTTGCCCGGCTGGAATTTCTCGTCCTGCTTGGTGCGTTAGCCGTTGAAGTCGAAAGTCAGCGAGTTGCTGGCGATCGGCATCACGTAGTTCAGGTTGAGGTATTGGCGCTTCAGCACGTCCTCGACGTCGGACGCATACACTGCGCCGCTCAGGGCGTCATTGAACTTGTAGCTGCCGCCGAACACGTCGATGCCTTTCAGGTGACCACTGTCCCGGCCTTCGTCGCTCTTGCGCGACTGGGCATGGAAGGTACCGGCGACCAGCTCGAGGCCGGCGATCTCGTTCGAGGTCAGCATCGTGCCGGTGAAGCTCTCGGGCAACAGGCGCGAGTTGTCGTGGTTCAGCACGGGCAGGCCGGGGCGCAGGTCGCCATAGGCCAGCACGGTGTTGGAGACGCGCAGTTTGACCGAGGCGCCGCCCTTGGCCAGGTCGCTGGCCGCCCGGCCGCTGCTGTCCTGCTTGAAGAAGTCGATGCCGGCCGCGCCACTGCGACCCCGACCGCCGTCCAGGCGCACGCCATAGGCGGCAAAGGCGTCGACACCGACACCCACCGTGCCCTGGGTGAAGCCTGAGGCGAAGTTGGCGATGGCGCCTTGGCCCCATTCCGCCTTGTCCTGCCGACCTTGCTTGTAATCGCGGCTGATATAGGCGTTGCGCAGGAACACGTCCAGCGTGCTGTCCTCAACAAACCCCTTTGCATCGGCCTGCCCACCGGCCACTGCCGGCGTGGCGGTGACGAGCCCCAGAATGACCAGACCGGCCCAGTGCTTCGACATGGTGTTTTCCTTTGTCATGCGTGTTGTTTGGATGAAGAAACCGGGCGCCCCCTCAAGGCGCCAGTGGGGCCGAATTTTCCCATCTTTCCATTTGGCGGCTCTGTGTTCTGTCGCATGGCAGATCCATTAGGGGCAGGATTGTCTTATTTTCGACACAAACCGGAAGGTCTCATGCGTGCCTCAGCGGCATACGCTTCTGGCCGGTAGCGTGCCGAAGCCGACGTAGTCCGATACGAAACGTGCCTTGCCTTCACGCAGGAAGCGCGCGAAATCCCAGTCGCCGGTGCCCAGCCGGTGGGCAAGTGCGTCGCGGAACACATAGGTC
>Ga0209066_10000713_pt1 | contig 47356 bp, 41 predicted proteins | sample All_14_2_FD_187198 | JGI IMG/M metagenome (GOLD analysis project Ga0209066, IMG submission 187198) | Freshwater microbial communities in response to fracking from Pennsylvania, USA - Allegheny Zone_MetaG_DW_15 (SPAdes) (version 2) ... | reverse complement strand
CCCGCGGGAAGCCCTGACGGCGCTGGTGCTGACCGCCATCGTGATCGTCTGGGCGATACGCACTTTCGCCCGCCGCCTCGGCGGCTACACCGGCGACTGCCTGGGCGCCACCCAGCAGGCGACCGAACTCGCCTTCTACCTCGGACTGCTGTGCGACTTTTCCTCGTGAGGCATCCGCGGCCGCAAGTGGCGGACGGCATCTGCTACGGCCGCAGCGACCTGCCGCTGGCCGAGGAGGCCGCCACCTGCGCCGCACGCTTGCGTCCGTTGCTGCCCGAGGGCGCACCCGTTTTCAGCAGCCCGCTCGCCCGCTGCCGGCACCTCGCCGAGGCGCTGCATCCGGCGCCGATCTTCGACGAGCGCCTGCGCGAGGCCGACTTCGGCCACTGGGAGATGCAGCCCTGGGACGCGATCGATCGCGCCGCACTCGATGCCTGGGCGGCAGACCCGCTGCACTACGCCGGCCACGGCGGCGAAAGCGTCGCCCAACTGCAGGCGCGCGCCGTCGAATGCGCGCGCGCGATCGCCGCCTGCCACGAAGAGGCGGTGCTGGTGGTTCACGCCGGCATCATGAAAGTGCTCGCCGGTGCGCTCGCAGGCATCCCGGCGCCCGAGTGGTTCGGCTTTTCTTTCGCTTACGGCACGACGAGCCTGATCGAGGATGGGCGGCTCGTCTGGCAAAATAGGTAGATGCAACACGCCATCCCCGTCGCCGGCCTGCGGCGCGCGCTGGTCGTCAAGCTGCGCCATCACGGCGACGTGCTGCTGACCACTCCCGTCTTCTCCGCCCTCAAGCGCGCCGCGCCGCAGTGCGAGATCGACGCGCTCGTGTATGCCGACACCGTGCCGATGCTCGAGGAGCACCCGGACATCGCGCGCCTCTTCGCCATCGACCGCGGTTGGAAGAAGCAGGGGCTGCGGCGCCAGGCGACCGCTGAGGGGCGCCTGCTCGCGCAGCTGAGGAAGCGCGGCTACGACCTGATCGTTCATTTGTCGGTGCACACGCGCGGCGCCTGGCTGACGCGCCTGCTGCGCCCGCGCTGGTCCGTCGGGCCGTGCCGCGGCGACGCCGGGCGCTTCTGGCACGGAAGCTTCACCCATCACTACCCGGCGCAGTCGCACCCGCACCGCCACACGGTGGATACGAATCTCGACGCGCTGCGCGCCCTCGGCATCGATGTCTCCGCGGCTGATGCCAAGGTGACGCTGGTGCCGGGTGCGGCCGCCGAGGCCCGCGCCGACTCGCTGTTGGCGCAGCACGGCCTGGCGCGCGGCGGATTCGTGCACCTGCATCCGGCGTCGCGCTGGGGCTTCAAGTGCTGGCCGGCCGAGCGCGTGGCGCAGCTTTGCGACGCGCTCGGCGACCGCGGCTTGCCGCTGGTGCTGACCTGCGCGCCCGAGGCGAAGGAGCGCGAACTCGTCGCATCGGTGCGCGCAGCGACGCACGCGCCGACGATCGACCTGTCGGGCGCCTTGAGCCTCAAGGAACTCGCCGCTCTGGCGGCGCGCGCGCGGCTGTTCGTCGGCGTCGATTCGGCGCCGATGCACATCGCCGCGGCCATGGGCACGCCGGTGGTCGCCATCTTCGGCCCTTCGGGCGACCGCGAATGGGGGCCCTGGGGCACGAAGAGCCGCGTTGTCGCTTCCACGACCCACGCCTGCCGCCCCTGCGGCCGCGCCGGCTGCGACGACAGCAAGGTCAGCGAGTGCCTGACGACGCTGCCCGTGGCCCAGGTGCTGGCTGCCTGCGATGAACTGCTGACGGCATGAAGATCGCCATCGTCCGCCAGAAATACACCCCCTTCGGCGGCGCCGAGCGCTTCGTCGAGCGCGCGCTCGACGGGCTGCGTTCGCAAGGCGTCGAAGTGACGATGATCGCGCGCGAATGGAGCGGCGATCCGGCCGGCGTGCTGCGCTGCGACCCCTTCTACCTCGGCCGTACCTGGCGCGACCGCAGTTTCTGCCACGGCGTCCAGCAGATCATCGCCGAAGGCCGCTTCGACCTCGTGCAGAGCCACGAGCGGATCCCGGGCTGCCATGTCTTCCGCGCCGGCGACGGCGTCCACGCGACCTGGCTCGAACTGCGCGACAAGGCGCGCGGCGGACTGGCGCCGCTGGCGACCGCGCTCTCGCCCTGGCACCGCTACACGCTCGCCGCCGAGCGGGCGATGTACGCGCACCCCGACCTGCGGGCCGTGATCTGCAACTCGCGCATGGTCCGCGACGACATCGCCCGCCGCTTCGGTGTGCCGGAAGAGAAACTCCACGTGATCCACAATGGCGTCGATCTCGAGGCCTTCCACCCTGGCCTGCGCGACGAACACCGCGCTCGGGTGCGGGCGGAACTCGCCATCCCCGCCGATGCGCCGGTCGTCCTCTTCGTGGGGTCCGGTTACGAACGCAAGGGACTGCCGACGCTGCTGCGCGCCCTGGCGGCGATGAAGACGACGGACGCGCGCCTCATCGTCGTCGGCAAGGACCGGCACCAGAAGCTCTACGAAAAGCTCGCACAGACGCTCGGCGTCGATGCACGCACCCACTTCCTCGGCGGCCAGAAGGACGTCCGCCCCTACTACGGCGCCGCCGACGTCTTCTGCCTACCGACGATCTACGACCCGATGCCCAACGCGGCGCTCGAGGCGCTGGCCTGCGGGCTGCCGGTAGTGACGACGGTGACGTGCGGGGCTGCTGAGTTGGTCGAAACGGAGAGAAACGGGACCCTTGCTGCGACTGCGAACGCGCCGTCGCTGGCCGAGGCGTTGAACCTGTGCCTCTTGGCCAGATGCAACGCCTCGGCATGCCGGGACACCGTTGCTGGGATGACGACGGCAGCGATGGCCAGGCGGCTAGCCGAGCTCTACCAGGCTTGGGGCCGCCCTGTATAATTCGCCGCTTTCATAGTGGTCTTTCTCCGATGAGTCTGGAGGCGTCGCCGAACACACCCACCAGCCGGGAGATTTATCTGCGCCTGCTCGGCTACGTCCGACCCTATTGGCGCGTGTTCGCGGTCGCGATTGCCGGCATGGTCATGACCGCGGCGGTCGAGCCTCTATTCCCCGCCCTGCTGAAGCCGCTTCTCGACGGTCGTCACGACGGATCGAATCCCGATCAAATCTGGATGTTCCCGCTGGCGATCGTCGGCATCTTCCTGCTGCGCGGCACCCTGACCTTCGTCACCAGTTACGCCATGTCCTGGGTATCGAACCGCGTCGTGATGGACATGCGCGTCGCCATGTTCGAGCGCCTAGTGCGGCTGCCGACGCAGTACTACGACGACCGGTCGTCGGGGACGCTGATATCCAAGGTGGCCTGGGACGTCAGCGGCGTGTCGGCGGCGGCTACGACCGTCCTCACTGTTGCGGTGCGCGATAGCCTGACGCTCGTCGCATTGCTGTCCTGGATGTTCTGGCTCAACTGGAAGTTGTCGTTGATTTGCATCGCCATGGCGCCGCTGATTGCAGTTGCAGTGCGTACGCTTTCCAAGCGGCTGCGCGGACTGGCGCGCGGCTCCCAGCTCGCCATGGGCGGAATCACGCATGTGCTTGAAGAGTCCATCGAGTGCCACAAGGTCGTCAAGATCTTCGGAGGCCAGAGGTACGAGAGCGAGCGCTTCCGCAAGGCCAACGCGGTGCAGCGCGCCAACGCCATGCGCATGACGGTCGCCGCCGGGTTGTCGGCGCCCGCTACCCAGATCCTGGCATCGATCGCATTGGCTCTCGTCATCGGCATCACGCTATGGCAGGTCTCGCGCGGGGAAACCACCCTCGGTAGCTTCGTCTCTTTCATTACGGCGATGCTGATGCTGCTGACGCCGATGAAGCACCTTACCGAGATCAACAGTTCGTTGCAGCGTGGCCTAGCTGCGGCCGAAAGCGTGTTCGAACTGGTCGACGAGCCCTCAGAGCGCGATCAGGGGAGCATCGAACTCGGCGGTGCGAGCGGCGAACTGGTTTTCGACGGCGTCGGCTTCTCGTATCCGGGAGCAGAGCGTCCGGCACTCGATGGCGTATCGCTCATTGTGCGTCCGGGCGAAATGGTGGCGCTGGTCGGCGCCTCGGGTTCGGGCAAGACGACGCTCGCGAATCTGGTGCCGCGCTTCCATCATCCCGGATCGGGGCGCATCCTGCTCGACGGCATCGATATCGAGCACATCAAGCTGGACAGCCTGCGCGCCAACGTTGCGCTGGTGTCGCAGGACGTCGTCCTGTTCAATGATACGGTGGCGGCCAACATCGCTTACGGAACGATGGGAGCCACGAACAGGGATGCCATCGAGGCGGCAGCGCGTGCCGCTCATGCCCACGACTTCATCGCCGCCATGCCGCAGGGCTACGAAACGCAGGTCGGCGAAAACGGCGTCAAGCTTTCAGGAGGGCAGCGACAACGTCTGGCGATCGCACGTGCGCTGCTCAAGAATGCGCCCGTGCTGATCCTCGATGAGGCTACGTCCGCGCTGGACACGGAGTCGGAACGTCATGTCCAGGCGGCGCTCGAGACGCTCATGCAGGGGCGCACGACACTGGTCATCGCCCATCGTCTGTCGACCATCGAAAAGGCGGATCGCATCGTGGTTCTCCGGGAGGGGCGCATCGTCGAAAGCGGTACGCACGCCGAGTTGATCGCGGCGGGCGGCGTTTACGCTCGCCTCCATCGACTTCAGTACGAGCGGGAGGTCATCGATTGAATATCGTCCATACGGAGTCGTCTTGCGCCTGGGGCGGGCAGGAGATACGCGTGCTTTCGGAGATGGCGGGCATGATGGCTCGAGGACACCGGATGCTGCTGCTGTGCCCGGCGGAAGCCCGCATCTTTGCCGAGGCGAACAAGCGCGGCATTCCGGTAGAGGCGCTGCCGATCGGCCGCAAGCGGATCGGCGGAGTCCTCGCGTTGCGTCGTCGCCTTCGCGATGCAGAGCCCGACGTGGTCGTTACCCACAGTTCGACCGATTCGTGGCTCGCTGCGCTTGCGTCGAAGTTCTTTTGGCGCAAGGGCCCGCATATAGTACGGGTGCGCCATATCTCGGCTCCCGTGCGACGCGGACCGCCGACACGCTGGTTATATGGGAAGGCCGCGGCGCGCATCGTCACCACGGGAAAGCGGTTGCGCGACGAACTGATCCGCGATCTGGATCTGCCACCGACGCATGTCGTCTCGGTGCCGACCGGCATCGACCTTGCGCGCTATGCGCCGGGTGACCGCACGGCGGCCCGCCGCCAGCTCGGGCTTGCCGAGAGTGCGCCGATCGTCGGCATCGTCGCCACGCTGCGTAGCTGGAAGGGGCACCGCTATCTGCTGGAAGCATTCGCGAAACTCGGCGACGGCGACGTGCAACTTGTCATCGTCGGCGATGGACCCGGCCGCGACAACCTGCGCCGCCAGGCGGCCGACTTGGGAATCGATGCGCGCGTCGTGATGCCGGGCAACAGGGAAGACGTCGGTACCTGGCTGTCCGCCTTGGATGTATTTGTCCTGCCGTCGTACGCGAACGAAGGGGTGCCGCAGGCAATCATGCAGGCGCAAGCCAGTGGCCTGCCCGTAATCACCACGCCGGTCGGCAGTATTTCGGAGATCGTCGTCGATCGCTCGACCGGGCTGCTGGTTCCGCCGCGGGATGTCGCCAAGCTGCGCGATGCATTGGCGGAACTTCTGGGCGACGCAGCGTTGCGCCGACGACTCGGTGACGCCGCTCTGGCGCAGGCTCGCGAGCGCTACTCGGAAGCGCGCATGCTCGACCGCATGGAAGAAGTCTTCCGCGGCGTCGTGGGGCCGGCGTGAGGTTGCCATTGGCGGAAGATGCCGATGTGTTTGCGATCGTCGTGGCCCGGATAGGGGACACGCTGCTGGCGACGCCGGCGCTGAGGGCGGTCAAGGCGGCCGCGCCGCGCGGCCGCCTGACGGTGTTGGCTCATCGCAAACGCGCACCGTTGCTCGCGAACCTGCCGTTCATCGACCGTCTTGGCAGCATCGACAAGCGCTCGGCATCGTGGTGCGGGTGGCTGCCGGCGGTGCGGCATGACTTGGCGGTGGTCTGGGGCCATGACCGCCCGTTGATCGACTACGCGTTGCGCCGCGCACGAAAGGTCGTCGCGTTCGAGGCATCCGGCTTGCCGACGGACAGTCGGCTGATACAGGTAACGCGCCCCAATGGCGTCCATGCCGTAAGGGAACGCCTCGCTCTCGTCGAAGCGGTCGGCATTTCCGCGCAAGACTTGCGGTTGGCCTATGCCGTCGCTCCCGAGGAAGCCGAGGCGGCGCGGCACTGGCTCGAAGGCCGGAGGGGCGCCGGGCCGGTTGTCGGCGTTCAGCCAGTCAGTTTTCCTACCAAGCCCCATCGCGATTGGCCGATCGACTCCTTCGTCGATCTGCTGCGTCGGCTGGCTGTCGAGTTTCCACAAGTCACCTTCGTTGTCCTAGGCGACGAGGGTGCGGCCGATGCCGGCCGTCGACTTCAGACGGCGGTCGAAGGGCGGGTCATCGTCGCTGCCGGCGAATTCGACTTGCGGCGTTCCGCTGCGTTGATAGGCGAGCTCGATGTCTATCTCGGCGTCGACACCGGGCCGACCCACATCGCCGGTGCCTTGGGCATACCCATGGTTGCGCTTTATCACTGCAGCTACCCCGGCAGAAACCTTGCGCCGCTCGGCCATCCCGCGCTTCGCATGATCGAGCATCCGGCCACCGGTGCGGCCCACGCCAGCACTGACGTCAGTATGAGCGACATATCCGTAGCCCAAGTGCTGGATGCAATGCGCGAACTGCTGGCAGGAGCATCGACGACATGAGGAGGATCTTGCCGCTGTTGCCGTTCGCCATGCTGTTGGTCATTCTTCCGTTTCCCGGCACCGTCGCCGCTCGGCTGTTGCTGCTCGTCATATGCTTTGGCGTCGCGCTCCGATATTGGTGGCGCGTGCCAGGCATGCGGGCCCCCATCCCGTGTAAGCCTGTGCTCGCCGCATGGATCGCTGTTGCCGTTGCCTCGTTGGCGTACGCCTTCGACCCGGCTTACACGCTGGGCGAGCTGAAGAACGAACTCGGCTACACGATGATGGCGTTCTTCGCTTTCTTCACCATCGCCGGTGAGCGGCAGAACGCGCGCTGGCTGCTGCTCGCCTCGTTGGCTGGATTCGTGCTGATTGGCTCAGTGGCCGTCACGACGTGGCTGGCGCATGGGCGCGAATGGCAGGAACGCGCCGTTCACGGGGGAATCGGCGTGTTCGGTACTTACCTCGTGACGATCCTGCCGGTCGTTGCGTGGTTTGCAGTCGATGCCAGATCGTCGCGCTCGCGATGGATCGCTCTCGGGCTTGGCGGGTTCCTCCTGTTCCTGGCGGCGATCGTTGCGCAGCGTGCCGTGTGGCCGGTTCTCGCGATCCAAGCCATGCTTCTGCTGCTCGTTACGGCGCGGCATGGTCGGCGCGCCATGGACTGCTTTGTCCTCATAGGAAGTGCCGTGGCTATTGTCGCGTTCGCCGGAGCGGGACTGCTGTACAGTCAATATGCCCGCTTCAGCAGCCCCGAGTCGCCGACGATGAGCACCGACGTGCGCTTCGCATTCTGGCCGAAAGTGGTGGCGAACATTGCCGAACATCCGCTCGCCGGCGCCGGATTTGGACGCGATGTGATGCGCAGGGCGTATCCCGAACTGATTCCCCCCGAAACGCCATCGCTGTGGCACGCTCATAACGTCTTCTTGAACTACGGCCTCCAGCTCGGCCTACCAGGGATGCTTGCCTTGGCCGGTGTTTTTCTTGCCCTGGTCGTGCATTTCACTCGTGCGACGGCCGTAAGCGGCGGTGCCGTCGCCGGCGTGGCGGGCTTGATGCTGGTGGCTGGTGTCGTGCTGCGCAACCAGTTCAACGACTTCTTCCTGAGGGATATGAGCCTCCTGTTTTGGGCCCTGACCGGCCTTCTCGCGCGGCTGTCTCTGTCTGCTTCGTCGGCATCGGCTAGCGACGAGCAAAGGGAAATTCGCCATGAGGCGACGGCGTAATGCGCGTCTGTTTGTTTAACGTTACGGCGAGTTTCATCCCGGGCGGCCTGGAGACGTACTGCTGGGAGGTCGGTCGCGCAATGGCGCGGCGGGGCCACCAGGTCTGCATTGTTGCCGGGGACCGCGGCGAACCTCGTCATGACGAGGTGCAACTCATCCAGTTTCCCTTTCGCATCGAGCAGGACTGGCCAGACTTCGGCACGCGTTTTCGGCGATTGATGGAGCGGTTGTCGTTCGCGGCGCGCGGTGCCCTCGACCATTTGGTCGCGGCCGACTACGACTTGGTTATCGTCAATAAGCCATTCGATTTCCCGATTCTGTGGAGAGCAAGACGGCGCGGCATGAGGGCGCGCACTCTGTTCCGCTCCGGAGGTACGGACTTCTTCGCCGGCGATCGATGCTTCGCCAATGCGGTGGATTTCTGGGTGTCGACGAGCCGGTACAACGCCGCTCAGGTGGAAGCCCGCTACGGACATGCGACCACCGTCATTCATAACGGCGTTGATACCGAGCGCTTTTCGCCAAACGCTAGGCGCGAGGGGCTGCGCGAGTTCCCGGCCGACGCGCGCCTTATCGTCAGCGTAGGACGGTTGGTTGGATGGAAGGGCATCCACGTGGTCATCGAAGCGCTGACGGGGCTCCCCGACCATGTTCATTATTTCGTCATCGGCGAAGGTGCCGAGCGCCCGCGGCTCGAGCGACTCGCGCGCGACCTCGGCGTTGCCGGAAGAGTTCATTTCGTCGGCCGCATCTCGCACGCGGAATTGCCCTCTTGGCTTGCGCGCGGAGACGTCTTCGTGCAGCCCTCTATCGGTGAGGAGGCGTTCGGCATAAGCGTCGTCGAGGCGATGGCTTGCGGTCTGCCGGTGCTTGCTTCGGACAATGGTGGTATGCGCGAGACGGTGGTTTCGGGAAAGACCGGGTATTTGCTCCCGGCGGGTGACGTAATGGAATGGCGGTCCGCTCTCGCGGCGATGATCGGTGACGACGCCGCCCGGCGAGAGGCTGGCGCCGCCTCCAGACGCCGCGCGGTAGACGACTTTACTTGGGCAGCCAACGCAGCGGCGATTGAGCGGCTTCTGGGAGGGCAATAGACATCATGTGCGGCATTCTTGGATACTCGCTGCCTGCCGGGTGTCGGCAACGGCTTGACCTTGCCGCGGCGATATCGCGTTTGCACCACCGCGGACCGGACGACGCGGGCGAATGGCTCGACGAAGGCGCCGGCCTCGGCTTCGTGCGCCTGGCGATCATTGACCTCTCGCCTGCCGGGCACCAGCCGATGGTCAGCCCCTGCGGACGCTACACCATCGTCTTCAATGGCGAGATCTACAACTTCGGCGAATTGCGCGCCGAACTCGAGTCGTGCGGGGAAACCTTCGTCGGCCATTCCGATACCGAAGTGCTGCTTCGACTGTTCGCGCGGCTGGGCTTGGAAGGGTGCCTAACACGCCTGCGTGGCATGTTTGCCTTCGCCGTATGGGACCGGCAGACGCGATCGCTATCGCTGGCTCGAGATCGCCTCGGCGTCAAGCCGCTTGTCTACGCCGAGACGCCGGAGGGCTTGGTTTTCGCTTCCGAGATCGCGGCGCTGTACGCGCTGCATCCCGAGTTGTCGCGCGCGCCTGACTTCCAGGCGCTCGATCACTACCTGACGTTCCAGTACATCCCGGCGCCAATGAGCGGTTTCGCCGCGGTTCGGAAGCTGCCGCCCGGCCACGCGATGGTCGTTAGGAATGGCCGCGCTGAACGGCTCTTCCGCTACTGGGACATCGACTTCGAGCGGCGGTCGGCGCTGTCATTCGGCGACGCTTGCGAGGCGTTGCGCGAGAAGGTTCTCGAGGCGACACGGATTCGTATGATTGCCGACGTGCCGCTCGGCGCCTTCCTGTCCGGCGGCATCGATTCTTCGATTACCGTCGCTGCCATGGCTCGGAATTCCGAACGGCCGATCAAGACGTTTGCCATCGGCTTCGACGACGAGCGCTTCAACGAACTGCCGTACGCCCGCCTGGTTGCGGAACACCTGGCAACGGAGCATCACGAAATGATGGTGCGTCCCGATGCCGTCGAATGGTTGCCGCGCCTGATCGAGCATCTCGGCGAACCGCTGGCCGACAACTCAATCCTGCCGACGTTCTACGTTTCGCGCTTTGCCCGCGAGCATGTCACGGTCGCGCTCACGGGCGACGGCGGCGACGAAAGCTTCGCCGGCTATCGCCGCTTCTATCAGATGCGCCGTGCCGACGTACTCGGCCGCAGCGGCTTGACCCCGCTGTGGCGTGGCTTGCGCCGGCTGACTGTGGCGCTCGAGAATCGTCTGAAGCCGCACCGTCCGAAACGCAGTTTTCCTGCGACTCGTGCCGACGAGATGCTTTTCATGCGCGGCGCGCAAGCCTACAAGCATCTGCTGGCCTTCTACCCCGACGCTGCCAAGGAGGCTCTGCTGACACCGGCTTTTGCTGCCCGACGCGGCCCTTCGGTCACCACTGAATACCTCGAGGCGGCACTGTCGCGCGCGGCCGGCGCAGATGCAGCCACTCGCTGGTGCTATGCCGATCTCGTCACCTACCTGCCCGAGGACATTCTCTTCAAGGTCGACGTCGCCAGCATGGCGGTCTCGCTCGAGTGCCGCTCGCCTTTCCTCGATCATGAAGTCGTCGAGCTTGCCTACAGTCTGCCGGGCCGCTACAAGCTGTCGGCAGGCGGGCGCCATAAGCATATCCTGAAGGAAGCCTTCAAGGACTGGCTCCCGCCGGGCTTTATGGACCGGCCCAAGCAAGGCTTCTCGGCGCCGCTGGCGCGTTGGTTGCGTGAGGATTTCGGCCACCTGCTGCGCGAGCGCCTGATTGAGCGCAGGACGTTGGCGCCGTGGTTCGACCAGGCCCAGGTCGCCCGCTACGTGGAGGAGCATTTGTCGGGCCGCGGCTCGCACAGCCAGCGGCTATGGCCGCTGCTGGTGCTCGCCATCTGGGTCGACAAGTTCAACGTTGAGCTGAGCTCATGAAGATCGGACTCATCGCGACGGGCATCTGGGGCAGCATCCATCTCGACCTGGCGCGCGAGATGGCGCGCCAGGGCCACGTCGTCCGCGTCTACACAGAAGACAACCGAGCCCCGTCGGGAATGCGTTTCACCAAGCTCGCCGAGCAGGGCCTCGAGTTCTGGATCATCCACGGCACTCGGCGCAATCCGTGGACGTGGGTGCCGGATCGCCTGCTCAAGTTTTGGCTCGGGCGGCGCTTCTTCACGACCCTCGTCGCAATCTGGCGCTTCATACGCGCCAATCGCGACTGCGAAGTGTTCGTCGTCGAGAGCGACTGGCTAGGCTTCTTCGTCGCCATCGTCAGTCTTTCCGAGCGCTTCCGCTGGGTCGTCGGCATTCATGACACCGATTATCTCGAGGCGCCGATCCACTTCCCTGGTCGTCCGGTGAGCCGCTGGCGCACGGCCGTTCAGCGCTGGACGCTGGCACGCACGAACGCCATACGGGCAAACTCCTTCGTTACGCGCGACGCACTGGTTGCCGGCGGCTGCGAGCCCGGCAAGATAACCACCATTCCGCTTCACTATCTACCGGCCCGCATGTTGCCGCCGGCGGATGTTCCCTTGATGGATTTCCGGGCTAGCAGTCGGGAACGCGTGTTCGCGGAACTCGGCGTTCCGCCGGATGGATCCTTGCTGGTCACGATGTGCCGGGTCACTTGGGTGAAGCGCCTGGAATTAGCCATCGAGGCGTTGGCAGCGGCGCTGCCCGTGCGGCCGAATCTATGGCTGGCGATCTGCGGCGGCGACCGCAGTCTGCCGGGGCTCGGAAGCTATGCCCACTACTTGCGCGGCGTCGCGGAGCGCCTCGGCGTCGCCGCGCGCGTGTTGCTGCCGGGAGACATCGAGACGCTGCGCGTCAAGGAATACCTGGCCGCCGCCGACCTGCATCTGGCGCCCTCTTGGGTGGACACTTTCAACTACGGAGTCGTCGAGGCGACGCTCGTCGGCACGCCATCGCTCATGTCGCCCGGCGTCGGAGCGGCGCCTTGGATCGTGGCTAGCGGTGCCGGCCGCGTTATCGACGCGGCGGATGCCGCCGCCTGGGCGGACGCAGTCATCGTCGGACTCGATGCACCGGCCACGCCGGAAGCCCGACAGGCCGCGCAGCGCAAGCTGATGCATGAACTGGCACCGGCCCGGATTGCGCCGCAGGTGATCCGCTGCTGGGCGGGTAAATCATGAACCCCGTATGCATCCAGATCAACTGGCAGGGCGAACTCGGCGGTGGCGAAGTCTACACGCGCTTTTTCACGCGGGCTCTGCAGGCACTCGGATGGAAGGTGCAGTTGATCGTCCAGCGCAAAGCACGGTTCTGGGCGAATCTCGGGCTCGAGGGCGTCGAACTTGTCCCGATAGAGCACGGGCGTGAGATACCGGCGGTGTTGCCGCGGGCGCCGGCAGTAGTCGTCACTCACAATCTCCTGCCGCCGGAGGTCGCATGCGAGGTTGCATCGCGCCACCGCCTCGGCGGGCTGATTCACATGCCGTTGGTTGGACGGGATCCGAAGGGGCTGCAGCATTATCATCAACTGTTCGCGGTTTCCGACTACGTACGAAGCACGGCGCTTGCCCTCAGGCACCGTAACGTATACCCGGAGCCGATGCTCGGCGTTGCCGACCTGAGTCCGCGCGCAGCGGTTTCCAGTGGCGCGATTTTTCGGCGGAGCGAATACTCTTGGGATCGGCGCAAGTTTCGTGACCGGCTGCTCTCGTGGTGCGAGCCGTTGCTCCAGTTGCGGCCGCGCTGCCGGTTTTCGCGCCGGCAGGGCCTGACGCTCGGCGTCGTATCGCGGCTGACGCCGATCAAGCAGTTTCCGCTGTTGTTTTCGCGGCTGGCGCCCGTGCTGGCCGAGTTTCCGCAGGTCAATCTCGAAATCTTCGGCAGCGGCGGGTATGCGTCGGTGCGAGACTTGAGGCGGGCGTTGGCTCCGATCGCCGGGCAAGCGCGCTTCTGGGGGATGCAGGCGGATCCGGGCGCCGTCTATCGCCAGCTCGACTACGTGCTCTCGGGCCTGCCGGAGCGCGAGGCGCTAGGCTTGAACCTCATCGAGGCGCAGGCGGCCGGCACGCCGGTGATCGCCGTCGACGCCCCGCCTTTCACCGAGACCGTTGCGCACGGCAGCTCGGGCTTCCTCTACCCCGATCCGCGCCGCGACGGAGCGGCCGGGTTCCGCGAACTCGTCGCAGCGCTCGTGGCCGGCGCCCCTCGGCCTGACCCGCGCGCGGCCGCGGCACATCTGGCGCGCTTCTCGCCGGCCGCATTCGAGCAGCGGGTGGCTGCGGCGATGGCTGCACTGGCGTCATGAGAGTTCTCTACCTGCATCCGCGTTCATGGATCGGCGAGTATGCGATGCTCAAGCACTTGCGCAGCCTCGGCCACGAGGTTTGCGTTCTCGAAGAACGACGGGACCTGCCTGCTGCCCGCCAGATCGCGGATCATTTCGCGGCGGCTGACGATGGCATTGCGACCTTTTGGTTCAATCCCCGGCGCGGCGCGGAACGGCTGCTGACCTGGGCCTTCGATCGGTACTACCGCAAGGCCTTCGACGGCCGCAACCTGGTGCATCGAATGTGGATCATAGCCGCTGCCGCAAGGCGTTTTCGGCCGGACGTGATTATCGCAAGCGACGGCTTCTCCTACGCCGTACCGGCGGCTTTCCTGCGCCGCTGGCGGCTGCTGGACGCGCCGCTGATCGTCGGCTTCATTGGCGGAGACATTCTCGACTGTCCGGAGGCCGCCTACGGACGACGCCGGACACCCGCCACGGATGGCCTGCTGAAGAGCGTCGTCCGGCACGCCGACCGTCTGCGCCCGGTCTCGCCGATGCTGACCGAGGTGCTGAAGCGCGACGGTGCCGAAAGCGGCCGCATTCGCATGATTCCGAGCCACCTGGTCTTCGACGAAGCCGTCATCGACAGCGTGTTCGCCGCGCGCCGGGAACTGGCCCGGACGATACGGACGCGATACGGGATCGAGCCCGATGCGCCACTCCTGGTTACGCTGTCCTGGAACCAGAAGGGCAAGGGAGCGCATATTCTGGCGGCGGCCTGGCCGCGAATCTTGGCAGCGGTGCCCAAGGCGCGCTGGCTCTTGTGCGGGCCGGAAGACCCGTGGCTGGCTCGCGCCGTCTGGCCGGTGCTCGAGCAGGCCGGCGTCCGGGACAGCGTCGTCGCGACCGGTCGGCTTGCCGGGCGGGACATATTCGAGCATCTGGCAGCCGCCGATCTGCATGCCAATCCCACCCTTTGCGAGGGACTCAACATGGTGACCGTCGAGGCGGCGGCCGTGGGAACGCCGACGATCTGCACCGATGGTTGCGGCATTGCTCACTGGATTCGCGGCTTTGGCGCCGGTGCCGTCGTTCCTGCCCGGGAAGCAGCGCCGTTGGCCGATGCTACAATCCGCGCCCTGCAAGACAGTGCTCTGCTGTCCGCCTACAGCGCATCGAGCCGCAGAATGACTGCCGACTTTGCCCTTGACCGGGTTGCCCAGCAACTGATTTCCCTGTTTGAAGACGTCGCGCGGAACGACGCCACACGGAGACGCGAGTGACATCGACCCCCGTTCAGCCCGAACCCATTCGCGCGCTCGCCGCCGGGGACCTGTATCCGGCGGTACTCGAATTCTTCAAGGATGCGCCGCCCGGCCGCATCCTCGACGTGCCTGCCGGTCACGGCGCTTTCGCTCAGGAACTTCTCAAGCGCGGCTACGGGGACATCGATTGCCTGGACATTGCCGAGGAGACGTTCGCACTGCGCGACCCGGGCGTGCGCTTCACGCGGCACGACGTCATCGACCCGCTGCCGTTTCCCGACGCCCACTTCGATTATGTCTTCAGCATCGAGGGCATCGAGCATTTCGAGAATCCGTGGGGCTTCGCCAAGGAGCTTTGCCGCGTCCTCAAGCCGGGCGGGCGACTGATCATCAGCACGCCGAACACGATATCGGTCGATGCGCGCGTCAAGTACCTGCTGGCCGGCTACTATCCGCGCTTCAGGCCTTTGATGCTGGATCCGGATAAAGTCATGGTACAGCCGGTCGACGACGCCCACATCAGTCCGATCTACTACTGGCAGCTCAATTACTTCCTGCGCCAGGGCGGCGTGGCGATCCGGCGCGTCGGTACCAACGCTCTGGTACGCAAGCGTCAGTGGATCAAGCGCGCGCTGGAGAACCTGCTCGCCCGCGTCATCCGCAACAACATCCGCAAGCGGGGCTTTCCGGATCTCGGCGTCAGTTCAGACGCCGCGTTGTTCGGTGACTGTCTCGTCATCGAAGGCATCAAGGCGTCCTGAGGCGTTCTTGCGGCTCCTCTACGCCTTTCCCGAGCCGCTGCCGCTGCCCCGTGCGCGCGGGGTCCAGGTCGCCAACGCGGTGCGCAGCCTTGCGCAGGCAGGCGTCGAGGTCGATCTGGCGTATGTTCCGGTGCTCGGCCGATCGCCGTTTGAAGGCGTCGATGTCGAACGCTCCGTCCAGCTGGTGCCCGTTTCCCGCGCCTGGCCGGCACCTCTCGATCGCGTGCCACCGTTCTCGCGCTGGCATTCGGTACGCTTCTTCGTGCATCGTTTGCTCGGCGAGATCGGGCGGAGGCGCCCGGACCTGCTCTATGTTCGTCACCTGAAGCTGGCGGCGTCTCTTCTTACCGGTCGGCCCCATTTGCCGCCCCTGGTGTACGAGGCACACGAAGTCTTTTTCGACACCGTTGCCGCCAAGCGGCGGGAGCGCACGCTGACCCTGGAGCGAACGGTGATCCAGAAGGCGGCAGCCGTCGTTTGCAACAGCCGCGCGACCGCCGAGCGGCTGACCGCTTTGTATGGTGTGCCACGGCACCTGCTGGTCTTGCCGAACGGTGTCACTCCGCTGGCCTCGCTGCCGGAGAAGCCTTGGCACGAATGTCGGCGGCACGTCGTATATGCGGGCTCGTTTTTCGCTTGGAAGGGCGTTGCTGACCTCGTCGCCGCCGCCGCTTCTCTGGAAGGCTTTCGCCTGACCCTGATTGGCGGAGAACAGGAGCAGATCGCCCGTCTCCCATGGCCGGTCGCGGGCGGCGCCGAGGTCGAGTTCCTGCCGCGGCTGCCGCATGCGCAAGTAATGGCCCGAATGGCGGCCTCGTGCATCGCAGTACTGCCGAATCGTCCAGACCCCGACAGTGCTTTCACCTCACCAATAAAGCTCTTCGAGTACATGGCAGCCGGGTGCGCGATCGTTACCTCGGACTTGCCGGCGATTCGGGAAATTCTTGGCGACGACGATGCGGCATGGTTCGAGGCGGGCAATTCGGCGAGCCTGCGAAAGGTGCTGGCGGAACTTGGCGAAGACTGCTGCCGTGCAAGGAAACTGGGGGAGCGTGCCTACCTGATGAGCGAAGCTTATGGCTGGAACAGGCGCGCCGCACGTCTGAAGGCATTCTTGGAGCGCTTGCCGGCTGGCTAGCGCCAGCCGGATCGGTTACCTCGGACGGCACATGCTTTTCAATTCCTACGAGTTTGTTTTCGGCTTCCTGCCGGTCAGCCTGCTGATCTACTTCCTGCTGGGACGCCGCGGTGACGGGGTGAGCGCCATCGGCTTCCTGGTGGGCGCCTCGCTGTTCTTTTATGGCTGGTGGAACCCAGTCTATGTTCCGTTGCTGATTGGGTCCATCGTCATCAATTTTCTGATCGGTCGCCGGCTTTCGGCGACGTCCGATAGGGCGCGCTGCGCGAAGCTGACGCTTTGGTTTGGCGTGGCGGCGAACCTCTCGCTGCTCGGCTACTACAAGTATGCAGGCTTCCTCGCGGTAAACCTGAACGCCCTGACCGGTGCATCGCTGCCGGTACCCGAGATAGTCTTGCCTCTCGGGATTTCCTTCTTCACCTTTACGCAGATCGCGTATCTGGTCGACGCCTATCGCAATGAAGTCCATGAATACCGCTTCGTCCGATACGCGCTTTTCGTCACGTTCTTTCCCCACCTGCTCGCCGGACCGGTGCTTCATCATGCCGAGGTGATGCCTCAGTTTTCGCAACGGAAGACTTTCGTCTTCGATAGCGGGAACCTCGCGATTGGGATTACCATCTTCGCCGTCGGCTTGTTCAAGAAGGTTGTTCTCGCGGACGGCTGCATCGAGTTCGTTACGCCCGTATTCGCCGCCGCACAAAGCGGCCAGGCCATCGGGGGGCTCGCTGCGTGGGGCGGTGCCTTGGCGTACAGCTTTCAGCTCTATTTCGACTTCTCGGGCTATTCGGACATGGCCATCGGCCTGGCGCGCATGTTCGGCGTCGTCTTTCCTGCCAACTTCAATTCGCCCTACAAAGCGACGTCGGCCATCGACTTCTGGCGCCGCTGGCACATGACGCTCTCGCGTTTCCTAAGGGATTACGTCTACATTCCGCTCGGCGGCGGGCGCAGCCTTCCCCTGCGCAGGTATGCAAACCTGATGGCGACGATGCTGCTGGGTGGGCTCTGGCATGGCGCTGGCTGGACCTTCGTGGCGTGGGGAGCCCTGCACGGCTTCTATCTGGTGGTCAATCACGCCTGGCGCTCGTTCGCCACCGCGCACTTGCCAGCATGGCGCGTGCCGTCATGCGTTTCCCGTTGGTCGGCCCGGCTGCTCACCTTCGTGGCGGTTGTCGTGGCCTGGGTATTCTTTAGAGCGGGCTCTATGGAGGCTGCAGAGGCTATGCTTGAAGGCATGGCGGGACTCAATGGATTTGGCAGGCACGAGGCTCATTGGGCTGGAGCCCGAGAGATCAAGTGGCTGCTCCTGGCTTTCCTCGTCACCTGGGGCTTGCCCAATGTCCAGCAGCTGCTTCACCGGCACACCCCGGCCATTGAAACATATCCAGGCGAGGTCGTTCGTCCGCGCTGGCGCCGCCTGACGTGGACGCCGACCGCAGGTTGGGCATCGATCACGGCGCTGCTGCTGGTCGCGGCACTCATCAACCTCTCGCGGGTCAGCGAATTTCTCTACTACCAGTTCTGACGGATGAGTCGCTACCTGATCCTCCTATCGGTGTTCGTGTGGGTCTCGCTATTGGCGGTCGGCGGCGCGAACTATATTGCGAATCCTTACGGGTACTTCAATGCGCCCAGGATTCGCGGCGTCAACGAGCGGGCGCTCGGCTTCAATCATCGACTTCCACTAGCCAAGGCATTGGCGGTGGAGAAGTTGAGCCCGGCGACCGTAGTGCTCGGCAATTCTCGCGCCGAGGCGGGGTACGACCCCGAGCACCCCGCCATGCGATACCCTCCCGCCTACAATGCCGCCGTCGGTGGCGCCAACATGCAGGCGATTCATCGATACGCGCTTGAAGCGCTGGCGACGGGCGAGTTGCGCCACCTGATCGTGGCAGTCGATTTTACGATGTTCGATCCGGCGGCATGGAGGGAATTGACAGACGAGAGTCCGTTCATAGCGGACGCGGAGGGAGCTGCGCAACTGCGGAAGCGTCAGCTTGCGCGGCTGGCGACGATACTGCTTTCGGGCACCGCATTGGCGGACAGTTGGTGGTCCGTGACGCATCAGGATCGCCATGTCGCTCGCTATCTGCCGTCAGGCGTACGCGACGATTCGTACGACATCGCCCAGGCGGTCCGTGAGGGAGGCCCCCGCAGCGCGTCCTTGCGGACTGAAAGCGACTTCCTCGCGGCCGCCCTCAGAGACCTGCAATCGCAACCGGCGCGTGCGAAGTACGCCCGTGCGATGAATGCTTTCAAGGAAGTCGTTGCACTGGCTTACGCCCGCGGCGTTCGGATCACCGTTCTCTTCAACCCGATTCATGCGCGCCAGAGCTACCTGTTTGCGGCAAGTGGGCTTTGGGAGGCATATGAGAACTGGAAGTACGATGTGGTCGTCGCCGCGACGGCAGCGCGAACCGCGGAAGTATGGGATTTCAGCGGCGTCAGCACTTGTACGTCGGAACCCTTGCCTGCAAAAGGCGATGCTACGGCACGAATGCGCTGGTACAGGGAGACGTCGCACTTTCGGCGTTCACTGGGCGACTTGGTGCTCAAACGCATTGGCCGCGATGGCGAGAACGAACTCTGCCCAGGCCTCGGTTACCGGCTGGACGCTGGAAACGCGACCGAGGTCCTTGCGTTCCAGCGCAGGAGCATGGAGAGATGGGTCGGCGACCATTCCGTTGACATTGCCGAACTAGACTCGCTGGCGCGGCTGTATGGCCGTCGTCCGTGACCTCAGTGGGCCTCTTCCCAGTTGTAGCCGACGCCGATGTCGACCGGCAGCGGTGTCGATAGTCTGGCCACGCTGCCCATCAACTTGGGCAGAGCTTCCCGAACCGTTGCCAGTTCGGCTTCCGGAACCTCCAGCACAAGTTCGTCGTGCACCTGGAGGATTAGCTCCGCTTTCAGGCCTTGCTCCCCCAGCCACCCCTGCACCGCAATCATCGCCATCTTGATCAGATCCGCGGCCGTACCCTGCATCGGCGCGTTGATGGCGGCGCGCTCGGCGCCTTGGCGGCGTGCGACGTTGCCTGACCTGATCTCCGGTAGCCAGAGGCGGCGGCCGAAGACGGTTTCGACGTAGCCCTTGTCGCGTGCTTGAGCACGGGTTTCGTCCATGTACCGGGCGACGCCGGGGTAGCGGGCGAAGTAGCGTTCCATGTAGGTGGCGGCGGCGCTGCGGTCGAGGCCGAGTTCGCGGGCGAGGCCGAAGGCGCTCATGCCGTAGATGAGGCCGAAGTTGATGACCTTGGCGGCGCGGCGCTGGTCGGGGCCGACTTCGAGCGGCGTGATGCCGAAGATCTCGGCGGCGGTGGCGCGGTGGACGTCCTCGCCGTTGGCGAAGGCCTGCAGCAGGCGCGCGTCGTTCGAGAGGTGCGCCATGATGCGCAGCTCGACCTGTGAATAGTCGGCGGAGACGAGCACATGGCCGGGCGGGGCGATGAAGGCGGAGCGGATGCGCCGGCCCTCGCCGGTGCGCACGGGAATGTTCTGCAGGTTCGGTTCGACGCTCGCCAGCCGGCCGGTGACGGCGACGGCCTGCGAGAAGCAGGTGTGCACGCGGCCTGTCGTCGGATTGACCATGCGCGGCAGCTTGTCGACGTAGGTGTTCTTGAGTTTGGCCAACCCACGGTGCTCCAGGATCTTCTTTGGCAGCGGGTAGTCGAGCGCGAGCTGTTCGAGCACCTCTTCGTCGGTCGATGGCGCCTTGGTCGGCGTGCGCTTGAGCACCGGCAGGCCCTGGCGCTCGAAGAGGATTTCGCACAGTTGCTTGGGCGAATTGAGGTTGAAGGGCTGGCCGGCGAGCGCATGCGCCTCGGCCTCGAGCGCGGCGAGGCGTCGCCCGAGTTCCTCGCCCTGCGCGGCGAGTGCGAAGACGTCGACCAGCATGCCGTTGCGTTCCATGCGGAACAGGATCTCGGCGACCGGCAGCTCGACGTCGCGATAGAGCGCCTCGAGTTGCGGCTCGGCGGCGAGTTGCGGCGAGAACACGTCGTGCACGCGCAGCGTGACGTCGGCGTCCTCCGACGCGTATTCGGCGGCGCTTTCGACCGGCACCTGGGAGAAGCAGATGCGCGCCGCGCCCTTGCCGGTGACGTCGTCGTAGGCGATCGTCTTCAGGCCGGCGTGGCGCGAGGCGAGCGAGCCGAGGTCGTGCGGCTTGTCGGATTCGAGCACGTAGGATTCGAGCAGCGTGTCGGCGGCGATGCCGCGCAGCACGATGCCGTGGTTGGCGAGCACGTGGCGGTCGTACTTGAGGTGCTGGCCGAGCTTCGGATGGTGTGCCGATTCGAGCCACGGCTTGAGCTTCGCCAGCACCTCGTCGAACGGCAGCTGGTCGGGCGCGCCGGCATAGCGGTGCGCGAGCGGCAGGTAGGCGGCGTGGCCCGGCGCGACGCAGAACGAGAGGCCAACAATGCGCGCCTTCATCTGATCGAGGTCGTCGGTCTCGGTGTCGAACGAAGTCAGCGGCGCCGCCTCGATGCGTGCCAGCCAGGCGTCGAACTGCGCCCAGGTTGAAATCGTCTCGTACTCGGTGCGGGTGGGCTCGACGAGCGCCGGCGCCGGTGCCGACGGCGCGGCGGCCTGCACGTCCTTCAGCCACTGCTTGAATTCCAGCTGCGCGTAAAGCTCGGCGAGCCGCGTGTTGTCGTGCGGCTGCGGCTTGAGGTCGGTGACGCCGAGCGGCAGCGGCAGGTCGCAGGCGACGGTGACGAGTTTCCTGCCCAGCGGCAGGAAGTCGAGGTGCTTCTTGAGGTTCGCCCCGACGGCGCCGCCGATGGCGTCGGCGTTGGCGATGACGCCGTCGAGCGAGTCGTACTGCGTCAGCCATTTGACGGCGGTCTTGGGGCCGACCTTCTCGACGCCGGGCACGCCGTCCACCGCATCGCCGACGAGCGCGAGGTAGTCCACGATGCGCGCCGGCGGCACGCCGAACTTCGCTAGCACGCCCGCCTCGTCGAGCGTCTCGTTGGTCATGGTGTTCACCAGCCGCACCTGAGGCCCGACGAGTTGCGCCATGTCCTTGTCGCCGGTCGACACCAGCGCGGGAATGCCCTGCGCCGCGGCGCGGCAGGTCAATGTGCCGATGACGTCGTCGGCCTCGACGCCGTCGACCATGATCAGCGGCCAGCCGAGTGCGCGGATGCAGTCGTGCAGCGGGGCGATCTGCGCCACGAGGTCGTCGGGCATCGGCGGGCGGTGCGCCTTGTATTGGGGGTACCAATCCTCACGGAAGGTGCGGCCCTTGGCGTCGAAGACCACGGCGCGAAAATCTGCCTTATAGTCGGCCTCGAGGCGGCGCAGCATGCTGATGACACCGTAGATCGCGCCGGTCGGCTCGTTGGCCTTGTTCCGCAGATCGGGCAGGGCGTGGAAGGCGCGATAGAGGTAGGACGAGCCGTCGACGAGCAGAAGCATGGAATGGGAAACGAGGAGACTGAATGAGCGCGAAAGACAAGCTGCCGAACACCGCCGACCCGTGGCTGGCCAGGCCGTCCGCCACCGCCCGCGAAGCCTGGCGAGTGTTCGGCATTATGTCAGAGTTCGTCGAGGCGACCGAACGCCTGAACGCGATCCGGCCGGCAGTCAGCATTTTCGGCAGCGCACGCACGCCGCCCGACAGCCCGGTCTACCGTCTCACCGAGCGCATCGCGCGCCTGCTGTCGGATGCCGGATTCGCCGTCATCTCCGGCGGTGGCCCCGGCGTAATGGAAGCGGCGAACAAGGGCGCCTACGAGGGCAAGAGCCCGTCGGTCGGCCTCAACATCCAGTTGCCGATGGAGCAGAAGGCGAACCCCTACCAGGACATCTCGCAGAGCTTCCGCCACTTCTTCGCGCGCAAGTACATGTTCGTGCGCTTTGCCACCGCCTACGTGGTGATGCCCGGCGGTTTCGGCACGCTCGACGAACTGCTCGAGGCGCTGACGCTGATCCAGACCAAGAAGACGCCGCGCATTCCGCTGATCCTCGTCGGCAGCGACTTCTGGAGCGGCATGCTCGAATGGTTCCGCGACAAGCTCGTCAGTGAAAAGCTGATCAGCCCCGAGGATATGGACCTGATCACGGTGATCGACGACCCGGAGCGCGTCGTCGCGGCGATCTTCCAGTACTACGAGACGCGCGGCTTCGGCCCGCTACCCGAGGAACACGAGTTGCTGCTGAACCTCTGAGAGGCGGCAACGGTCGGAATGGTAAGATTCGTCCGTCTTTACGAGGATTGTCATGCGACGCCTGATCCCTGCCCTGTTGTTTGCGGCCGCACTGCCGGCTGCCGCGCAAAATCCCTCCGGGCTTCAGCCGTTGCCCGAGGCGCCACCGCCGCCGCCCGGCTCGTTCGATCCCGCGCTCGAGCCGCAGGTGACGATCGTCACGCGTGACGGCAACAAGGAAGAGCAATTCCGCGTCAACGGCAAGCTCTACATGATCAAGGTGACGCCGCCTCACGGCACGCCCTACTACCTGATCGAGCCGAAGGGCGACGGCACGTGGGTGCGCCGCGACATCGTCGATTCGGGGCTGCGCGTGCCGATGTGGGTGATCGGCACCTTCTGACCGCGCCGTAGACCCCATGCAGGCCCGCTGCTTGCCGGCTCGCCGCGGCGCCTTCTGGCTGGTTGCGGGGCTGCACCTCTTCCGTCGCAACCCGCCGCTGCTGACGGCGGCCACGCTCACCTACCTGCTGCTGGTGCAGATGATCGTCGGGCTGCTGCCCGGCGTCGGTCCCTTCCTGCTGCCGCTCGCCTTGCCGACCATGATCCTGATCGTCGCCAACGGCGTGCGCGTGGTTGATCGCGGCGGCCCGATGCTGCCGGCGGCGCTGCTGCATGGCGTGCGCGGCAACGGCGTGACCATGCTGCGCCTGGGCGGCCTGCATCTCCTCGGCGCCTTCGTTTTTGTTTCGCTGATCATGCTGCTCGAAGGCGGCGGCATGAAGTTCGTGGACATCGAGAAGGCGGACGATCCCGAGTTCATCTGGTCGCTGCTGCGCCTGTTCGTGATGGCAATCCCATTCCTGCTGGCGTTCCTCTTCGCACCGTACCTCGCCGGATGGGATGGGGTGCCGGCAGCGAAGGCGCTGTTCTTCAGTTTCGTCGCCGCGATACGCAACTGGCGGGCGCTGCTCAGCTACATGGCGGCCGTGGTGCTGGTGTCGGTGGCACTGCCGGGATTGCTGATCATTCTTGCCGGGCTGATGCCCGAGTTTGTCGTCCAGGTCGTCCAGGTCGTGATCCGCATGCTGATGCTCTTCGTGCTGGCTCCCGTGCTGACGGCGAGCCTTTACATCGGCTACCGCGACGTCTTTCATCCCCCTACCGACGAGCATGCCTGAGCAGGGACCGCTCGGCATCCTCGGCGGCACCTTCGATCCGGTTCATCGCGCCCACCTGCATCTGGCGCGGGCGGCCGTCAGGCAGCTGGGGCTTGCATCAGTGGTCTGGATTCCCGCCGGTCAGCCCTGGCATCGCCAGGCGGTGCCGCGCACGCCGGCGCAGCATCGCCTGGCGATGGTACGAGTGGCGGTTGCCGGCGAGCCGGCTTTCCGCGTCGACGATACGGAGGCCAGGTCCGAAACCCCCAGCTACACAGTGCCGACGCTCGAGCGCCTGCGCGCCGAGCAAGGCGCCGCCCGGTCCCTGGTGCTGCTGATGGGCGCCGACGCGTTCCTCGGGTTGCAGACGTGGCACCGGTGGCGCGAACTCTTCGAACTGGCGCACGTCGCGGTTGCGGCACGCCCCGGCGCGATGCTCGACGCCGCAGCGATGCCGCCGGATCTCGCCGGCCAGTTCTGCAGTCGACTGGCGCCGACGCTGACGGCTGCACCCGCCGGCAGCATCGTGCGCTTCGAGATCGAACCGGTCGAGCCTCCCGACCTCTCGGCAACCGCCGTGCGCGAGCTGCTCCGCAGCACGCCTCAGGGGGCAGCGGATTTGCTGCCGTCCGGCGTTCTCGACTATATTCGGTCCAACCATCTCTACGCTACCTGATACATGGACGTTCGCAAGCTGCAGAAAATCGTCGTCGCCGCACTCGAGGACATCAAGGGCGAAGACATCGAAGTCATCAACACCACCAAGCTCACGTCGCTGTTCGACCGCCTGGTCGTAGCCAGCGGCAACTCGAACCGCCAGGTGAAGTCGCTCGCTCGCAACGTGCAAGACAAGGTGCGCGAGGCCGGCGGCGAAGTATGCGGCGTCGAGGGCGAGAGTACCGGCGAATGGGTGCTCGTCGACCTTGGCAGCATTGTCGTGCACGTGATGCAACCGGCCGTGCGCAGCTACTACAACCTAGAGGAACTCTGGCAGACGCGCCCGAAGCGCGCCGCGAAGGGCGATGCTTGAAGCTGCTGATCGCCGCCGTCGGCACGCGCATGCCCGGCTGGGTCAATGAGGGCTACGCCGAGTATGCGAAGCGCATGCCTAGAGAAATGCCCTTGGCGCTCGTCGAGGTGAAGCCTGAGCCGCGCAGCAGCGGCAAGCCCGCCGCGGCAATGATGACGGCGGAAGCCGAGCGCCTGCGCGCCGTGCTGCCGCCACGGTGTCGACGCGTCGTGCTTGACGAGCGCGGGGCCGACCTGACGACGCGCGGATTGGCCGATCGCCTGACCGCATGGGCGCGCGAGGGCGATGACGTCGCCTTCGTCGTCGGCGGGCCCGACGGGCTCGATGCCGCGTTCAAACAGGAAGCCGCCGAAGCCATACGCCTTTCCAGCCTCACGCTGCCGCACGGCATGGTTCGCGTGATCCTCGCCGAAGCCATTTACCGTGCCGCCAGCCTCGCCAGGGGCCATCCATACCACCGGGAGTGAACGCATGCAGGTTGCCCCGCGCATTTACCTCGCCTCGAAAAGTCCGCGCCGCCGCGAGTTGCTGACGCAGATCGGCGTGCGCTTCGATCTCATGCTGTTTCGCAACTCGCCGCGCGAGGATCCGGCGACCGACGAGACGCCGCTGCCCGGCGAGCCGCCGCTCGATTACTGCAAGCGGGTCGCCGGCGAAAAGGCTCGCCACGGCGTGCGCCTGGTCGGTCTGCGCCGGATTTCGCCGCGCCCCGTGCTGGCCGCCGACACGACGCTCGACGTCGACGGCGAAATTGTCGGCAAGCCAACCGACGAGACGAATGCGGCGGCGATCCTGCAGCGGCTTTCCGGCCGTACCCATCGCGTCATCACGGCGGTTGCGCTGGCCGATGGCGCGCGCTTCGAGTGCATCGCGCAGGTCAGCGAAGTGCGTTTCCGCGAACTCAACCAGGAAGAGATCCGCCGCTACGTCATCAGCGGCGAGCCGATGGACAAGGCCGGTGCCTACGGCATACAGGGTAGGGCGGGCATGTTCGTCGAGGAGATTCGCGGCTCGTATTCCGGCATTGCGGGGTTGCCGTTGTGCGAGACTACGCTGCTGCTGAGGCGCTTCGGTCATCCGATATGAGCGAAGAGTTCCTGATCAACTTCACCCCGCAGGAGACGCGTGTCGCCGTGCTCCAGCAGGGCACGGTGCAGGAACTCCACATCGAGCGGACCAACAGCCGCGGCATCGTCGGCAACGTTTACTACGGCAGGGTGGTGCGCGTGCTGCCGGGCATGCAGTCGGCGTTCATCGATGTCGGCCTTGAGCGCACTGCATTTCTGCACGTCGCCGACATCTGGGAAGAACGGCACAACGGCGGTGGCGGGGAGCCGCGGCCGATCGAGCGGATTCTTTCCGAAGGCCAGAACCTGATGGTGCAGGTGCTCAAGGACCCGATCGGGACCAAGGGCGCACGCCTGTCGACGCAGGTCTCGATTGCCGGCCGGCTACTCGTCTACCTGCCGCAGGAGAAGCACATCGGCATCTCGCAGCGCATCGGCGACGAGGCCGAGCGCGAGCAACTGCGCAGCCGCATCCATGACCTGCTGCCGGCCGACGAAACCGGCGGCTACATCGTGCGGACCGTCGCCGAGGATGCGCGCGACGAGGAACTGGCCGCCGATATCGCCTATCTGCGCCGGCTCTGGGCCGAAATCCGTCAGCGCACTCATGGCGCCAAACCGCCGACGCTGCTGCACCACGACCTTACGCTCGCACAGCGCGTGCTGCGCGACCTGGTGACGCGCGAGACGACGCGCATCGTCATCGACTCGCGCGAGAACTTCCAGAAGCTGTCCGCCTTTGCGCACGAATACGTGACCCAGGTTGCCGGTCTGCTCGAGCACTACAACGGCGAGCGCCCGCTGTTCGACCTTCATGGCGTCGAAGACGAGATCCAAAAGGCGCTGGCGCGCCGCGTGGACCTCAAGTCGGGCGGCTACCTGATCATCGACCAGACAGAGGCGATGACGACGATCGACGTCAATACCGGCGGCTTCGTCGGCGCGCGCAACTTCGACGACACGATCTTCAAGACCAACCTCGAGGCGACGCAGACCATCGCGCGCCAGTTGCGGCTGCGCAACCTCGGCGGCATCATCATCGTCGACTTCATCGACATGGAGTCAGAAGAGCATCGCGAGGCCGTGCTGACTGAGTTCAACAAGGCCTTGGCAAGGGATCACACGCGGATCACGGTCAACGGCTTCACTCAGCTCGGTCTGGTCGAGATGACGCGCAAGCGCACGCGCGAGTCGCTGGCCCATGTGCTTTGCGAGCCCTGCCCGACCTGCGGCGGCCGCGGCGAAGTCAAGACGGCACAAACCGTGTGCTATGAAGTCCTGCGCGAACTCCTCCGGGAAGCGCGGCAGTTCAGCGCCCGCGAGTACCGGGTTCTGGCCGCCCCGGCCGTCATCGACCTTTTCCTTGACGAAGAGTCGCAGTCCCTGGCGATGTTGTCGGACTTCATCGGCAAGCCGGTCTCCCTGCAGGCGGAGGCCAGCTACACGCAGGAACAGTACGATATCGTGCTGCTGTAGCTATAATGTCCGCAATCGGCGCTGGAGCGGTATTAGCGCAAACCACTTAAGTTCCAGTCGGTTGCGCCGATAACTTGAAGTAATTTGTGGCGGGGCATGCGCCACGCAAAGGGAGGCTCGTGAAAACGCTGGTCCGCTGCACGCTCTTGGCAGCCTCGGCCGTCTGTGCGCTCGCCCAGGCGCAGGACGAGCGTTTCGACGTCCACCGCTACCAGGTCGAGGGCAACACCCTGCTCGCGCCGGCCCATGTCGAAGCCCTTGTTGCGCCGTTCGTGGGCTACAAGCGCAACTACGGCGACATCCAGAAAGCGCTCGAGGCGCTCGAGAACGCCTACCGAGCGAGCGGCTACGGCACGGTGCAGGTGTATGTCCCCGAGCAGGAACTCACACAGGGCGTCGTGCGCCTCGAGGTGACCGAAGGCGTGGTGGGCAAGATCACGGTCAACGGCAACCAGCACTTCGACGCTGCCAACATTCGCGCCACGCTGCCCGACCTGCAGGAAGGCCGGGCGCCGAACATGCGCAAGCTCTCCGAGAACATCCAGCTCGCCAACGAGAATCCGGCCAAGCAGATCGAGGTCACGCTTGGCGTCAGCGAGGAAGAAGGCAAGGTCGACGCCAAGGTCAACGTCACCGACGAAAAGCCCGAGAAATTCATTTTCACGCTCGATACCACCGGCAGCAGCGCCACCGGCCGCGCACGCGCGGGGTTCGCGTACCAGAACGCCAACGTCGGCAACAGCGACCAGGTGCTGACGCTCGCCTACACGATGTCGCCCGACAAGCCGAAGGCCGTCGATGTCGACATATATTCGATCGCCTACCGCGTGCCCTTTTACAGCATCGGCGACAGCCTCGACGTGATCTACGGCAAGTCATCGGTCAACGCGCCGATATCGCAGGCAACAGGCTTCAACCTCGCCGGCAAGGGCGACGTCTTCGGGCTGCGCTGGAACCACTACTTCCCGCGCCGCGGTGAATACACATCCAAGCTGATCGTCGGGCTCGATTACAAGCACATCAACACGACTTGCACCACCAACGGCGTGCCGACGGCCATCGATCCGCCGGCCGGCGGCGGCGCGTCATGCACGCCGTACACGCTGCGGCCGCTCTCCCTGACATATGCCGGACAGCGGCAAAGCCCGGGCGAACTGCTCGATTACAACGTCGGCATCCAGCACAACTGGTCTCTGGGCAACCGCTACACCTACACGACGCTCACCGGTGCCACCGGCATGGACCGATATTCGATGGTCTCGAGCGGCCGCCAAGTGCCGGATGACTTTACCTATTACAAGGGCGCCTTCAATTACATGAGGGCTTTGCCGGCCGACTGGGCCCTGCGCGCAAGCATCAACCTGCAGGTCAGTCAAACGGCGCTGCCCAGCCCGGAGCAGATCGGCATCGCCGGCTCGACCGCCGTTCGCGGCTTCAACGAGCGTGCCGTCGCCGGTGACAAGGGCTTCTATGTGAACCTCGAAGCGTACACGCCCGAGCTCGCCGACCTTGTGGGCCTGCCCGGCAGCCTGAAGGCGATCGGCTTCTATGACTTCGGCCGCTCGCGGAGCTATCAAGTCGATCGGCGTAACGAGAAAGAATGGATTCTTTTCGAGAAGGCTGGAATCGCGAGCATCGGCTTCGGCTTCCGCTACTCGATGGGCAAGGATGTCAGCATGAAGCTCGACTTCGCGCGCGTCGTCGACGCCGGCCCTGCGAATGTGCAACCTGGAACGACGACTTTTCCTCCGTCCAACACCGAAAGCAAGGGCGACTGGCGCGGGCACTTCGGCCTTCAGTTGGCTTACTGAGCCGGCGCGTCCGTCAGGGCGCTGCGGCCGTTCATCCGCATGGCCTTGCCTCCGCCATGCCGACGGTTTACCTTTAGACGACAAAGACGAAGCGGGTCGAGCCTCCTCCCGTTTTGGCTAGCACTCTCGTAAAGGGAGCAAAGATGGTTCGTCCAGATCGAAGGAAGGCAATAGCGGGCCTCCCTATCCGCGCCCGGTTACTGGCAATTGCCGTGGCGTCGTGTTACGCCGGTGCGCCGGCCTGGGCGCTTGATGCGAGCAATCTCACCGCTGTCACCGGCGCCTACACGACCAGCCAGAACGGCAGCATCCTGACGCTGACGACCGCGACCGACCGCACGCTCGTCGAAGCCCAGCAGCGCTTCAACGTGCTCGCCAACGAGCAGCTCCGCGTGCTCCAGCCCTCTTCCGCGAGCCTCTTCCTGCTGCGCGTCGTCCCCGGCGCCGGCGGCGTGCTGGAGCGCTCGGTCATCGACGGCTCCATCTACTCCAACGGCCAGTTCTGGCTGCAGAACGCCGCTGGCGCGCTGATCGGCAAGGGCGCCGTCATCGATACCGCAGGATTCCTCGCCACCTCGATGGCCGTGCGCCTCGAGGACTTCATGGCTGCGCGGCTGACCTCGCTCGCCGGCGTGGCAGGTGCCGGCGACGTCACCAACCAGGGCACCATCAAGACCAGCTCCGGCGGCTCCGTGTACCTCGTCGGCGCCAATGTCACCAACGAAGGGCTCATCGAAACCCCGGGCGGCGAAACCATCCTCGCTGCCGGCCAGACCGTAAACCTCATCGACACCGGCACCCCCGGCGTCAAGGTCGAAGTCACCGGCGCCGAAGGCAATGCCACCAACCTCGGCGAGATCGTCGCCACCGCCGGCCGCATCGGCATGGCCGGCGTCATTGTCAGGAACAGCGGCACGCTCAACGCCTCGAGCGTCGTCAGCGAAGGCGGGCGCGTCTTCCTCAAGGCCAGCAAGGACGCCTACGTCGACGGCGCCGGGCGCATCGTCGCCACCGGCACCAAGGGCGGCACGGTCGAAGTGCTCGGCGAGCGCGTCGCCGTCATGGACCAGGCGCAGATCGACGTCAGCGGCACGAACGGCGGCGGCACCGCGCTCGTCGGCGGCGACTACCAGGGCAAGAACCCGGACGTCCAGAACGCCGCCATCACCTACTTCGGCAAGGACGCCGGCATCAAGGCCGACGCGACCGGCGACGGCGACGGCGGCAAGGTGATCGTCTGGGCCGACGACACGACGCGGGCGTACGGCACGATCTCGGCTCGCGGTGGTGCGAACGGGGGCAACGGCGGCTTCGTCGAAACTTCCGGCTATAGGTATCTGGAGGTTTCTGGCGCCCGGGTGGACACGCGAGCCCCGAACGGCGCGGTCGGCAACTGGCTGCTCGACCCCATGAACGTTTCCATCGTTTCGGGGGCTTATGCGGGTGCTATTAGCGCCAATCCTTTCGCTCCCTCCGGCGGAACGACGACGACCATCACGGATGCCGACATCAACGACTACTTGACGTCGACCAGCCTGACGATCCAGACGGATGGAGCCGGTAGCGGAAGCGGCAACATCAGCATCACCAACGCCTCGATCTCCGGAAGCGGGAACAGCCTCTACCTTCTCGCGTATGGGGGTGCAGGTGGCACCGGCGACATCATCGTGCAAGGCAGCACCCTTTCCAACCTGGCGACGCTTGCCATGGTGGCTGGCTGGGACGGGGTCGGCACGACCGAATCCGACGTCATCGCCAATACCGGCAACCTGAGCATCAGCGAAAGCACGATCGGCTCGGCGGTTGGCATCGTCAATCTCTATGGCGGCGGCAACATCACATTCGGCAGCACGTCGGCGTCCGTGGGTACTGCCGTCACCTCCACTGCGCAGATGGTCATCTCGGGCAAGAACGTGACGGCCTATGGCAGTGCCAGCGCGAGCGCGTACGATGGCACCACGCACTACGGCGCGGGCGTCTGGCTGAAGTCCGGCAGTACCCAGACCATCAAGGCGAACACATCGTCGGGCTATGTGTCTCTGTATGGTGGTTCGGTCAGCTCGGCGGAAGGCGGCCAGCTCGTTTATGGCGGCTCTGTTGTGTTCGAGGGCGGCGATCAGACTATCGTCGCCTACGGAATGCGACTGCAGGGTGGCGCGTCAGGGCATGACAATGCCGCCGCCGTCGAGGCCAGCGGCGTGCAAAGCGTTGTGGTCTACGGCGGGGGCATCGTTGCGTATGGCGGCGGCACGACCGGCAGCTACAACAATCTCGCCGCGATCAAGCAGAAGAACAACGCCAGCGGCAGTCAGACGATCACCACCTACGGCGGCAGCATCTACCTTGGCGCCGGTGCCGGAACCGGCGGCGGGGGCTTCTACGATACCGCCTGCGGTGCCAATTGCGCGGCGGTTTCGAGCAACAACAGCGCAAGCATCCGCAACAGCTTCGGCAACCAGACGCTCGATTTCTATTACGGCGGCAACCTGACGCTCGTCGGCGGCTCGGGCGGAGCCAACAACGAGGCAGAGATCGACAACTACTCCACCGGCACGCAGAAAATCTGGAGCAGCTACGGTGCGGGCGTCGGCGGATCGAGCTATCACCCCGTGATCACGATCACCGGCGGGAGCTCCGGAGGGACCGTGGTATACGGTGCCGACCTCAAGTATCACCAGGAAGAGAACTCCGCCGGCATCTCGATCGGTACCGACTCGGCCGCCGGTACGCAGCAGATATACGCTAACGGGATCACGCTGACGGCCGCCGGGAGCAGCACCACGGTCGCAGGTGCCTACGTCGGCGGCTACGGTTCGACGACGATCATTTCCTATGGGGGCGTAACTCTTACGGGTGGGGCGGGCACGGCCGATGCGAACGAGCGCTTCACGACGGCGGCGGGGATCGGCAACGACAAGGCGGCCGACGTAACGCTGGCCATCTACGGCGGCAATCTCTCGATGGCTGGCGGCAGTGGTACCGGCGGCGCTGCGCTGATCGGCTCCACCGATTACGGCGCGACGGTGAATATTGGCGTGTATGCCGGTGATATCTCCCTGACGGCGAACAAGGGCGCCGTCATGATCGGTTCGGCATCGAAGACGGCAACAGCGACGGCGACCAAGATTTCAGTCGGTGCCAGTGGCAACGTCACTGCAACGGCAAGTTCGGACGCCAGTGGCGACGGCGACGTTTGGATCGGTAGTTACGGGGGGCCGATCGGCACGGCGGCTGGGGAATTCAAGGTCGTTGCCGGCAAGAACCTTACGACCACGGGCAATGCCAAGCAGGTGATCTTCGGTTCCTACGGTGGTGGTCCCGCTGAGGTGACTCTGCGTGCTGGCTACGACTTTACGGTCCCGAACGCTGCAAGCGCTTCCGGTGGAGACATCAAGCTGGGAACCGCAACGCTGGTCACCGGAAACGCCAGCCCGACGGCGGTGGTACTTGAAACCAAGGGTGGCAGCACCTACGGCGGCAAGATTACCGTCGATGGTACGCTGAGTAGTTCGACCGGTGGCGTCAGCGTTCTAGCTTACGGCGATGTGGCCATGACCGGCGTCGTCAACGCCGCGCAGGCGGCGATCGTGGGTGCCGGTTACCAGTCGCTCAATGGCGGCAACCTGTCGATGACCGGAAGCAGCAGCGTGTATGGCGGGACCGGCGCGACGCTTGTCGCCTCTTCGGGTACTGCACAACCCGCCGGCACCGGATTTATTGGACTGACCTACGTCAGATCGGCGACCGGTGTCACCACCGTCACGGCAGACCGGGCGATCTACGACAACAACGGCACGGCGCTGAACGCGAAGGGCCTGGTGGTCGACCTGACGAGCCTCTATGGCGGGAATGTGGGTGCTCTCGCGGTCAGCAGTGACGTCGACGCGACGAACAACCTGAACGTCAATGTGAATCCAGGAGCGACTTACGGCGGAATCTCCATCAGGAACGCCGGTACCGGTGAAACCGCAGCCGTCGTGCTGAACGACGATAGTGCAACGGCCGGCAATGCCACCGTTTCATATTCCTCGCCCTACAGCATCGACATGACGGCGAGAAGCTACGACCTCGATTCCAACTACGGCGGCATCGAGATTTCGTCGAGCGCTGCGGTCACGTTGAACAACCTCGCGCAACTCGCTCCCGGAAGCCTCGACGCGACGTATCGATTCGTCAAGATATCCGGTCAGACGGGCGTCAGTACGACGGCTGCGCTGGCGCTAGGGACCACGGACCTCTACCTCAATACGAGCGGAGCATTGACCGCGTCCGGCCATGCGATCAGTGCCCGTAACCTCGGCCTGAATGCTAGCGGTGGCCTGACGCTGACCAATGCCGCCATCGGCGCCAGCGCCAACGTCTATCTCGGCGGAGTCAATAACTACGGCGGCGGCGCCATCACGCTGACGAACAGCTCGGTGACCGCAGGCAACAGCATCTACGGCTACACCGGCGGCGACATCCGTCTCAACAACGGCTCGTACCTGTCGGCCGCCTACGACGTCAACCTCGGGCTCGGCAGCACGACCTCCACGGTCTATCTGAACGACACGACGGGCTACTCGGCCTCGTACATCATGTCGGGCAGCACGTACGCCACCAACGTCGGATTCCTGATGCGCTCGTCCGACGGCATCGTGATCGACGGCGCCACGACGATGACGTCGGCAGCGTACGGCAGCGGCATCTTCCGCGGCTTCCACGGCACGCCGGCGGCGGCGGGTGCCGGCCTGAACGTGCTCTACGGCATTGCCGCCACCGCGGCCGTTACGCAGACGGTCACCGACGTCGTCAACACGATCACCACGACGACGACGACCGCGACGGACTCCGTCTCGTCCGGCTCCACGACGACGACGGCCAGCATTCCGCCGCCGACAACTACCACGACCAGCGGCGGCACTGCCTCTCTCAGCGCGGGGACCGTCGGCGGCACCGCGGGCACGTTCGGCGATACCTCGACCAGCACTTCGTCGACGAGCGACACGACATCGACCACGAGCACCACCAGCGGCGGCACCACCGCGGGCGATTCGAGCAGCGGCTCGACGAGCACCGCCACGAGTTCCTCGACCTCGGGGGAATCCTCGACCACCGGTGAGTCCTCGACGTCTTCCTCCGGCGAGCAGGCCAACGGCACCCAGGAACCGGCCAAGGAAGAGGCGAAGGAAGAAAAGAAGGACGAGAAGAAAGACGACAAGAAGGCCGACGCAGGCGAGAAGAAAGATGACAAGGCGAAGCAGAAACCCGTGGGCAAGTGCAGTGCTTGAGCGGCTGATCCTGATCGTGGCGACCCTCGGTCTCGCCGCCGGCGCGCAGGCGCAACAGGCGGCGGGGCAGGTCACCCACCTCTCTGGGACGCTCTCGGTCAAGCGCATCGACGGGACCACCAAGCTGCTGTCGGTGAAGTCGGCCGTGCAGGAAGGCGACCTCCTGACCACCGAGGCCGAGACTTACGCCCGCATCAAGTTCGCCGACGCCAGCGAAGTCGTGCTGCGGCCGCACTCCCAGCTCAAGGTCGAGAACTACGCCTTCAACCAGGCCAAGCCCGAGGGCGACAACGTCGTTCTGTCGATGCTCAAGGGCGGGCTGCGGGCGGTGACGGGGCTGATAGGCAAGCGCAACCGCGAGCGGGTGACCTTCTCGACGGTGACGGCGACGATCGGCATCCGCGGCACGCACTGGGGCATGCTGATGTGCCAGAACGACTGCGGCGGCGTGCCGACCGTCACCGGCCAACCGCCGCCCAACGGCCTGCACCTGGACGTCGCCAACGGCGCCATCGTGGTCAGCAACGGCTCGGGTCAGCTCCAGCTCAATGCCGGCCAGTTCGGCTTCGTCGCGGGCCCGAACGTGCCGCCGGCGGCGGTGCCGCCGCAGCAGGGCATCCAGGTCACGATGCCGCCTGCCATCTCCCAGAACAAGGGCGGCGGCCAGGGCATCGGCAAGTCCAAGGAAGGCGAGTGCGCGCTGTAGGGCGCGCCTACCAGATATCCGGACCGACGCGCAGCCGCTCGACCGGCGTGCCGCCGAGCAGGTGCTCGTCGAAGATCGCCGCGACGTCGTCCTTCGTCACGTTGCCGTAAAACACGCCTTCCGGATACACCAGCACGTTCGGCCCCTGCCCGCAGGGACCCACGCAGCCGCAGGGCGTAACGGCCACCTTGTCGAAGCACTGGCGCTGCTGGAACTGGAACATGAACTCGTCCAGCACCTCCTGGCAGCCGCGCGTGCCGCAGGAACCGCGCGGGTGCCCGGGCGGCCGGTGGGTGGCGCAGACGAAGACGTGCCTTTCCGGTCTTGGCATCATGACCTCGCCGGGCCGCCCCAAGAGGGCATGCGCCCCCCTGTGGGGGGCAGCGAACGAACGTGAGCGTGGGGGGCCATATCAGGCAGCCACGAACGTGAAGCAGCCCTTCGGGCAAGTGCGTCCGCAGGCGCCGCAGCCGGTGCAATCGCCGGGGTTCTTCACGATCATCATCGCCTTGGCATCCTCGTCGTCCCAGTCGTCCTCGTCGATGTCGTCGTCCTCGCCGCGGTCGACCAGGGTCAGTACGTCGCGCACGCAGACCTTGTAGCAGCGGCCGCAGCCGATGCATTTCTTCGAGTCGATGGCGTCGGCGTAGGTGGGTGCGTACGGGGTCCCGTCGCGGGTTACGGCAGTTGCTGACATGTCGTCATCCTTTTTGCAAAGTGGTCAAACGGGTATTCGCTTCAGCCCAGGCCTTGCAGGCGTCGTAGGTCGACTGCGCGAGGGCGGGAATCTCGTCGTAGGCCGCCGGCAGGCGCTCCTCGACGAGGTCGTGCATGCGCGCTGCCCATTCGCCGGCGACGCGCTTCAGCTTGCGGACCTCGCGGTCCAGCTCCTTGATCTCTTCCTCGCCCACCGGCTACATCCCCGCGACTTCGGCGTGCTTGCCGACGATCTCGAGCGCGACGGCGAGAATCTTGTCGCCCTCGTTCTTCATCTTCGACAGGCTTTCGAAGCCGAAGCGATGCACGTCGCGCAGCGTCTTGTCGGAGACGACGAGCTTGCCGACGGTGATCAGCGCACGGCCGAAGCCCTCGTGCGAGAGGTGCACCAGCGGCACGGCCATCTTTCCGCACTCCTTCTCGATCAGCGTGGCGATGGCGTTGTAGAAGGCCTTGAGGCGGGCGACCGCCTCCTCGTCGGGATCGCCGACGAGCGGGATCTCCGCCTTGCGTTCCTTGGTCAGGACGTACGGCGCCAACAGCGCCTCGGCGGGCTGGCCGTCCCACTGGCCGTAGCTGTCGAGGGCGCGCATCTGGCGCACCATCTCCTTCATGAAATCGGTGTCGAGGATCGGATCGGTCATTGCGTCATCTCCAGTGGACTATTCCTGCCAGCCTTCTTCGGCCATGCGGTCGAAGCGGCCCGAATCGGTATCGCGGCGCAGCACCTTGTCGATCCATGGCACGCCGCCGTCGCGCACGGCGCGGCCCAGTTCGGCGAGCAGCGACTCGATGGCGCGGTGCGTGTCGAGGCGCAGCGGCTGCACGCCCTGCGCCAGCAGTTGGCGTACGGCGGAGGCGCCGGCGGCGAGGCAATACACGGCGGCGCAGCCGGCGAGCGCCTGGATGCGCGCCACCAGCTTGTCCTCGTTGCCGTCCATCGCGTCCTCCGGGAACTCGCTGACGCCGACCAACTGGCTGCGCTCGGCGTCGAGCGCATAGATGGCGAAGCCGCGCGTCGAACCGAAGTGCTGGTTCACGTCGACGCGGTTGTCCGTGGCGAAGGCGACCTTGAGCATGGCCGGTGCCTTGTCAGTGGCGGACCACGCCAGCGCCAGTCGGCGCCGGCTGCGCGCGGTAGCGCGAGTGGTAGGCGGGGAGGTCATGGTGCCGGTCGAGGAAGAGGTTGGCGATGTCGAACAGCGCCTGGCGCGCACCGCGGTAGCCGATCCAGGCGCGCGCATGGCCGCCGGCGCGGTCGTATTGGGGGAAGCCGGCGCGCAGCAGCGGCACGCCGAGGCGCTCCGCACTTTGCGCCGCATGCGAACTGGCGACGATGAGTTGCGCCTCGCCGCCCGCGGCGGCGCGTTCGAGGTCTTCGAGGTCGCCGATCTGCACTTCCGCGCAGGGGAGGTCGTCGAGCACCGCGGCGCGCACCGGCGCCACGGCGGCGACGATCTGCGCGCCTGCACCGAGCAGGAAATCAGCCCAGGCGGCGAGCAGATCCGGGTCGAGCGCCAGCGCGACGCGCGCGAAGCCGGTCATGAAGTGCGTGTCGACCATCGCGTCCTGCAGCTGGGCGCGCTGCCGCTCGATGCCCGGCGGCACGGGCTGGCCGGAGAGCTGCGCCAGCGCCATGGTGAAGGCGTCGGCGGCATCGAGGCCCATCAGGTGGTCGAAACGCAGGTCCGGCACGCCGGTGCGCGCCTTGAGGCGGTCGGCGGCGGCGCCGAGCGAGCGGCCGACCACCAGCGTGGCGATCGACTCGCCCATCGCCGCGATTTCGCTGCGCGGCGTGCCGCCGAGCGTGAGCGGCGTGAACTCGGCATCGACGAGATGGCCGTCGAGCGAGTCGCCGATGTCAGGCAGGACGACGGCGCGCAGGCCGAAGGCTTCGATCCAGTCGCGCAACGCCTCGATGTCGCCGGGCGTCAGCATCGAACCGGCGAGTACGTTGACCTGCCGGCGGCGCCGGCCGGCGTGGCGCGTCTCGGGGATCAGCGTGTCGATGATCGCGCTCACGGCGAGCGCGTAGCCCGATTCGAGGCAGCCCGAGAAGTCCGGCGTATTCACCGGCACCACGGCGATGTCGGCGTATTCGGGATGGCGGGTCCGGAACTCGCGCACCAGGCGCAGGATGTCCGTGCCCTGGGTCTCGGAAAGTCCGGTCGTCGGCAGGCCGATGATCGCCGGGCGGTTCTTGTCGCAGATCGAGCGCAGGCCCTCGATCACGTTTTCGTCCGAGCTCAGGACGGTCGAGATCTGGTCCATCGCCGTCGTCTGCAGCGGAATCGGCTCGCGGAAGTGGCGCACGAAGAACACCTTCGCGAAGGCCGTGCAGCCCTGCGAGCCGTGGAACATCGGGATCGCGTCGCGCAGGCCGAGGAAGGCCAGCGCCGCGCCGAGCGGCTGGCTGGTCTTCAGCGGGTTCACCGCCAGGGGTTTGCTGCGCTTCTTTATCTCGGCCATGACAGGTAGCGACAATCGATGGGGTCGCTACCTGTTCTGCAAGGCCTGTGCCACAGGAGGAAGTCCGTGAATTCAGGACGTTGCGCGCCGAGCCGCCTGTCGCAAATGCGACAAGGCACGACGTACGGCCGACAAGCCGTCGCTAGTGCGAGGCCGTCGGGCGACTCCACCAGCCGCCGATGTCGCGGTCGGTGCCGAGCGTCCAGAGGGCTAGCGCCGCAACGATCAGGCCGACGATGAGTGCGTTGGCCATCGCCGCGGTGACGATATCGAAGCCCAATACCCAGGGCGATACCGCCAGCCAGATGCCGAGCGCGAAGCTCGTCCACTCCTCCCACGCCTTCAGCTTGAACACCTCGAGTGCGGCGAGGATTGCGATGAGCCCGCCGACGATCACCGCATTCGGCATTGCCATCGCCGCGTCCTGATAGCCGAGCGCCCAGGGCGAGGCGATCATCCAAAGGCCGAGAACGAGGTTCGTCGGGTCCTGCCAGTGCTTCGTCTTGGTCATGACTGTCTCCTTAACCATGGCTCCCTGCTGCACCGAGCTGGTGGCTTTCGCTCCAGCTTCGCCTGGCTTTGGCCGATTAGAGGAGAAGCCGACCGGACGAGTTCCGCCGCCATTTCAGGCCGCGGCGCCGGGACTCCAGGGCGCCGGACGGCGTACCGCCGGCCAGACGGGACTTTCGATGGAGAGCGCGAGCTGGCGTGCAAGTTCGGTCATTCCGGCATAACCGGCGTAGCCGAATTCTCGTTCCTGGTTGATGTCGAGGAAGGGGATGCGCGCCTTGAGCGCCGTGTAGAGGTTGCGGCCGCCGGCGATCAGGATGTCGGCGCGATAGTCCTTGTATGCCGCGAGCAGCGCCTTCGGGCTGCCGTCCTCGATCATGCGGGCGTCCTCGCCCATCAGCTCGCGGATGCGCGCCTTGTCTTCCTCGGTCGATTTCTTGGTGCCGGTGGCGACGACTTCCATGCCCAGGTCCTGCAGCGCCGAGACCACCGACCACGATTTCACGCCGCCGGTGTAGAGCAGCACGCGGCGGCCTTCGAGGCGTTGGCGCCAGGGTGCCAGCGCCGCGGCCGCCGCCGCCTCCTCGCGCGCGATCAGCGCCTCCGTGCGCGCCGTCAGGTCCGCATCGCCGAGCAGGCGGGCGAACTCGCGCAACGCCGCCGAAGTGTCGGCGACGCCGTAGAAGCTGCCCTCGAACCAGGGCACGCCCCACTTCTGTTCCACCTTGCGCGCGACGTTGAGCAGCGCCTTGGCGCAGACGACCATCGAGGCTTCGGCGCGGTGCATGGTCTGCACCTCGCGGAAGCGCGCGTCGCCCGAGAGCGTGCCGATAATGCGCAGGCCGAGTTCGTCGAACAGCGGCGCGACGTGCCAGAACTCGCCGGCGATGTTGTACTCGCCGATCAGCGTGACGTCGTGCACGCGGATCCCCGGCCGCTGGGCCGACTCCGGCACCGGGTCGGGCTCGCGCGTGCCGATCACGTGTTCGAGCATCGACTCGCCGGCGATGCGGTTGCCGAGGTTCTTGGTGCCGTAGAAGCCGGCGCAATCCACGGGCACCACCGGCACGCCCCAGCGCCCGGCGGCGGCCTTGCAGACGGCCGCCATGTCGTCGCCGATCAGCGCAGTCACGCAGGTGGCGTAGACGAACACCGCCGCCGGCGAGTAATCGTCGATCGCCTGCTTGATGGCATGGAACAGCCGCTTCTCGCCGCGCCCCATGATGACGTCCTGCTCGGTGAGGTCGGTCGTCATGCCGATGCGGTAGAGCGCCGGCCCCGTGGTGCGCGTGCCGCGGTTGTCCCACGACGAGCCGGCGCAACTGATCGGGCCGTGCACGATGTGGGCGACGTCGGCGATCGGCAGCAGCGCGATCTGCGCACCGTCGAACGAGCAGCCGCCGGCGGTGGCGCCGGGCTTGGGCCGCGCGCAGCCGGACTTCTCCTTCGTGTTGTGCGCGCAGGCGGGTTCGTCGAGCAGGGCGGCGATGTCGGCGGTCTTCATGGCGGGGTTCCTTTCGCTACCGTTTTGCAATCTGCGTGCCAGAGCTAAGGCGTTGATTGCATGACGACCGCGCTTGTCGCAAATCCGACAGGCCGCGCCGCCGCCTCAGGTGCTGAACGCCTTCACCGCCCGGTGCAGCTCTACCGAGACGTCGCCGAGGGCGACGCCGGCCTGTGCGGTCTCGCGCGTGGCGGCGCTGCCGCTTTCGGCCAGCGCGCTGACCCGTTCCATGTTGCCGGCGATCTGCTGGGTGGCGGTGTTCGCCTCGCGCGTGGCGAGGACGATGTCGGCCACCGCGGCGACGGCGGCCTCGATGCGCTGACTGATCGACAGCAGCGCCGCGCCCGCTTCGCCGGCACTCTGCCGGCCGTCCTCGATGTCGCCGACGCTGGTGTTGATCGAGGCGACGGCGCTTTCGATGCCGCGATGGATGTCGCCGATCAGCGTCGCGATCTCGCCCGTCGCCTGCGTCGTGCGCTCGGCGAGCTTGCGCACCTCGTCGGCGACGACGGCGAAGCCGCGGCCCTGTTCGCCGGCGCGCGCCGCCTCGATGGCGGCGTTGAGCGCCAGCAGGTTCGTCTGTTCGGCGATCTCGCGGATCGTCTGCACGATGCCGGTGACTTCCTGCGAGTGCTCGCCGAGCGCCGCGACGACGCCCTGGGCCTGCTGGCTGGCGGCGGCGATGCGCTCCATGCTGGCGAGGTTGCGGCCGCGCGCCTGCTCGCCGCGGGCGGCTTCGCGGCCGGCCTCGGCGACGGCTGCCTCGGCGCTGCTCGCCTGCTCGACGATCATCGCCATGCTCGCCGATATCTCTTCCATGGCCGCCGACGTCGACATTGCCGCCGCGGTGAGCTCCTGCGCGTTGCCCTCGAGGTCGGCGAGCGTGCGGCGGACGTTGCCGACCTGGTCGTCGACGGTGAGCGATTGCCGCGCCGTATCGTCGAGCAGGTGCCGAATGCGTTCGCGCGCGTGGCCGATGGCGCCGGACACGCTGCCGTCCGGGGCGCTGCACGCAGCGGGCCGCAGGTCGCCGGCGGCCAGCCGCCGCATTTCGTCGCAGAGCTCTTCCGGCTCGGCGCCCAGCAGGCCGGTGACGCGGCGGGCGGCGACGACATAAAGGACCGCCGCCACGGCAACGCCCGCCAAGGCCACGAGCGTGAAGATCCAGAGCGCGCGCTCCGTCGTCGCCGAGAGATCGGCGAGGCGGGCCTCGGCCCAGGCGGTTGCGAGGGTGACGGTGGCATCCACGCCGCTGCGATGGTCGGCATACAGGCGTTTGAGGTCGGCAAAGGCTTGCTGCGCTTCATCGTCGCGTCCTGCCAGGATTGCCGGCAGGAAGGCCTTGTCCAGCACGGCCCAGTAGGCCTCGCCCTTTTCCTTCTGCGTACCGAGGAGCGACGCCTGAACGCCGGGCTCGACGTCGGCGGCCTTGTCTTTCCAGTAGACGTTGCGGGCGTCGTAGTCCTTGCGCAACTGCGCGAAGCGCTCGGCCAGCGCAGCACGCCCGGTGATGGGCGTTTCCAGCAACTGGTAGGCGACGAGATGGGTTTCGATCATGTAGAGCGGCGGCGGCAGGATGTCGGCGACGATGTCCTTGCCGTCGCCCATCTGCACGGCGGCGCGCTCGACGCCGCGCAGCGCGATCTGCCCTTCCAGCAGGAGCAGGCCGAAGCCGGTGCCGCAGACGAGCACCAGCAACAACAGCAAACCCTTGACTGAGTTGAACAGCGACTTCATGGCGTTCCCCTTTGTTCGCTCGCCGCCGGAGATATCTCGCGGCGCGCGGCAATCTGAATCGGCACCGACGGCTCGGCGCCTTGGACCAGCAGTCGTGCAGCGATGCGCTCGACCGAGAGCACCAGCAACAGGTGTTCGTCGGCCGGGGAGTCGGTGGCGACGATGGCTTCGGCGAGCACGTTGCCGCCCGCCAGCATCGCCGGCAGCGGTTGCAGGCGCGACGCCGCAATCTCGGGAATCTCGCCGAGGCCGTCGGCGACGATGCCGAAGTGGGAGGTCTCGCTCTTCTTCAGCACGATGACCTGGTACTGGGCGTCTGCGCGCGGCGGGCCGGCATTGGCGAGTTCGCGCACGTCGTAGACCGGGATGGGCGCGCTGCGGTACATGAGGTAGCCGACGAAATCGGAACCGGCACCCGGCACGCCGGCCATGCCGGCCAGCTCCATGGCCTCGACGACCTGCGAGGAGCGCAGGCCGAACCAGGTCTGGCCGATGTGGAAGGTGGCGATTTCCACGGTTTCGCCGTCGACGGCCCGGTCGGCGTGGACTACCAGGCGCGGGACGTCCCCGGATGCCTTGCGCACCACGGCTTCGCACAGCGGCACGAAGACCAGCGCCGTGACGTCGTTGCGGTAGGCATCGTGCTCGCCCTTGTACTCGCGATAGCCCGACGAGACGCGCGCGCCGACGGCGTAATAGCGCTCGCCGAGGCGGACGATGCCGGCGCGGCCGGTGCCGTCGCGCAGGCCGAGAAAGCCGTCGTCGAACGGCAGGCGCTCGCCCGGCGCATAGTGTTCGTCGGAGCAGGCGACGATGCGGCCGTCGCGCTCGACGAACAGGCCGAAGCAGCCGGGCGTCGCTTCGCCGGCGTCGTTCTTCGGCAGGGCGTCGCGCAGCATGGCCGCGAACTGCGGCGCGCCGTCGAAGACGACGGCGACGCCGCCGACCACGCGGTCACTTTCCGGCGCGCGGATCGCGGCGCCGTAGATGTAGGTGTGGCGCCCGCCGTAAAGCGGCGTCGCGGCGAAGCCCGAAACGGCATAGCCCTGCGAGTCGGGCAAGGCGAGCACGTGGCGCACCCAGTCGTCGCCGATCGTGCGCCCGACCCACGCGGATTCGCCGGGCTGCGACACGGCGAGCACCTTGCCCTGCGCGTCGAATACCAGCAGGTTGCTGTACACGGTGTAGAGGCCGTTGATGCAGGCGAGGATCTCGCCGATGCGGGTCGCGTCCTCGGCGGCGACCGCCGGCTGCGCCAGCAGTTCGCGGAAGGCCGACGTCAGCGCCCACCAGCGGCAGTCGTTGGCGCGCTCGTAGAGGTTGCGGTCCATGATGTCGATCGCCAGCGAGGCGAGGAAGCGGCTTTCCTGCAGGATCGTCGACACCACCGTTTCGTGCAGGTTGGCGATCGAACGCTCGAAGACGTCCTGCGTGCGCGCACCGGTGTTGCTGATCTCCCAGAGCAGGATCTTGGAGAACGACGGGTTGTGCGCCTGGCGCGCGCTGCCCTGGCGCACGTTGCCGTTCCATACCGAGCGGTTCAGGTCGCGCTGGATGCGTTCGGCCTGAACCGGGATGTTGCGCAGCGCCTCGGCGAACAGCGAGGTGCTGCTCATGACGGCTTCCATGGTCGCCGGATCGATGCCGGCGAGCGTGGCGGAGGCGTCCTTGTTGAAGGCGTGGCTCACCGGCAGCATCACGTGACCGACCCAGCCGGGTCCCATGTAGCCCTGGTAGCCCTGGGTCGGCCGGGTGCGCGCAATGTATTCCTGCGCGCCGAAGCGGACGATGCGGTAATCGGCGTCGAGCACCGGCGGCACATGGGCGCCGACGGGAATGTGAAAGGTGTCGGAACTGGCGATCACGGTGCCCTCGCTGTCGAGCAGCAGGATCACGGACCAGTCGTCGGCGGCGGCGAGATCGCGGAAGATGCGCTCCATCTCGTTCTCGAAGCGGAAGCACAGGCACAGCACGCCGATGGCAGCGCCGGCGCCGTCGGCGACGCGGTACGAGTAAACGAGCGAGCGGTCGTTCCGCGGCAGCAGATCGAAGGCGCCGTAGGTCTCGACATAGGCGCCGGCGGTTTCCAGCGCCGTGCGCAGCAGCGGCGACCCGGTACCCGGCACGGCGATCGACTCGTCGAGCCGCGCCAGCACCTTGCCGTCGACATCGAGCAGGATGATGTCCGAGTAGACCGAGTACTTGGCGACGTACTCGCCGAAGCGCGCCCGCAGCCTGGCGCGCTCCTCGTGCAGCCGCTTTTCGGAATGGATGTTGCCCGCGAGCTCGGTGCTGGCGGCGATGAAGCGCCGCACGTCGTCGTCCGTGGCGAGGAAGCCGATGTCGGCCGTGCGCTCGAACAGGTTGCGCACCAGGATGTCGATCGCGACCTGGGCCTTGGCCGACATTTCAAGCACGCATTTCTCGAGGGTCTCGGCGCCGAGATGATTGAGCAGGCTGCCGGTCAACTGGGCGAAGGCCTGGCGCGTACCGCTCATGTCCGTCCCGGTGCCGGACATCTGGCCGAGCAGCGTCAGGTTGTCCCACACGGATTGCAGGTTCTGAAGCACCTCGCGGTACTCCTCGACTGCGTTCATGTGGCGTATGACACCGACGAGGCGTTCGTCGAGATCGATGTTCTTGTAGCGGGTCATGGCTACTCCTCCTGCACCGTCTTTGTGTCGTTCCGGTTCGCAGCCTCCCCAAAATGGGGCGTGATGGACGTTCGGCACAGCCGGAGGAGCAATGCAAAACGCGTACCGTGCTATCTTCCAGCGTCCCTGCGGCATTCTTGTGCTGTTTCCGCGGCCACATTGTCGACATGCCGACAGTCCGCGAGGCGTTTCGTCTTGTTTCCTACGGTTGTCGAGCGCAGGAAGGACTCTTGCTTTGGCTGGCTTCATGGAAAACATCGTTCCGCAAACCACCGGTGACATGCTGTCGCGGGCGCGCAATCCGTCCGATCCGGCGGCGCTCGCCTTCAGCGGCGTCATCGGGAATTCGCTGGAGCGCGGCCGCAGGCCGCTCGTACGCGGACTGTCGGAGGCCCGCTTCCAGAGGCTCATCAACGAGTACTTCCACGATCTGGAGCTGAGCAACGGCGCCGACATGCCGTCGCCGGCCGGCGACGAGTTCGCGGACCTGCTCGCGCTCTTGCTCGAATCGCGGGCCGCGCCGGACGAGCGGCGCGCCTGGCTCGCACATGCCATCGCGTCCGCGACGATGGGCGAGAACCACCTGTGGCAGGACATGGGACTGCCGGCGCGCAAGCTGCTGACGCAGTTGATGCGAGAGAATTTTCCCGCCCTGGCGGCGAAGAACACCGGCGACATGAAGTGGAAGAAGTTCTTCTACCGGCAGATCTGCGAACGGGCCGAGGTTCCGATCTGCAAGGCCCCGCACTGCGCCGAATGCTGCGATTACGGCGAGTGCTTCGGCGGCGACTAGGGCGTCCGGTATCCCGCATTGGCGCTCGATTTGCTAGTCGTTATGAAGCATGAGGTAATAACGACCCTGAACGAAAGGAGCCCGCTCATGTTTCGCACCGCGCTCATCGCCTTGGCCGTTCTGGGGGTCGCCGGCGCGCGGGCCGGCGAAGTCAGCGTCGCCGTGGCCGCCAACTTCGCCGCGCCGATGAAGGTCATCGCCGCCGACTTCGAGAAGGATACCGGCCACAAGGCGGTCACCGCCTTCGGCGCCACGGGCAAGTTCTACGCGCAGATCCGGAACGGCGCGCCCTTCGAGGTCCTGCTGGCCGCCGACGACAGCACGCCGGCGCGGCTGGAAGCGGAAGGCGCCGCCGTCGCCGGCAGCCGCTTCACTTACGCCGTCGGCCGGCTCGTGCTGTGGTCGGCAATGCCCGGCTTCGTCGACGACAAGGGCGAGGTGCTGAAGAAGGGCGGGTTCAGGCACGTCTCCGTTGCCAACCCGAAAATCGCTCCCTACGGCGCCGCCGCGGTGGAGGCGCTGACCGCGCTAAAGGTCGGCGACGCAGTGCAACCGAAATTCGTGCTGGCCGAGAACATTGCCCAGGCCTACCAGTTCGCTGCGACGGGCAACGCCGAGCTCGGCTTCGTCGCGCTGGCGCAGGTGATGAAGGACGGCAGGATCCGCGCAGGCTCGGCCTGGGTGGTGCCCGCCGATCTCCACCGGCCGATCAGGCAGGACGCGGTGATCCTCGACAAGGGCCGCGGCAAGCCCGCGGCCGAAGCCTTGCTCAAGTACCTGAAGGGCGACAAGGCGCGCGCGGTGATCAAGTCCCACGGTTACGATCTCTGAGTCATGCGCGCCCTTTCCGACCCTGAGCTTTCGCGGCCTGCTGGCCGAATGCCATGAACGACCGCGAGCGAAACCGATGATGCCGGATGCATCCGACCTCGGCGCCGTCTGGCTGACCCTCAAGTTGGCCACGGTCACGACGCTGATCCTGATGGTCGTCGGCACGCCGATCGCCTGGTGGCTGGCGCGCACCCGCTCGTGGTGGAAAGGACCGGTCGGCGCCGTCGTCGCCCTGCCCATCGTGCTGCCGCCGACGGTGCTCGGCTTCTACCTGCTCCTGCTGATGGGGCCGAACGGCGTGGTCGGCCAGTTCACCCAGTGGTTGGGCATCGGCCTGCTGCCCTTCACCTTCGGCGGCCTCGTCGTCGCCTCGGTGTTCTACTCGCTGCCTTTCGTGGTGCAACCGATCCAGAACGCCTTCGAGGCCATCGGCGATCGCCCGCTCGAAGTCGCGGCGACGCTGCGCGCATCGAGGCTCGACGCTTTCTTCACCGTCGCCGTGCCGCTGTCCAAGCCCGGCTTCCTGACGGCGGCGGTGCTCGGTTTCGCGCACACCGTCGGCGAGTTCGGCGTGGTGCTGATGATCGGCGGCAACATTCCCGACAAGACGCGCGTCGTCTCGGTGCAAATCTACGACCGCGTCGAAGCGCTCGAATACGCCAATGCCCACTGGCTGGCGGCGGCGATGGTGGCGTTCTCCTTCATGGTGTTGCTGGCGCTCTATACGCTCAACCCGACCGGGAAGCGCAAGTGACCCCCCCCCGTAGCCCTCGCTTCGCTCGTTCTTCCCCCCAGGGGGCGGCCCGCACTTGCGGCGGCCCGGCGTGCAGGCCGTGAGCATCGAAGCCCGCTTCCGCCTCGAACGTGCCGGCTTCACGCTGGACGTCGACCTTGCGCTGCCCGCCCGGGGCGTGACTGCGATCTTCGGCCGCTCGGGCTCCGGCAAGACCACGCTGCTGCGCTGCATCGCCGGGCCGCCGCAAGTGCGGGC
>Ga0209066_10000712_pt1 | contig 47401 bp, 74 predicted proteins | sample All_14_2_FD_187198 | JGI IMG/M metagenome (GOLD analysis project Ga0209066, IMG submission 187198) | Freshwater microbial communities in response to fracking from Pennsylvania, USA - Allegheny Zone_MetaG_DW_15 (SPAdes) (version 2) ... | reverse complement strand
TCCCCGTGTCATAGGTAATTGTCCCAGTCGCAAATCGTGCCGTTTTCGGGATGTTCGAAATGACCGCCTTTTCCGCCCCGGCACCAACAAGCTGGTAAATCTCGAATCCAGTGATCTCAGCCTCAGCTTCTGCAGTGTATGTCCACCCAAATGTCTCGGATTTGGTGATTGTGCCCGCCAACACAAAGACTGGGATCAAACAAACCACCAAAACCGCCAGCAGAACCACAATTGTTCTGTTGATCATATTAACTATTCTCCCCAGCTTTCGCCAATGCCTCTTTCAAATTCATTCCGGATGCTACAAGATTGCATACTTGCAAAGATGCGGGCTGTTTAACCATTTCCTCCACAACTGTTTCAGGGTCAGGTAGGTCTGTACCCATTTCGGGATCAGGATCCACAACATTTGCATCCATTTCGGGATCTTGAATGTTTTCATCCTCTTTCACCACTTTTTCCTTTACCACTTTTCCCTTTACCATAGTTTCACCAAAACCCCCGGAGAGTTAAACCTCCGGGGGTTTATCCTGTTTTAAGGTTTATCGGTATTAGCCGTTGGTCTGAATAATGGCCATGCCGATATTCTTACGAGCCATGACACGATTCCAGTTGGCAGCAAGGGCAAGTTCTGCCAGAGTGGCGGACTGACCGGCGACATTGGCCGACAAGAACGAGAACCCGTGAGGATGGATAATATCAGCCTTACGAGTGTGGAGAATGTCCTGGCCTCCGCCGTAACCGGCATTGGGAACCCGCTCAAGCTCGGATGGCAGAAGAACATTGCCAGTACCGTACTCAATCGCGCCCCGAGCGAACAGAACCGAGGTGTATGTAACCCGATTGGCCCCGGCAACAGCGGACATGCCATCATCGACAATAACAACATAACCCAAATAAGTGGGGATATTCACTTCGCCACGGGCGTTGGGAATATAATCGATGAGATTCAGTTTCTGCAGAGTGGTATATACCACCGAATGCATCGCAATAGCCACAAGAGCGTTTTTAGCGTCACCCATGGTCTGGGCAGCGTCAAGAACTACATCAGCGGAAATCATATCAGCGGCCAGAATCGGCGGAACCGCATCGGTGGCCACATCTTTCACCATATCACCGGCGTCATTGGCAACGTTGTCGGCCAGCAGACCCATTACGGATTGAATTACGCGTTTCTGCCGCTGGGTTGCCCACCAACCACCGATTTTGGCGGTGATAGCGGCCAGAGGATCAGTTAGGGCCAGCTCGCGAGCCAGATCCATGGTCGACCAGGATTTGTGCATATCGGCCCGACGATAAATCATCTTGGCGCCACTGATATTGGCCGGGGTTGCCGTATGGGTGGGGTCGTCGTCAATGTAATCCGGCTCACCAGTGGTGGCCAGGGGGGCAAAGAAAGGCATCTCGCCAATATTGCCGCCGATCGCAGCCATGTTGCTGATCACGGGGTTTTCAACCATTACCCCGGACTGTACGAACAAGTTTTTCTCGGTTGCGGCCTCATCGACTGCCGCGTCAAAAACCAACGGAACGTATACGTCGGTAATTTGGGTAGTTGCCATTTTATTTACTCCTTGAATTTGTGTTTGGCGAGATAGCCTTTGGCAACCGTCTTAAACGGCTTTCTCTCAAATTTGTTTCTGCTTTAGCCTGTTGTAAAGATCAATGTTCGTTTTGGCAAGCTTTGCCTGCTCAGTAAGATTGTAATGCGGGGATTTCTTATCGAAGAATTTCGCCCAAGACGATTCACTTTCGCCCGCGCCACCATTTGCGCCACCACCAGAATTTCCGGAAGCCACGAAATGCTTACCAATATCCGACGTTGCCCATTCCTTTACAAAATCGTTTACTGTTTTGTCGCCAACTTTGGCATTGCCGGTATCGTCTACTGCCACATCCGCCATGATGTTGTCTACGGCGATATTCATCAAGGGACCAGGGATCGATAACTTGTTCTCAATGATAGCAGCCACGACTGAATTTTTCTTGACCATTGTGGTGATTTTGCTTTCCTTATCCTTGATTTTGCCGGTCAGGTCAGCAACCACAGTGTCTTTTTCAGCTTTCAGGGTTTCGTACAACTTCTTATACTCGCCCTTTTCCTCGTCACTTTTACTTTTCAAAGTTTCTAGCTCAGTTTTGGCAGCCAGCAGAGAGTCGATATCTAGGTCTTTGACCTTATCAACTATCTCTCCGGCCTTCTTCAATTTCCCTATGAGCTCAGTATTTTTATCCTTGAGCCCTTTGGTGGCCTCATCGATCTTTTTTTGAATTTCTGCTTCATCCATGATTTTTCTCCGTTGTGGTGGTTGTGTACTACGAGATACGACGATCTAACTTTGGTTCTGCATCCTCGGCTTTTGGAAGATCCGGGTCTTCTTCGGTTTCCCCTTCCGCCTTTTTTATTTTCTCCGTCTTCGCTACTTCGTCCGCAAGGCGTTTTTTCTGCTCTTCGGAAATTGCCTTAATTTCGTCATCAATAATTCGATCACCAGCCACAACATCCCCGCTCTTAAGAGTATCAAACAATGTCTCATAAGATATTGCCCCCTTAATCCAAGCAGTGACGTATGACAGCATGTCTGAACCAGTAAGGACTGCTGGCATGAAGTCAGAATTGATGTTAATTTTAACCTTTTCCGGGTCTTTATTGCTCCACCAGGACACTATCCGGATCATTTCCGTAATCTCTTTCGATAGAGCAGAAACTATCCCGGCCAGTGACGAGGTTTCGGCGTTGGAACGAATGGCGGCAGCAAGGGCGGATTCGTCATTGGACGATTTTTCCGGGGCCAAAATGCGGCTAGCCAGGATTACTATGGTTTCCACCGTAGTCTCCATGGCCTTTGCAATCTGCATCAGACCAGCTCCGGTAAATTCCAGCATACCACAGGTGCATCCATCGTCCAGAAACCACAATGTTGTGGGTCCGATCGATCGCGGGGAGTTTGGGTCATCCTTGCTCATACCCGTAATCCAAGGGGTCGGCAGCGCCACGTAATGCAAGCCATGTTTATAGTCGGCATCCTGCTGGTAATGATGAATGTTTTGATCGGCCACCGACAGCAGCGGGGGGTATTCGACAGTTATGCCGCCATGGATTTTAAACGGGATAAACTGTAGCGGCTCACTGCTGTGTTTCGGGTAGACCTCCGTGATTACGTTGCTGTCTTTATCAAACAGACGCTGCCGGTATAAACCGTCCACCAGATCCAGAACCCGATACTGGTATTCTTCCTCAGTATCAAATTCATCCGTATTGGGTTTGGCGATCTTTTCCCGCAGAACTACCATCGATAAAACTTCTATATTGTTAATTACTGAGGTCCGCCAATTGATGACGTCGTTTACACCGTAGAACAGCAGGCGGGGAAAAACATTTTTGCTAATTTCATCGGCCACAGTGATAACTTCCGTTACTTCCGGAAGGTCTACCAGGGTGCCGCAACGGCCATACATTAGGAAATGCTTGAGCAGGCTACCAACATAGTGATTGAGGTCGTTGCCCTTTCCGTCTACATTGGTGGACTCAAAACCGTTGATCTCCACCTGTTTCCGCATGACCATGCCGACAAAAGCCTCGATTGTCCGTTTGGTGAACATTACAAAGGCGGCGCGGGCTTTATATGCGTCATAGGCATCGTCAGACATGCCGGAAAGCCGTGACAAATACGTCTCGCCCTGGGCATGAACAACTTTTTCACATGCGCAGCAGTGGGTCATCTTCTCCCACTCCGATACCATCGCAAGATAGTCTTTATGTTTGGTATCTACTGGCATTTTGTGGCCTCCAAGGAACATATATTGCACAGGGGCACAGACTTGCACTCAGTACATTTTGCCATTGGCTCGTGTTTAAATAATCGGTCCAAGCATGTGTATAGCTGCTTCCCCTGTTCCATGGTCATTTTTACTGGTTTGCCATCAATAGGCACAGAAAAACACTTCGTCATACGCCTTCCAATTCAACTATTCCGGGACGTCCACCCCTGATCGGGAAACGATATACTATCGGGTAAGTTCCGGCGTCAACAATATCGTCAATTTTGCCATCTTTTACCGGCAGGCCCGTGTCGTCGTAAGTTTGGTGTTCCAGGGCCTCAGTTAACAGGGGGCATTTGTTGACATTCACGAAAACCCGCCTAAAACCATTGCCATTGCAAAAAGCGGCGTTGGAGGCGGTTACTCTATCCTTGATCGATGGATTCTTGCTATTTTTCTTTACCAGGAAACCGGCTGCTTTTAACAATGAAATATCAGACTTGGTAGCGTCCACAGATTTCTTGGCTTTTCCAGTGGCGTCAGGATAAGCAATGATTGGGTGATTGGGGTAAGTGGTTCTGACCCTGGCGATGGATTCTGGGGTATCTGCTGATGCGTGGAATTCGTTGACGGCATGGAGGGTGGGTTCTCCGCCAAGTTCTCGTTCAACATATGGTACGGCACAACCCCGTCCGACATTAAAATCGAATCCCACGTGCAAAGTTTCGCCACTCCTTACCTCTTCCGTGGAATTATTCAATTTTCTGTCAAAGTCTTTCCATACCTCATTGGCAGCGATGTTGACAAATTTCCCCAGCAAATAGGCGTCAATCATGGATTGTGGGTATTTGGCAACCATCGAGGAGATGTAATCGTCCGGCAAATTGGCTTGATTGGAATATGTACTCATCCGAATGAGTTCTGAACCGGCAATTGGGTTCTTTTCGAAATTATTGTACATATACTTGAAACCTTCCGGGGACGATATTGCGTATATTTGGTTTCGCTTATTCGGTATCTTCTGCCTTATCCGGGCCAAGAATTTATCTATAACCACCTCTGCCTGGGCCTCCGGGATTACATCCAGCTCGTCCAGGAATGCGTCCAGGATCGAGAAACCAATGATCGTTTCGGGTTTGGTCATGGACCGAAAGAAGATTTTCCCATACCCCGGCACCGATAATTGAGCATCGGCCTTATTAAGGGTATACCGCATGTTGGCAGAAATTAAGAACTCTTCCAGCAGGGGGTAGATAATGTCCCTGATCAATCCGTACGTTGGTGCTGAATAGGCGAGGTTGCAGCCTTTATACCTGAAGAAGGTATCCAGCATCTTCAAAGCTATTGTAAAAGTCTTTCCAGACCCGAGACCGGCAGCACAACCCACAAACTTGGACTGTGACGTGTATACTTTGGATTGTGGCTTAGACAGATTTACATTCATCGTCTGCCTCGGTATCCAAGAATACGTGGATCGGATTTGCAACGACCACGGGTTCCATGGTACTTAACCCGTAAAGCGGCAGTTCAAGTTTTGTGAGTTTTTCTCGGATCTTAACGAGGACATCCAGGGTATCGGCCATGGCGGCGATAGACATATCCCTGGCTTCAAGGTGAAATTTGGTAACGGTGAATTCCAGCAGGGAGTGGAGGCGGCGAATGGAAGCTTTGTTTGAGCTCTCAATGAATTTGTCGTCGGCCTCAACGGTGGGGTCGAAAGAATCGATTTGGGCGGCGAGATTTTTTACGGCAATGGGGCTGGACTGCCAACCGCGATCAGTGGCCAGGGCAGACAACTCGCCATATGCAATGCCGTGAAACTGCAGGGCGAGATCGAGCTCCTCCTGGGTTTCAGCATTGCGGTAAACGAGTTCTAATTCCCTGATGTTGATCGTGCTCATATTGGCAATTCGTCCTTTTTCTTTCATTATAACATAGCAGCAGGGGGTTTGTCAAGTTCCTCGTGTAAAATACGAAAAGGGGAACGGCAGACTGTGCCAAACACCAACACTGGGGACGGTGGGGGTGTGTTAGGCCCAAGGACCAATGGAATAGGCGAAAGGACTAAATTATTTATTGGAGGAAAACGCTTCTAGGGTAAAGGCCCCCCGGCCTCGAAACGGGGGGTGGGGGGTGCCCCCCCTGGGTATCCCACGGCGTGGTATGGAACGGAACGGAACAAGGTGAAACAAGGTGGAACAAGGTGAAACAAGGTGAAACGGCAGAAAAACACCACGCTGTGGTACACAGGGAGGGACAAAAGACACCACAACCGGTGGTGGTGCGGACAAAAGGGCACACAACAGGGAGCACCACGAAGAGACGCCGTCGTGGCACGGGGCTTGCAACAAAAAAAGGGAAGGGCAGCACAGGACCGGGGCCAGGGCGGCACCGGGGGCAAGGCCGCACACAGGCCCGAAAACCAACAGGAGAACCACCATGAAGAACCGCACTCCAGCAGAAGAACGAGCTTTCGCAAAAGCCTGGAAAAGTCTCCCTCAACCAACAATGAACGAAGACCACCGAGAATGGGAAACGCGGACAATTGAACAAGCCTCACAAGTTGCCTTTGGAGACAACAAACAAAGAACACGCAAATCAAAACAGCTTTTGTGGGCGCTCAAGTCTCTTGACTTCAACGCGAATTTTGAGCTTGCCCATTTTTGCTGGGTCCAGAAGAAAAAAACCATGAAAAGCATCTGAAGCCCAAACGGGAGGCCTCCGAGCCTCCCTCAACCAAACCACAGGAGAACCACCATGAAGAACCAGACCACCACCATCGTTGCAGGCAGCCACGTTTCCGTTGATGGCCAGATCGCCCTCGTTCTCTCCGCCAAGGCCGGATGGCTCACGCTTGAATTTCCGGACAAATCCACCACGAAAGCCCGCTCCGGCAAATGCGTCCTGCTGCCGATGCACGAGGCCATTGCTGAAACGCTGGAGGCCGAGAAACAGGCCCTCGCTCCCTCGCCGGAAGTCGAACCCTCTCAGGCCATCGAGCGTTCCTGGGCCAACGACGACCAGATCGAGGTTTTCTGCCCGGAATGCGAGCACGTTTGGACTCCGAAACGTCTCAATCTCTCGATCCAGTGCCCGAAATGCGGGGCTTGGGTCAAAGTTCGGATCAAAGCCGATCTCAGCCACTATTTTCGGGGTTTGGGAGTCACGCCCTCCGGCCACGACACGCTGGACATCGGAGATGGGACAGCGGACCTTCTCCGGGGTTTAACGGCAGCCGAAGCCATCGACGTAACAGCGGTTGAGCTGGTCAGGCTGGGCATCGAGACCATGTCGAAATCGTTCGTGAAAGCTTTCAGAAAAGCGATCGTCGGCGGGTCATGGTGCGAGAACAACCTCCGGTTTTTCCTGACCCAGCGATACGCAGACCGCAACAACGGCATGGTCCGGATGAACTGCGGAAACATCCTCCGGGCAGCACAAATCCGGGCAGAAGGCCAGAAATAGCGGATTCAGGGATCCGGGCCAATTCGGACGGATTCCTTGATCTGGTATTTGGACCAGGACCACCAACCACCACCAAAGGAGAAACACCATGAAATTTCAAGACTTTAACATCGGAGACATCCTCCTCATCACCCATAAATCGAAATCTGGCTATGATACCCGGATCGCCCAGGTAAGTGATATTAACTTTAGAAATAACGGCCTCGTCACTTATAACGGCTACTACTCCGGAATGGCTTTTCTCGAATCTGGCTCCGGGGCTTTTGATCCGCAGAATGTTGGTAAAAAACCTTTTGGAATTATTGCCGTATGTATCATCGACCATAAACCGACTTGGAATCAGACGTTTCAGGGACCGAAGCCAGGCAATCGTTCATATGATTTGATGTGCTAAAATTTTAACCGGGGCCGAAAGGCCCCGCCAGGAGAAACATCATGAAATACTTCATTCTAACGGCAGCAGGAATCCCGACGATCGTTTTTTTGATTGAAATCATCAAACTGGCACAAGCCATCCACTGAGAGGAACGGACCATGGCAAAGCAACCAACAGTACACGAGAGAATGGTAGCATTTTTACTGGCAAAAGGCGGGGTTGAGCAGGACAGCGGCTCCCGGAAGTACCGCAAATTCACCGTGCCCAGCGGCAGCGTTTACTGGGTCGGCAAAATGGGCGCATTGCGGAAAGGCCGGACAATCAGCAGCAGCTTTTCGGTTTCGCTCGACGCAAACAAATTCCTGGCCCAGCGGGGCTTTTAAATTCAACCGGGGCCGAAAGGCCCCCTATTTAGGAGACAGGACCATGGACAAGTTAACCAAGCGCGAATGTCATGTGTTTAACCGACCAGGGATCTGGGATTTGGTCGGCTGGGACAACAAAACACGCCAGTACCAATTGCGGAACGACGATGGCGAAACCATTCTGGTATTTCACAACGAATTTTGCCCTGTGTCTCTGGCTGGAGAGGATTTGGTCATGGCCTCCGAGGACGGTAGAATCCTTCCCACGACCGAGGCCATCGAAAACAAAATTGCAATAGCCCTGGAGAAGGCCTCCGAGGCCCCGCCCTTGTACGAGCCGAGGACCACGACCAAAAGGCCGGGGGCACCCCGGAGAAGCGAAGGAACGGCCACGGGAACGGCAGGCGAGGCCAGGGTCAAGGTCCGGGAGCTGCTGGCCGGAGCCACGAGCCGAGAAGAAATCGCAAAACTAGCGGCAGAACCGCTCGGAACCCCTGCCGAGGCCCTCATCGAGAAATACGCGCACCTGGACAACGGCAGATTTCGGATGGTCCTTGGAAATCGGCTGGTCAGTGTGTTTAAGTAAAATAGGCCGAGGGGCGTTGTTAGGCATCGGGAGCCTCGAAACACATTCGGGGCTCCGGGCCGTTGTTAGGATCGAGCCGACACATTATGCGACTTGTCACTTATACAGGTAAAATACGAAAACAACTGCATAAGTGACAACACCTGACAATGGAGCGAAGGGGCGTGTTAGGCATATTCGCGAAGGCCCGTCACGGACGGGGCCTCCGGGGCAGTGGCCGCTCGAGGCTTCGCTTTTTTTAAAGTCCCGGCGTTGTCTGTCTGTCATTTATGGATTGATAGATGAAATAAAAATGACAAAATGACAGACAGACAGCATCGGACGACTCTTTAAAAAAGGAGCAGGGCATTAAGGCTACGGAAGGCCCGACGAGGCCTCCTGCCTACTTTGTTCGTGGAGCGACGACATGACCTTAGCAAATGACAACAGTTCTGACTTGTCTGCTGGCCCTGGTCCCAGCGCCTTTATCAAACACTTTCTATGGAGGTCCCAGAGCCCGCGTCCCAGCTGGGGTTCGATCACGGACCCTGGCCCCGTGTAAAACAGATTATTGACAGTATGCCATCCGGCATGGTATAATGAAAGAAAGGCAGGGAGAGGCCCTGCTGCCCACCACCACAGGAGAAACACCATGATACAGATCAGTCAGCACCCGAAGATCGAGGGCACCGAAACTATGGTCCGCACCGTTCGTCAGAACATGTCTTTACTTCACTACACTTTTACCCCGCCGTCTGGCAAATCTTTTGTGGCTCTCAGGCACTCTTTGGAATCCTGCCGAGCCGATGTCATCAGTCAAATAAAGAGGACCAAATGAACCGTAAAAGTATTATGAGAGTTTTCAGGGCAGAAGTCGAATTGGCCGGAATTAAAGTAACCGGGCAATGGTCTGACAAACGAAAATCCGAGCCCCAGCAGATCAAATACCGGGTCCATACCGACACCCCTGCTGCCGTCGAGATCGGAGAAAAAGTCTGTGCCAGAACCGGGGCTGATTTTGAAATATCAGAAGTCATGAGCCCGTATAAGCCCCATGTCGTCTACATTCAATTTTACAGGTGATATCATGAAAAAGACTATCCACATTTCGACCCTGGTAGACCTCGCAAATGAGGTTCTGCTCAATTCCGGCGACGAAGCCACTAGAGAACGTGGAGCTATCTGCGGCTACATCGAAAACGTTCTGCACAAAACCGGCAATTACAAGGGATTTGGGTATCTCTCCGCAGTCGATATGGAGAAATCCCGGACCGGCAAATCGATCGGCATCAACGGCACCGACTATCCGGAATGTTTTAAGGGCACCGATAACACCCGCCGCCATTATTTTATCAGATAAGGGGAGATCCACCATGAACGCACAAGAAATTAGAGCACAATTTGAAGATCAAAGGAAGGACGCGGAAAAGTCGGCCACGGTTTTTTCGTACATCTCGCCTTTCCTGCCGCCGGACTTTGATAAGCTGGGCCACGTGTCGGGTCTGCTTTCAATCATATTCCTCAATACCAGTAAGGATCTGGCTTCTCTGCTGGCCACCATCGACGAATTGGAAGCCGTGGACCCGGTCCTGGATTGTTACTATTTAGCCACGAGCGGCGATCTGAGCGTGAGATTTAATACCCGGCTGACAGTACAGGAAAGCGGAGAGACTATCCGAATTGTGGCATTCTGCCGGGAAGTCGAAAAGGCCCTGGAATTTTTCTCCAACGGCAATTGTAAGTTGAAAGAAACCACCCAGATCACAACCCATCAATCCTTATCCTGTATGGTGAGCGAATGACCGAAAAACCGACAAAGATCCTGCGGGCTCCGTATTACAAAAAAGTTTTAGATTCCCTGGGGAGAAGCAGAAAGAAATTAGTGATTGACACAGATGCTGGTTCGTTTATGATTAAAGAATTGGCCGGCATAATCGGGATATCCCACGATACCCTGCGCACCAGATTATCAAAGGGCTGGGAGGACGAGTGTGTTTTAAAGCCCAACAGGATAAAAGCGTATGACAGGGAATCATGGCAAAAAGAGCGCGGGAATGCCGAATGGCAACAACTTAGCGACAAGCCGAGAGGCTAAAGGAGCTGTTATGGGAGCAGGGGTAGTTATAAACGAATGCGGCACCACCCGGGCAATATCTACCAGAGGGCATAAGTTCACCCTGGGGGAAGTGCGGGAGATCACGGAATCAAAGTATGTGGAGCGCGTGATCATTAATGAAGACTGCGAAATGTGGGTGGATGAGGATGGGAAAATGCGGGGCTTATCAGTTAACAAGGTGGCCACGGAAATCTTGAAAACTTACGTTGACAAAACGGACTTTGTGGTCGGCACAGTATTTCTCTGCTCTCGTGGCGCGGTCGATCTAGAGGGGTGTACATTATGAAATGGCAAGAATACGACAAATGGCTGGCCGAGCAAAAAGAATGGATCGACAAGGCCAGTTATTATGAGCTTCTGAAAAAATGGCGTTTTGCCCCATTGGGAGACAAGATTTTCCAGGGCGAACTTGGCCGTTATTATTCAAAGGTTATGTTTGATAAGCGGGACAAGTGTTCGGACCCTGCTATGGTATCTAAGCTGGTGGGCTGGGGGGACCAGAATGTGGTGGAAGACATCACAATGGAAGGGCCGACCACCCCCCTGCCGACCCCCACCCCGGAGTTACAAGAAACCCTGCAACACATCAAAGATTACTTCAAAAAGGAGAAGAAACCATGAGACAAGTAATATATTTTGAAAACAAATGGATAAACGAACGGAAAAGATACGAAAAGGTCGAGGCCGGAAAAGCGGTTTTTCATCAGTTTGGTGTCGGATATGAGGAATTTGAAAATGGCCCCGGTAATTTTTCTACTGCCATAATCGAGAAAGAAGATGGAAGTATTGAAAATGTTTACGTAGAAATGATTAAGTTTATTTCTTGAGGCGTTTTACACACGGACCTTGACACGAGCACGCCCCCGTGGTTAAATGAAAGGACCGATGGAGGCCCGATGGACAGTAACACCAAATTAGATATAGCTACAGCAATCTTTTTCGTGATGATCTTCAAGGCCATGTATCACGCGGCAAAGATTGTCATCTCAATGTTATTTTTGCTTGTCAAGAGGTAGGCCATATGAAAAGGGGGCGACGATGGTACCAGAGTCAACTGTTGAGAATCTAAAACAATTTGCCCTTGCATTGGAGCCGGGGGTGCGGATCAGTTTGTCCGGGACAAAGTTCACAGTTTTTTTGTCCGGTGGGTGTGAAACCGGTAAAATTAAAAAATTGGCTGGAAGACTGAGAAGTTTACACCGAAACACGCGCAAAATGAAAAGGTGAGTGATGTTACGAATGGAAGAAGGAAAGCCGGACCCGTGCCAGCGGAGGCGGGTCCTTATAGAGGGCGAGCATTTCTACATTGTGGTGGGCAAGAATTTTGTCACCGCCACCGTTCCAGATGAGAATAAGTACAGCTCAAAGAAGCTAAGAACTGTTGTTACGACGCTGTGCAAAGAGATCACCGCTGCCATGGGGGGAGAAACGCTATGAGCGATACGGTCAATTACTATTTCACCTTCGGTTTTAATCAGGGGTATGATAACGGGTACAAAAAGATCGCTGTCCCGGCTGGCCCCTATGCTTACCAGAACGCCAGGACGGAAATGGTCCGACAGTACGGGACCGAGTGGGGTTTCCAGTATACTGAGGAACAGTTCCTGCCGCAGTTGAAGAGATGGCCACTATGGGAGGTTAAATGAACCCAGAAGAAAGGGAAATACGGAAAATTCGTATGGCTAAAGCCGTTGAATTCTTAAAAGAATTTCTTCCAGAAGAAGAAAGGGAAGAGTATTACTTGGGCTATACCTATTCTGAAATATTGGGGGCCATCTCTTTGGCTGTCGCTGTCGAAAAAAATAGAATAAGGGAGAAATGATGCCCATTAAATATCCGGCAGTGGTGACCCCCGAATGTAAGTGGTGCGGCAGTGGTGACCCCCGAATGTAAGTGGTGCGGCAAGAAGTTTGAATATTATGCCAAGAATCGACGGTGGCGGAAAAGGTTCAAATATTGTTCGGACCAGTGCAAAGATAACTGCAAGAAAGCATGGAAAAGAGGCGGATCCCAGATTGATGGGCCGTTGATCGGCAAAATAAACATAGATTTGCCCACTGTACCGGTGGTTGTACCGGTGGTTGTACCAGCTAGTTATGAGCAATATCAGGAGGACAAACGACTTGAAAAAGAAAATAGAGACAAGGCCGCAGCGAAAATCAACGCCGAATATTGGATTGCCCTGCGGAGAAGTAAAGGTATTAGCATACAATGCCTTACCGATACGGATGGTTGAAATTGATGGAGATGTGTTTATTTCGGCCACGGATATTGCCAAGGCCATGGGGATGTACAACGGGAGAATCACCCGGTTGTACCTGCCGGAGGAACAGTCTCCAATGTTCAATATCGCGACTCCAGGTGGCATGCAGCCGGTGCGAATGGTAAACCTCCGGGGGATAGTGTGTATTTTGGCCAGGAGCAAGAAACCGGAGTCCGCGTCACTCATGGAATGGCTCTTTAATAAGTTTTATATTGCAGAAACCATAAACATTCCGGAGGAAGCATGGACATCACTGTCGATCGGGTGAAAAAACTGTTCAGAGTTGACAATCCTGGTCGTCATGCTCTGCTGGATGGTGCTTTTCCCAAATGGATGGAACGAGAACCAAACTGGGAAGATCACTTATCCGGCGACATGGCCCTGTGCATCACGCCCCTGGGTTACAACAATACTTGCTATTTCGGTGCCCTGGACATTGATGCTAAAGGCGACGCTCCGCCAGTCAACCACGAACGATTACAGTATTTCATTGAAGAGCACGACCTGCCCCTTAACCTATACTATTCAAAATCCGGCAAAGGAGCCCATGCTTACGTTTTTTCGCTTTTTCCCGTGGCAGCGGCTGACATGCGGGCCACGCTCCGCCTTTTTTCCGTTCTCATTTCTCATTTGATCGACCCGGCCAATGAAATTGAGATTTTCCCCAAGCAAGATGTATTGAACCCCGGAGAAGACGGCAATTGTATCAGGCCGCCATATTTTGGTAAACAGTGTCAGCCCCTGTTCGAGAATGAGCCGACAGTTCGCCAGTTAGTTTCCCTGCCGGGTTGCTTGTCCGCCCTGCCGGAAGAGGGGGACCGAAACAATTTTATGTATCACATGACCAATTTTTTGGTTTTATGTGAGATCGCCAATGTCAAGAAGTTGATGCATGTCTTAAATGTCAATCTTGATTCGCCCTTAACAGAAATCGAGGTAGACAGGACTGTGGCATCTGCCCAACGGCAAAGAGGCAGAAAAGGGGCGGGGTTTGGTCTGGGATGTTCCCATTGCCCAGAGAACCGAAAAGAGAAATGCCGGTTTTCAGCCCAATTGCGGGTGGCAGAAACATATGACGTTGTAAAGATCGAGATTGTACACTATATTGCAGAGGATCCGAAAATCCGAATGACGGTGGACAATAAATCTCTAGTATTTGACGTGGAGGACGTATTCAATAACCACAAGATCCGGCTAGATTTCATTATGAAGCACCGAATCACAGATGTGCCATTGATGAAAAAGAGTGAATGGACGCAGATGGTGCACCAGATGCTGGAGACAGCAGAGCATGTTGACATCGTGACCCACCGTGACAAGGGCCATTTCATTATACAACAGCTTAAGAAGTGGGCCAAGGATTTCAAGCCGGGGGTATCCTACCTTTATTCAGGCACTCCGGTATTTCTCTCTGACGATGAAGTAATGATGTTCTCCCATGACGTATATAATCGGCTGATTACGACCGGGGTGCAAGGCATCACCAGGGACGACATCAACATTACCTTGGAATCGATCGGCAAGTTATCAATCATCGACGGTTCCCCTGCTATCAAGATCCCGGTAAAAATGCTTGGGGTGACGACACCGGGGCTGGAGGTACCGATTATTAACGACATGAGGCCCGAGGATGTGGTAGTGTGCAATGACAGCGAAGGTAAGGTCGTGTTCAAGGATCAGAACGGGGCCAGGATCGAGTTAACCAATACCTTTATAAAAGAACACCCGGAGATCCAGAAAAAGATACTGGAGAAGACCAGGACCGGAATTAACGTTACATTCTAGGAGAAAATTATGGAATGTTCTTGTGGTGTAAATAACTGGCATGAAGACGAAGAACAAATTGGGTATAAAGAAAGAAAACTCAAAGCCGCAAAAGACCATATTTGCCCCGAATGTCACGGGACAATTAAGAGAGGAGATTATTTTATTTTCGCTTCCATTTTTTGGGATGCTAAAATAAGTAACAATAAAATGTGTATGAATTGTGCCGCCATAGCGGATGAATTTTTCCCGGACGGCTGGATATTTGGAAACATTGTAGACGATCTCTATAACTATTTAGAAGAACAATGGGTGAATGATCTTCCGAGTAGTTGTTTATCAAAGCTCCCTCCGGGGGCCAGGAATTATGTCTGCAACATGCTACAAGAGTTTCAGGAAAGTTGATATTTTAATATGAAGATAAGACCCACAAAAATAAACCGGGGGGATCTATGGAGCAGATCTGTAAAATTTGTGGTAGATTCGATTATGGCTGCGGGTGTGCGGAAATTGAAAATAGTTTGGCTGACCACCTGGGGTTAGATACTAAAGAGGATGAAAGATTACTTGAAGATGATATAACAAAACTTAAAGTAGGAAACACAATCCTTCTTGGGGCGTTAATGGACATGGCTTATCAGTATTTGTCCGTGGATGAAGACAGCGATATTTGTACCCATTCTTTTATGTCTGCCGGGGAAACCGCCCTGAAAGTGTTGTATGAGGCGAGAATGGCAGATACTGAGGACGGAATCAACTATACTCTTCGATGGGATTTGCTCAAAGAGCGCCAGGAAGAATGGGGGGTAAAAGGTTAGTTGGTATGAAGATAAGACCCACAAAAATAAACCGGGGGGACCTGATCCGGGTACGGGATATCCCCACCGGGACCGAGAAATGCGCCATGGTCACCTATGCCGGGAGATCGGTGTTGATGCCCGTGGACTATATCGAGGATGGCAGATATCGTCTGGAGTTCATACGCCAGCACGGCATTCCCCTGCCGCCAACGAAGGTACCGAGTAGTTTAACTGAATTTTTCTGTCCAAATTTAAACTTAATATTGGAGTAAACCATGACTATTGAAGAAATGAACAAAATAGGTATTGTTGAGGGCCTTGAAATAGCGGCACTTTATCATGATGCTATTGTTGAAAAAAATAAAGCAGGGGCTGTTTTTGATGAGAATGGGCCAACCAATGGTCCAGCCTTAGCGGTGGTGGCGCATCAGCGCCATGCACGCAATATTCGAGCGCTAAAAGATCGTGGCGACGATTCCGTGAAAGCGGCAATTGACTACGCAAACTCTTTGCCGCGGTAGGGGGGCGTTGATGGACATTGATTACGAGGGCGGAAAGTTTTTCATCCGGTGTATGTTTGCCCATAACCACCTACTGGAAGAACTGGACTGCCGTTGGAATAAAAAACGCAAATGTTGGCTGGTCTACGATTCCAAGATCAATCGAGAGATTATAAGGCGGTCTTTGCTGTCCAGGGCCACAATTTCTCCGTTGGCTTCCGCTAATCTCGTGGAAGAGGCCACCACCTGCGAGTCAGTCCCTCTTCTTTTCAAAACGGAGCCAAAGCCATTTCAGGCCACGGCCTCTGCCAAGATGCTTTCCCTGCCGCATTGCGCGTTATTTTCTCCGGTTGGCAGCGGCAAAACCAAGATTGCCATTGACGTAGCCCATTCTTTGTGGCATGCTGGCCAGATCGACCAGATCCTAATTGTGGGCATTGTGTCTATTATCGAAAACTGGAAACTGGAGATTGAGAAACACTGGTATGGTGACGTTCCTTGGAATAAGATTGCCATTACCGGGGTCGAGTCTTATAGCCAAGGTAGTCTATATTCAAAGATCCTGGCCTGGGTAACAAAACGTACGTTAATGATAGTAGACGAATCGAGCAAAATCAAAAATACTAAGGCCACCCGCACGGAAAAGATAACTAATCTCGGACAGGCCGTAGACCGGAAATATATCATGACCGGTTCCCCCCTGCTGAATAGTGAAATTGACCTTTATGCCCAGTACAATTTTCTCAATCCGGAGATTATTGGTATTTCAACCTATGTCGGTTTTAAAAAGCGATACTGTGTGATGGGTGGGTACAAGGATCATAAGATCATTGGCTACAGAAAACAGGACGAGCTCATTGCCAATCTTACCCCCTATTCTTTTGTAATTGACAAAAAGGAGGCTATGCCCCACCTGCCACCACAGACCTTTACAGTCAGAAAAACCGGGGTAACATCAGAGCAAAAGAGGTTGATTGATCGGATAAAAAACGAGATGATATCCGAGTCCAAGGTCCGGGGCGAAGTTACCATCAAAAATGTCCTGACTAAGATGTTGCGAATCTGTCAGATATCCGGGGGTTTTGACGAGGACGGGGAGCCCATAAAAGGTGGCAGCCCCAAATTGACCATGATTAAGGATATCCTGGAGGATAGCCCAGATGAGCAACTGGTTACTTTTGTGCGATTTATTCCAGAATTGAAGATGTTGCAAACGGAACTGGATGATGCCAGAGCAATCTATGGCGCAGTACCCCTGGTAGAACGGCAGCAGATCGTAAACAGTTTTCAACGGGGAGAGTTCAGGAATCTGATCTGTCAATACCAAGTGGGGGCCATGGGCTTGAATATGGATTCGGCTCGACTTTCTGCTTTTTATTCTTTTGATTTTTCTCTGGAAATGTGGATACAGTCCGTAGGTCGGATCGCCAGATTGACACAAACCAGACCCATGACTTATTTTCCGTTGATCTTGACCGGAACATTAGATAGCTTCATTTACCGAGCCCTGCAGGGAAAGGAAGAGATTGAGCAGATGATAAAACAGGCCCTGGCCACCGGCTCGTTGGGGTCCATATTGTACACATAAAAGGGGGTTAAAATGGAAAATCAAGAAGTTGGTGAAGGGGAATTATTGTTCCTAAAAGGGTTGGGCAGGAAGTGTCCGTTCTGTGGTGTCTGGTCCCGTCATGAAAAACCTGAAGGCAGTGGGAAGAAAGTCTGTTTTACTGTAGTCTGTCCGAGTTGCCATAGAAGTTTTGAAATAACCCAGGGGGTTAGACCAACTTATGGGAACTAAAAGACATTGGAATCTGTATTGTACACATGACCCTTGACAGGATACCCCCCGTCATGGTATAATGAAAGAAAGGGGAGAGAGGACAGCGGGTGCTCTCATCCCAGTATGACCAACCAAACAACCACCATATGGAGGTAGTACAATGGCAAAGCGCAAAGAAGATGTAGTTGTTGAACCCGAAGTGGCCGCAGTCCCGGAAGAAGGGGCACCGGTAGAAGTAGCAGCAGAAACAGCTCCCCCGGTCAAGAAGGAAAAGGCACCGACCAAGGCCGAGTTGTCCCAGAAAGAGGCCGACGCGGTTGATTTTACCCAGGACGTTTTTTATGGTCCCGGACCTTACCCCGAACTGTCTCGTGCAGCCGCAGTTCTGCTCGGTTTCTCCCGGTATTACACCGGCGAACCCTGCATCAAGGGCCACGACGCTCCTCGGAAGACCAAAACTTCCGCCTGCTTGACCTGTTCACACGAAAAACTTCGTGAGCGCCACAAGCGTCGCATCAAGGATGACGTCGAGTACAAGGCCAAGTTTGCTGCCAAGGCCAAGGATCGCCGCCTGCGGAAAAAGGCCAGTCGTCCGGTGACAGTGGCGGCAGAGCCTGCAATTACTGAGTGATCCCCCCAGATCAATCCGCGCCAGCCGGAGAAATAATAGCTGGCGACTAGAACCTAAGAATAAAAGATAACAAGGAGAATACCATGGACCCCGAAAAAAAGAGTCAGCTTATCGATGAATTCAAACTTCTCTCTATTCCTGACCTCGTAAAGAGGATGGCCGAAACCAAGGAAGCCCTGGAAGCGGCCAAGGAAATCGAATCTGAACACCAGGCAATTTTTGACATTCTCCGCCTGATGGTTCTTCCCGAAAAGATGGACGAAGAAGACGTATCCACCATGACCGTTGCCGGTGTTGGCAGAGTGTCTATTCAGTCCGATATCTATTTCAGCATTCCTGCCGCCCTCCGTGAGGAAGCATTTGATTGGCTTCGCGATCACGGCCACGGCGACATCATCCAGGAAACCGTCAACTCGTCAACCGGCAAGGCATGGGCAAAAGAGGCCATCAAAAAGGGCGAGGCTCTGCCGGAAGACCTTTTCAAAGTTACTCCATTCAGCAGGGTTCAATTGACCCGGATCAAGGGTTAAAATAAAACAAGTAAAAAGGATAACAATGCAATTAACAGAAACACAAGAATTAACAATGAAAATGGCGAGGGCAGGGTATGAAGGCTATGCCGCATACACGGGGAATAAGTCCGCTGTCACAGGCGATGATCTCCCGACATGGAATAATTTACCTGGACAAGTATGCAATGCTTGGTTTGCTGCCGCTACGAAAATGACGGAATTTTTGGCTTCTATTGGCGAAACTGAAATTGTTGACAAATAAAGGAGGGCAATGATCAGAAAACACCGACATAGGCGATAGCCACCAAAACCACACACTAATCATGTGTCGATTAGACCCCATAGAGCTTAGTCGTTGGACGGCGTAGGGGAAACAAGTTTTACTGGAGTTAACCACCACAGGACGCAGAACAAACAACCAACGAAACGAGGAAAACAAAATGGCAAAGAAAGACGAATCAAAGGAACTGGTATCAACGGTCGGCGTAGGCGTTGTCGAGGAAATGCCCGATTGGATGAAAGATATGGGCGAAGATAGCCGGGGCAATGAGGGTATTACCAAGGAAGATCTTGTAATCCCCCGCTTGTCTATCATCCAGGCCATCAGTCCGGAGCTCGACGAAAAGGACCCCGCCTACATTGAGGGGGCCAAAAACGGCATGATGTTTAATACCCTGACCAAGAAGCTCTATGCCGAGGTCCTGATAATTCCGATTGTTTACGAGAAAAAGTACCTGTTGTGGCGTGATCGCAAGAAGGGTGGCGGGTTCGGTGGTCAGTATGATACCGAGAAGGAAGCCAACGCCGCCATCATGGATACGGAAGAGCCGGACGAATGGGAAGCCACCGATACCCCGACTCATCTTTGTTTGGTCGTGTCTGATGGCAAGCCGTTTGAAATTGCCATCCCGATGCCCAAGTCCAAGGCCAAGGTCAGCCGCCAATTTAACTCCACCATTCGCCTGCTCGGTGGACCCAGGTTCAGCAGGGTGTATAAAATTTCCGTGGTCGACGACAAGAACAATGCCGGGGAGAAATTTAAGAATTTCCGGGTCGATTCCGCCGGTTTCCCCAACCAGGAATTGTTCAAACTGGCCGAGAAACTTTACGAGGATCTCTCCACTGGTGCTGTCAGCTACAAAGTTGATGACGATTACGAAGCCGAGTCCGATCGTCCGGCACAAACTGATAAATTCTGACCACCACACGGGGCATAAACCCTTTTCATTAATTTCAACAGAAGGAGATGTAAAATGACCGAATTACGAATGGGGAAAACGGGTTCCCGTGCTATCAATGAATTGGTGGCCGGAGCGGGGGCAGCGGCAGTGGCCAGCGCCATTGCTGATTTAACCCCGGCAACAGGAACCCCGGTAAACGCGGTTGCTGCTCAGGGTACCCTTACCATTGCGGAGCCGGTAACAGCAGAGAATACCATGACCATCGGGGCTGTGGTATATACGTTCAAGGCCAACGGCACGGCCGCCGCTGCCGGTGAAATTGACATGGGCGCGGCTGAGGCCGATACCAAACTCAATATCGTCAAGGCCATCAAGGGTACAGATACCCTCAACGATGCCCACCCAACGGTTGATTGCGCTGCCGCTTTTGTGGGCGATAATCTGGTCCTTACGGCCAAAACCAAGGGCGCGGCTGGTAATGCTATTGTTACTACCCAGACCTTGACCCACGAAAGTAACATTTTTGACGCGGACACGTTGGGCACCACCACAGCCGGGGTAAATGGTACGGTTGGGTCTGCCAAGGATCAAAAGATAGACAACAGCTATTTGTACGTGGCGATCGCTGACAATACTGTCAGTGACACCAATTGGCGCAGGATTTCTTTGGGCAACGCATACTAAGATTCCTGTTTAAGTGAACGTTAAAATTATCATAGGTTGTCCGGGGGCCGGGAAAAGTACGTACCTTGCGAAAGTTGCGAACACTCTCCCCCCGGACAACACTTTAATCCTATCTTATTCTCGATCGGCATCGATGAATATAGCCATGAAGGCAGGAAGAGGGTATAAAGCCTCAACTATACATTCTCTCTGTTTCCATGACATGGGGATCATCCCACAGCAGATATTGCAAGGGCGGCAAATAGCTGACTTTTGTAAGATGATCGGGGTCGAGCCGCCCAATTCCGGATTTGAAAAATATGAACCATCAATGCACCAGTTTGAGGTTTATAGTTGGGCCAGGACCACCGGCACAGACCCCCTGGAGGCGTTCTTCCGGTTCTCCGGCATGGTGGAATTCACTTTTAACGAGTACGTTTTTTTCGTAAAGTCCCTGCTGCAGTACAAGTCCACTTTCGGGGTGTACGAATTTCACGACCTCCTGGACAATTTTGACCCGATCGAGGCACCGGAAAATTTGCTGGTGGACGAGGCCCAAGATAATAGTTATTCTCTTACCATGGCCCTGGAAAAGTTGGCCATGGCGGGGGTAAAGAACATGTGGATAGTGGGGGACCCAAATCAGGCCATTTACACTTACTCCGGGGCAGACCCAAAATTCATGTACCACTTTGATGGCAAGGAAAAATTCTTGGAGCAGTCTTACCGCTGCCCTAAGGTTATAGTGAACAAGGCCAAGGATATCTTTCCCGACGCACATTTTAACCCATTAACAGAAATTGGGGAGATCTACCGGGAAATTGATATACCTCTGACGGCAGACATGGTTCTGGTCCGGACCAATTACATTGGTTATAAGCTGATCAAACGGACCGGGATCGACAAAAAGAAAGTTTTAACTATCCACAAGGCAAAGGGGCTCCAGGGCGATCACGTGGTTATTTACAACGCAACCACCAGAAGGGTGCGCACATCCACAGAAATTGACCCAGTGGCCGAGAAGCGGTTAATGTATACAGCAATAACCAGGACGAGAAAGAAGTTAACTATCGTGGACGGAGGTAATCCGAATGAGTGGGTGTGAACTATTTTTAGATACAGAAGGTACTGGCCTCAACATGATTGGCAGCGATCGTGTCACCGGCATCAGCTATGCCTTTGGTGACGGCCCGATCAAGTATAAAGACATAAAGACTGATTCGATTGACGAATTTAAAGATCTGGTAAATAAGGCCGAAGTCCTGGTGGCTCACGGCACCAAATTTGACGCTCACGCACTACGTACCGTAGGAATAGATATATCCGATAAGAACCTGGACTGCACCATCGTCAGGGAGCAATTAATTGATGAGCACAAACTGAACTATGACCTCGATTCCTTGACCGGCATGAAGGTGGACATTATCGGGGAACTGGCCAAGATGTTCGGTGGACAGGCCACCAAGAACGTTCAGATGCCCAACTTGCATAAGGCACCCAGGGAATTTGTCGAGAAGTACGCTATTGGTGACATCGAGGCGATGCGTACGTTGTATCGTCGTCAGGAAGGGAATCTGCCGCCAGTGCACGAGCTCGAAAAGAAGGTCCTTAATGTTCTGATTAAGATGGAGCAGAAAGGTATTCGGGTCGACACTGATCGTCTATCCAAGGCCAAGAGGGATGTACAGCTTTTGATCGATCGAACACAACGGGATCTTGACAAGCTGGCCGGAATGGAGGTCAATGTTAATTCTTCCCCTCAGATGGCCTCCCTGCTGATAGCCACAGAACTTAAGGACGGCAGAACTGTTCCTAAACGGACCGGGGCACAAAAGATTAAGCTGAATAAAAAGGGCGAAGAGATTGACATCGGTAGTAAGTATGTGTTGATCGATGGCACCCTGGCCGATTGCTCCGACAAAACTGGTGCCGTTTCCCTGGGCGCGGAAATCCTGGAGGAAATGACTCATCCCCTGGCTGAAATGATCCTAAAAGTACGGAAGTACCGGAAGATCCATGACACGTTTATCGTATCACAGCTGATGGGCCACCAGTTGGGTGGCAGGGTCTACCCTTGGTTCAATCAAACACGGGTCGTGACCGGCAGGCTGTCCTGCAGTAATCCGAACCTTCAAGCTGTTCCAAAAAGAGATCCTGAGATGAAGGCCATTCTTCGTCCGCTTTTTTTGCCGGACGATGGCATGCAGCTTTTAAAATGCGATTATGACCAATCAGACGTGCGGGGGTTTGCCCATTATATAGCCTCCGTTACCAATGATAAGAATCATCCCGTACTAAAAGCGTACGAGAATGATCCGGACACTGATTTTCATACCTTCGTAGCAGAAATGCTGAAATTGCGCCGGAATCCTGGTCCGGGTGGCGGGGCCAATGCCAAGCAGATCAACCTTGCCATGATCTTTAATATGGGCATGGGGAAACTGGCCAAGCAAATGCAGTTGCCGTACGTGGAAGAATTGGGCCGAAACGGTAAAGTTTACCTTAAGCCCGGATCGGAGGCTATTGAAGTTTTCAACCATTACCATAGCATGATCCCTGGAGCGGAAGATATGTCCAAGATGGCCTCGTCCGTTGCCGCCAGCCGGGGTTACGTTACCTCGATATGTGGCAGACATTTGCGATTTCCGGATAAGAGATTCACTTACAAGGCCAGCGGCTACCTTTACCAGAGCTTTACTGCCGATCTGATTAAAAAGGCCATGGTAGATGTTTACCTGGAGTTGGGACAAATACCACATTTATCTGTCCACGATGAACTTATTTTTAGTATTGACAACGCAGAGATCGCTTTTGAGATTCAACGAGTGATGCAGGACACGTTCAAGGGGCTGACCGACATACCCATCAGGACAAAACCTGAGGTTGGCCGTTCATGGGGAGAAGTACAACTTTTGGGGGAACTATGACATGTAATGAGTGCGGCGGAATGATGGTAGGTGACGGGGTAACAGAACCTGTCAGGTGCGAAAACGCGGAAGGGTGGGAAGATCACGATCCCGACTGCAATCCAATTGACTGTGAGGGCGAAAATGCTGAATGAGGTAAGGTTAATAGGTAATTTGGGGCAAGACCCAAGGATAAATACCAATTCAAAGGGAACGATGGCCATGTTTTCAGTTGCCACCACCGAAAAGTGGAAGGACAAGCGGACCGGCGATTGGCAGGAAAAAACCGAATGGCACAAGTGCGTGGCTTTTGGTTTCCCGGCGGAATACGCGGAAAAGAACCTGGAGAAAGGGTTCATGGTGTTTGTGGCCGGTTCGATGCAGTATGGAGAGTATGAAAACCGGGACGGCATCAAGATCCCCACGGCAGAAGTGAAAGTACAACGGGTAAAGCTGCTGTCAAAGCCCCAAGGACGGGGGGAATATGCCGCAGAGAGTGAAGAAAGATACCCCAGTACCGGGGAAGATGTCCCATTTTAAGGAGACAGCATGAAGTGTGATAGCCTAGAGTGTTGTTCAGAAGCCGTAGCCAAAACCAAAGACACCAATAGGAGTTTTTGTGTGGAGTGCGCCATTAAAATAGCGAAGCACTTTGGCCCGGATACCATGGAAACTCTAGAAGGGGTAAAATTTCCGTGGGACTACCCGGCAGACCGGACCTGCCCCCATTGCGGGATTAGGTATAACAAATACCTGATCAATATTACCGGGGACTGTCCATCCTGCAAGAAACCCCTGCCGGAATACACCAATTCCTGGGAAAGGAAAAAAGTTACATACGCCGAAGGGCATCACGATTGACCAACCACCACAAATCACCAAGGAGAGCTACAATGAAAGTACACGTAATTTACGGCGGGCAGTTTGGCAGCGAATCAAAACGGCTTTTTACAGAGTTTTATTGCCACCAGTGGAAACCGGGGGCCATCATCACCAATGCTATGCCCAATAGCGGGGGGTTTGATAGTGCGGGCACCAAGTGGTCCACACTTCCGATCGGGTATCCGGCGACATTGATGATTTCTCCGGGCTCTGTTATCGACTTAGACCACCTTAAAAAGGAGATTGCACAGCTGCCGGAAGGGGCCAGGGTTATTATTCACCAGCATGCGGCGGTGATCCAGGAGCAGCACTTCAACACTGAGAAAGATTTTGTCCGGGTTGGGTCGACCATGACCGGGGGCGCGGCAGCGACGATCGAGAAAATGGGCAGGAACCCCGGAAATACCAACATCTTGGCCAAGCATGTCATCGAGGGCACAGTGGATAATGCCCAATGGGTGCGGGAAATGCACTCACATGAAAAAGTCCTGGCGATATGTGCACAGGGCCACAGTCTGTCGCTCAATTTTGGATTCTGGCCATACTGTACTAGTAGGAACACTAGTCCTGCTCAGGTTATTGCCGACGCGGCCATTTCCCCGCTGAGAGTTGAGCGAATTATTGGCTGCTTCCGGACCTTCCCTATTCGGGTATCTAACCGGTTCGACGAGGCCGGGAATATGGTCGGGTTCTCAGGCCCTTGCTATTCTGACCAGGAGGAACTTACCTGGGGCCAGATCGGGGTCCCGGCGGAGCTTACCAGTGTAAGTAAAAAGGTTCGCAGGGTGTTCTCTTTTTCCGTTAACCAGTTGATGGAATCGATCCGGATGAACGGGACCACGGACGTTTTTCTTGGTTTCATTAATTATCTCCCTGCTGGCCTGGAACAGGAGGACTTTATTGACTTGGTGAAAACAGCGGCGTGGTCATGCGAGGCCAGTTTGTCATGGGTGGGTTATGGTAAAACCATTAATGATATAGTTCACCCCAGCGATTACAAGTGTAACGTGTCCTGGATTAAATAACTTTCTATCGGGGGGCTTCGGCCCCCTTTATTTTGGGTGGCGGAAATGAACGAACCATTATCAATCAATGAGCATACCCTGGTGGAGCAGTTGGAGGCGGCACAAGAAGATGTCGGTTGCTGCATGGACCCCAGAAAATCCCCTTATCCTTCCTTTGTGGATGACATGAGAAAACTAAAGGATACCCTGGCGCGGAAAAATCGGAAATGGGACGATGGCAAACTAAAATACAGCTTAATTTTGCCGGGATTCCTGGAGTTAATGGCAGAAATTCTTACGCGGGGGGAAATTAACCATCCCTGCGAACCGGACGGTACCCCCTCTTGGCAGCTAGTAGAACCGGAAGCTTATGAAGATGCCCTATTCCGCCATTTCCAGGCTTACCGCAAAGGGGAGATAATTGACACAGACCCCACCATGCCGACCGATCACATGGGTAATATTGCAGTTAATGCCATGTTTCTGTGGTGGTTTAACCGGCAGAAGGAGAAAGCGTGAAAATCGTAACAGTGCACGAAGTGGACAAGTGCAGAAATTGCCCGTATTCTACAAACTCCTCGCAATTACACGATTGTGCTTTTACAAGTGCACCATATCCCACCACGTGGTATTGTAGAAAGGCAGATCATCGGATAATCCACGATCAATACAAAATACCGGAATGGTGCCCGTGTAAGGAAAAAGACAATGGGTAGGCCCGAAATCCCGGCAACTGTGAAAGAGGCCCGGCGCACCCTATATGGCGGCAGATGGAAACTCCCGTACAAAGAGGGAAGATGTGCATGGCCAGTGTATGACTGCGCAACCAGAAAATACATCCAATGTTCAAATGAAAACGGGCACGGACCCGATAACCTTTTTTGTAAAGGACACAGCTATGGTATCAAGTAATTTTAAAGCCCCGTTTGGGCCACATCCGTTTATGCGGGCATCAATTATTCCGCGCTGGGCAATCATCAAAATGTCCCGCACTCAATCAGTGGCGGAGCATTCCTTCAATGTGGCCATGATCACCAGGGCCATATTATCAAACTTTATCATGGAGACAATGGACGATAACGAGATAATTGTGGCAGCCCTGGATCACGATTGGAAGGAGGAGATTTACACCGGCGATATACCCTCCCCGGCTAAGGTTGATCACGAACAACCAGTTGGCACCGGCAATAAAGTAATAAAACTAGCGGACATGATTGAGGCGTACATATTTGCCGAAGCGCACTGCGTGGATTCAGCCGCAGTTACTATATGGTTGTTGGGGGGGCTGAAAAAGAGTATAGGCGATTTGAGTGTAGAACTGGGAATCGGTGGACCCGATTTGTGGAGTTTTATTTACAATTTGGGGGCGAAATGAACAAGATTTTTTTCGTAGATACGGAAACAACCGGACTCGACCCCAAGATCAATGGCATACACCAGATCGCCGGTCAGATCATCATTGATGGAAAAATGGTAGCGGAGATTGACTACAAGTTTAAGCCCCTGCCGACCGAGAAGATTGAACCGGAAGCCCTGGCCGTTTCCGGTTTAACTATAGAAGAGGTCATGGCGAGGCCTCTGGACAGTTTCACAGTTTATAAAAAAGTTGATGCCCTACTAGCCACCCACGTCAACCGGTATGATAAGCATGACAAGATGGTGATCGCTGGTTACAACTGTAACTTTGATGCCGGTTTTATCAACGAATGGTTCCAGAAGCACCGGAACAAGTATTTCTTTGGCTTGTGCCATGGGGGGGCATACCTGGACGGATTAAATATGGCCCTTTTATTGGAGATTAAAACGGGCAAAAGGATATTTATTCCGGATCGGAAACTAAAAACTGTGGCCCAAGCGTTGGGGATTCCCCTAGATAACGCCCATGACGCCCTTGCCGACATCCAGGCCACCCGTGACGTTATAAAAACTCTGTGGAAAAGGCTGGGACTATGAGCGAGAAGAACCTGTGGAAGTGGATCAATGGCAAAATGAAAGAAGTGCCAAGTTGGAGGTCCTGCCGTCTGGAAAATTGCAGTGAGAAGGGGATCCCGGATTCTGTAGTTTCATTTATTCCTGGGCGCGGGGGGGCACGGGTAACAGCTTTCATTGAACTGAAAGATTGGTCAGAGCCAAAAAAGCACCCCCTGCTGATCGAGCAGAGAAACTTTTTGTCTGACTTTGGGGGCATGGTCCTGATCAAGGCCGAGAATCACATCATCCTTTGCTACGAACACGGTCTACACCCCCTGCTATTGTGCGATATTGACTGGGCCATGCGGACTGGCCACACTATCCCGGTGCTGGAGTTTAATTCGCCCTGGTTCATGGCCCATATCATACGGTGTATGTCGTGATTGTGGGTTTACCGGTTTTTTGGACCACAACCCCGGAAACCATGATCAAGTAATCCCCGGTAGTGACATTTTTATCAGTAAAGGATGTGAACTCTCTACCAACTGCATCCTTTACTTTTATCTTCCCGCCCCCAAGTATTTCAGTAACCTCTACTATTTTCACTGCGGTATCTCCACGGATATGGTGGTGTTAATGCTGGCGGTCTTATTGGTCACTGTTACAACTGAACTAAAAGAAGTGACCATCCCAAACAGCTCGGTACCCATATATAGTACCTTTATTATTGATCCGGGCTCAATGTAATCATTGCCAATCAATTGCATAGACAAATTGATTACATCCTGCCCATTGGCGTTTATTTCCTGCCTACCAATCTCTAGCAGAGACTCGGGCAATTTTAAAAATGTGTAAATATCCGGCCCTGGTTTGTCTGCCGGGAGTCGTTGTACAATTACGGCCATGTCACGCCACCTTTGATATATAAAATACAATAGCTATCGGGTAACTTTCATCCTCGGCCAACACCATGTCCGGAACAAATAACTTGTATATTTTTGCTTGATACGTGGTCGTTATCTTCGCCATAAATGGGGTTTTGGTAACATCCCCGGTTAAAGATACCTGTCCAAATGCACTGGCGGCAGCCGACACTTTTCCGGACCTGCCCAAATATTTCAAGGAGTAAGAATCTGGAATTACTGGCAAATCATGAACGTCGGCATCTTCGGCTGTTCGTCCAGCGAATAATACACCGGGGTCAATTTTTTCCCTACTTTTGACATCGTAAAACTGGATTGATCCATCGGTGGGAACCACCGAATCAATAATGATGTTGCTTGAATGATTTACCGCAATATAAGCAACAGATCCAGGGGTTATTGTTGTGGTGGGTTCGCCCAAGTAGTCTACATTAAGTATTTCATCCAATTCGGCTTCAAAAAGATAATCGTCAAATGTGGAGCCGTCGCTAGACCTAACTATAATGGAACCCTCAAAATTTGGCATAATTAATAACTCATCAGTATATATTGTACATTTTCTTTATCAGTACCGGTAACAGCCCATAACCAATACCGCGTTTTATATTTAACCATGGCCATGCTACTGGCCAAACCGGCAACCAACAAGGAACCATCCTCAACAAATACCGGGGTTCCTAGATCAATTCGGGTGCCGTAGTCAACAGAAATTGTGCCGTACCACGGTTTTTGCAATTTTCCGGATCCGTTTTTTATTTCAACTTCTTCCTCAATAATTTCCTCGGTTATGCCTTTGGCCTCTATCCAGACATTGGTTAATTCAGATGTTGCTAGGTATACTGGCTTATTGGTCCACGGCACAATACTGGCCATGATGTGATCCAGGATTTCACTTATGGCCTTCGATTCAAGAACATATCCACCTGTTGCGGCTTGATTTGACACAAAGTATTTGTTATACCCCTGCCGTTTTTCGGAACCCCATTCACACGACGATACTTCTTTTATGGCGTCAATTGTTGCCGTTATTGTGGATACATTATATTTATCGGTATTTACATTGTGGGACGGCATAGCCCTGATTGTTCCGTCCGGAGAAGTTTGTACCACGGCTCGAAATTCGTTTACAATCTTCTTTATGGCCCCCATCGGGGATGACCCAGCAATCTGCACATCTTTGGCCGTAATAGACTCATCGGCAGGGATATACCAATCAATGGCTTTTCCGCCGATCCCCGCAATAGCATCAACTACGTCACTGCAGAGACCATTAATCAGTAAATCGTCCTTTATTTCGGTGGCGTGGGGGAAGTCAAGTGCTATAGAGTGTGATCTTCCGCGTATTCTAAACACTGGTTTACCCGGCGACTCCGCCAGATATTTTTCAACCACCACAAAATTATACGTATTGGATTCGATAGTTAAAACAATTGGGTCCAGATAATTTATATTTTCCCATGATTGTTCATTGTTGATTGTTACGTCACATGACCCGCAATACTCGTCCATCGAATAAGTTAAATTAAAACCTCCAGAAGCGACAACGCCCCCGGCGATATTGACGGATGCCGATATTTGACCACTGGTGCCCCCCAACGCTATAGCATATCTTTCTCTTAGGGCGGACAGCAACTTATCGGAATTGTTTAAAGCGTATATGGCGCCGACATAGTTGACCAATTGGTCACCAATCAATGAATACCCGGCATCTGACCGGGACAAAAGCGAAGTTAATAGATCATAGGACTCAGCTAAAGTGTTCTGTACCACGGGGTTACCGCCGTATACCTCGTGCAGAATTTTCTTTAATTCCGCCGCCGGTCCCCAGTATTGATCGAGCTTCGCCAGCCGCACCGGCACATCACCGTAATACTGGGTCAGGATCTGGAGCATCCGCAGCGACCAGTCCTGATTGACCACGTTCCGCAGCGACAGCATCAGGTTCCAGTCCTGGGCCAGCAAGGCGCGGGGAGATCCTTCGAGGGCGTAGGGCTGGATTAATAAGCGGATGATTGTGGAGAGATTGACCGGGAGGATCAATGATAATGTTTTATCATCAATGATATTCTGAGCTACATGCTGATCAAATGCCCCATTGAATAAAAGATATGAATTACTAACCTCTGCATTATAGGTGGTGTTGGTTATGGCATCGTCAGAAATTTTAATAGTTACATTTTTCGCCCCTGTATTTGTTACAATACCATCAGAATGGCCATTGTTTACGATAATCTCATCAAATGTAATAGGAGTGTTGAAAACAATAATTACCCGTTGATTAGAGTTACTATTTGTTACCCACGATGTGTACAGCCAAGCTCCAGTTTTGGACAGAGATGTATTAAAAATCATTTCGTATGAATAATCCGCAGAATATCTGCTCGTTCCATACGCGGTAAAACCGGATGTTACTGAAATAAGACTACCATTCAAATGAAATTCTATAGAACGAATACTCATCTGGGTGTGTCCATAATTATCTGCACAGTCAATAACGACACTTTTTGCACTAAACGTGGTCATCAGCGCTCACCTCGCACGATATATTCGGTGTGTCCGCACATCCCATCGCACCACGGCTGGTCGGTGACAGGGCGGTTCTGGCACTGAATGGCATGAGTAGCGGTTGGAGTGCGGTCTCCAGGAGGCAACGGTACAATTACTGCCGGAGAGCCACATAATTTACATTTGATGATGTTATCCGGACGGCGGCGATTAGCTGGAGAAATATTGCTAGAATATTTAGATAGTTTATCATCTATACTATTTATTACAGATAAAATATTATCTACCCCGGATGATAGGCAGACATTCAGCACCGCTTTTACCGTCTGTAACTGGTTCAAGTTAAAAGAGTTCAGCATATCCATTCCTTTACAGCCAATAGAGAAGATAACCATTGCGGGCGATACCATGGTCCTGGGTAACAGATATCTCCTGGTGGAGACTCAAGTGGACCACCAGCACCCTGTATCAACGGTAATTCAAACAACCCAGCATAAGGGTCCATCATTGTTGTTCCTGCTGGATTGAAACAACTGATCCATTGCCCGCCCGGTGCCCATGTTCCCCATCCCCATGTCTCACCACCATCATTTCCGGGCACCCCATTGTATAGTCCCACCCAATATTTACCTTTAGAATACCCATGCCCCGAATTCCAATAAGAGTAACCATTCACCCCTGCTGCGATAAAACCGTTAGCCTCGTGGTCATACGATGCTGACGGGTAAAAATAATCTCCGACCACAACCCATCTTCCGGCTGTTGCTTTTACCCCGTCATTAACAACCGAGCACCCATCGCTCACCTCTATCGTGGCATAACCACATGCCAGCAACCCGGCATAAATCCGGACATATGGGGTATCAGTGATCCCGTCCCGCAAACCATTATAGAGGGAAAATCCTATCCCCCGCACCGACCAGTGATAGGGCGGAGCGCCACCGGTAACGCCGACGATGCCGGAAGTTCCTGGGGCTAAGACCTCTACCGAGACCTCGGCATCCCAGGCCATCGGCTCGACCTCGTCGCAGCAGTTGTGCTGGATGATTTTGGTCTCCTCGTAGCGGGTGCCGCAGCCTTCCGGGGTGATAGGTCCAAGGCCAATGAACTCGATCGGGCCTGGCCAGTCGGCGGTCATTTCGATACGGGTCTGCTCGCTCAGGTCTTTTCCGCCCTCGAGGCGGGAGGTGCGGACGCGGCAGCCGTCGAATGAGCCGGGGACACAGCAGGTCTGCTCGTAGTACCACGGCTCGGTCACCGGCGATCCGAATGGGGCGAGCGGGTAATAGTCGATGCAGCCGTAGACCGGCTCGGGGGGTGGCGTTGGTTCCGGCAGCGGTTCGTCTTCCTCGCTCTCGAAGGCGGTGCCGCCTCCCCAGCCGCAGACCTCGGCCAGGGTGGCCTCGTTGTCGTCAGGCGGCGGGGTGATGTCGCAGGGAAACACCTGATAATGGTAAAACGCCAGGGCCGTGCTGTCCTGCGGCTCACCCCGATCAGAGCCGGGAGAATCGGGCAGGCCAGGGATCTCGACCGTCACAACATCGTGAATGCTGGCATACTCGGCACGGATCGTCCCGGTGGCAACTCCGGCCCAGAATAGCGTGTTCCCTGCCGCTTTGATGGTCGGCGGATCGATCGGGCCTTTCGGACCGATCACGGTTCCCAGCCAGGTACATGCCAGCCCTGACTGCACCGGCATGGTCAGCGTCACCGAGCTTGCGGCCTTGACGTCGAGGTTTTCGGCCACCGTGCTTTCGATCAACACCGTCTCCAGGATCTCCCCGACTGACAGGCGCAGCGTGTAGGGGATGTCGGGATGACTGCGGACTATTTTCAGGTCGGTCTGGTACGTCCCGGTCAGGCGCCGCTCGCAGGCGCTCAGGTCAACCTCGACCTTTTCAGCGATCTTGTCGAGCGCCTCGGTCATGTCGGCGGGCGGCTCTTCAACCGGTTCGGTCCCGCTCTCAATCGGATCTTTGCACGGTGTCAAATCGAACAGGGCGTCGATCATCACCGCCGCTTCGCCGGTGGTTATTTTCTCGTCCGGCAGAACCTGCTCGATGGTCAGCCAGTAACCGTCCTCGGGGGTAATGGCCCCGGCGTTTGGGTCGGCAACGATACGGATGGTGAGGTTGTGGGTGTTCATATAATTCCAAACCCTCCCATCGGCGCGGCGGTGACCGACTTGCCGCTGATATCGACACAGTATTTCATCGGATCGATCCCGTCCCAGATGCTCACGATTTCCCCGGTGCAGGTCGAGTAATAGACCTGCCGGGTCGATACCTCCTTACACAGCAGGACGATGATCTTGTTCATATCTGGGCAGAACGCCAGGGCCTCTTCGACGCAGGGCGGGATCTCGAGGCGGAGCTGGTCGGTATCGGTGCTGCCGTCAAGCTCGAGCCATGAGGCGGTTATGGTGTTATGCAGGTTCTCGATTTTATAGCCGTTGAGCCGAGTTGGGCGTTTCGGGACATAGACCAGTATGCCCTCTGACTCATATTCCTCCTGCTCCTCGGTCTGGACGATCTCCTGCTCCTCCGCCGTCAGCTCCTCGGTTGTCAGCGGTTTGTTGAGGATCATCTCGGAGACGTGGTAATAGCCGCATGCCGTGCCATTGAGGCGCAGGCCGCCGAACACCTCGGTCGAGAACTCCAGCCAGGAGCCGTGATTGGTGATGGCCGGGGCAGGGATCTCGGCACCGTAGCGGTTGAAACACGGGCTCTCCCACTCCCAGGACAGATCCTCGAGATAGTAGGGGAGATCAATGGTCGTCGCGTTGTCGACGAACAGCGAAAACTCCTTTTCCTTGCGGATGATCTGAGCGGTCCCGACGGTGCCGATTGCCGCCGACAGGGTATAGGTCAGATCAGGGTGCGATGGCCAGACGTAGACACCGAGCCATACATAGATGTCGTCACCGGCAAAACCGACCGGGCAGCCGGGCGGGCGCATGGTCTGGGCCGATTGGCCGGATACCGCCCTGGTCCACATCTTGTAGATGTCGCGGGCGGTGGCGTAGTAGGCCAGCCGGGACGGCCTCACCTGCTCGAGGCGGACCCAGACGTCATCCCCGGCGGCGGCGCTCAGGTCCTGGCCGGTGATGGCGATGCGCAGCGATTCGGTGCTCATTGGTCCTCCAGCGGCAGACCGGAGCAGTAGTCGATATCGATGTACTCGTTTTCAGGGTCGACGTGGTCAGGCGGGCTATCCGGCGACGGATTCACATTCAGGACGGTGCTGTGGTTGTAGTTGCACTCGCCATCCTCAGCCCCTTCCGGCTGTTCGATCTCAATGACGGTGTTTCCGCCGTCCCAGCAGGCATAGACGTGGCTCTGGACGGTGTTCTCCTCGGCCTCCGGCCGGGTGGGGATGGCCAGCGTGTATAGATGGCGGTGGACCTTGTATGAGACCAGCAGCGTGCCGTAGACTCTGGCAGTGATGCGTATCCTACCGTCAACCACCGTCACCGCCGGGCGGGTCAGGACATCGCCCTCGGGCGAGTAGGCGTCACCGAGCCAGGTGTATCCGGTGACCGACAGCGGCGGGTATCTGGTCTCCAGCTCGGTCTGCAGGTTGCACTGGATGGCCTCCTGGAAATCGCTCTCGTTGACTCGGCGCGGCCCGAGCGTCCCCCAGGTGCAGCCGATGCGGTAGTTGAGATCGGGGCGGCTTGGATAGGCGTAGATGGTGCGCGGCCCGAGCACCGGACAGTTGGCCGCAGGCGGATCGGTGTTGAACAGCAGGTGGTTGATATAGCGCAGCATGGCGAACTTGGTGATATAGCCGAGGTTCGCCTCCCACCTGTCCTGCTCCAGCAGCACGAAATCGCCATTATCGCGACGACTGCGGTTTACAACCGATATATTAAACGATTTAAACATTACGCCTCACAAGTGAATACCAATGTGGCTAGGTTACTGCTAAATGAAATAGTATTGGCCGGGACATTTCGTATCTCAAAAACCGGCACAGCGATCGGATGTGTTTGAAATACAATAGTGTCGTTTTGCGCCCAAGTGCCCCCAAACCCTGCCGCTTCCAGGGTAAAATATGGTTTAGAAAAATTGGCGTTATTGGGGGCAAAGTCTGCCGATATGCTGCCCGAACCAACAGAACCAACAGTATCACCAGTAACAGTGAAAGTGGAGGCCGTTAAAAATGTAACCGTCCAAGTTTGCTCAATCGTGCCCCGGTTATTCATTATGACCGAATAACTGCTATCGTCATAAGTGCCAGCAGAGGAAGTCTCAACCCAATTACTTACTGTACATGCTAATGGGGTGGTGCCAGGATAAATACTGGCCACTTTACTTCCGGCAGCATAAACATTGGCCAGGGCACTACTTATGGTCATGGTAATCCTGGCCCCCACCACCGAATCGATACTAACTATTGTGCGGGTTTCCTCATTGCCAGTTACGCTAGTCGGGGTAGCTTTATCAGTTACAATAATTTCATCGCTGGCTCTAAATATTCCAGTTAACGAAGAATCTTCGACGTCAACAACTAGAGTAGTTGTTGACTGAGATACCAGGGTTGCGGCCCCGTACTTATCCTCAGAGCCGGTAAGGTCAACTTTGGTTCCGCGTTGAGTAGACGGCACAAAATAAACCCAATCTCCAGCGGGGGTGGGTGCGAATAAGTACAGTTTTGGATAATACACCGTATCGGAATTATCACTATGTATTTTTGCGAATACCTTACGGTATTTGGTCGACCCGGCCAGTCGTTCCGCCTTGGGGGCATTTGGAAATACGTTTTCAACCGCCCCGCTGGTAATGGGAAGATGTGACAGCCTGCCCCCGTTGGTATCGCCATCATTTATGGTTGCGGGGTAGTAGAACTGCAAATCAGAATCGGTGACAGCCATTTTATGCCTCCAGTAGCGTTATTTTACCAACAAATTTTTTAGTAGAACTTTCTTCCTCAAATTGATGAAATGGCACAAGATCATTTGTACTTATCACATATACATCAAACAATGTACCCTTATAATCCAACACAAGAGGAATCCCAGTACTTTGTAAAGCTTTGATCTGATCTATGGTGGATTTACACCACAATCCCTGTGTCGCCCCATCCCTATTTTGTGTCCCTAGGGCAAGGGTGCGCCCCCCGACCAGAGGCATAACCCTAACATTGGACTCGCCCCCCAGAGATATCTTTTGGTCGTATATTAATGTATCAGCTGTCTCAATGCCGGATAAATACATGTTACTATTTATAAGTACCCCGCCAAGTGTTATGGTCATGCCGCATACCTTTCTTTTTCTCGTATAGCTTTTATGAATCGATTAACATCATCATTGGTGCCTTGCAACCTGATTCTATCGCCACCATTGATTGTAATATTTAAATCAACAGATGATCCACTTTTCTTTAATTGATTGTTTGGTATAACCGTACCATTAGTACTTGGCACAAACAACTCGGGGCCTTTTTCACCAATTATGTACGGGTTGCCGCCAGCAACCGGCCCGCCCACTGCTCGGCCAGGAATATCAATCCCGCCAATGGAACTGTCCAAACTTTTAGCGTCGCCCATCAAATCTTTTAATTTCTGTTGCAGGGCCTCAAGTTTTCCTGATATTTCACCGGCCACATGGGCAAAAGTGTCACCGACCTGGACCCAAACCGCACCCAATTGACCAGTGGTATCGTTCAATCCTTGCGATTGGGTGGCCAGGGCCTCTAACTTCGATTTATATTCTTCAACCTGGGTTTCAAGGGCCTTTTTCTTTGCCTCAAGCTCTTCCTTGTGTTTACGTTCCAGCTCTAGTATTTTTTCGCCAACTTCCTTGGTTTCGGTGGCTTTTTGGTTTATCTGGTCCTGTTTTGAGATTATTTCGTCTTTTTGTTCGCCTTCGCCCTCATAAATAGCTTTTAACTTTTCATACTCCTGGGCATATTTAGAAATATCCATGGCCCTGCCGCCACGGGACACCCTATCATAATATTCATAAATTTGACGGGCACGTTCAACCTCTTCTTGAGAAACTATCTTTGTCTCAGCAATCCCAGAAGTCGGCAGAGAACGAATGAGGTCAGCAGCCCGCTGTAATGCCGCCAACTGTCCGCCCCAATCCCCCGCTTTTGCCGCTTCTTCTGCCGCCACTTTATATTCATTAATCTGGGCAATTAAATCATCATACGCGGCCCCCTCGGTCATACCCTCACGGAAAATACCTCTAAGTTCATCGGCAAGATTGCGTTCTTTTTCGAGAATCTGGGCGTTCTCTTTTTCCAATTCCTCTGATACCTTGGCGTACTCATTGATAATGGAGTCAATCGCAATGGAAAAACTATCAGCGACATTGCCCATGGTGGTACTTACCTTAGCAAATTCATTGGACGGGTCAATCTTAAGCAGACGGTTTAAACTCATTTCCGCCTTACTGGTGTCCACATCAATTTTCGGTTTATTGCCGCTCAATTTGTCTTCAATACTTCTTTTCAATTCATCGATGCGGGCCTGGACCTTGGCTTCATCGAATTCAAATTCATATTTTTTCATAAAGTCAGGGTTACCCAGATCGCTAAACATATCTTTAATCTTCTGTGCCTGACTTATCATGCCGAATGGGTTATCCGGGAGAATATCCGGCTTCATTTGGTCAATTTGTTGCTGTAACTTGGTAATTTCAAGAAGCTCCGATCGAACAAGAGCATATTTAGACATGTCAAAATTTTCAGTGTCAATTATGCCCTGGCCCCAATCAGTGGCTGATGTTGCCCCCTTCATCAAATCGTATGCAGATATTACGTTGTTTACTATCTCGACTAAACCACTCAGTGCAGAACCGGCCATGCTGGCGTATTGTCCCATTTCCATAAAAAATTGGTAAACCATTTCCGGGTTTTCCGCGATCTTTTTCATGGAATCGGCTATTTTCTTTGACAATTCATCGATAACGGCCATGCCCTCTGCGCTAGTCCGAAACTCCTTCATGGAATTGGCAACAGAGTTGATCATGTTGGAGATGCTTTTGAACGAACCGTTGCCATCTCCAATGTCTTTCAACAAAAGAATCCACTCGTTCCTGGCATGAGCAATAGATCCCTGGAATGTTTCCATCCGCTTTGCGGCTGAGCCGGTATGGAGTTTCTCAAGGCCCTCGACCAAAGCAGGAATACCAAGGTCACTGGACAGTTGGCCCTTGGCAATTTTCTTGGTCATTTCCAAAATGGACATATCCAATTCAGAGGCCATGGCCCGAATGGCGGTGGGGACCTGCTCCGCAAATTGTCTGCGTAATTCCTCCATGGAAATTACGCCTTTACCGGCCATCTGCTGCATGGCGATAGTAACCAGCTTTAATTGTTCATCGGTACCGCCAAATGCCGCTACAGAATCAACCAGGGACTCCAGGACACGTTCAGTATCCTGGATTCCGGCTGTCCGCAATTTTACAAAGGAATCGGTAAGAACGGCAATACTGTAAGGGGCTTTCTGGGCCAGATCAACGATGTAGGCGAACGCATCTTTGCCGCTTTGGACAGAGCCGGTGGCATTCTCCAACATTACGATAGTTTGCTCAATCGTGGAGTTGATGCCGGTAAAAGCGGTCACAATGGCAGCAGCGCCAGAGGCCAGGGAACTGGTGAGAGACGATACTTGTCTACCTATTTCAGAAATGCCCAAATACGTCAACCATTTGTTACTAACCGGAGTAGCAAGTGTGCTGAACTGTTTTTTCAGCTTTTCAGCTTTTTGAGACGTACTATCAAATTGCCGGTTAATTCTCCCCAGCTCCGACACCGCATTTGATTTTACACTCAGCTCAAGAGTTGCCATCCGTTTTTTCCTTTATAAATCCCAAAACTTTACGAAAAAATGATCTAACTGACAAAGACAGCCCCAATTTGTCTTCATCGGCCACTTCAAAATAGGTAGTCATGGCATGGCCAACGGCTACATCGTTTAAAGCTACCGGCCCGGAAAATCCCATCACCATCTGATCTTGACAAGTTAAATATAGCTCAATTACCGGGATATTAAATTTGTGAGTTAAAGGCCGACACGCTTGACAAGGGGCATTTTCCTTGCCCCCATATAGTTCTATACACAATTCACAATCTGCGTAAGCGAACCAGCGAGCCAGCTCTATCAGTTTTTTGAGGCCGCCCCCATTTCTTCCGCTATTTCTTCCCTGTGTTTAGTGTGTTCCTGCTCCACCCACTCCAAAAACCGTGTTTCCTTGCCCCCGATACGGATAGAATATTTGGCCGCCCTGTCAATATCTTTGGGGAACCGCAACTCTTCACCCTTTTCGTTAAAAAAATTGCCCCATCCGGTTAAGCATTTCCTGGCTACCAGATTGGCGCGGCTGTAGGAGTTCACCGATACCGTCACCCCCCCATCACCAGTAAACGCCATGTCAGATGACTTGGCCTCGATCCCGGCGAGATCTTCAAGCGACAGGGCTTTTATATTAATATATCCCCCATCTTCATCACCGGGAACTTCGACCCGTTTGATCTTATCCAATGTAAGTCTCATTATTTCTCCAAGTGGTGGTTGTAAAATCCCCCCTCGCCCTTTGCCAACCACCACAGGAGGCAATCCGGGTCCGGGGGGAAAGTTAAATTAACAGTCAGTAGCGTCAGTATAACCGAGAACGACCAACGGGGTTGCACCATGCACAGCGGTGGTGGCCCCGCCAGAGAAATCAGCGGTAAGAGAAGCCTCATCGCCAACATCTGCTGTAAGGACAATGGCTCCAGCAATAACTGATTCCGCCTTAAAGTACATCGGGGCGGTTTTTCCGGGGATATTGTCAATGATCAAGGTATCCCCTACCTCGAATCCCTTTGTAACGAAATCAGAAGAGGCAGAGGCCAAAGTGCGCGTTGAAGCGGTGTAGGTGAGGTCGGTACCCACTTTATGGGCCACAAACAAAACAAATGCCCCGCCCGGCATATAACTGAGAGAGCCGGTAAAAATGCCGTTGGGGCTATCCACTTTGGGATCACTCATCGACCCGACATAAAGACCGGCGGCGGCGTCGCTGATCAGGTCGGGGGCAGAAAAATCGCAGCCCTGCTTTACATACAGCCGGATGTCCGCAATTTTGGTGCTGTTGATAGCGGCGTCGCGGAACTCTTCCAGGGACCCATCGCCGGGGATAAAATTATAGTTGATCTGGGTTTCCTCGTAGGTTCCACCAGACGGAATTACCAGGGCGATGCGCCGACCCATCTCAGAAATTTTCTGTGTCTCCATGGTAAAACCGAGACAAAGACCCATGCCCTGCAGGCCGCGCACCATCTTCTCAGTGGCTGTGGCCGGATGAAGAATTACGGCAGCGTTCTGACCGGCGACAAAATTAACGGGACTTACTTTAAGTGCCATAGTGGGTTACCTCCCTAACAGGCGTTTATGATGTTTACCCCGTACAGATACCAGTACGGGATTACAAAGTTATGCCGATAAAGGTCGGCCCCTTCCAACTTACCAACCGAACTAAACTCCGGTTCTTCAAACGAAACTCCGACAATACATTCGGGAATTAAAATGGCAGCCAGCCGAGAAGCTATTTGTTTGGCTTTATTGGTGCCCGCCCCATACTTAGTGTCAATATCTATAATCAAACTGCCATGTACCAATCTGGTGTTGGAGCCCATTTCAAATGGCTCAGATGATACATCAGCCTCCGATATCATGATTCTTTCACCTTCCGGGGGTTTAGTATTCTCATAAACCACCGCAACAATGGTGAAATTGGTTTTTATATACGCCTCAATGGCCGCACGAAAGCTGGTATAATCAATCATTTGATAGACCCCAATAACCTATTTAGTTCATTCTCTATTTTTATTTTTGCTTTCAGCAGAGCGTGTGAGGGGGTTCTGTTTCCCGGCCCCTCTCCATTTTCAACATATGAGGAATAAGGTACATTGTTAAACAGATAAAACCTTTTGTCCTTGGTTATTCTAAAACTAAAATCCGGTACCTGTGGTTTTGACCTTTTCCCCGGCCTTGGTACATAAGACGATCGACGATCTCTGGACAGCCTCCAAGAATGGCGCAAAAGACCGGTATCAACAGGAGTGCTTGCCACGGCTGTTTTCCAACCCGCTTTTGCCGCACGGGTAACAGCATCGCTGGCCTTGGCCCCGAGCGCTTTTAACTCGGCCCGGACTTGCTGTGTAAAGTTTGTTCCGGCCATTAGATAATCTTCTCCGTTCCCAACATATACCGGGATTTGTACTGGTCGTACCGAACCCCGACAACTCTAAAACTTTCCCCATCCGGATTAACTATGACATCTTTGTTTTCTGGTATTATATCTTCCAAATCCAGGCTAGAAACAGTAAAAATAGTGCTACCTTTATACATTTCTTTTTCAAAAGTGTTTTTGGCATCCTCCTGGGTCATGTCCACCAAAAAATTGTCGTCATACACCGAGGTTACCGCGCCAGTGGAAGTGTTATATGACTCACTGATAAATTTTTTAAATATATGGGTCCCGGCTGTAAATTTTCTGATTAACCGTTGCGCCAGAGCAGGGAATTTAACGCTGTACATGGCCTTATACCCGTGTTAAGGTGACTTCGCCAGAGGTTTTGGTACATAAAGTTCCCATCAACACGTCCGGATACCCCAGAGATCTCCTGGTGGCATATAACGGAACCGACCCGGAATATTCAAATTCTTCCTCCAGGCTACCGACTTTGCTGCGTTCCCTTTTAATTTTACCCTTGTCAGTATCGGCAGAAGAAACATCACCAAACAAGTTGCCGGACATATCGGCGGCAGCATAATAGGCAACGGCCTCCTTAATATCGGCAGGGACAAGCAGGGAATCAGTCCAGTCCACATCAACACAGGTCCACTGGGTCTGGGCGTAGACTGATGCCTTGGTTATGTGACTCAGCTTCAGGGCATTAGATAATGCTACCCAATCGGTAAACTGGGCCAATATAACATCTGCCTCTGCAAGGGTGATAACGGATTTATTCATTGTTATGCTCCAACAAATCTTTCTGCCTGAATTTTATTGGCAACGGAAAGTGGTGTTTTATAAATTAACGTCCCTATTGGGCCGACTATAACCTGATCCGTGTTGACGAACGTGGCGAGGTCCACGGCAGCGTTGTTCGTCAAGCTAGGGATCGCCTGAAACTCCGGGCCGAGCGGTGCAGTGATGGTGATATTTGGGTAGGCTGTGCCTACGGTTACTGGTGCGTCTAGGCCGAGAGGGCCAGGATATTGTATTGGTGTGCGTATCATATTATTAACTAGATCCTCAATGAAACATCATGTTATGTTCAGAACTTCAATTATTGCGGTTGGTAATAGTTTCTTATCATGCGCTGATCATGGGAATGTTAATTCTACACCAACATTCCCAGACGTTAGATAATTATCTGGAAGCGTGTCGTATTGAGCAGCAACAGACTCAAAAATATTATTTGTAACCGCGATATGATTATGCGCTGTGGCAGGATTTGTCACCGCCAGGAGTTTTGCATAATTCCTGAATTTATTGTTATCAATATATAGATAGCTGACAGTGGTGGTGCTCAGTGTAATGGCTGAACCATTGTTTCCTACAAAACAATTGTTTCTTATCGCATTCCTGGTGCCACCGCGCATAGAGAGTGCCTGCGTTCCGGTTTGCAGAAAAGTATTGCCCTCGAAAAGACAATCTGACACGCCTTCGTTGACTTCGATGTACCCTTTGCGAAACTGATTCCCCGGCCCTATCTGGTGCTTTTGGCTTCCCGATCCAGCATTCAGGAGACGAATGCTAACGGCATTCCCTGAATTAAATATGTTTGATGTTATTACAACCCCGCCTTTTGCGTTGTAACTGTCCCCGATTATGATCGCAGCAGCACCGGCAGTGTCTTCAAAAACATTTCCATGTATGACGGTATCCCAAGGGTAATCACAATAGATAAAATAATAATTAGCTACCCCGCCAAGGAAAAGATTATTTACCACGCGATTACCGTACTGAGTTGAGCTGCCAGTCAGTCCGACTGGGGTAATGCAGTTTTGAAAAATACAATCCGCTATTGTTGATCTATAAGCATTCGAGAGATCAATAATCGCCCCACCATTGGTTCCAACGGCAATTAATCCTGTTATATTTTCCGCGACGATGCCTGTGATTGTGTGTCCAAAAGTGTTCGGTGCTCCATGGATTAAAAATCCCTTGCCTCTGGTATTTGCTGCATCGGCAATCGTCCACCGATGGTTTTTGATAGTGATTTTATTTGCCTTTAGATCAATTACCCCCGTATCGCCTAAATACCCAACATTCGATAGGGTTCCGGTGTAAACAAAATTTGTTTCATAACCTACCCCTTCAATTGTTGTTCCGTTAATCGTGATATCTATGTGAGGGTCAGTGGCAAATGTTGCATCACCGAAATACCACACCCCCGCGCCGCAAATTATATGTGGAACAACGCCTACGCTGTACGGTGCTCCAGAGCGGGTGGCTAATTTAATTGCCGAGGTGACGGTTAGATGTGTACCATCTGTCAGGGACTCAACTACGTAATCATTCCAACCCCCGCCATCGTCCTTAACGCCTAATTGTATATGTGCGCCAGACCATACATTATCGCTATTCCACGTCCCACCAGTTAAAGTTACAGTTCGTTGATTTTGTGTCCATGCAACTGTTCCTGAACTATACGCCTGGAATTGAGTTAGCGCCCAGGCAACTGACCCCACAGTGGTTGCATCGGTATGAGTGGTTATTGCTGGGTCGGCCAAGAGAGCTATTAATGCAATTCGACCATCAGAGTCTAAATGCTTCGTGCCATGATTACCGCTGATTGATTCGGTGTTTGCCAATATTCCTGAATCTACCCAGCCCGCAACACCAGTGCTGCTTTGTCCAAACAATTTCGCGCCGTATGTGGAAATTGCACTTCCGGTGGTATCTATATTTGGCATATCATGTACCTATATTTAAGATTTCAGAGTCTACTGACAAGGCTTCCCCGCTTATCATTAGCGGATCATATCCGACAGACCATGAAGCAGATTCCCCGGTAGAGCCAAGTATGGCAGGGATTCTCCACCCTGCACCGATAATCGTATCGTGGGTTTCCTCCAGCCATTGACTTGTTCCATCAGCAATCGTGAACCCAGCATCATTCGCCCAGTTCGTCCCAGTGCCATCCACCCGCTCAGTGATCGCAGTATCAGTCAGGTACAGCGTGTTCCCTTCTCCGCTCGCATCCAGCTCAAACGTGCCTCCAACATTGATCCCCGGCCAATATGCCCATAACACTCCTGCCCGATGCACGTAGATATCCCAACATGCTGCACTAATGGTCAACGTGCCGTCAACTGAGCAGGTCGGAGCCGTGCCGCTTGAGGTTATGGTGTCCGTTGTCAACAGGCCTGTCACCGCGCCAGTTCCGGCAGTGGTGAACAGCGAGCCTTTTACTTGGGGAGTCGATGATCCGAGCGGGCGGTAGGCTTGGAGGCGACCGTCTTGGATGTCTCGTTTGTACCAGGCCAACAAGTTTAAGTAATCTGGAAGAAAGCCAGATTTTTTCTTTTTCCGTAAACGGTATAAGGCAATGGCCAGGGACCTGGGCGAATACCATTTAGTTTTTATTTTGGGCCGAGTTATCATTTTATCCTTCCCTTAAAAAACGGTGCCCTTCAATTTCTGTTATAAACGTCATACTGGGTGCCCAATATGGGGGCTTGTGACCAACCATGCCGCCAATGGCGTAATAGTGAGTTGCCCCTTGCAACGTATCCCCGGCACTCCACTCCCTAATTGCTTTCTGCACTACCTCATGTATTTCAATAAATTTCGGTATATTTTTGATGTGCAAAAGTTTGGAAGTTAAACCGTCATTGTAACAAGAGAATTGCTTTCGTGAACGAACAACATCTTTAACCGACCAATTGTTTCTGTGCGCACGATTTAAAATTACCTTAACTACTGCCTTCTGGCCAGTTACACTTTCTCCCCTAGCTTCGTAGTAAACAGTTAGACATAGCCAAAAAACAGTTTCAATTATGTTTGTCATGGCAGCGGAACCTTGAATGAGTCTTTAATCTTAACGATGAACCCAGCAAACATGCTCCCAACAGCAGCTGTAATAAACAGTACCAGTATTGTTCTACCGGCCAAACTTGCCGAGTTGTCCATGACTTTAATAATTCGCTCACAAAATTCTATTGCTCGCTCCATCTTGTCCGGATCAATACGACCAAATCGACAAGCGGTGATGTGGTCGTTGGCCCGTTGATGCAGGGCGTTGGCCAGAGCCTCAATGTCCTCATCGGTCAACGTCCGAGTACGGCGCTCTATGATGTGGGTACTGTTATTGCCACGCCCATGTAAATCCATCAGCTGCCCTCATCCCAACTACTTTGTCAAGTAAATCCGGTTATTTTGTTTATGTACAAGAAAATTTGGGTTATTTAATCACGGAGCCCTCAGCACTGGTCTTTCTTTTGATGGGTATAGACTATCTGCACCTTTCCATTTTACACCAAGATACCACCACCCCGCCCGCACTTTCCACATTCCGTCTTCTATAAGAATACGCTTCATTAATTTGTCCGCATATGCCTTGTACGCGTAGTCAATATGGCCATTTCTAATCAGCCAATAAATGGCGTCGTGGACAAAAGGGCCACGTATCGTACTTCTGGTATCAACAGTTGGTCCACTAGATCCGTCCGAAGCATATCCACACTTTAGGGTCAGCAGACCCTCCTCTGTCAGCTTAATATAGCTCGTATCAACAACGTATCCCGTAATTTCAGTAAGGATACAGTAATCTTTAGCGAGTTGATATTTAAATCCGTCTCTATATTCTAACCAAGGATGGGTTGCTTTGGTGTCCATAGTTAATTATTATAGTACACAGTTACTTGCTTGCTTGAGTCACCGAAAGGAGCATGGAGATAGATACCACCATGACTGGTTCCTGTATCAGAATCCCCATCGCCATTAGGACCTATACCAGGCTTGAATACAAATCCATACATAGGTGCTTTACTATTCCTACTACAAGATTCCTGGTCTCTACAGTTCTTAGATGTGTTATTAACTGTAAAAGATTTTCCAGATGAGAATACAAACTTAATAGGCTGCCCGAAGTCTGGCCCCTTCTTAGGAATCCTCCATGCCTGCCGGCCACCGTTACGGATACCATAACTGGTATAGGTCGAATTGAATTTGTAATCACCAGTTACTATAGGCGGAGGAGTTGTTTTAGTTTCACTTGTAGCAGTCCAGGTCTTTCCATCACTAGTAATAATCACGAACTTGAGCGGTCTGGAATATTGCTCACCAGACTTGCTAAGCAGAAATACCGAGGCTCCTTTATATGAACGTCCGAGCCTAGCTAATTCACCATTAACCGATACAGTTTTGACCGTACCATCAGGAATCGTTCTAAATAAAATTGCAGCATTGCCATTCGCCTGATCAGCAGAATTTTCAAATGTGATCTTGTGTGGAAATACTAATTCAGTCGGAGGGGTAACGACTCCACCGTCCAGACATTTTTGTACACAAAGTTCGGTATCCGTCGCTGGCCAGGAATAGACCGGAATAGATAGGAGTAAAGCGGCAAGGATCGGCAAGGATCGGTTCATCAATCTACCTCTTCAACGTCGCCCGTGTCAGTCGGTACAACATTGGCGTCGTTGTCTTCCAATGCTTCCGTCTCGGTTATCTCGTCATCTCCGCCAATCATATCCGTGATCCTGTCAACGATACTGCTCGCCTTGCCCCCAATAGCGTCCTGTGCGGCCTTAACCAAGGGGGATAAATCCGCTTGTGGCATCTGGCTCGTCCCGGTGGTGTTCTGCGCGCCGCTGGCATCGATTGTAGTATCCGATCCTGAGTAGATGGTGATTTCCGTCGTCCGCTTATTGTAAGCGCAACCGCCAGTTACCATCGCCGCCAAAAGGATAACCAATAGTGCTCCGTGCATTTTCTTATCTCCCATCATTTGTTTTGTTGAAAGCCCACGGGGCCAGCAACCGGCCATCCTTATCAAACGCATACGGGGCGGAGTGGGGGCTCTCGGTACCGTCAGCGAACAATGCAGTCAGTGTGAAGACTGTGACCTTCTGGGTCAAATTGACATCGCAATCCATGTCCTGCGCAGACGGCACGAGAGTTACACATACCGGTTTCCCCTCTTGGTACAGACGGAATCAACTTACCGCCGGACTCATTGGCGGGGTATATCCCCATGTTACGTGAATGCTAGTAGCCAATGCCGATACTGGAAATATCAACGAAAATAATACAACCGCCGCCTTGAGCATCAATTGCGCTTAAACTGGCCAGGGCTGGCGAGTAGCCTGACGGTGTTGCTCGGGCCTGAATACTCTATGTTTAGCGGGTCGGATGCGTTGAGCGCTTTGATATAGAACCTGTTTATCGTCCCCGTGTCATAGGTAATTGTCCCAGTCGCAAATCGTGCCGTTTTCGGGATGTTCGAAATGACCGCCTTTTCCGCCCCGGCACCAACAAGCTGGTAAATCTCGAATCCAGTGATCTCAGCCTCAGC
>Ga0209066_10000711_pt1 | contig 47492 bp, 47 predicted proteins | sample All_14_2_FD_187198 | JGI IMG/M metagenome (GOLD analysis project Ga0209066, IMG submission 187198) | Freshwater microbial communities in response to fracking from Pennsylvania, USA - Allegheny Zone_MetaG_DW_15 (SPAdes) (version 2) ... | reverse complement strand
GGTTTGGAACCACCTGATCCCATCTCGAACTCAGTAGTGAAACAGACCAGCGCCGATGATAGTGTGGGGTTTCTCCATGTGAAAGTAGGTCATCGCCAGGGTTTTATTCTAAAAAGCGACCAATCGGTCGCTTTTTTTTTGCCTGAAAACCAGCACCGAGCCACGATCCGGAGACCCTTCGCTTCGCTCTGGGCGACACGCTCGAGCATTGGTGTGCAACGGATATCCTTTATGTCATCCAGAGCGTAGCGAAGGATCTCCCGCTACTGGCTGCGATCTTCAAATCAGTGTATCGTATTACTAACAAAATGATTGCAAAAGGAATTGTTGTGTGGCGCAAAGTACCTGTGTTTGCAAAATCTTTTTACCGCCTGTTGCTTATTACATTGCTGATTGCCAGCAACACAGCCTGTAATCAAAAACAAACACGTAGCTATCAAGGCTACGTTGAAGGTGAAAACATCTATCTTGCCTCTCCCTATTCCGGTGTTCTTCTCCATTTGGCCGTCAATCGTGGAGACACAGTCAGCAAAAACCAGTTATTGTTCCAGCTGGATCCCGATCCTGAACAACTGAGAGTCAAGCAGAGTGAAAACGATTTGCAAGCAGCCGTGCATACCCTGAAAGACATGCATAATCCACTACGACTACCCGAAATTGAACTGATCAAAGCGCAAATTCAACAAGTCGAAGCCCGTATTGACCTTGCTCAAATCCGGGTGAGCCGTAATCAACAACTCTACACCCGCAAAGCAACTGACAAAGATACCCTTGATGCATCTATTGCTGGTTTGTTGGAACAACAAAAATTGAAAGCACAATATCAATCCAGTCTGGAGCTGGCACAAATGGGCAGCCGGGACGAGCGAATTAACGCCCAGGAAGCGCAAGTTGCCTTGTTGAAAGACAAACTGAACGAAATAAAATGGCAACTGGCACAAAAAACGGTCCTCGCACCAGCCAGCGGACTGGTGTTTGATACCTATTACCGTCAAGGTGAATTTGTTGCGACACAACAACCCGTCTTGTCCTTGCTGACCCCCGACAACGTTCGCATCGAATTTTTCGTTCCTGTAGAATCGTTAGAGAATCTCTCTGTCGGTCAAAAAATACAATTCCAGTGCGATGGATGTGATGCAAAAGACGAAGCAACCATCAGCTATATTTCACCCGAAGCGCAATACATTCCACCTCTCGTTTATTCACGTGAAAACAACGAAAAACTGGTGTTTCGGATCAAAGCCAAATTAAACTCGTTTAACCGTTACAAACCCGGGCAGCCCGTGATGGTTTTTGTTGAGGGCCCTTGATGTCTGTTGACGCCATTATTGATGTAAAAGATCTACGCAAACAATTTGCCGGCAAAGTTGTTGTGGACGGCGTTAGTTTACACGTCAAAAAAGGCGAAGTGTTCGGATTTTTAGGTCCCAATGGCAGCGGAAAAACCACCACCATCCGTATGCTCTGCGGCCTCTTGACGCCTGATTCCGGTTCAGGAACCTGCCTCGGTTATGACTTGTTGACGGAAGCAAAAAAAATCAAACGTCAGGTTGGTTACATGACACAAAAATTCAGTTATTACACAGACTTAAGTGTTGAGGAAAATCTGGATTTTGTTGCTCGTGTTTATGGCATGGACAGGCGCCGGGAACGCATCCAGCAAACCCTGAGCGATTTTGATTTAATGAGTCGACGTAAGCAACTAACCGGGTCGCTTTCAGGCGGCTGGAAACAACGCGTTGCACTCGCCGCCAGCTTGTTGCACGAACCCAAATTGTTATTGCTGGATGAGCCAACCGCCGGCGTTGATCCCATTGCCAGACGTAATTTTTGGGATAAAATTCATATGCTGAGTGAACGCGGAATTACCGCTCTGGTCTCCACCCATTATATGGATGAAGCGGAGCGCTGCACACGCCTTGCCTATCTGGCCAATGGAAAATTATTAATCACTGGAACGGTTCCTGACGTAATCGCCTCAACTGGTTTATACACCATAGAATTAAGCGGCGACATCACAACTTCATTATTGCAAAAAGCCAAATCGATTGATGGCGTGATTCAAGCAGAATTGTTCGGCAATAAAATCCATGTCTGCGGTTATGATCAAAACCTGATTGAAGAAGGGGTTAAACGTTTGGCGGAACAACATCATGTGACCTGGGAACCCATACCGTCGACGCTCGAAGATGCGTTCATCAGTCTGGTTCAACGCGTTGGAGATGATATCCAGTGAAATACTCCCGTTTCTCCGCCCTGATTGCCATCATCATCAAAGAATTCATTGAAATGCGTCGTGACCGCGCAACGTTTTTGATGATCCTGGCTATTCCCTTGATGCAATTGATTCTGTTTGGTTATGCAATTAACACCAACCCCCGATATTTACCCACGGCTATTGTAAATGACAACCCGGATCAATTCAGTCGGCGAATTATGGTCAGCTTGCAAAATTCAACGTATTTCAAATTCCTGAGTCCAGCCGTAACAGAAGAGGAAGCACGCGATCTGTTGAAAGAAGGCGAAGTGAATTTTGTATTAAATTTTCCCCCGAATTTTTCCAATGATGTAATCCGTGGCTTAAGTCCGCCATTATTACTGGAAGCGGACGCGACAGATCCCGCGGCAACCACGCGAGCGGTAGCCGTGTTTAATGATTTGGCAACGCTTGCCCTGAAAGAAGAACTGGTCGGCCCACTCGCCAATCTTGCCCCCAAACCCCTGCCGTATCAACCGATTGTGCACGCCGTATACAATCCTCTTGCCATTACGGCCTACAATATTGTTCCGGGTTTATTGGGTGTAGTCTTGACCATGACCATGGTGATCGTCACCGCACTGGTGATTACCCGGGAATATGAACGCGGAACCATGGAGAACCTGCTGGCAACCCCGTTGAAACCGCTGGAAATTATGATTGGTAAAATTCTCCCTTATATTATCGTTGGTTACGCTCAGGCCTTGCTGATTCTTTTTCTCGCGCGATTTTTATTTGACGTACCCATGCAGGGCAGTATTTTATTATTGCTGTTTTTATGTTTACCCTTTATTGCGGCAAATCTGGCCATGGGATTAACGTTTTCAACGCTTGCAGTGAACCAGTTGCAAGCGGTGCAAAGCGCGATGTTTTTCTTTTTGCCATCGATCTTGTTATCCGGATTTATGTTCCCCTTTCGCGGTATGCCCGAATGGGCGCAATGGGTAGGCAGCACGCTTCCCCTGACGCATTTTTTGGTGATTGTGCGCGGGATCTTGTTGAAAGGTAACGGATTTCTCGATGTCTGGCATGAAACAATTCCGATTATGATTTTTACCGTTTTTGTGCTGGCGGTCAGTTTCAAACGCTTCAGAAAAACGCTGGATTGATGATAGACTCTGCTTTTTACAGAACAATAACAAGGAGTTAATATGGCTGGTTCAAAGCACAAATACCTTCATGCTGATCAGGAATTGCACGGCTATCTGGCCATGGGCACGCACAGCGACAAGGCACGCCCGGCTGTATTGGTTGTGCATGACTGGGGTGGCTGCGGCGAATTTGCCCAAAAAAAAGCGGACATGCTGGCCAGCCTGGGTTACATCGGTTTTGCCGTGGATATGTACGGGGAAGGGAAGCTGGGGGGATCAGTTGAAGAACGTATGGCGCTGATTCAGCCATTTTTCAATGACAGAACATTATTACGTGCACGAATTCGTGCGGCCTATGAGGCTTTGCGAGCAGTGCCCGGCGTCGATAAAAACCGGATTGCGGCCATCGGATTTTGTTTCGGCGGCATGACAGTGCTGGATTTGGCGCGCACCGGGGCAGACATAAAAGCTGCAATCAGTTTTCATGGAATATTGAATTCACCGAAAGAGTTGCTGAATGAAACAATTCGTGCAAAGATATTGGTGTTGCATGGGTACGATGACCCCATGGTCAAGCCTGACGATGTGAATGCGTTCTGTCAGGAAATGACTTTGGCGAAGGCGGATTGGCAGGTGCACCAGTACGGTCACACGCAGCATTCCTTTACCAATCCCGAGGCTCATAATCTTGATATGGGTACGATTTACAATGCGGTTGCCGAGCGGCGTTCCCTGCAGTCTATGGAAAATATGTTACAGGAAGTGTTTGGCCAGGTGTAAGAAAAGCGACAAAAGCATTGACAAAATTATGAGCATTCTGTAAATTTATCACTTATTCAGGGTTGGTAGTCGCGTAAAGGCGACCAGTCTTTTGAGTTTATAACGTAAACAGTGAGGGTATGGAATGAAAAAAATCGTATTGGTTCTTTTGGGTCTGACAAGTCTGGCTGGTTTTGCTGTCAACAGCGTTGCAGCAGCACAGGCGTCTTCACAGGGTAACAAAGCTCAACAACTTACGACAGAACAAGCCGTACTCGTAAACTCAACTGTTCTTGCCGCCGTTCAAGCCGCTACCACAACTGTGGGTGCTTCGGTTGTATCAGGTACTATTATTTCTCATATTGGTTAATTGAAAAGAGGTTCTTCGTTTTGCCCGGATCGGCATGTATGTCATCCAGAGCGAAGCGAAGGATCTCCAGCAATTGGCACCGAGCCACAATCGGGAGATCCTTCGCTTCGCTCTGGATGACAATACAACATTTCCCTACCAATTCCCGGTAAAATTTGTTACAATTCCCCGCAACTTTTGCGGTTGAATCCTGGGAGTAAAGTTGTCTGATTCTGTTGCGTTGAATTCGGGGTCTGTGTTACCTCGAGGTGGAGTGTCTGCCTGGCTTGTTTGCCTGTCTGCCGGCCTGTTTTTCTTCTACGAATTTTTTCAGCTCAATATTTTTGATGTCATCAATCAACCGCTGCGAGACAGCTTTCAACTCGATGCCACGCAATTAAGCTGGATGTCCAGCATGTATCTGTGGGCTGATATCCTCTTTCTTCTTCCTGCCGGCCTCATTCTTGACCGTTTTTCCACCCGTAATGTGATTTTGGTGGCCATGCTCGTTTGTGTGTTTGGTACGCTCGGCTTTGCATTAACCCATTCGTTCCTCCTTGCCTGCCTGTTTCATTTTTTGTCTGGAATTGGTAACGCGTTTTGTTTCTTATCCTGCGTTGTTCTGGTGTCGCGCTGGTTTCCTCCGCAGCGTCAGGCGCTGGTTATTGGTTCACTGGTCACCATGGCCTTTCTTGGCGGCATGGTCGCGCACACGCCCTTTGCCTGGCTCAATGAGTCCTGGGGTTGGCGAAATTCGTTGTTGATCGACAGCGGCATTGGCGCCTTGTTACTGCTCTGGATTGCCGCATTTGTATACGATCAGCCGCGGAGCGACCTTGATCGGGTCAAAACCCGCAGCCCGGCCTTGATGACCAGTTTGTTACATGCCCTGCGCAATCGCCAAACCTGGCTGGCGGGTTTATTCACCTGTTTTTTGAATCTGCCTATTATGGTATTGTGCGCACTCTGGGGTGCCAGCTATTTACAAGTGGTGCATCAATTATCTGACATAGCCGCCAGTAACGTGGTCAGTCTGATTTTTATTGGCAGTATTATCGGTTGTCCTCTGGCCGGCTGGTTGTCAGACACACAGGCCAGACGCAAGCCAGTTATGATTTACGGTGCTTTGGCGACCTTGTTGACGCTGATCCCCTTGTTTACCGGCATGCATTTGACGCAAGTCCAGCTGGGCATTGTGTTTTTCCTGTTGGGATTTTTTACCAGCGTGCAAGTAATCAGTTATCCCCTGATCGCTGAAAGCAATACGGGGGACAATACCGGATCCGCAACTGGAATCGCATCTATCGTTATCATGGGCGGAGCCGGTGTCGGTCAGGTTCTGTTTGGTTTGCTGATGCAACAACACACAGTTTTATCGAGCGGCCAGTATTCGGTTGCTGATTTTCAGTATGCCATGTGGATGTTTCCGCTTACGACCGCCGCTGCATTGCTCGCTGTTTTGCTTGTTCGCGAAACGTATTGTAAACGTCAATAAGAACCAGGGTTTTGGGAGTTATCATGTCTATGGTACAAGAATACAAAGTATCAAACAGTTGGAGCGAATCGGTTTTACCCTGGTTTGTCTGCTTTAGTGCATCGCTGTTTTTTTTCTATGAGTTTATTCAGGGCAATATGTTTGCGTCCATTGCGGATGACATCATGCGTGACTTTCATGTGCAAGCGGACAGGATGGCATATTTATCGAGTATCTATTATTTGTCAAACGTGCTGTTTCTTTTTGTTGCCGGTTTGATTCTGGATAAATATTCAACCAAAAAAACCATTATGATAGCCATGCTGCTCTGCGTCTTGAGTACTTTTTTGCTGGCTCATGCGCATTCGTATTATTTGGCTCTGTTTTGTCGTTTTGTTACCGGCATTGGTAGCGCGTTTTGTTTTCTTGGCCCGATACGCCTGGCTTCACGCTGGTTTCCTCCGCGGCGAATGGCTATGGTGACCGGTGCGATTGTAACCATGGCGATGACCGGCGGTATGTTGGCGCAATATCCTTTGACCCGATTGGTTGAAATGATTGGCTGGCGGGATGCGCTGATGCAGGTTGGCTGGTTGGGATGTGCGATGCTGGTCGTGATGTTTTTTGGCATTATCGACAAGCCGCGCGCGGCCATATCCAACGCGGTAAAAAAGATCGGTGTTTTGGCTACAGCGAAACTGGCTTACCTCAATCCGCAAACGTTGCGAGCTGCTTTGTATACCAGTTTAATGAACATGGCCATTGCGGTATTTGGCGCGATGATGGGCTCTCTGTATCTCGTACAACGCCTGGGTGTCAGCAAAGATGATGCGTCCATGGTGAACACCATGTTGTTTCTGGGTGCCATTATTGGCGGTCCTTTCCTGGGTTGGCTGTCCGACAAACTGGCGCTGCGTATTTTGCCCATGAAAATAGGCGTTATTGCGTCTTTGTTAGTGGTACTGGCGGTTTTGTATCTGCCGGTGTCTTTGCCGATGATGAAAGTTTTGTTCTTTCTGCTTGGATTTTTTACAGCCGCTCAGGTAATCAGCTATGCTTTAGTAGTAGAGAGCAGTTCGGTTGCCATGACGGCCACCGCAGTCAGCGTGATATCCGTGCTGACGCAGGGCGGTTATATCGTCTATCAGAATCTGTTCAGCCGATTGCTGGTTAGCCATGGGGATGTGAGTATCCTGGATGGCGTGCCGGTGTATTCGCTGGCTGATTATCAGTTTGCCGGACTGGTTCTTCCCATTGGGCTGGTTATTGCTCTGTTGGCCTTGATGGGTTTGAAAGAAACCCACGGTCGGCACGCATAAGGATCAACGATGACGCAGCGGCGTGTTTGTATTTTGCTGATGGACTCCCTCGGCATCGGTGCCAGTCTTGATGCGCCGTCATATGGTGATGAAGGTGCGGACACATTCGCCCATATTCATCAGGCTTGTGAGAAAGGTGAGGCCAATGTTGCCGGGTTGCGCAATGGCCCACTGCATATTCCCAACATGAGCAGTCTCGGCATTTATCATGCTGCCATGGCCAGCTCGGGTACCCGTTTGATTCCGCTAAATGAATTGCCTGTGCCGAGCGGCTGTTATGGATATGCTGTCGAGCAAAGTCTCGGCAAGGATACGCCCAGCGGTCACTGGGAAATCGCCGGCGTTCCGGTTCGTTATGAATGGGGTTATTTTCCCGATACGGCGGATTGTTTTCCCAAAAAATTGATTGATGAATTTGTTGCGCAAAGCGGTTTGCCTGGGGTGTTGGGTTTGAAGCATGCATCCGGCACCGACATCATGGATGAGCTGGGCGCTGAGCATATCAAAACCGGCAAGCCCATTGTGTATACCTCTGCCGACAGTGTGTTCCAGATTGCTGCGCATGAAGACTATTTTGGCCTGGACCGCTTGTACGAAATTTGTTTGATTGCCCGTAACCTGGTTGATGAATATCAAATCGGGCGTGTGATTGCCCGACCCTTCACGGGAGAGCCTGGTGCGTTTCAGCGCACCGGGCATCGCCGTGATTATGCGACTTTGCCGCCGGAGCCAACCTTGCTGGATCATTTGAAAGCAGCGGGGCGAGAGGTGATTGCCATCGGTAAGACGGCAGATATTTTTGCCCATCAGGGGATGACGCAAACCATTACCGCTTATGGCAATATGGCTTTGTTTGACGCCACGCTGGACGCTTTGAAATCGGCGCCGGCTGGCAGTTTGATTTTTACCAACTTTGTTGATTTTGATTCTTCTTTTGGCCATCGCCGTGATGTGCCTGGTTATGCACATGCACTGGAAGCTTTTGATGTGAGACTGGCGGAATTGCTGGCTGTGTTGCGTCCGGACGATTTGGTGGTGATTGCCGCTGATCATGGATGTGATCCCACGCGCCCAGGCTCGGATCATACTCGGGAACATATCCCGGTTTTGGCCTTTGGTCCGGGAATTGGCAGTCAGTTTATTGGCCGTCGCGACACCTTTGCTGATATAGGTCAGAGTCTGGCGGAGTATCTGGAAATAGAGCCATTGACTCATGGTGTGTCTTTTTTTGTTAATTCATAATGTATTCTGATGCCTTTCTTGATTATTGCGCCCTGATTGATCATCGGCTTACCTCGCTGCGTAAAAGTGTATTGTTTATTTTGTGGCATGTGCAGCGGCCATTAAAAGCCTATGAAATACTCAATCAGTTGCTGCAAATCAAACAAAATTCCACACCGCCTACGGTTTATCGAGTGCTGGATTATTTTGTTGCCTGTGGTTTGGTGCACAAGATTGAATCGATTCAGTCTTATACTTTGTGTCACGATCCGAAGCAGCATATGCCATCGGAGATTTTGATGGTATGTAATAATTGCCATCAAGTGAGTGAAACCTATGATCCGGCGATCCGAAGTCTGGTACAGAATTTATCAGGTCAGCATGGGTTTCATATCGGTCAGGATGCGATTGAGTTGAAGGGCCTGTGCCGGGCCTGTGGCTGAGTTTGCGCGTAACATTTCAATCCCCCTTGATTTTTTATAATTCATCCCCATCTGGATAATATCGATCAGCCTGAGGAATTATTTTGGAACAATATCGTGGAACAACCATCCTGTCGGTCAGACGGGGCAAATCTGTCGTCATCGGCGGAGACGGTCAGGTATCGTTAGGCAATACGGTGATGAAAGGCAACGCCAAAAAAGTCAGACGTTTATATAAAGAAAGTGTCATTGCCGGTTTTGCTGGCGGCACAGCGGATGCGTTTACGCTGTTTGAGCGCTTTGAGCGCAAGCTGGAAATGCATCAGGGCAATTTGGTGCGTGCTGCGGTTGAGTTGGCAAAAGACTGGCGCACAGACAAAGTGTTGCGCCGACTGGAAGCACTACTGGCAGTAGCCGATCGCAAAGCGTCCTTGATTATCACGGGTAATGGCGATGTGATTGAACCGGAAGAGGGCATTATGGCCATTGGTTCCGGTGGGCCTTTCGCGCAGTCGGCGGCTCGGGCTTTGTTGCATAATACAGATTTGAGCGCCCTGGATATTGTGAAGAAAAGCCTGGAAATCGCCGGCGATATTTGCATATATACCAACCATCATTTAACCATTGAAGAATTGGAAAGCGACTGTGAATAATACCATCATGACCATGACACCCCGGGAAATCGTCCAGGAACTTGACAAGCATATTATCGGTCAGGACGAAGCCAAACGAGCCGTAGCAATCGCCTTGCGTAACCGCTGGCGCCGCATGCAAATCAGCGATGCGTTTCTGCGTAACGAAATCATGCCGAAAAATATTTTGATGATTGGGCCAACCGGGGTCGGTAAAACCGAAATTGCCCGACGTCTGGCCAAACTGGCGCAAGCGCCGTTTATCAAGGTAGAAGCAACAAAATTCACGGAAGTGGGTTATGTTGGCCGCGATGTTGATTCAATTATGCGTGATTTGATGGATATCTCCTTCAAACAGGAACGCGAGTTCGCCATGAAAAAGGTGGAGCATCTGGCCGAAAACGCAGCCGAAGATCGTATTCTGGATGCCCTGCTGCCGCCGGTACGCGGCCAGACCATGCCCGCAGAAAAAGACAGTTCCACGCGTCAGGTTTTCCGCAAACAATTACGAGAAGGCACGCTGGACAACAACGAAATTGAAATCGATTTGCCCGTAACGTCGGCCAGTGTTGAAATCATGGCGCCGCCCGGCATGGAAGAAATGACCAGCCAGTTGCAATCCATGTTTCAACAAGTGGGCACCGGCCGCACGAAAATGCGCAAACTGACGGTGGCGAAAGCGCTGAAAGTGTTGCGTGAAGAAGAGGCCGCCAAATTAATTAACGAAGATGATATCAAGGCGCGTGCGATTGAGAACGCGGAACAAAACGGGATTGTCTTTATTGACGAGCTGGACAAAGTCGCCAAACGTGCCGAAGGCAGTGGCGGTGATGTATCACGCGAAGGGGTTCAACGCGATTTGCTGCCCCTGGTGGAAGGCTCGACCATTTCAACCAAATACGGCATGGTCAAATCGGATCACGTATTGTTTATTGCTTCTGGCGCCTTCCATGTTGCCAAGCCCTCGGATTTGATTGCGGAATTACAGGGACGATTGCCGATTCGCGTGGAATTACACGCCTTGACGGTTGAAGATTTTGTGCGCATTTTAACCGAACCCAGTGCGTCACTCACAGAGCAATATGCGGCTTTGATGGCCACGGAAGGGCTGACCTTAAGCTTCGATGAAACCGGTGTTCGCCGTATTGCAGAAGTAGCCTGGCAGGTAAACGAACGCACAGAAAACATCGGCGCCCGCCGATTGTATACAGTGATGGAACGCTTGCTGGAAGTGGTTTCCTTCGACGCGACCGAAAAATCGGGTGAAGCGGTACATGTCAATGTTGAGTATGTGCAAGAACATTTGGGCAAATTGGTGGATGACGAGGATTTGGCGCGTTATATTTTGTAATGCCCGCAAGGTTGGGCTAAAACCCAACCTATGCCTCAAACAATTCGGTTAAACTTTTACTCAGCGATACCTGCAATGATCGGTCTGTCTGTTCAAAAACCGTATGCCATGGCGTGATTACCGGCGATTCGCTATGCGTCACGCTGTCGATCGATGGCAGCGAATACGGTAAATTTTGCGCCAGCCAATACAATGTCACCGCATGTAAATCGCGGCTCAACATATAAGCTCCCTGCTCGTCACAGTAGATCAAATGCAGCCGTTTTAATTGCTCAATCATGTCCTCGCTGTCGATTTCAAAAGGTTGATCGCTGGTGTCGATCAGTTCATTCAACGTCATGCCTTCGCCGTCTTTTTGCTTCAGCCACAATTGCTGCAGCCAGAGCAGGGCGTGTAAAAATCCGCCCAGCAACACCCCGCTGCGCCGTTGATGATGAACCGACAAGGCATAGCTGATTTCAGCGCCCAGCAAGGTAATAAACCAGACCCAGTAAACCCAGATAAAGAAAATGGGAATAGACGCGAATGCGCCATACAGTAATTCGTATTCATTGTAGCGCGACAAATAAAACGTAAAGCCACGTTTGGCCGACTCCACCAAAATGGCCGCAAACAAACCACCCCAAACCGCATGCCGCCATTTGACCGGACGATTGGGAACGATGAGATACAACAAAGTAAACCCGGTGAGCGATAACAGGAAGGGCAAGGCACTTAATATGAGCGATGGCGCTTCGTGATCGCGGAAAAACGGAATGGAAATCAGATAGGAACTGGCGGCCAGACTCAAGCTCAGGAAAAAGGGCGTCAGTGATAAAATCGCCCAATACAGCAACAAGGCCGCAGCACCATGCCGTCCGGAATTGACACGCCAGATCTTGTTCATGGCGCTTTCGATGGTGACCATCAACAACAAGGCGGTGATGAATAAAAACACAATGCCGGATATCGACAACTTGGTGACTTGCATGGCAAATTGCAGTAAATAACTTTGCACCACCTTGCCGGTTGCGGGTACAAAATTGTCAAAAATAAAATCCTGTAGCGGTTCGCTGATGCTGTTAAATACAGGAAATGAAGAAAACAGGGCGATACCCACGGCCATGAGCGGAACGATGGCCAACAAACTGGTAAAGGCCAGCGCCGAGGCGCGATAGGGGCCGTCATCTTCAATAAAATTAACAATCACAAAGCGACAAAAGCGGACGGCTTGCTCCCATTTGTTTTGCATAGTCTGCTTGATATCCATAAATCATTCTGTCCTTGAATGTTACATTGAATGGCGGCTCAGACTCAGGTTGCCAGACCGGTTGCCTCGATTTCGTTTTCTTTGTTGCCGAGCCGCCAGGTGACATACAATCCTGCCAGATAAACCAGGCCACTGATACTGAAATACAATCCAAAATGGTAATTATTGTGTCCGATATACACATGATTGCCAAATTCAACGCCCAGGGCCTGGGCACACATGCTGAGCATACTGATCATGGCATAGGCCGTCCCTTTGCTGATCGGCGTTGAAAATAACACCAGACGATTCAGGGGCGCCACCGCAATGCCCATGCCGAAACCATACAAAGTCAGACCCGGTATCAGCCAGACAAATTGGGTATTGATGAACCAGGGCAGGATACTACACAAAAACAAGCCCGCGGCAGCCAGCAAAGAGCCGATGCCAATGATGCTTTTCAGATTGTAACGACGGGTTAATTGCCGCAAATACCAGTTGCCTAGTATGCCCGCGCCAAACAACGGCAGTTGCCACAAGGCGTAATCCATCACGGTTCGGTGAGCGTCAGTCACAATAATCACGGGAGAAATGGCAATCCAGGCGATGCAGGGCGCACCCAAAATTCCCGCACTCAGCGCACCGGCCATGAAAGCGGGATTGCACAGCAATTGCTTATAATTGTTGAACACCACGCGCGGGCTTAAAGACACGCGCGGAATCACATCGCCATCGTGTTTGGTGGCGCCTATCGGTTCCGGCATGTAACGCCACAAACCATACAATGCAAACAATGCCAGGGCGCCAATCACGGCAAAAATACCGCGCCAGTTGAAATACAGGATAAAAGCCGCACCCGCCAAAGGACCTAACAGCGGCGCAATCATGGCCACATTGGACAAGATGGCAATCAGGCGAATGGCATCCATTTCCGAGTAAATTTCCTGCAGGGTGGCATAACCAATCACTCCGATAAAGCAAAGCCCCATGCCTTCAAAAAAGCGAGCCAGCAGAAACTGGTTCATGGACGTGGAAAACGCAATGGCAACCGTGAACAAAAAGAACAGCGCCGCCCCGGCGAGCATCACGGGTCGGCGTCCGAAACGATCAGACAAAGGCCCAAGGAAAATCTGCAAACTGGCGCCGCCAAGCACATAAGCCGTCAGCGATGTGGCCACAGCGGATTCGCTGCCCTGAAAAGACGCCACGACATGAATCATGCCGGGCATGATCATGTCGTTGGCGATATAGGTTAGAAACTGATACAGCACGAGAAAGCCGGCGAAAACCAGTGCTCGCTTATGCGTAATAGCAATCAGAGGTTTTGCCATGCTGATGGGTAATCCTGAAATCAAAAGGGCTATTATACGCAACTTGGCGTATTAATTCGACCCTCCCGAGATTCAGAATGATGATGAATCAGGTGATTGTCCCAGCGCAATAAAATCCGGCTCAATGTCAGGCATATTGGGCCGAGATAGCCGGGCGGGTGTAAACAGGCGTTGGTGAAATGCTTGCTCTCTGGCAATACTGTGTCGGCAGATTTTAGCGTACAGTTCAGGTTTTTCGTTTTGCGTATAGTTGATGAGCTGGTCCAGGCCATCGCTGGAAACGACTCGCATCAAATCACCCTGCGTATTGTTGTCGAGTTTTTCAAGCAAGTCGCAGAGTTTCGGCAGATAGGCCGGATAATCGACCGCAATAGCTGTGACCATATCTTTTCCCGAGAATTGGCTTTTGTGTTTCAGATGCCGGCATATCAAAGGCATGGATAATGCACCAAAGACGTCAAGCAACCCGGGGATCGCCGCCGGCGCAAAACGCAGAATCGCATCGGGTATGTTTAATTTTGTTATGGTAGGCTCTTTGTGCGGAACAAGGAGGTTTGCTTTGAGCATGTCCCGGATCCGGTCGGGTGGAAGCATTTTCATGGCCGATAGTAACTGCGACACCATCTCGGGGGTTACAGACTTGCCTAACAGCAACATAAGGAAAATAGAGGTTCTCAATGGATCATATTTCGAGGAATTATAAGGCAGAATGATTTGATTCAAAATGCGTATTCTATTCTGCTCACTTAGCTGACCAAATGCATCGAGAACATGCCCGAGTACGTCTGCTTTGCCCGTTTTCATGGCAAGCACGATCAGATAATCTTCGTTCGCTAGCCAGGGAAGAGGGGATTGCGTAAACATATTGCATCGGGTCTCTTCATCCAACAGTGGAAAATGCCCAAGCAAGGTCGGGATGTTGACGTGTTCTTCGGAATCGAGCAGTGCAAATCCCAGGATTTGCTGTCTTCTGGAGGTAAAAAAACTGTTTTTCAAGTTGTTAATAATCATCCGGATTCGATTTGCAAATGCGCCATTTGTTGTGTGATGAACACCGCGCAAGCGTTGAATCAACTCAGGCACACTGGTGATCTGACCGTTATCAATTTCCGCAACAATCGTATTGACCACAGTGGCTTTGGTTCGTCGCCAGTTAAAAAGCCGGTTCCAGAAGCTGTTGTAGCCCTTGAGGATGCGACGGGCTTCTGTCAGCCGTTGCTGTGAAAAATCTGAAAAATTATAAGGCATAGGTATTGTCTCCAGTCACTGGATGTCATTGAGTTTTGTATTATATAGAGCCAGATGTGTTAGGTAAAGCGCAGAGCGTTTTCGATAAGATCAAAAAAACCGGTATCATCAAGCGGAACGGATATATTATACTCGGCATTACTTTTACCACCTGGAATACCCATGACCAAACCTTATATATTGGTTCTGTATTACTCGCGCAACGGCGCCACCGCACAATTGGCACAGCAGATTGCCCGCGGCGTTGAGCATGTTGATGGTATGGAAGCGCGTTTGCGCACGGTTGCACCCGTGTCTACCGTGTGTGAGGCGACAGAGAGTGCCGTGCCGGATCAGGGTGCGCCCTATGTCAGCCTGGATGATTTACGTCATTGCTCAGGACTTGCGCTGGGAAGTCCGACCCGTTTTGGCAACATGGCGGCACCCTTGAAATACTTCCTCGATACCACCGCCGCCCTGTGGCTGGCTGGCGATTTGATAGACAAACCGGCCTGCGTGTTCACCTCCACCTCCTCCATGCACGGCGGCCAGGAAACCACCCTGGTTAGCATGATGTTGCCGCTGTTGCATCACGGCATGATGCTGCTCGGCATCCCTTATTCGGAACCGGCTTTGAACAACACGCAAACCGGCGGTACGCCTTACGGGGTGTCGCATGTGACCGGTGTCAACGGCGATCTGCCCTTGAGTGCGGATGAAATCAGTCTGGCCAAAAGTCTTGGCAAACGTCTGGCCAATGCGGCTTTGAAAATCAGTTCGGGGCATTAATATGAGAATCATCAGCTTTAACGCCAACGGCATACGCGCCGCGGCTCGCAACGGATTTTATGAGTGGATGGCCACCCAAAATCCGGATTTTGTCTGCATTCAGGAAACCAAGGCGCAGATCGCGCAACTGTTGCCGGATGAGCAATATTTTCCCGCCGGCTATCATTGCGACTATTTTGACGCACAAAAAAAAGGCTACAGCGGCGTGGCGATTTATGCACGACACAAGCCGGATAACATCATCAAAGGCATCGGCTACGATTACTGCGATGACGAAGGACGTTATATCCAGTTCGACTATCCCAAATTCAGCGTGATTTCCCTGTACTTGCCCTCCGGCACCAGCGGTGACGGCAGGCAGGAAGTGAAATATGCTTTTCTGAAACGTTTCGCCGAGCATTTACACGCCCTGAAAGCCACCGGGCGTGAGTTGATTATTTGCGGAGATTACAACATCGCCCACAAAATTATCGATCTCAAAAACTGGCGCAGCAATCAGAAAAATTCCGGATTTTTACCCGACGAACGCGCCTGGATGGATGAATTGTTTGGCGACATGGGTTTTGTCGATGCCTTTCGCGTGGTTAATCAGGAGGAAGGACAATACACCTGGTGGTCGTATCGCGCGCGCGCCTGGGAAAAAGATGTGGGTTGGCGGATCGATTATCAAGTCATCACGCCCGGTCTGATTGATTCGGTGGGCGAGGTGTCGATTGCCCGCCATGGCCGCTGGTCCGACCACGCGCCTCTTATTATTGATTATCACGGAGAATGGCATGCTTAAACTGGCCAGTTGGAACGTCAATTCCCTAAAAGTTCGTCTGGAGCAGGTGTTAACCTGGCTGGACAGCAGCGAGGTAGATATCCTCGGTATTCAGGAAACCAAGCTGGTCGATGAGCAGTTTCCGGTCGATGCTTTTGTGGAAAAAGGCTATCACGTGGTGTATGCCGGTCAAAAAACTTACAACGGTGTTGCCGTGATCAGCCGTTTTCCCATCAGCGATGTGCAGACAGATATCCCCGACCTGGACGATCCGCAGCGGCGCATTCTGGCGGTGACCATCGGTGATCTGCGGCTGATCAATCTGTATGTGCCTAACGGCGCCGAAGTGGGCTGTGATAAGTACGAATACAAGCTGAACTGGCTGGCCAAAGTCAGCGCTTACATTGAACAGCAGAGCCGTGAACATGCCAAACTTGCTGTGATGGGCGATTTCAATATCGCACCCGAAGACCGCGATGTACATGATCCGGCTGAATGGGTGGATTGTATTTTGGTCAGCCCGTTGGAAAGACAGGCCTGGCACACGCTGTTATCTACTCGCCTGAAAGACAGTTTTCGCCTTTTCCCCCAGGAAGACAATCAGTTCAGTTGGTGGGACTATCGAGCCGCCGGATTTCGCCGCAATCGAGGCTTGCGCATCGATCATATTTTGTTGAGTGACGCGCTGGTACAAAACTGCCTGTCTTCGCAAATTGATCGCGAACCGCGTACCTGGGAACGTCCTTCAGATCACACGCCGGTCTGGGTCGCGTTAAAAAATTGATTTGGCTGCAAGATTCTGTTAGTCTTGCGCATTAATTTACAAGTAGGGTATGGTGCCTGGCATCCCGTTCAGGTGGCGATATTCGTTTTGCAAACAGAGAGAGTCGTACTATGAAAGCGTCAATTCATCCAGCTTATGAAGCCATCAAAGTAACTTGCAGTTGTGGCGAAGTATTTGAAACCCGTTCTACTTTGGCTCGTGACCTCAGCATTGAAGTCTGTGCCAAATGCCATCCTTTCTACACCGGTAAACAAAAACTGGTTGATACAGGTGGTCGTGTACAGAAATTCCGTGATCGTTACAACCAACGCGCTCAAACAGCAAGCGAATAACAGCGACCGGTCATTTTTTTCTGGTTTCTTTCCAGGTAATTCTTCGAACATACGCGCGTACCCCTTCCAATGTGAATGGGTATGCGCGTAGCGTTGTTTCGACGTAGCAATTTCCTATATACTAACTAAAATTGAAAACAGAGAGTGAACGCCTTGGATAAAGACTTACTAAAGCAACGTTCTTTGCATTATCACGAGTTTCCAACGCCTGGAAAACTCGCTGTGCACATCACAAAACCAACCAACTCCCAGGATGATTTGTCACTTGCGTATACGCCTGGTGTGGCAGAACCTGTGTTGGCCATTGTTGAAAACCCCGAAAACGCGTTTCGTTACACGGCCAAAGGCAATTTGGTGGCGGTGATTACCAATGGAACCGCGGTGCTGGGTTTGGGTAATGTGGGGCCATTGGCCAGCAAACCCGTGATGGAAGGCAAAGCGGTATTATTCAAGCGTTTTGCCGATATTGATGTGTTTGATATTGAGGTGGATGCGGTTGATCCTCAAGCCTTTATCGCCACCACAAAACGTATTTCTCCGACTTTTGGCGGTATCAATCTGGAAGACATCAAAGCCCCGGAATGTTTTGAAATTGAGCAAGCTTTGATTGAGCAATTAAATATTCCCGTCTTTCATGATGATCAACACGGCACCGCCATTGTGGTCGCGGCCGGTTTGCTCAATGCGCTGGATCTGCAACATAAAAAATTATCAAATGTACGAATTGTGTGTATTGGCGCCGGAGCCGCAGGCATCGCATCCATGCGTTTGCTGGTTGCCATGGGTGCGCTGAAAGAAAATATCACGCTGCTCGATACGCAGGGCGTTATCCACACCGGCCGCGAAGATTTAAACCCTTACAAATTTGCTTTCGCCAGCACAACCAGCAAACGTACGCTGGAAGATGCCATGGTGGATGCGGACGTGTTCATTGGCGTGGCGAAACCCGATTTGCTCAATGCGGATTTGTTACGCCTGATGGCGCCCAATCCGGTGATTTTTGCTCTGTCCAATCCTGATCCGGAAATACGCCCGGAAATTGCGCATCAATTCCGTGATGATTTGATCATCGCAACCGGACGCAGCGATTACCCCAATCAAGTCAACAATGTTCTGTGTTTCCCCTATATATTCCGTGGCGCACTGGACGTTCGCGCCACCTGCATTAACCGCGCCATGCAAATTGCAGCGGTTGAGTCGATTCGGAAACTGGTTCTGGAGCCGGTTCCGCAAGTTGTGAAAGACAATTATCCTGGTGTCACCAACTGGGAATATGGTCCGGAATACATCATTCCCAAACCCATTGATCCCCGTTTGAGAGAGCGAGTCTCTTTAGCTGTAGCCAAAGCGGCCATTGCCAGTGGTGTTAGCCGGGCCGAATTACCCTGAGTGTCGGGTAGTTCGGCATAAATTGAACCAATCTGACTTGAGGAGTTTTTTTTGCAAACGACTAACCAAAAAAAATATTACGTTGTCGCCTGGTTGATTTGTGGTCTTGGTGCGTTGTTTTATAGTTATGAGTACTTGTTAAGAATATCGCCCAGCGTGATGGAAACATCGTTGCGCGAGCATTTTGGTCTGTCAGCTACCGGTTTTGGCATGCTGTCCTCTTTTTATTATTATGCTTATGTTCCCCTGCAATTGCCGGTCGGTATTTTGCTGGATCGCTACGGCCCCAGATTGTTATTGACCGTGGCCTGTTTGATCTGCGTAATGGGTACCTTCGCTTTTGCCAGCACGCAAACATTCTGGGTTGCCGCCGTGGCGCGTTTTTTTGTGGGTTTTGGTTCGGCCTTTGCGTTCGTCGGGGTGTTGAAGCTGGCCACAATTTGGTTGCCGGAAAACAAGCTGGCCATGGTATCCGGTCTGGCTGCCGCGCTTGGCACCATTGGCGCCATGTTTGGCGATAACTTGCTGGCCTATATGGTGGTCAATGTGGGTTGGAGTAAAACCGTCCATCTGACCGCCTGGTTTGGTGTGGGTCTGACCTTTGTATTGTGGTTTGGTATTCGCAACAAAAAGGGTCATCAGTACCTCAGTGGAACGGTTGGCAGCTTCCGCACCAGCATGCTGGATTTGGGCATCATTATGCGCAACCAGCAAATGTGGATTAATGGTCTTTTCGGTTGCCTGGTCTATTTGCCAACAACGGTTTTTGCGGAACTTTGGGGTATTCCCTATCTGAAACACGCACACGCGATGACGCAGGAAGGCGCCAGTTTCGCCAATTCCATGCTGTTTTTCGGATTCACGCTGGGCGCACCGCTGATGGGCTACCTGTCCGACAGACTCAGACGCCGCAAACCGCCGATGTTTCTGGGCGCGACCGGCGCGGCGCTGGTGATGTTGACGGTGCTTTACGTGCCAGGTCTGAGTCATAACACTATCTATGGGCTGATGTTCGTACTCGGTTTGCTGTACAGCGCCCAGTGCATCGTGTTCGCGGTAGGTCGTGAATTAAGTCCGAATGAGGCGGCGGGTACCGCTATGGCCATGACCAATATGGTGGTGATGATGGGCGCCATGTTCCTCCAGCCGCTGGTGGGGCGTTTGCTGGATTTGAGTTTGTCTACGCATCTGGCAGTGCCTGAATCCATTAACGCAATTGTTCCGCTTGAACAGCTTTATACGGCAACAGACTATCAATTTGCCCTGTCGGTTATCCCTATTGGCATCATCATTGCCGCGATTTTAACGTTCTTCCTGAAGGAAACACACGCAGATGCACCTGATTGACTCTATTAGTAAAAAACAGGCCTTCTTTGGCAGTATCGTCTGCGCCGTGGGCGCATTTTTTTATTGTTACGAATTCGTATTGCGCATCATCCCCGGTGCCTTGCAAAGTGAATTGAGTGCTGCCTTCGGGCATATTTCAGCAACGACTTTTGGTCAGTTGTCAGCCTTTTATTATTTTGCCTATTCACCCATGCAGATGCCGGTCGGTATGTTGATGGATCGATTCGGCCCGCGCCGTTTATTGACCTTTGCCTGCTTGTGTTGTGCGCTGGGATCCTGGATGTTTACCGACACCAGTTCCATGCTGATTGCCGGCAGCGGACGTTTTATGGTGGGATTTGGTTCATCTTTTGCCTTCGTTGGCGTGTTGTCTTTGGCCACGCGCTGGTTACCGCGCCGTTATTTTTCTCTGGTTGCCGGTCTGATTACCACTCTGGGCATGCTGGGTTTGGTGTACGGTGAAGTGAAAATTACGGATATCGCGCTTACGCTGGGCTGGCGTCATGTGCTGGAATTAATGGTGACCATCGGTGCGGTACTGACCGTGATTATCTTTTTAGTGGTTCGTGACGGGCCTAAAGGGCATGTGGCGCACAAACATCCGCTGCCGGAATTTTTTGCCAATGTCTGGCATGTGCTGAGCTCCTCACAGGTTTGGTTGATTGGTTTTGTCGGCGCCTGTATGTATACGTCTTTGTCGGTGTTTGGCGAATTATGGGGTAAAAGTTATCTGGAGCAAGCGCATAACCTGACGAAAGTGGAGGCGGCGCGAACCGTATCTGCCATGTTTTTGGGTTGGGCGGTGGGTGCGCCCATTGCCGGTTATTTTTCGGATCGCAGCGGTCGGCGGGTGTTGCCGCTGGTGGTAGGGGCTATTATGGGATTGATTTGCATCAGTCTGGTTTTGTATCGCCCTGGCTTGTCTTATGTCACTTTGAATATTTTGCTGTTCCTGTATGGGGTGTTCAGCGCCACTGAAATTATTGTATTTATCATGGCCAAGGAAAACAGCGGTGCGCAATTGTCGGGTACGGTGTTTGCAGCGGTTAATATGATTGTTACCCTGGGTGGGGTTGTTTTCCAGCCACTGGTTGGCAAATTGCTGGATTCGTTTGGAGACAGTCAAATTGTTAACGGCGAGCATATTTATTCGGTTGTCGATTATCAGCTGGCTTTGTCCATCTTGCCGATTTCATTATTGCTGGTGACCATTCTCGCTTTCTTCATGAAAGATTTTAGCACGTCCACACAATAGGTTTTTATCATTAACAAGGAGCTGACACGATGTCTAAAAAATTTAACGAGTTAACCACTGGAATCGGTACCCAATTGGCGAAAATGCGCAAGGAAATGCCGGACGTGATGGCGGGTTTTGCTGCATTGTCCTCTGCCGCAACCAAAGACGGTGTGCTGGATAAAAAAACCAAGGAATTGATTGCCATGGCGTTGGCTGTTGCCAATCACTGCCCTGGATGTATTGGTTTTCATTCCCAGACCCTGGTGAAATTGAAAGCCAGCCGTGAAGAATTGATGGAAACATTGGGCATGGCTGTGTATATGGGCGGTGGACCGTCTTTGATGTATGCGGCAGAAGCGCTGGAAGCGTTTGAAGAGTTTCAGCAGTAACTGATGCTGGCCCGGTGTTAACGTCGGAGACCCTTCGCTTCGCTCTGGGCGACATAACTGGGCATCGGTGTTAACGTCGGAGACCCTTCGCTTCGCTCTGGGCGACAGGCTTGAGCATCAACGTGAAGCGGAAATCTCGCAAACCGTATCGCAACCCAAACGTGTCGCCCAGAGCGAAGCGAAGGGTCTCCTGATGCTGGTTCGGTGCCAAATCGCTGTTACCCGGCACTCCCATGCTGCATTTGCTGCACCATTGGCGCCAATGCCGTATTCGGTGCGCTGGCTTTGCAAGGGTAGCTTTTGTTGACGCCCAGCCAGGCCATTTGCGACACGGTCATTTTGTTTTTGTCGCTTTGCTGACTCGATAATTCCTTATAGGTTTTCAAAATAATATCATTCAATGTATTGGCGTTCAGCGTTACGCCTGCGGGCAGACAGAAAAGCGGGTTGCCCTGATTTTTGGCCAGTTCGTTGGCTTGCAACAAGGTTTCCGCAATCGATTCATTGGTAATAATCAACACATTACGCGCCGAACGTGCCCAGGTTTGCGCCTGCGGATCGGCTTTCATTTCCATTTGCGGAATTTGATTGGAAATGCCCATGTAATGCTCCATGGTATCCGCTTGAACCCAAAACGATGCAAATAACAAGCTGCCCAATAACCAACGCATGAATAGTCCTCAAAAAGCCTAATTTGACACAAATCGATGAAAATTGCGAGAATCTCCTGATTTGCCTACAGCGAAATAAACTGATGATGCAACCAGGATTGCAAATCCGCCAACACAATGGGTGATTGCGCGAGGCCAACGTATTTGTCCGGTCGGATGAGCAGGGCGCAGGGTTCTTCTATCTTGAATTCTTTGTGGATAGCCTGATTGACGTCTATCCAGATGGACAGCGATTCCGGGTATACCGATGGCGTATCCAGCAACACCAGATGCACATCGAGCATATTTTTGAATTTCGGTGCCAGCACCGCGGCTTTCAGACTGGTTTTGGTCACGCGATCTTCAAGGCCCACAAACAAAAATAAATGATGTCGATTGCCTTCGCAAATCTCGGTCAGGGTTAAATGACTGCGATCATACAAATTTTTCAAGAGCATGGAGGGTGTATATTCCCCGGCTTTCAGCATGGTTTTTTTAGCCGAATTTTTAACTATCGGGCTGTTGGCGTAGGAAATATTCAGCTCGGCGAGGTCGCGGGTAATGTGCTTTCGCACTGCGGCAAAAGAGGTGAGCAAACGAATCATGCCATTGCGCATGGCAACCAGCAGCGGGTTTTTGATCAAAATCATGCGGGTCATGATATCGGTTTTTTTCAATACATCCTTGCCAACCGGGAAACGTTCGTCATGATAGCTGTCGAGCAAATTGTCACGAGCCATATTGCGTTGAACCAGGGCCAGTTTCCAGGCCAGATTGTACACGTCCTGAATGCCGGTGTTCAGCCCCTGGCCGCCCATGGGGCTGTGTATATGTGCGGCATCCCCGCAAAAAAACAGCTTGTTATGGCGATACTGCTGGATTTGGCGATGATGAATGGAAAAGGGCGTGATCCAGACCGGATCCGACAAAATGGCCGCATCGGAACTGCGATTGTTAAATGCCTGCTGAATATCTTGCAACGAGGGTGCAGGATTGTCATTGGGCGCAGTCAAGACCAGGCGATAGCGTTTGTTGCCCATGGGAAAACAAGCCAACGGGCCATGAGAGCTGGCATTAATTATCATATAATCTTCGGGTAAGGGCCAGTCAATATGCAGATCGGCCAACCACCAGGCTTGCGTATACGCCGAGCCGATGAATTCGGCCTTTATCAGATGACGCAAACGGCTGTGCGCACCATCGCAAGCGATGATCCAGCTCGATTGAATGACATCTTCGCTGCCATTTTCCCGTTTGATCAACGACAAAACATGGTCAGCGTTTTGTTCCATGTTTAACAATTCGGATTGCCATTCCACCTGAACACCCTTGTCAATCAGGCTTTGGCAGAGAATTTTTTCGCTTTTGTCCTGGGGCAAATCAAGGAGGAAATCGCGGTTGGAATCGATGTGTTTGAATTCCAGTTTGGCCAATTGTGAATCATTTGATTTTAGAATGGCGCCGTAAACTTTCAACCCTTCCGCCAGAAAAGCGTCAATCAAGCCGCAATCCTGCAACACATCCAGGGTGCGGATATGAATGCCCAGCGCTTTGGAGTGCTCACTGAGGCTCGATTTTTTATCAATAATACGGCAAGTCAAACCCTGACGAATCAGCTCGTTGGCGCAAAACAAGCCCACCGGGCCTGCGCCGACGACCAATACGTCAACACAGTTTCGGTCAGGTTCCCTGGTTAATGGCAAGTCCATTTTGTCTTACTCATAATAGAATATACCTCATTATCACCAATTATCAGGTGATCAAGCAATCGTACATCCACTAATTCCAGTGCATGACACAAACGCTGGGTGACATCGATGTCGTCTTTGCTGGGATCAGGCAGGCCGGAGGGGTGATTGTGGGCGATGATGACGGCTGCGGCATTCAGGCTTAAAACGCGTTGCACCAGCGGTCTTGCGTGGACGCTGGAACTGTTAATGGTGCCGTGGAACAATTCTTCGTAGCTTATCACGCGATGTTGATTGTCGAGAAACAGCGCGGCGAAGGTTTCATTTTTTCTATCTCGCAATTGCCGTTTCATAAAGGTGAAGGTGGCCTGGGAGTTGTTCAGTTGCGTGTCTTTTTGCAGGGAGATGAAATCGCTGCGCCGGCATATTTCGCGCGCCGCCTGGATTTGCAGGTAACGCACGTCGCCCAGCCCGTTGATTTTTTTGAAGGTCTGCGGATCGGCGTTGATGACGGCGCGTAAATCGCCGCAGTGGCGGATCAGTTCCTGGGCCAGTTGCAGACAGGATTTTTTCCCGCTGCCGGAGCTGATGAAAATGGCTAATAATTCGGTATCGGACAAATTGTCAGGACCGAGCGTGGCAAGTTTTTCGCGCAAGCGCAAAGGCGGCACGGATGGCTGCGTCATTATTTTTATTCCTTTATGGCGAGGTTTGTGTTTTGATCGTCCGTATTCTTAATCAAAACGGGTTGAGCATGCAAGATTTTACTGGTAAAAAAATTGTGTTGGGTATTTGCGGCGGCATTGCGGCTTACAAATCTGCCTGGCTGGTGCGGGAACTGCTGCGTCTGGGGGCGGAAGTTCGTGTCGTGATGACGCAATCTGCACAGCAATTTATTACGCCTTTGACCCTGCAAGCCGTGAGCGGCAATGATGTGCGCATCGATCTGTTTGATCCTGCGGCCGAACGCGCCATGGGACATATCGAGCTGGCGCGCTGGGCGGATTTTTTGTTGGTCGCACCGGCCTCCGCCAATTGTCTGGCCAAATTTGCCCAGGGGCTGGCAGACGATCTGTTAAGCACCCTGTATTTGGTCGCTGAAACGCCGGTTCTCGTTTGTCCGGCCATGAACAAAAGTATGTGGGCACACCCGGCCACGCAACACAATTGCGAGCTGCTACGCGCGCGCGGCGTGATTATTGTGGGGCCGGAAGAAGGCGCTCAGGCTTGCGGTGAATTCGGCTTTGGCCGTTTGAGCGACATGGGCGCCATCATCAACGCCTTGCGTCTGCATTCTGTGCACAATCTACTGGCCGGGCAAGACGTGCTGATCACGGCAGGCCCGACACGGGAAGCACTTGATCCGGTGCGTTATCTGTCGAATAACAGTTCGGGAAAAATGGGCTATGCGCTGGCCCAGGCGGCCGCGATGGCCGGCGCCCGGGTATGCTTGATCAGCGGCCCAACGGCGCTCGATGCGCCTGCTGGCGTGGTGCTACAGCAGGTGATATCCGCCCGGGACATGTATGAACAAGTGATGAAAAATATATCGCCAGGGGTGATATTTATCGGCTGTGCCGCTGTTGCGGATTATGCGCCCGACAGCGCCGCCGAGCATAAATTGAAAAAACAAAACGAAGACGCGTTGACCCTGAAGCTGACGCAAAATCCGGATATTCTGGCGGCTGTGGCGCAAAGCGGTAAAGCATCCTATGTGGTGGGTTTTGCCGCAGAAACAAACGATGTGCTGGCACAAGCGCGTAAAAAAAGACAGAGCAAGCAAGTGGATATGATCATCGCTAATCAAGTCGGTCATGGTCTGGTTTTTGACAGTGATGAAAACGAAGTCATTGTTATCACCGACAAAGCAGAAACAGCGCTGCCAGCCGCCAATAAAGTCCGTCTCGCCGGGCAAATCATTGCAATCATTGCGGCAAATCGGCAGAATGCCGGGCATTCAACACGAGGTAAATAATATGGAACATGCGATTCAACTGAAAATTCTTGACCCCCGCATCGGCGACAGCATCGCCTTGCCTGCTTACGCAACCCCCGGTTCTGCCGGTCTGGATTTGCGTGTTTGCATAGACGAACCTCTGCAAATTGCGGGCGGGGAAACGGTTTTACTGCCCACCGGTCTGGCCATTTATATTGCCGATCCCGGTTTGGCTGCGGTGATTTTGCCGCGCTCCGGCCTGGGTCACAAACACGGTATCGTGTTGGGTAATCTGGTGGGATTGATTGATTCCGACTACCAGGGCGAATTAAAAATTTCCTGCTGGAATCGCGGTCAGGAACATTTTACCGTCAATCCAGGTGATCGCATCGCGCAACTGGTGTTTTTGCCGGTGGTGAGAGCGGATTTTACTGTGGTGGATACCTTCCAGGAAACGAGCCGCGGCGAAGGCGGTTTCGGTAGTTCCGGGAGACAATAATGCGGTATCAGACAAAGCGGCTGGACCGGTCGGTATTCCGGGCTTACGACATACGCGGCATCATCAATCAGAATTTTGATGAAAACGCGTTTTATACCGTGGGTCGGGCCATCGCCTGTCGCTTGTGCGCTTTGTCTCGCAAGGCCATTTTTATCGCCCGTGATGGCCGGCTCAGCAGCGATGCGCTGGCCGCAGCCTTGAAGCAAGGCCTGCTGGACAGCGGCATCGATGTGGTTGACCTGGGTGCTGTGGCAACGCCGGTGATGTATTATGCCGTGCACGAACAAGGCCTGGACTGCGGTTTGATGGTAACCGGCAGCCATAATCCGGCGGATTATAATGGCATCAAAATGGTGCTGGCCGGTAAAACCCTGGTGCAATCCGACATCGATATATTATTTGATTTTGTCCAGGCAGGAGAGTTTATCGAGGGCAAAGGTCAATTGCGATCGCTGGATGTTCTTGCGCAATATGTTGCCCGGGTGGCGCGTGATATCCACTTGCAACGCCCGTTCAAAGTGGTGGTCGATTGCGGAAACGGCATCGCCGGCCCGGTGATTCCAGCGGTCATTGCCCAGCTTGGATGCGATGTTATTCCCTTGTATTGCGATGTGGATGGGCGTTTTCCCAATCATCATCCCGATCCCACCATCGAAGAAAATTTGCACGATTTGAAAGCGGCGGTGGCTTTGCATCAAGCCGATCTCGGTCTGGCTTTTGACGGTGACGCGGATCGTCTGGGCGTCATCACCAATCGGGGCAAGGTCATCTGGCCTGATCGCCTGATGATGTTTTACGTGCGCGATGTACTGGCATTACAGCCTGGCGCGACCATTGTGTATGACGTCAAATGTTCCGCACACCTGGCCGAGACGATTGAAGCGGCGGGCGGCGTGCCCTTGATGTGTCCGACCGGTCACTCCATCGTCAAAGGGGTGATGAAAACCTCAGAGGCCGCGTTGGCCGGCGAGATGAGCGGTCATTTGTTTTTCCGCGATCGCTGGTATGGTTTTGATGACGCCTTATACAGCGCCTGTCGTTTGCTGGAATCACTCAGCGCATCGCCTCTGTCGGTCGACGAACAATTTCAAGCGATACCGGACAGCGTCAACACCCCGGAAATCAAAATCCCCATCGCCGACGAAGACAAGTTTCCCTTCATGCAACGCTTCTGCGCCGAAGCCGACTTCAGCCCGGCCCGGATTGTACGCATGGACGGCATGCGAGTCGAATACCCAAACGGCTGGGGCCTGCTGCGCGCCTCCAACACCACACCCTGCCTGGTCGCCCGTTTTGAAGCAGAAGACGATGCAAGCCTGGAGGCGATCAAAACCGTTTTTCGCCAGCAATTATTACGCATTGATGATCAATTAACGGTTCCGTTTTAAGATATACCTTTCAAAATCCAAACTCAGGAAGTCGGTACTATGTTACGACCATCAGGGGCTCCCGTAAGTAAGCCAGTTTGGCCGCCAGGACAATAGGTAACTTGATAGTTAGTTAGTGCCGCTGCTGAGTTATTACTGCAAGTAAACGAACTGGATGGATCATCGTGATTCCAGGAGTAAGCCGTTGGGCAAGCCTGTTTGAACCAAAGTATATAAGGGTAAACGACAGATTCCCAATCTGCATTATTTGCGTTACAGATACCATCTGCTGTTGGAACTGAACTGTTCGGTAAATTCCACTGATAACAACCACAGACCAGACCACTACCTGTATTAGTACTATAACCAGACTCTAATGAAAGGTTCGACGTGATAAGGCAACCCCACATATCGGCAAAAGTCGCTGCGACACCGCCATAGGTACCGTAATTTTGACCGGAAATGGTTGATAAAGACGCGCCAAGAGTAAATGCAGTATAGAGATCAACGTTCCCCCATGCTCCGGGATTAACATAGGAGAAAATATTCCAATACCCCAGGAAAGTAGAGTAACCCTGATTTATACTGTTAATCATGGGGTTTGAATTATAACCTATACCGCAGACACCCGAAGAACTCGGAGGCGTGCCAGCACACAAGGAAGGTGTTGGATTCGTAACCGAAACAAAATTAGATGTTATATAAGGCGCCCCGGTATCAGGCGGTGTAAACGTCCAGGGGCAATTGCCCAGGCCGTTACCTGATGGTGGCTGAATGATGGCACCAGCAGATTGGCCACAGCCAAATAGATTGCTGCTACTGGCTGGAGCCAGTGAGCGTACTTCAGCAGGAAGATTAAAGCCATTCACCATTGACACGTCATAAACGCCGTCAGATGCAGGACTACCACTATTATATGGCTCCAGGTTCACTTCCATTTTGGTTAACGGAAGGTTATTAGGGGGTTGAACACCCACTGCGCAGCGCATGGGATCTGATGAGGAAATTGAACCACAAGTTCCTGTTGCACAGGATCCAGTCGTGGTATCACACCCGGTTCTAGCGTAGAGCCCCCCATTTAAGTATTCACTGACTGACAAGACAACTGGAGTGGGTACGCCATGAACAGGTGCATTGACTTGATAACTACCGCCGGGAGGCGTTGGATCTGCGCCTCCGGCAGTATTGTTATTTGCAAACTCATACCATACAGGAAACGGGCATTGATTAACAAATACAACATTATGATTCTGAGTGTTGCCATTGAAATTAGTCACCGATGCTGACGGTGTCACAGCAATGACTGAGCCAGTATTACATGATGCGGTTGCTGTAATAATCAAACTCGAAGCCGTCGCTGTTGGAATAATTGATGCCATGACATAGCACGATTCATGTGCTGCAAGTGTTTTATTGGAGCAGGTGTCATATGTTGCCGATGGCGTTATCGTTACCCCTGTTGATGGAGTGGATGCAATACTCACCGATCCCAGATTTGCGCTTTGATCAGTGCTTGTATTGGTTAATACAAATTTGATCACGTTGTCTGCATACTGATAAGTTGTTGCGGGCAAGTATAGAGCACTACCCGTACTCGCCGAACTGGCAGCCTGCGTCACCGGGCAATCACCTGTCCCGCCACTGGTAACCAAAGTGCCCGTACCTGGTGTCGAGGTATTTGCACCAGCGTTGTAGGTAAATAATCCCGACACGGATAGTGGACCTGTTGCATGCGGTGTTAGTTGTCCACGAATATGACAGCTTTGTCCCTGTGTCAACATAATTGGTGCGCTTGAGGTACCGCAACCACTGCCAGATAATACCTCAACTGTTGCAACTGAAGTTGGGCTGGTTGTTAGTAAATTACTACCACTTGCATCACCAGCATACCCGGTCACCGTTACTGGTACGGGAGATGAATTATGATAAGTAACGGTAAAAACAGGTGTTTGCGTTGGATTACTTAATGAAAATGGGGGGATAGTTGATATACTGCCAGTGATAACCCCGGGAGCAGGAGGAGGTGGAGTACCTGTGCTCTTGCCTGTTAAAGCAGGCAACGGAATACGATTATCATGATAACCATATGTGAGTGCGATAGACGACTGTCCTGCGGTTGCAGGCGCAAATTCAATAATTATATAACAACTTGCTTTAGGGGCAATTGATTGCTGATTACAATTTTGATAAATATTAAATGGCCCACCTTGCTTCTGAAAGTTGGTAATTAAAGTAGCAGGGAAAGGTAGATTATTCGTTAAGACGTAGACTGCCCATGAAGACGTTCCTATTGGAGTAGTGGCAGGAAAAAAGCCCGATGTCGGTATCACAGACCATGCAACAGGATCAGTGCCGGCAGAACTGTTCACTGCAAATAATACCAGTAATGCGGCAATACTATACCTTAAATTATCCATATACTTCATATCCGTTTCCCTTTTTCAAAATTCGTATTATTTACCAAACAAATAAGTAGCGCCCACTACGACGTCGTTTGTGCTATATGTTCCAAAATCCAGGCTGGTATGAGACCAGGTTCCCTGACCTCGTCCGGCTATATTCCCAACATTTTGATAAAGATAACCGATGTTAATAATGAAATTTTGCGAGGCTATATAATCCAAACCAGCACCAGCATTATAGGCAAATTGACTCTTGTTGCCGGTAAAATCAGGACTGATTCGTGGTGTTACTCCAGGCAAAGCAGTTTCATTGTAACTTGTATGGTTGAATGCGCCACCTAAACTCGCTGTAAGATAAGGCGAAAATTTATTTATTGTGTAAATATTCACCTTGGCGGTTGCCAATAAGAGATTTGATGACAAATTCGACTGATAATTGTAATTCGTGAACACAGGATCTGAATATTGGATGATCTCACCACCAGGGCGGCCAACAAAATTATGTTGATAAAGTAATCCTAAAGAATAGGCGGGTAACCAGTTTTGATCACGTTGCCAACGGTATCCACCTGAGATATTAATCATTGATGCATGAGCCGTTTTATTCGAGGTATAAGTGTCTTGATTAAAAGGTGGCGGATAATCAGAGCCATTATTAATGTACATTGTCTTTTTGCTTGCCTGGAATTGCTCACCTATGTTGAATGAGAGAAACCAGTGTGCTTCTGAGTTTATTGCAAGGCTTTTGGAATAGGTTGATACGCCCACTGCTGTTTTCTCGTGATTGCTGCCACTGGCTTTGTGTGTTTTGGATTTGGATAAAAGATAAGTTGCCGCTTGTCGTAATGCGCCAGTTGACTGTATCGGGCCAATTACTACAGTGTAGAAGTGGTTTTTACGTATGATGTTTACTGGATATGTAGTTTTTGCTTGCAACTCTTTCCTGTATTTTTCAGCATTTGCTCCTATTGAAAAAGAAGCCGCTTGAATCAAGAAGTTGCCTTTGGTCTTTTGGTTGAAATGTTGAGCTTGATCAAGACCATATACCAATTGATTGGCATGAGAAATACAAGGCACATAGATGGCAATAGTTAAAATGATACCACCCAGGTGAGCAACATTCTGTTTCATAATACATTCCTTGTTTTAATTTCCCACAACCGTGTGTGCCAGAAAATACGCGTTGTCCACTGTCGTTTCCATATGGTTGCGACTGCTTCAATTGCAGCTTTGCCTGTGACCCAACAATATCGTTCCAGTCAAAACCAGATAGAACCGATAGTAGTTTATTTTTATTCAAAAAATAACTGAGAACATGCTATAGCAAGACCATACAATTATCAACTCAGCGGTTCCCGCTTAAAGAATTATTAAGAAATAATGATCAGCATGTAGCCGTTTCACGTTGCTGCTCGTTCCTTTGTTCACCCGGCACCGTTTTATATATTCTTCATCGCCATCAAATACTCCGGTACCGCATTTCCCTCTTGCCGCCTCGCTATCACCACTTCCTGGCTGACAACACTCAAGCCGTGTTGCCTGGCCAGTTCGTGTAAATAATCGTTATGATGGCGGAAGCGGGCGTTTTCCTGGAGTTCCCAGGTGGAGGTTTCGCTGATTTCTGTGCTGAAAATAAAGTATGCATCTTGTTGTAATCGTTGTGTGACCGCCGTGAACAAGGGATCCAGATCGCCGAGGTAGGGGAGGACGTCCAGTGCTACGATCAGATTGTATTGCTGTGGTGAATCACGCAGAAACGTGACCAGCTCGGCTTCTGTTAATTGATCGTAAATGCCTTTTTCCCGTGCCTGGGCAATCATTTTTCCGGCAATATCCACGCCGTCCAGGTGCTGGCTGATGTCGCGTAATACCTGACCGCTCAGGCCGGTGCCGCAGCCCAGATCCAATGTGTGATCGGATGATTCGATATTCAGTTCTGCCAGCAGTTTGAGTACTTGATTGGGCAGGGTGTAATGCAGTTGTTGTTGGAGGTGTTGATCGTAAAACAGGGCGTAATTATTGAATAAATTTGCGGCGTAATCCGGCGCCGTTTCGGCTTTTTGGCTGTGACCGGACAAGGCGCGCAGCATGTGTTGGCTGGCGTTGTCCGCTGGATTGGCGGCAACGGCTCGCTCCAATAGCTCGCGTGCTTTGATGCGATTGTCGAGGCGAATAAAAATGGCGGCAAGATTATTCAGGGCAGAAAAATGATCGGCTTGCAGACTCAACAAATGCTCAAACTGTTCGCTGGCTTCGTTTAAATGCCCCAGAGCCATTTGCGCCACGCCGCTGTTATACAGATAATCGATGTTGTCCGGATCTTGTTTTAACAGCACATCGTAGTGCATCAGGGCGTTTTCAAAGCGATCGTAATGCATGAAGGTGGCCGCCAGATTGTTGCGTGATTCGATGTGATCGTTGTCCAGAGCCAGCGACTTGCTGAAAAAATCAATGGCCTGTTGCCCTTCCTGGCGTTTAAGCGCCACCGTACCCAGATTACACAAAGCCTGTACATGATTGTGATCGCGGGCAATAACCTGTTCAAAAGCGTGTTCGGCCTCATCCAGTTTGCCGGTTTCCAGGGCCAGAACGCCGAGATAGAATTGCGCCTCAAGGTGCTCGGGGTTGAGTGCCAGGACATTGTTGAACTGGGTTTCGGCAGGCTGTACGTGTTGGTGTTGCAGCAACAACAAACCCAGATTGAAATGAGCGGTGGCAAAATCCGGTTCGGCGTGGACGGCCAGACGATAATGATGCAAGGCTTGTTGATACTGATTGTGACCTGCATACATGCCGGCCAGATTGTTATGCGCCTGGGCGTAATCAGGGGCGAGTGCGATGGCCTGTTGATATTCCGCAATGGCTTGTTCGACTTGATCCGTATTTTTCCAGGCGTTGCCGAGGTTGTTATGCACCGCCGGATTGTCAGGCGCCAGGGCTGCGGCTTGTTGCAGGCAGGCAATGGCATCGGACATATTGCCCTGTTGTGCGTGAATCAGCCCCAGCCCATGCCAGGCGTCGGCGTGATTGGCTTGTTGCTGGATAATCTGCTCAAATAAAGCCAGAGATTCTGCCAGCTCTCCCCGTTGCTGATGCTGGCGTGCTTGCTGAAACAGAGCGTCTATATTAATCATGTTGGGCGAGCAATTGTTGTAATTGTTTCAGCGCCCGGGCGCGATGACTGATGGTGTTTTTAACGCTGGCTGGCAGCTCGGCCATGGTGCAGCCGTGGGTGGGTAGATAAAACACCGGATCGTAACCAAAACCCAGATTGCCGTTGGCGTTTTGAGCAATGACGCCATTGAGTTTGCCGCAGGCTATCAAGGGGGTGGGATCGTTGGCGTGTTGCACCAGCGCAATGGCGCAGTAAAAATATGCTTGCCGCTGATCATCTTTCACACCCTGCAGTGTGTTCAATAATTTGTTGATGTTGTCCTCATCCGAGGCGTCCGGGCCGGCAAAGCGCGCGGAATAAATCCCCGGAGCACCCTGCAAGGCCAGTACGGCAAGACCCGAATCATCAGCCAGTGCCGGCTTGTTGCCGACGCGGCTGGCATGACGCGCTTTGAGCAAGGCGTTTTCCACGAAGCTCAAACCGGTTTCCTCGATGTTGCCGATGCCCAAATCGCTTTGACTGAGGCAGGACAGCGGCGCCAAAATAGCCCGCAACTCGGCAATTTTACCGGCGTTTCCGGTGGCGAGAATGATGTCGTTCATAGATTTTTTATCCAAAAGGCCAGGGTAATTTGGGCAGGGCAGGCAAGGATGGCAGCGTCAACCAACCGAAACAAAATTGAGGCCAGCAGGAGTTAAGTTCTTCTGCATTATGGCGGAAAATGTCGGCTTCCACGGCCAGTTGTTCGGTATCAGCCAGCAATTTGTGCAGCATGTCTCCACGCAGGTCTATTTTGCTTAAATTGCCTATCATGATGTCTGTTGTTTCTTGCAGACCTTGACGGACTACCAACGCTTCATGGTAAACGATATATTCTTCGAGTTTATCGATTATCTCCTGTAAGGAAAGCCTGGATTCCAGCACATATTTGCGAAGCCAGATCAGTTGCATTTTATCCAGAGGCGTATCCGTAGACAGCGCAAAAAATTGTTTCATTTTAACGGTACTGCCACTTTCTGGCTGGTAAACGTCTATTTCAAATACTTGACCATACATATAAAACGCATTCAGCTGGACGCAATGGAAGCGATCCATGTTGACTTCGAGTGTCCGAATGGTTTTTACAATGGCATCTTTGATCGAAGGGCTGCCCATGTTGGCAACCAGGCTGGAAATACTTGTTTGCCTCTGAGTCGCCCATTCACAATCATCGCTGCTTATGTCGGTACTGGCGGTACCAGCCGGATCCCTGTTTCTCATCAAAACGAAGCATTGCATCAGCGTTCTCCTTCCTGGATATAACCGGCTAACACTAGCATGAAACAGAAGAAAATAACAATTGACTGTTTGTTAATTTTGTCTTAATTCTCAAGTACCTTTATCAAGCGAGTTGATGATGAGCCGCAAACAAACTGCCAGTCCGGATAGCCTGAATCGGTTCCACCGACAATTGTGGCGCTATATTCGCAACAAAGAGGCGCTGACGCGCGATAACCTCAATTATGTTGAAAAACGCGGAAGATGGTTTGGCTTTATCAGCTCGCTTTATCCGCTAGTCAGTTTGACCAGCGTGCTGCGCAATTACGGGGATAAAAAGGGTTTGATGTACAAACTGTTCCACTGGTTTACGCCCTGGGAGGCCGGTGAGTACGTTTTTTTCCCCAACGTCCAGCGATTTTGGGGCGCGCGCATCAAGGATCTCCGCTTGTGGCGATCCAATGAAGACAGCTTGCTCATTCGGCAACGTAATATGGGCTATGCCCAATCCTTGCTCGCGCATTTGGATGCACGGCTTTATGGCGCTGCCAATATGCCGATCACTTTTGCCCAGGACGTGCATGATCAGCGCCAAATCAAGGAGAAAAGGGGAGAATTTGATGCGTATGATGCATTGCTGACCCGATTGAGTCGTCGCCTGGCGGAACCGGTCGTGGACAAGTGTGAGCATGAATTGGCGCAAAAAGCGCGGTATCTTGATTTTCTCGCCAAAGACAAAGTTCGTGATGATTTTGTTCGTGGCCGGCATTATGGCTTTGAGGATGTTCCGGAGGCGAGCATCAAACACAGCCCTGAGCTGATCTGGGCTCAGTTGAGCAATGCATCATCAGAGTTGATGCTGGATGACGAAGACGCGTTGAACGAGGTGATTCGCCCCGAGACTGTGTTTGAGCATCCGCATAAGAACGAGCAGATTGACGTGCTGCCCACTGCGCGCTTGAGCGATAGCTGGATGCATATGCGTGTGTCGATCGCGCGTTTTCAGGATTATGTCATTCAAGGGGTGGACAGGACGTCGGGTAGCTTGATTGGGCGCCATGACGCGAAGCTGGAGGATGGCTGGTATCAATTTGTGACCTTCATGGATGCAGGCAAGCCCGTGATTCGTTACTATCCTTGCGGCGATAAGCGGCAGGGGATTCCATTCGCGCACCAGGATCCCCAGCGCAGTGAACAGGCTGTTGCAGAGGGCGCTTATCTGATCCAGGCGCCGGTTGTTCAAGCGCTGCGTTATGAAAAATACATTGCTCATAGTGAGTTGTCGGGCGGTGTTCCGGTGAATGCGGCTGGTGCGTTCATGATCAAAAATGGGCAGTTGCGGGTGATTGATGACAGCTCAGGGCATTATGAAGTAGCCAGTCATGCGCCGGACGTAAATCGCCCTTTGAAATTCGCCTGTGACGTGTTTGCCTGGTATGGAGTCGAGACGGGTGAAACAGTGTTGGAGCATTGGACGCCGTATCATGGCCTGGACAAACTCTGTAAAAAAACCGCCGCGGCAATAACGTTCTTTTATGAACCTGCTGAGTTGAAGGGCAGAGATATCACGGCGCAGTTGGCAGAGCTGCGGGCGACAGAGCCGGGCAAGCCCGCACCGATTACGGTGTTGCGGGCTTTGATTTGATGGGGATATTACAACGCCTGCATAAACGCCAGCAGATCCTGCTTCTCCTCGGGAACCAACTGCAAACCCAGAATCAAATTGAAATACTCAACCGTGTCTTCCAGGGTCAGCAAACGACCGTCATGTAAATAAGGCGGGCTGTCTTTGATGCCGCGCAGCGGGAAGGTTTTAATCGGCCCGTCGCCTTCTTCCATCAAGCCGTTAATCAGTACTGGCTTGAAGAAACGCTCCGTCTGCAGGTTGTGCATGTTGTTGTCGGTATAGTAGGGCGGTGTGTGGCACTCGGCGCAGCGTGCTTTTCCGAAGAACAATTGCTGACCACGCATTTCAGAGGCACTGGCTTTTTTCGGATCCAGTTTGCCATCCCAGGACAGTTTGGGCGCGGGCGGGAAGTCGAGTATCGACTGGAATTCTGCCATGAAATGCACCTGGCTGCCGCGCTCCAGAATGTTGACGCCTTTTTTCGTGGCGATAACAGGATCCCCATCGAAATAAGCGGCGCGTTGCTCAAACTCGGTGAAATCCTCGACCGTTTTCAAGGCGCGTTGCGAACCAAACAGGCGTTGAATGTTCAGGCCACGCAAGCTGGGGGTGTTGATGCGATGGCGGAATTCCTGAGGCCTGATATCACCGACCAAATGCGTCGCCTTGTTGGTGTGACCATTGCTGTGGCAATCCAGACAGGCGACACCGCGGCTGGGTTGCAAACTTCGGCGATCATCGGTCTGATTAAATTGCTGTTGTGGAAAAGGTGTGACCAGCAGACGCAGACCTTCCAGTTGTTTGGGGTTCAAAATGCCGTTAAACAGTTTGAAATAATTGTTGATGGTCACCACTTGCCCCTGGGACACATCGCCCAAATCGGTGCGGGTGGTTAAAAAAATCGGCGCGGGGAAGGGGGGTAAAAAATGATCTGGAATGTCGAAATCCAGATCAAAACGGGTCAGATCCCGTTGTTCCTGTTTGTTGATTTCGTCAATTTCAAATTTGGGAAACAGCATGCCGCCTTCCGCATGATGGGGGTGAGGCAAGGGCAAAAAGCCCTGGGGAAACACGCCTTTTCCTTTGATGTCTTCAGGCGTCATTTTGGCCAGCATGTCCCAGCTTACACCCGCCGGTAATTTGACCCGCACATCTTTTTGCACAGGCTTACCGCCGGTCATGGTGACGGTGTCGGAGGGTTTGTTGCTCATATCATAACGTTGGTTTAGCAGGTCTTCATGCGCTTTCTGGATGCCGGGTTTCGCCGCCTCCATGCGTTTGACGATACTGTCGAAATCTTCGGTGATATCGACCGGGGCATAACTGGATGGATGATCGGCAAATGCGCCAGGTGTGATTGCTGTAACCAGCAGAATGGCCGCGAGGCCGTGAAATTTTCCGTACATATATGCAGTCCCTGTGTGTGTTTCAATTCGGATGACTATTCAGTGTAAGCCCTGTGTAATAAATTTCAAGTGTCGCCCACTGACGTACCGCGCTTTATGTGCGGTACGTCAGTGATCTTGCTACGGAAAACAAAATGGACGATCAGACGCTTGATCTTCGCTGTCCTCATAACCCATCACGACGCGTGATCGAGGCTGGTCATAATGAAAAAAGCCTTGAGAACGTTGACTGACTCTGACCGAATCGGCATCAAGAAACGCATCTTGAGTCTCTTCAAACCCTTTTCCAAATTCATCGGCAGACACCGACTCAAACAGACTTTTGAACCATGTTTTGAACCATGTTTTGAAAGGTCCGGGTTGTGTTGCAATATCAGTAATTCCCCAACCGAGGGCAATCATGAGAAATTTTAAAGGAAGGCCAGCCAGCGGTCCTTTCAACCCAAAGCGCTTGTAATCGTTCATGAACGATTGATACATGCTGTTGTTTACGGCATTGGGCATTTGTCTTTGCGTTTTGCGAACATCGAAAGCCGAGCTGACAAATGCTACAAAGCCTCCCGTTATGAGGGCAGAGCTGATACTGGCATACCATGGCATATCTTTTTTATCAGGTATATCAAGCGCCTGCGCGACCCTTGTTTTTACGCCATCGGCCGCCAGAAAAAAGGTAGAAAAAGAAGCTGAGCCTTTTGCTATCGCAGCCCCGCCTCCCTGATAGGCACGGCTTGTCATCTCAGGCAATGTTTTTTTGGCGAAAACCTCTTTCCAGAAACTGGCAGTAACATCTGTACCTTGTGAGGTTGCACGAAACGTTGCCCAACCTTCCAGAGGGCCGCTGATAGCGGTATCCATAACGGCGGCGCCAGTACCGGCCAGGAATGACTTCATGATTAAATATTGATTTGGAGACAGGTAGTCAGGTATGTTCATTGACCGAAGCAAGGTATCGGCGTGAAGAGGGGCTTCGGTGATAAAAATACCTTTATACAAGCCGTTTTTAAGAAACTCTTTCCAGCTTCCAGCAATCGAACCATTAAAAAATCTCTTCAAAGAACGGTTTAAAATGGGGTTTGCTTGCGTGCCGTAGTAGATCTCCCGGGCTGCTTCAACGGCAGACAATGCTCGAGGATTTGTTTTGGATCCCATAGCCGCTTGCTGCCAGCGCATGATCACTTGTGCCCATTGCGTGGGTACGATGGACGCGGCTTTCAGAGTCGCCAGGCTCATATTGGCCTGAATTCGATCAGCGGTTGTGAGATTATTAAGTGGTTCCTTGTCGTGTGGCATTGATTTTCCTTAATTGAACTAGTAGGGAATTTAAGCCGCGACATTTAACATGATGCCAAAAATAATGTCAAACGAAACAGGATTTCATTTTCAAGGGGGTTTTATGTCAACAAAGACAATTCTGATTACCGGTTGTTCCAGCGGAATTGGTCATGATGCCGCGCTGGCTTTGCGTCAGCGCGGGCATCGGGTGATTGCGTCCTGTCGTAATCCAGCCGATCTGGAGAAGCTTAAAGCCGCTGGTTTGTCGGCGGTATTGCTGGATGTGGCGGATTCGCAATCCATTGTTACTGCCCTTGAGGAAGTACGGGGCATCACCGGAGGCGGGCTGGATGTGCTCATCAATAATGCCGGTTACGGGCAGGCCGGGGCGCTGGAAGATGTGCCCCGCGAGCTGTTGCGCGAACAATTTGAAACCAATGTGTTTGGTTTGATGGATTTGACCCGTCAGGTGATTCCGATGATGCGCCAGCAGGGCGAGGGTCGTATCATCAACATCAGCTCCATTTTGGGCTTTATCAGCATGCCTTTTCGCGGTGCCTATAACGCCTCAAAATACGCCGTTGAAGGGTTGAGCGATACGCTGCGTCTGGAGTTGAAACCTTCGGGCATCCGCGTCATTACCATCGAGCCCGGGCCGATTGAAAGTCGTTTTCGCGACACGGTGGTGGATCGAACCTTGCAAAAAATCGATAGGGAGCACAGTCATTTTGCCGCGCAATATCGGCACATGCTGGGGGATTATCGCCAGCAAAAATCGACATCGACCTTTACCCGGGGAACGGACGCGGTGATCGTTAAATTGATTGCTGCAATTGAGAAAAAGAATCCCAAAGTGAAATATCGGGTCACCTTTCCAACGCATTTGATGGCCTGGTTGAAGCGCTTATTGAGCACGGCGATGCTGGATCGGGTGATTGCCCGGATTTCCAAAAAAGAAATGGGTGGTACTTGATCAATTGGGTTAATAACGATAGTCTTTTTTGGAAAATAATAATGAATAAGGATTGTTCTCATGATTAATATTAAAAAAGCGCTGGCTGTGTCTTTGTTGATGCTGGCTGGCACAGCGTTTGCTGACAGTTTGCCGGATTATAATGCGGTAAAATCGGCGGTCAATGAAGGTAAAATGATTCGAATTGCGATTCATTTTGCCAAATGTCATGCCGTTCAAAGCAGCATTCCAGCGGTTGATGGCGTGGGGGTGTTTACACCGAATGAGGTGGTGTTGGCCAGTGACGGCCGTGTGGTCGCGTCTTTGACTCATTTTACTCAAAATGATCCCAACTTCCCCAAGCGTTCGACGTATCAGCATGTGCAATATATTCTTAATGCCGATAATCATTTGAAATTGACTGCGGTGGTGCTCAGCGCCGGTGATTTTGCCCCTTTGACTCAGGAAGCGATCGTGGATTGCGAAATGGGTTCCGGGGTTAAGATTTATAGTTAAACGGCCCGTCATTGCGAGGTACGAAGCAATCCATGGTTCGGAGCGATGAGCCCTGGATTGCTTCGTACCTCGCAATGACGTTCTCATTGCAAGACGCGAAACAATGGCGTATAAAGTCGCTGTCTGACAATGGAGGGTTCGCATTATGTATATTAAATCAAGTTTTTTTGCCTTGCTGGCAGGGCTGAGTTTCAATCTCAACGCCGCAACATCTGAGCAACTGCTGGTCACCAACGCCAAATACAACAGCCTGAAAGACAAGGTTCAGTTGTTAAGCCAGGCCAATGGTTTGAGCCTGATTCAGGCCGTGCTCGATGAAGACTTGCTGCAACGATTACACGACAGCAGCAACGGTAAATTTTTAAATCTGGACGCCTGGCGCCATCATGGCGATTCACGTCAGTTGCTGAATAATTTCAGCCAGAAAAAAAGCACCCCAGGCAACACGCCATTCACGCTGCGCCATAAACCCGAAGTCCAGCCTTTGCTCGATCAGATCGAGCCAAACAAAATCTGGCAAAACATGCAGCATCTGACATCCTACCTCAATCGTGCAGCCAAAACAGATGAAGGCGTTGCCGCGGCGCATTGGTATAAAGACCAATTCGACAGCATGGCGCGTGAATACGGACGCAGCGATGTCAGCAGTTATTTTATCCAGACAGGCACGCGATACAGGCAACCATCGGTGGTCACCTTGATAGGCAAAGGCAAACGCGGTGCCGCCATTGTCATCGGCGCGCACATCGACACCCTCAGCGGCAACAAACCCGGTGCTGACGATGATGCCAGCGGCATTGCCGTGTCGCTGGAAGTCAGCCGGGTGTTGCTGGCCAGCAAAGTCAAACTGGACAGACCGGTCTACATCATCGCTTACGCGGCAGAAGAAGCCGGCCTGGTGGGATCGTCTTATGTGGTTCAGGAATTTCTGGACAGAAAAATCCCCGTCACCGCCGTCATGCAACTCGATCAAGCCGGGTATCGGGCAAATTCAGCCGACAAAACCATCTGGCTGATTGACGATTTCGTCGACAAAGAACTGACAAACTTCACCGCTGATCTGTTAAAAACCTACGTCGGCATCCCGGTAGCCTACGCCCATTGCGGCTACGCATGCAGCGATCACGCCAACTGGTTCTACGGCGATTTCCGCGCCGTTTACCCCTCAGCCACAACCCTGGATAACGACAATCCCTACGTACACACCGCAGGCGACAAACTCGATATCATCAACCTGGAGCACCTGGTGAATTTCACCAAACTGGGCCTGGCTTTTGTTGCGGAGCTGGGCTTGGCTACATAGCCGTCAGGTTAAGGGAAAACAGGCGGCACCGAACGGAGCGAAGGGTCTTCTGATTGTGGCTCAGTGCCACCGTCGTTTTTCTTGCAAATACAGAGCGCAAAGGACTCCCATCATTGGCAACGAGCCATCCCTCTACTATGCTTAAATAGAGACGGGTTGGGGGTGGACGTTGTGAATGAGCATGAAAAAAAACTGTTGTTGATTTCGATAAGCTGCTGGTTCGAGAACATGACGCGCTTGCTGAAATGGATGGAAATATCCGGCGCATCGCGTGACGTCATGCAGAACGCCCCAAATTTGTTGAAAAAATTTGCCCGGCAGTTTGATCATCCCGATATTTCGCTACCCATCAAATTGCAGGTAAACAAGCAATTGGACAAACTATCGAAATCCAGTGCGCGCCTCAGTAAACGCGGCCGCTCGGATATGAGCATGCTGCCGCTCACCGTCCAGGTGCCCTGTGAACGCGATCTCGCTGCGATGAAAAAGATGGTGGCCGGTGGTCGCGACGATCAACAGCAGCGGATTCAGAAAATCAAAGATGCGGTCTACAAATATTTTCCAGAAGAAAGAATCGTTGAAACCCGGGCTCTGAATTCCGATTACTGGGTCGATCGCCTGCCCTGGGATATCGTCTGTGAATGCATCCGGCGCAATGATCCGGTATTACTCGACATGGCCTTTGCAAACATTTCCGCGGACGATCCGCTGCTGGAGGCCTTGTTGGTCGCCCATTCCCGCGAGCATTTGTTTTTTGTCATGCATCAATGTGCCAAACTGGGGCCTGATGAACATCGGGAATTGGTTCCCGGCGAGCCGGATGTCATGATTGGGCAGCACAGCTTTGAGTTGTTTATTTATGACATGATCTCCAGCATTGAACAAAGACGCAGCCTGAATCTCAGTTTTGGCTTGCCAACGCACCATGCCGCGCATGATAAAGCGAACGGATTTTGTGTCTTCAACAAAACAGCTGCGCTGATGGCCTTTGAGCAGGCGCGGGTCAGGGGCAAACGTAATCTTCATTTGCATCATATGATTGTTGGCCTGGACGTGAACCGCGACAATGGTCTGAACCGAATTAACATGGAAGACAAAAGCGAGATGTTTGTGACGCATCTGGATGTATACGATCCTGGCGTTTATCCCTGGGATACGGTAGAGGATATCAATGCACAGCTGGGTCAAGAGGGTGTCAAAGAAAATAAAATGACCGTCTGGCAAAAGGAATTTCACACCTATAAAAGTATTGATTTGGCCGATCCGGATTTGCAGCGCAAGGGTAACGAACGCCACCCGATCATTGATCTCGTGTTATCGGAACTGGAAACGGCCTTGATCATAGCCGCCGCGCACAAAGAGTCGGTCATTATTTATCTGCCCACGGGTTGGGATTCACACGTTGGAGAAACGGCTGCTGCCGGTAAAATGGTTCACGGCCGCTGGCTAACACCCAAACAAAGCCACGCCCGCCGTTTTAACGACGCCGACTGGACGTATTTCAACGAGGCCTTCATGGATATGGTGCAGCGTTATTCTTCAAATATTGTTCGCGTTTATTGGCAGTTGGAAGGGGGATATGCGGATCAAGTGAATCAAAACCAGGTGGCGATCCTGGCCAATACCTGGTTAGACAGTAAAAAAGAATTAAGCCCGCCGGGTCCTTCCAGCTCTCACGCAGAAAGCAGCGAACCAGGCAGGGTGTTGAGGCAACGCAGGTAAGTTGAGCCTGGGTCGCAACCTGCTTGCTGTTATCTCGGTTGGCTGCTGCTTGACGGTGCGTTGTCGCCGTATGGCATCGGTTGGAACAGACTCCCCAGAGTGACTGGTATCTGTTGGAACAGACTATCTGGCGGCAATAAATGCGAATGTCTTAATGGCTCGCGGGAAGCGCCGACTATTTGACTCAGTTCAGCGGATCGCAGTTCGTCGGCAAGTTCCACCATGCTTTCTATCAAGGCATGTTTATTGTCTTCTGTGCTCGCAAAATGGCCGCCGTTGGTGAATCGAATATCAACCTGACGCGGTAAGCCCCTGTTGACAACGGTCAAGGCCGCACACAATTTGGCCGCTTGTTCTGCAGGGCAAATATTGTCGTTGTGTCCTTGAACAACCTTGGTGGGGATGCCTGCCAGTTTTGCAGCATTCTCAATGATAAACCCTTCTGGCAGCCACAGCTTGTGAATAATATAATAAATCTCCATCAAGCCCATGGTGATGTCATCGTCGCCCATACCTGAAATGTATTCCTGTCGTAGTTCAGGCTGGCTAGCCGGTACGGCGTTGATAATTTCCCAGGTGGCATAAGCGGCACCCACTTCTTTCCATTTACCCGCCTTGATTTCAGCAAACAACGATTCTGCCAGGATCCCGAACTTCTCTTCCAGGGGAGCCGCATCATACGTTTGCAATTTTTCGCCTGGGCAGGCGATATCAAGAAAAGCACGCCATTCGCCGGGATTGCTGGTGACTGCCGCAGAGTCTTCCCGAAAAAACGCCTCGATCCCTTTCTTTTCACCCAAAAACACCCCTCTCAAAACCAGGGCACTGACATGTTCCGGATATCTGATGGCATACAGCAAAGACAAAGTTGAGCCCCAAGAGCCGCCAAATATCACCACTTTTTCGAGGCCCAGCGTGCTGCGGATAACTTCAATGTCAGCAGTCAAACTATCGGTGTTATTGTCTTCCAGGCAATTGCGTGGGGTGGATTGGCCGGATCCGCGTTGATCAAACAATATCACTCGATATTTGCTTAGATCGAAATACTCCACATCTGCTGGAGACGTGCCGGCACCAGGCCCGCCATGTACAAAAATAACGGGAATACCTTTCGGATTGCCATATTCATGGATAGCCAATTGATGATATTGCCCGGCATAATTTTCCTGACCGGCTAACAATAATTCGCGTCCGGTCAACGGCTTGCCGACCTGGATGTGATACGTTGGTTTGAGTTGTTTTGGCATAATTTTCCTTAAATTTGATGGAATCAATTGCGAACATGCTCATAATTGTGCCACTGGGTGCATGAACGGGCGGATTTTAGTCAAAAGGAAAACACATAGCAATCCATTAGAGAAAATCTTATGGTAGGATCATCATTCGGTATCGCATAAGCGAAAATCCTGGAGGTTATTCAAGGTGCACTATCTACTCTGCTTTTTTGCCCCTGAATCGCATGTTGAAGCGATCAAGCAAGCTGTTTTTTCCGTTGGTGCCGGTTGCATCGATCACTATCAGTATTGTGCCTGGCAAACGCTGGGAGAGGGGCAATTTATGCCCATGCCCGGCAGTCATGCTTTTGTGGGGCATATCAGTGCTCTGGAAAAAGTTCCGGAATACAAAGTCGAAATTGTTTGCACCAAAAAGCAAATTAAAGACGCCGTTGCCGCGATGAAAAAAGCCCATCCTTATGAGGTTCCGGCTTATCAGGTTTTGCAATTTGAAACATTTTAACGGCCGGTTGACTTGCGACCTGTCTGCCAGAATAATGGAGTCCGTTATTAACTAATGGAGAAGTATTCAAATGGATATGAAACAAAAAATCATGGCCGGCATCGTCATGGCTGCCTGCACTTGGGCCAGCGCCAAAAACATCACCAGTTACAACGAGCTGGTGACGAGTTTGCGTGCGGGAACGCCGGTGAACATGGTGGTGGATGTGGAGAAATGTCACTTTGCCAATGATGAAGTGGATACCTGGGAACAAAAAACACTGGGTGCGCGTTTCGACCAGATTTATGAGCGCGTTGGCGAAGAGATTGAACACGGTAAAAAAATGCGCCTGGTGGCAACTGCTCATCATGATTTTGTGGGACGCGAATCAGCTCATTTGATGCGTACGGTGTACCGTGTTTTTGAAGATGGCACAACCGAAATCATCAGCCAGGAAATCGACCCGGTCAGCTACAAAGTGCTGAAAAATACCTTCCTGTTTTGTCGATTATCAGCCGATAGCGATGCGGGTGTTTCACTGCTCACAACAGACAAATAAAACAGGGAAAACGTAATGTTTATAAAGCAATGCAATATCGATAAAAGCGACAGAATCAATCGCGCGGTGATTGGCGCCTTGATTTTTTTGGCGGCCTTACTGGGCATGGGTAAAGTGTTTTTTATGATAGTCGGACTGGTGCTGATTATCGAAGGGGCGATTGGTTGGTGTTCTATTCCTTATTTGATCGATAAAATCAAAGGGCGTTAAGGACACGCCCTAATCCGGGCTACATTTAAACAGGCTCATGTTTGTGACTCGTACCGGCTGTCTGATTTACACATTTTTATAAAAATCAGACAAGCACCGGGCAATCGCTTCCGGGTGCTCCATATGCAGGTGATGCCCGCCCGGCAAGTGGTGAATGTGCAGTGATTTTACGGCTCTTTCCCGTTCCTCAATAGCCTCGGGGCAAAATGAAAAGCCATCGTCACCCCAAATGAGGCAAGCAGGCGCGTGGATATTGCGAAGGCAGGACAAAACCTGCCTTTCTGTCATGCGCAAGGGGCTGGCGTTGAGCAGGCGTTTGTCGTGCCGCCAGTAAAAGGCAGGGCCTTCTTCGCGAACACCGCGTTCGCAGAGGATCAGGGCGTTGTCCAGCGACAGATAACCCTTTGCGGCTCGCGCTTCAGCGGTTCGCAATCGCGATGGATAAGCTTTATCGCTCTTTTTTTCGAGCGCCAGAGCCTGTTTTTGAAATCGAGCCAGTTGCTCGCAGCAGCGTTCTTCGGGCGCCGCCAGCGGGCCGATGGCCTCGATCATGGTCAGCGACAGCACGCTGTCCGGCGTAACACCTGCAATCAGACTGGCAAGACAAGCCCCCATGGAATGCCCCAGCAAATGCACTTGCCGCAAACCCAAAGCCTGAATGATGCTGTGCACATTGAAGATGCCATCGATGAAATGGTAATGATGGCCGGCAGGCAGATGAGAAGACTGGCCATGCCCGGGCAGATCGATGGCGATCACATGAAATCGATCAGCCAGAAGGGGCGCCAGCCCATCAAAAGAATTGGCATTATCCAGCCAGCCATGCATGGCCAGCATGGGCGGATTCTCGCGCTTCCCCCACGCCTTGCAGGCAATGGTAAAACCAGGAACAGACAGATCGAAACAATAAGCATTCATAAGAAAAGACAGGATAAGGACGATGCCTTAATGATAGAGCAAAATGCTCTGCGGGGGTATGTTGAATCGCGCACAAAGTAACAGGGTAGGGGGCCTGTCAGGGTGCTGTGAATTTTTGGTGCTCACTGCGTTCCGCGCCAAAGAATTAACAGCACCCTGCCACCCCTCCAGTTCCTTCGGTAGTTGGGCGAGATATAAATTACCGTTATAGCAGTAATTTCCAGCAATTTTCGACAATTTTCTGTTACCAATCCATCAAATCATCAAAAATTACCGGCTATAACAGTAATATATCGATAACTTATGGTGTGACATGGCGCCCGGCGAGATTGCAAAGACGGTACTTTTTTGCCGCAAACAAAGCGGATTATCACAACAGGAGCTGGCTAAACTGGCTGGCGTGGGTAAAACTGTTGTATTTGACATTGAAAAAGGTAAAGAAAGCGTGCAGGTGAATACCTTGCTAAAAGTATTCGCTATTTTGAATATTCGCATGAAGCTTGAAACACCGTTTGCACACATCAAGGATAATCAGTGATGAACAAAGCCCGCATATTGGTTCATGGTATTGACGCCGGAATATTTGAAAAATTAACAGGTGGAAAATACCGATTTACTTATCACTCTGATTACCAGGGCGCACCGGTTTCGCTCACCATGCCGGTCACCAACAAAGCATATGAGTT
>Ga0209066_10000710_pt1 | contig 47520 bp, 47 predicted proteins | sample All_14_2_FD_187198 | JGI IMG/M metagenome (GOLD analysis project Ga0209066, IMG submission 187198) | Freshwater microbial communities in response to fracking from Pennsylvania, USA - Allegheny Zone_MetaG_DW_15 (SPAdes) (version 2) ... | reverse complement strand
GGATTCAGAACGGCTCAGGCCAACGGTGGCGTAAACGGCTTCTGAGAGGTCGGCGCGCGTGATAGTGCGGTTGCTCATCGCTTAAAACCTTTGTTAAGTGAGTGTGTTAGACTAACAACTTAAAGCGCGTCTGGCAAGCACCATGCAGACGAATCAAGACCTGTCCACAGGCAAAATACAAATTTTTACCAGCGGACGAGTAGTGAACCCCAAGTAAACCCGCCACCCATAGCCTCGATCAGCAGTAAGTCGCCCCGCTTGACGCGGCCTTGTGTCACGGCCTCATGAAGGGCGAGCGGAATGGAAGCAGCAGAAGTATTGCCATGGCGGTCAACCGTCACCACAACCTTGTCCATCGACATATGCAGTTTCTTGGCTGTGCCTTCAATAATGCGCAAATTGGCTTGGTGCGGCACCAGCAAATCAATATCAGCTGCCGTGTAACCGGTCGCGGCCAAAGCTTCGTCAACCACCTGCGCCAACGCTTCAACGGCATATTTGAATACTTCGCGCCCATGCATCTGGATCACGCCAGCGCGGCCCGTACTGGCAACACCGCCATCCGTGTAAAGCATATCTCGGTAACGCCCATCGGAATGAAGGTGAACGCTTAAAATACCCTGTTTGTCATCACTGCCAGCCTCAAGTACGGCAGCCCCAGCCCCATCACCGAACAGGATGCAGGTTGTGCGGTCCGATTTATCGAGAATGGACGACATTTTTTCAGCGCCAATCACAAGCACGCGGCGCGCCTGTCCACTGACAATCATGTTATTGGCGGTTGATAGCGCATAAACGAAGCCGGAGCATACGGCCTGCACATCAAACGCAAAACCGTGCACCATGCCCAAAGCCGCCTGCACCTTAACGGCAACAGCCGGGAATGTGTCATCAGGTGTGGTAGTAGCCACAATAATCGCGTCAATATCGGCCGCGGTAAAATTGCCGTTGGCCAGCGCCATGCGACCTGCGGCCAAGGCCATATCGGATGTAAGCTCGCCCTCGGCCGCCACATGGCGCGCGCGAATGCCCGTGCGCTGCGTAATCCACTCGTCCGATGTATCAACGGTAGCCGCCAGTTCCGCATTCGTCAGAATGCGGGCAGGTAAATAAGAACCAGTGGAACGAATAACAGCGCGCATATTTTAATCAGCGTTCACATCAATAGGGGATGGGATGGGCATGGAAACAAAAGTCTCCTGTTCGGCCAATTTACCGATCTGGTCCGCGACCATGGTATTGAAACGGTTATGCACCATATCGGCACCCACAATAATAGCGCGCGAAAACGCGAAGGCATCTGCCCCGCCATGGCTTTTAATGCATACCTCCGATAAACCGAGGAACATCGCGCCGTTATAGACGCGGTGATCCATACGGTGACGGGCGCGCCCCATAGCTTTTGAAGCAATCAGGTAACCCAGCTTGCCCATGAAAGAACCGCCAAGCTCTTCCTTCAAAACCTTGCTGATAAACTTGCCAACGCCTTCAGCCGTCTTAAGCGCAACATTACCTGTAAAACCATCGGTCACGACCACATCAACCGTACCGGCCGTAATATCGTTACCTTCAACAAAGCCGATATAACGGCCAGGGAATGTAATGCCCTGAAGCACGGCGGCGGCATCATGCAGCGTTTCATGGCCCTTCATGTCTTCGGACCCGATATTGAGAATCCCCACAGTAGGCTTATCAATATTAAGTACAGTACGCGCAAAGCACGCCCCCAAAAGCGCGAACTGCACGAGGTTCTCGGCATCGCAAGTAATATTGGCGCCTAGGTCCAGTGTTACGGTACGGCCCGTAATGCTTGGCAGTACGGTTGCAATCGCAGGGCGGTCAACACCCGGCAGGCAGCGGAAGACCAGCTTAGCCGTGGCCATAAGCGCGCCCGTATTGCCAGCCGATACAATACACTGCGAAAGCCCTGCAGATACGTCGTCAATAGCCAGACGCATGCTCGAGTTTTTGCCCTTGCGCAAAGCTGCTGAAGGTTTTTCGGTATTGCTGATGGCAACATCAGTATGAATGATTTCGGATACCGCATTAAGCGCAGGATGCGCGCTTAAAAGCGGCCTGATAAGGGCTGAATCGCCAAAAATGCGGAAACGCAGGTCAGATCTTGCCTGAAGGGCAAGAGCCGCAGCCGGAACAACCACGCCCGGACCATGGTCGCCGCCCATGGCATCTAATGCAATGCGTATAGGGTCCGACAAGGAATACCTGTGAAGTAAGGTGCAGTCTAAAAACGTATGCGGCCCCGTGACGGGGCCACAACGAAAGAATTTAAAGACTTAGTCTTTAGCGTCAATAACCTGTTTACCGCGGTACATGCCGGTTTTCAGGTCAATGTGGTGACGGCGTTTAGGTTCGCCCGTATGGCTGTCTTCCACCCAATTGGTGGTTGTCAGCGCATCGTGGGAACGACGCTGATCGCGTTTCATTGGTGATGTTTTGCGCTTTGGAACAGCCATAGCTAACGTCCTTGTAAATGTTAAGCCTCGTGCTTTTAGACAAATCAACGCCTACACGCAAGGTTTATTTGAAAATCTGCTACATTTTGGACCATTGAGGCCCCGCGCGGCTTACCCGCGCGAAGCCCCAAGCGTGCGGAGCACGCGGCGCGGCGCCTGAGCGCCTGTAAAACAACGTTTATTTAGTTTTCAAATCCTTCAAAATAGCAAAAGGGTTTGGCTTTTTAAGCTCGGCCTCGTCGCCAACAGGCCCCTCTTTCAAGGCTTTTTCGCTGTGCGGGAAAGGGTTTAGCGCCAAAGACAGGTACTGGGCCACAAGCTCACCTACATCGACTAGGCCACCAACCACGGGCTCGGGGTCGTCCCGTTCGTCCGCAATATGGTCATCGGATTCATCGAAAATATCGTCCTCGTCCTTTTCAATACGGCGCTTTTGCGCGCGTTTGAACGAAGAAGCCTGCGATTCGTCAAGATACCAGCCCTCAAAATCTTCTTCGATATGGTCCGGCACGGGCTCGAGCGTGGTCACGCAGGCCTGCGTGACGTCGGCGGTAAATGTTCCGCGCACGCCAATCGTCATACCGTCCGCCTCGCGGTGCAAGCTGGCCGTGCCAACCACATTTTCGACCGACAATATATTATAGCGACGCGCCAGTAGCGCACATTGGTGCTCGTCAGCCTTAAAGCTGATCGTCATAGGCTCATGCCCTATTTTAGCGGCCTGTACGGGATGTGGAAATTCGTGAACCGGGCTCATGCAGCGTAAACAACCCTTCCCGCCCGCACATCGTCAATAAGGGGCTTCATAACCGCCAGTTTGCGGGCATAGGCGATCATGCCATCAGGCACCTGGAACGCTTCGTCAGTAATCGTACCGTAAACATTGCGGCGCAAAGCATCGCGCCACATGTCATCGGTGGTACAATTGGTGTAGGTGGTGAGCCGGCCGTAAAATGCCGTCATCATTTTACGAATCTGTTTGCCGACCCCAAGGTCACCCACGCCTGTTTCGCGCAAGGCCAGCTCCATACGCTTGAAAGTAATGTCATAAACAAGTTGGCCGAAACGCGCGTCACCCTCAAGGGTACGGAAAACAGGCCATAAATGGAGCAATAGCGAGTCAAACCGGCCATCAAACGTATCCGGCACGGCCAGATCACGATAAAGCACAGGGTTACGACTGGCAGCCAAAGCCGCCTCGAATACCTCAACCGCATCGCTGCAGCTATTTTTAAAAAATCCAAACATGATAGCCTTATATAAAGCACCCTTGACCGCAGGCAAGAAAAACCCAAGATGGTGCGTATGAAAAAAGCCCTGATGACCGCCCTCGCCGTTTTAACCCTGACTGCCTGCGCACCAACGCACAACACCAACGGCATATTTTTAACGCCGGATGATGTAGCCAAAGTATCTGTTGGCGCCAGCCGCACCGATGTGTTGCAGGCACTAGGCACCCCTACAACCACCGCCGTATTTGACGACAACGTCTGGTACTATGTTGGCCAAAAAACTGCCAAAACCGCATTTTTTGACCCCAAAGTTGTTGAACGCAAAGTGTACGAACTGAAATTCACGCAAGACGGCACAGTCGCCAGCTTGCAGGAAGTAGACGGTAGCGCGGTTGATGTACCCATCGTCCGCCGCAAAACGCCAACTAGCGGGCACGACCTAACAGCAGCCCAGCAATTGTTGGGTAACCTTGGCCGCTTCAACAAATCGTCAAAACCTAGTACACCCGGCGGCTTATAAACCATCGGCCCTGAAAATGCCCAATTCGTGAACGCCTCATAAATTGACGCGCGATTCCGCCATGTGTTATCCACAGGGCCACAAAAGGAATCATCATGCGTTCAAGCTCCGTTTTCGCAACTGCCGCCTCCCCCACCCCCCCTCAAAAAGCGGGGCCTGCCCATATCATCGCTCACCCGATTGGCGGCGGCCTCTATCTCGAGGAAGCAACAACCACTCACGGCAAAACTGCTTTGACAGTCCGCTGCGTGCGCACAAAAGAAGCGCGCCCGAATGTGCTTGAAAATGCTGTCGGCATGGACTTCACGGGCGACACCCTGCTGCGTGAGTGGCTACCAGATAATATGGACGTACTGGCCCGCCTTCGTACCATTACCGGCTACAAAGGCAACGCAACCACCCTCACCGCCTGATAAAAAACCCCGCCGAAGCGGGGTTTTTATTTGTCTTACGTTTTTGTTTTCGACGCGCCCTGACGCGGCTGCAAAACAAAAACTTACGAAAGCGTCTTGGCAACAACCGCTACCAGCAAAATCGCGACGATGTTAGCAATTTTGATGAGCGGGTTCACGGCAGGGCCAGCTGTATCCTTGTATGGGTCACCAACCGTATCGCCGGTCACCGCAGCCTTGTGGGCATCGCTGCCCTTGCCGCCGTGGTTGCCTTCTTCAATGTACTTTTTAGCGTTGTCCCAAGCGCCGCCGCCCGATGTCATCGAGATGGCAACAAACAGGCCAGTCACAATCGTGCCCAGAAGCAAAGCGCCAACGGCTTGGAAGCCCGCTGTCATGCTGCCCGACACCCATGTGACGACGTAATACAGCGCAACCGGCACTGCAATCGGCAACAGGGATGGAACAATCATTTCCTTGATAGCAGCCTTCGTCAGCATATCGACAGCCTTGGAATAATCAGGCTTGGCAGTACCCGCCATGATGCCCGGAATTTCCTTGAACTGGCGACGCACTTCAACAACCACGCTGCCGGCCGCACGGCCAACAGCAGTCATGGAAAGGGCACCGAACAGGTATGGCAACAAACCGCCGATGAACAGGCCGATGATCACAAACGGATCTTCCAGCGAGAACGTCACGTTCAGCTTCGGCAGATAATGCTTCAGCTCTTCCGTGTAGGCGGCAAACAGCACGAGCGCTGCCAAGCCTGCCGAACCGATGGCATACCCTTTGGTAACAGCTTTGGTGGTGTTGCCAACGGCATCCAGCGTATCGGTCGTCACGCGGATTTCTTTTGGTAGGTCGGCCATTTCGGCAATACCGCCAGCGTTATCCGTAACAGGGCCGAAAGCATCAAGTGCCACAACCATACCGGCCAGTGACAACATGGTGCTTGCAGCAATCGCGATACCGAACAGGCCCGCTTGTGCATGCGCCATAAAGATACCGGCACAGATGACGATCACAGGCAATGCTGTCGCTTCCATCGATACAGCGAGCCCCTGAATAACGTTTGTGCCGTGGCCCGTGGCTGATGCAGCAGCAACCGAACGCACGGGGCGGTAAGCCGTACCCGTGTAATATTCGGTGATCCACACAAGCAACGCCGTGACGCCAAGGCCTACGCCCGCGCACCACAAAAGGTTTTCGCCCGTGACCACGCCGCCATTCAGTAGCGGGAACGTAGCATCCATGCCAATACGGTTTTTGACGTACCAGGCAATAGCACCGAACGACAACACGCCCGCAACCACGAGGCCTTTATACAAAGCGCCCATGACGTTTGTGCTGCCCGATGACAGACGCACGAAATAAGTACCGACGATGGAGGCGACAATACCAAGCCCGCCCAGAAGCAGCGGCATCATCATCATGGACGGCACCACGCTGGCCTTGAACACGCTGAAAGCAATCAGCATCGTGGCCACAACCGTGACGGCATATGTCTCAAACAAGTCGGCAGCCATACCAGCGCAATCGCCGACGTTATCACCAACGTTGTCGGCAATAACGGCAGGGTTGCGGGGGTCATCTTCCGGAATACCGGCTTCAACCTTGCCCACCAGGTCCGCGCCCACATCGGCGCCCTTGGTGAAGATACCGCCGCCCAGACGCGCGAAAATCGAAATCAGCGACGCGCCGAACCCAAGGCCAACAAGGCCCTCAAGGTTGGTGCGCAATTCAACGCCTTGTTCGAGAGTGTAGAAGTAGTAGCCCGCAACACCCAGCAAACCTAAGCCCACAACCAGAAGGCCGGTCACGGCACCCGATTTGAAGGCAAGGCTCATGGCCGCTTGCAAACCGTGTGTTGCCGCCTGCGTTGTACGAACGTTGGCACGCACCGAAATATTCATGCCGATGTAACCGGCAAGGCCCGAAAGCACAGCACCAATGGCAAAACCAGTTGCCACATGCCAGCCCAGAAGGTAGCCCAAAGCCAGCGCCACAACCACGCCCACAAGGCCGATAGTGGTGTATTGGCGGTTAAGATAAGCGGCAGCGCCTTCTTGAATGGCAGCTGCAATTTCACGCATACGATCATTGCCGGTATCGGCTTTGAGCACACTGCCTGCGGTCACAAGGCCGTAAAGCAGCGCAAGCCCACCAGCAGCCAGCACAATGGTTTGTTCTTGAGTCATGGAAACGAGTCCTTTGATGAAATTACAAAACGCCCGTCACATAAGGTGCGGGCGCATAACAGCATCATAGGGCTAGGGGCTTGGCAAGGGGCGATGCAGCAACCACCCCCCGTTATACCGTTATAAGCGAAATTACATTATCAATCCGCTAAAGGGGAGCTTGATGCCGTACATGGCGGCTGTAAATGCACAGGTCTTACCAATCTGGACGACCCCTGCGGTGATGGCGACCGTAAAGATCGACCTCATATGCTCAAAAATCCACGCTTGTAATGTCAACATCCTCACCTCCCTGCCTGTTTTGCGGATTATCTCCGTCTATGAGAAAACAATATGCTTAATAAGTAAAATTTTAATTAAAATTATGACAATTGAAAATAAAATCGATTTGATAGCACCCGATTGCCAAATCCTTTGAGTTTACTTAATATGCAAAACAACAACCGACAGCCAGCAGGGCAAAACAATGACAACAGCAGTTTTAAATAACGATTTTACAATAGGCGCGGTTATCGAAGGCCGCGGCGTCTTTATAGGCACATGGGCTCCGGCCGATTCCGAAGGGCGGCACCTCGGGCAGGTTTTCAACCTGTTCGCGGCCCCCGAAGATGTTCCGGGTCTTTACAAAAAGATGCCTTTTAACGAAGCCGCCCGAAAAATCGCAAAACTGGGCCATTTCCACGGCCACGCGGTAACCAGATCAACCAGCGCACCCGCAACCCTCGTGACGGACAGCACTTATAAGGGTGAATGGTTTATCCCGCCCCGCGACGTCGTGACCGACAACCTATTGGGCAACAAACTTAACGGGGCCTTGGCCACCACCCTGCCCGCCCGCCACTACCGGTCATCCACACCTAGCCGTACCCGTGCCAATAAATCATGGGTATTCAACCGACTGGGCCAAGGCACCCGAATTGATAGAGATGAGCCGATTATCGGCGCCGTGCGTCTGGTCCGGGCCGAACTCAAACTAGGCTAAACGCAAAAAATGGCGGCCCAAGGCCGCCATTTTTTGTAAATATATCAAGTATTTCAGGTCGGATGCTGCTGTAACACTTGCAGCAGCACACCATCAACCGCATCCTTGCCCATGACCTTGGTAGTAATTTCAATCAGGCGGGCCTTAAGCGTCGACACCTTAATAACCCCGTATTCCATGGCTGCTTTTTGGGAAAGCGTGCCGTACATGTCGGACAAATAGGCGTCCGACAGGCGTGGCAGGTTGTTTTCAACTTCCTTGGCGCGTTCCTCGTTATTCACCTGCAGCGATACAACCAGCGAAATTGTCTGGCTGATGCCATTGCGGTCAATAATCGGCAACACAATGGCCGGAACCGCGACATAGGTAATCTTGCCGCCTTCGCTTTCGGCTGGCTTGGCTTTAGCTTCCTGCTTGGCATCACCGGTCGATGCCTCTGACCGCCCCATATAAAAATAAGCGCCCGCGCCGCAACCCAGCAACAGAAGAAACGCCATCAGGGGAACCATTATCTTTTTCAAAGAGGAACCACATAAGTTTGCAGTCGCAGCAATCCGCGACCTGCAATAAGTATGCGACCAGAGATATTAATGGGCAGTTAGCTATACCTAAAATGCGATATATTAGCTGCGCAAATTCTTGTTAAGACGGTCCAGAACCGCATGGGTAAGCTTGGTTTCAGCCTCGTCAAAGAAGCCTTCGGCCACGGTCAGGTATTCTGAAATAATAAGAGCCGCATCAATATCGTTATGCGCCAGCATTTCGTAGGCGCCGCACAGTAAAAGCGAGCGTAACAGCGCTTCAGGCTGGCTTTGGCCCTTACGGCTATCCAGCGCACCCTGCACCATGTCGACAAGGTCGACACGGCGTTCGGCCACACCACGAACGATTTTATATAATAACTCAAGATCAGCCGGCACGAACTCGATGTCTTCCATCAGTTCTTCCATACGGTGGTCGCGGTACCCTTCCAGCGACTCGATGGCCGTATGGCCTGTCAGAATCATGTCATAGACGCATTGCACGGCCACGAGGCGCGCGGCCGTATTGCGTGCTTTCTTGGACCCTTTTGGCTTGCTCATGCGACCCAACGTTTCTTGAGGCCCAACATGGCAACAGCCGCGCGGGCAGCGTCGCCGCCCTTATCAAGGCGGTCGGGGTCCGCACGTTCCATGGCCTGATCAACCGTATCAACCGTCAAAATACCGTTACCCACGGCCAACCCGTGCGCCAGCGCCACGGCATAAACCCCGCGGTTGCTTTCATCGCACACAATATCAAAATGGCGCGTCTCGCCACGAATGACACAGCCCAGCACCACGAAAGCATCATATTCGCCACTAAGGGCTGCAAATTGAAGGGCTGCCGGAATTTCGAGCGAACCGGGCACCGACACGCGTTCAACTTCCATGCCCGCCGCTTCCAGTATGCGGGTCGCGCCATTGGCAAGGTTATCGGCAATCTCGACATAAAAGCGCGCCTCGATAATCAGGGCCTTGCCTCCCGTCACTTCGGGGGCAGTCACATTCTTCGTATCTTTTTTCATAGGGGTCGCTGTTCGACAATGTTGAGGCCAAAACCATTGAGGCCAATAATATGCTTGGCCGAATGGGTCAATAAAATCATGTCCTGCACGCCAAGGTCACGCAGGATCTGCGCGCCGATACCATAGCTGCGTAAAATATGCCGGCTGTCCTGCGCGTCGGCATCCGCCGCCATCGACATGCCCTTCATAAGCACGATGACACCAGCCCCCGCATCGGCAACAGCCTTCATGGCTTGCTGTAGGGCGCTTTCGCCCACACCCAGCACATCGGCCGCCATGTTCATGACATGCACGCGCACAGGGGTTGGCTTGTCTGGCGCGACCTCGCCATATACCAGCGCGAATACATCGCTGTTATCCAGCCGGTTGCGGTATGTGACCATACGGAATGAGCCACCAAAAGCCGACGTGATATCTTTTTCTGATGTTTTCTCAACCAGCTTTTCCGTCTGCAGCCTGAAGGCGATCAGGTCGGCAATCGTGCCCACCTTCAATTTATGAAACTGGGCAAAGGCCACGAGGTCAGGCAGGCGGGCCATCGTGCCATCATCCTTCATAATCTCGCAAATAACGCCCGCGGGCCTTAGACCTGCAAGCCGCGCAATATCGACCGCCGCTTCCGTATGACCAGCCCTGACCAACGTGCCACCATCAACCGCCTGCAACGGAAAAACATGCCCGGGGGTCACAACATCACCCGATGTCGCATTGGGGTCGATGGCCACTTGAATGGTACGCGCACGGTCCGGCGCCGAAATGCCCGTACTAACGCCTTCCCGCGCCTCGATCGAAACGGTAAAGGCGGTGCTGAAATTCTCGGTATTGCGCTTAACCATCGGCGGCAAGCCGAGGCGTTCAACCATCGCGCGTTCCATCGCAAGGCAAATAAGCCCACGGCCATGCGTCGCCATAAAATTGATGGTGGCAGGCGTGGCCATCTGGGCGGGTACAATAAGGTCGCCCTCGTTCTCGCGGTCCTCGTCATCCACCAGAATAAACATGCGGCCTTCCCGCGCCTCGGCAATCAGCTCGGCAGCGGGTGAAAGCACCATCTGGTCATCTACGGAAAGGCGTGCGTCGCGCACGTCCTGAATGGATAGAACGGTCATGTGGGCTATATGCGCGGTAAACCAAAAAAATTCAAGTTTAAAGCAGACTGAATTACGCTTCTTTGCGGGCCGGTGCTTCCAGCGCATATTCCATACGGCGGGCAATATAGCGGGCCAGCGGGTCAACTTCTATGTGCACGGCCTGACCAACCTTGGTCTGGCCAAGTGTAGTCACGGCCCAGGTGTGAGGGATAATATTGACCGAAAACCTCGCACCATCGACAACATTCACAGTAAGCGACACGCCATCAAGGCAAACCGAACCTTTGGTCGCGATCATCGCCGCCAGCTCGTCCGGCGCGGTAAACACAAGCCGATACGATGCGCCATCAGGGTAGATTTTATCAAGCGTCGCCCAGCCATCCACATGCCCTGTCACGATATGCCCGCCAATTTCATCCCCCACTTTGAGCGATGGCTCGATATTAACGGGCGCACCCGGCACCCAGTCACGCAAGGTCGTTTTATCAAGAGTGGCGTTCGATACCTGCACCATGAACGAGCGCGGGCCTTTATCGATAACAGTCAGGCAAACACCTGCGCAGGCAACTGATGCCCCTATGGCCATGTCGGCCACTGGCAAAGCTGTTGAAATTTCGTAAAGGGCTGCCCCGTCGCGAGGCTCGATGCGCACAACCGTACCGATATCCATAACAATGCCAGTAAACACGCGAAACCGCCTTTTATACTATGACTTAGTCGTGCCTTCCTTCTGCATATTTCCTAAAAAATCACGGAAATCAGAAGGTTCGCTGAAATCTCTATAAACACTGGCGTAGCGGACATAAGCGACCTGGTCAAGATTGGCCAGCGCCTGCATCACAAGCTCACCAATCTTGCGCGACGTCACCTCGCCATCAGCCGATGTCTCAATTTGCCTCACAATACCGTTCACCGCGCGCTCGATCTGGTCGCTTGTGACTGGGCGTTTGCGTAAAGGAGTCCGGAGGGAACGGATCAGCTTTTCACGGTCAAAGGTTTCCTTAGTGCCGTTATTCTTCAGGACCAACAGCTCGCGCAGCTGGACCCGTTCAAACGTGGTAAAGCGCCCCCCGCAAGACGGGCATTCGCGACGACGCCTGATAGCCGACCCGTCATCTGCGGGGCGGCTATCTTTAACTTGGCTATCTTCATGAGCGCAAAACGGGCAGCGCATATATAGGCCTTAACCCATACAATTTTCGTAAATGGGGAAACGGGCGCACAGAGCATGCACCTTAGCCTTCACAGCCTGCTCGACCGCCTGATTTTTATCAGGGCCATTGGCTTTAAGGCCATTCAGTACTTCAATTATGTAAGCACCAATGAGCTTCCATTCGGCAAGGCCGAAACCGCGCGTGGTACCAGCAGGCGTACCAAGGCGCAAACCTGAAGGGTTAAGAGGCGATTTATCACCGGGCACCGAGTTTTTGTTGGTCGTAATGCCCGCCATTTCAAGGCTATGCGTAGCATCTTTACCAAACAGGTTGTTTGAACGCAGATCGACCAGCATCATGTGGCTATCCGTGCCACCGGATACAATATCATAACCGCCATCTTTCAGGGTTTCAGCCAAAATTTTTGCATTAGCTACAACAGCTTGCGCATAAGTCTTCCATTCTGGCTTTAAGCATTCACCGAAAGCAACAGCCTTGGCAGCGATCACATGCTCAAGCGGGCCACCCTGCAAGCCGGGGAACACGGCGAAATCGAATTTCTTGGCCAATGCCTCGTCATTCGTCATGATTACGCCACCGCGTGGACCACGCAGGGTTTTATGCGTCGTGCTGGTCACCACATGGGCATGAGGGAACGGGTTGGGGTAAACGCCAGCAACGATGAGACCTGCATAATGGGCAACGTCAGCAAGCAGATAGCAAGGTTTGCCCGTTTTGGCGGCAACTTTATCGCAAATTTCGCGGAAGCGTTTGAAATCGAACGCACGCGGGTAAGCCGAGGCACCGGCAATAATCATGCGGGGGCCGGCTTCCAGCGCCTGCACTTCAAGCGCATCGTAATCAACGAGACCTTCATCGTTAATGCCATAAGACAATGTCTTGTAGCCCTTGTTCTCGGACTGGCCGTCTTTACCGCGCCATGACTGACGACCCGAGAAGTTGACCAGCGACCCATGGGTCAGGTGGCCACCTTGGTCAAGCGACAGGCCCATCACAAGGTCATCATTTTCGCAAAGAGCGTAGTAAACGGCGATGTTGGCCGAAGCACCCGAATGCGGCTGAACGTTGGCGAATTTGCAACCGAACAGCTTGCAAAGGCGGTCAATAGCCGCTTGTTCCATCTTGTCGACGAATTCGCAGCCTTCGTAATAGCGTTTGCCTGGCAGGCCTTCGGCGTATTTGTTGGTAGCAACGGAACCCTGCACCTGCATAACCGCGCGGGACACAATATTTTCGGATGCGATCAGCTCGATCTGGTTTTGCTGGCGCTTATGCTCCGATTGCATATAGCCAAAAATTTCAGGATCTGTTTGCGATACGTCGGCTGAAAAAAAGTCGTTCATCATCATTTCGTTTTTCTGGGATTGGGCGTTCATGGCAAGGCTCCGCGTAAATAGGGTTTATCGGGAGTAAAGAAGCCCAGACGCGCGGCGAATTAAAACGGAGGTGTTTCTCGATGGTCGTTTCCATCTTGAAAGCGTCAGTTACACCCCCGCTTCCCTGTGCCTTTGATACGGAATAAGCCTCTATGTTGTCAAGATTTGCCTCAGCAAATCGACAATTTATCCACGCGGGCCTGATGCCGCCCGCCGGCAAAGGCGGTATTCAAAAAAGCAGCTAAGCAATCCTTGGCGACTTCCAGCCCGGTCGTACGGCCACCCAAAGCCAGCACATTGGCATCGTTATGTTCACGGCACAGCCGTGCACCTGTTACGTCATGCACCAAAGCGCAACGAATATGGGCATAACGGTTGGCGGCAATGGAAATGCCGATGCCGGTACCGCATATCAGCACCCCGCGCTCGGCCTGCCCCTCTTTCAAGGCATCCGCCAGTTTTTTAGCATAGTCAGGGTAGTCCACCGAATCGGTGCCACTGGTGCCAAGGTCCAGCCAGACAACATCAGGCAGGGCGGCTTTTAAAAAGTCCTTCAGGGCAACGCCCCCATGGTCACAGGCAATGGCAATCGGTTTTGTCATACGGCTAAGAATAACGGGTTTGGCTTTTCTGTCATGTCCTATATTTTAGACGCATGAGCAACGAAATCAACGCAGTCGAATTCAAAACCTTCATCAATGGTAGCCACACACTCGACGGGTCGCACGCCCTTCTAAAGTTCGGCACCGTTCAGGGCGATTTTACAATTGCCCTGCCCGACGACCAGATCACCATGCTGATGACAACCCTGACAACAATCGCCGCTCAAAACGCGCAATTGAAAGCAGGCGAAAAAGCCCAAAAACAGGCATTGCCCTGCGTGTTCTGGAATTTTGATGTCGATGCAAACAAGGCACCCACCCTCACCTTCCGTATTCAGGGCGGGGCCGAAATGTCGTTTCAGGTTGGTAAATCAAACCTGCCCTTGATGCGCGAAGCCATCGAGGCCATGGAAGCGAAGCTCAAAACTGCTTAATCGATTATCCCGTTCTTCCGCAGTACGTATTCAAGCCGCTTGATCGCGTTGCGTTGCAACATGGCTTCGCCCGCCGATCGCGGCCCCTGTATCGACACTTCCGTGAGGCTTTTAGTGTCAAACGCGGTGACTTTGACGTACTGGCCCTGCTGGGTCATCTCGATCAGAATCTCGCGCCCATCAAGGGGGTTGGTAGGTTTCATGCGCCCATGTTAAAATACAAAAATGGCAAACAAAACTGCTTTCGACTGGCAAGACCCGCTTCTTTTATCAGCCTCCCTGACCGATGAAGAGCGCATGGTCCAGAAAACCGCGCACGACTTCGCACAAGACCGCCTGCTGCCCACCGTCGTTGAAGCCAACCGCCACAGCATTTTCGACCGCGAACTGATGCGCGAAATGGGTGCGCTGGGTTTGCTGGGTGCCACTTTAAAAGAGCATGGCGCGGGTGTATCCGATGTCGCCTACGGCCTGATCGCGCGTGAAGTTGAACGCGTTGACAGCTCGTACCGCTCCGCCCTCTCCGTCCAGTCATCGCTTGTGATGTACCCGATTGACGTTTTCGGCTCAGACGAACAGCGCCTCAGATACCTGCCGGACCTCGCCAAGGGCGATGCCATAGGCTGCTTTGGCCTGACCGAACCTGATGGCGGCTCCGACCCCAACGCCATGACAACCCGTGCCCGTAAAGTTGAAGGCGGCTACCGCGTATCGGGCAATAAAATATGGATCACCAATTCACCCTTGGCAGATATATTTATCGTATGGGCCAAGAACGACGAAGGCGAGATTATCGGCCTTATTCTTGAGCGTGCCATGAAAGGCCTGAGCGCACCTAAAATCGAAGGCAAGTTCGCGCTACGTATATCAGTGACCGGCGGCATCGTAATGGATGACGTGTTAGTGCCCGATGAAAACGTGTTGCCCCACGCCAAGGGCATCAAGTCACCCTTCATGTGCCTCAACAAGGCACGCTTCGGCATCAGCTGGGGCGTCATGGGCGCGGCTGAGGCCTGCTGGCATCAAGCACGCCAATACACTATGGACCGCGTGATTTTCGGCAAACCTCTGGCCCAGCAACAACTGGTTCAGAAAAAACTGGCCGACATGCAAACCGAAATTACATTGGGGTTATGCGGCGCGTTACAATTAGGCCGCCTGATGGAAGCGGGGCAAGCAGCGCCAGAAGCCATCAGCCTCATGAAGCGCAACAACTGCGGCAAGGCACTTGATATCGCGCGCCTCGCGCGCGATATGCTCGGCGGCAACGGCATATCCGACGAATACCATGTCATTAGGCATATGCTGAACCTCGAGGCCGTGAATACCTACGAAGGCACACACGACATCCACGCCCTTATACTTGGGCGCGCGCAAACCGGCCTTCAGGCTTTCTCGTAAGCCTTAAATTTTCTGCATATCGATAACAAAGCGGTAACGCACGTCGCTTTTGATGACGCGCTCATACGCTTCGTTAATCTGGTCTGGCGTAATCAGCTCAATATCGCTGACGATGTTGTGCTTGCCGCAAAAATCCAGCATCTCCTGCGTCTCGGCAATCCCGCCGATCATGGAACCTGAAAGCGAACGGCGGTTGGTCAACAGCGAGAATGGCGAGACCGGCATCGTTTCTTCAGGCAACCCCACGTTGACGAGCGAACCGTCAAGACCGACCAAGCCCAGATATTTATTCCAGTCCAGCGTAGCCGAAACTGTGTTGATGATAAGGTCGAAATGGTTGGCCATTTTCTCAAAGAAACCGTCTTCCGACGTGTTGTAGAAATGGTCCGCGCCCATAGCTTTGGCATCAGCTTCTTTTTTGGCGGAATGGCTGAGCACGCTTACCTCAGCGCCCATCGCGTGGGCAATTTTAACGCCCATGTGGCCAAGTCCGCCCAAACCAACGATACCGATTTTTTTGCCCGGCCCCGCTTTCCAATGGCTTAAGGGCGAATACAACGTAATGCCTGCGCACAACAAAGGCGCCGTTGCATCCATCGGCAAATTCTCAGGCAGGCGCAGCACATAGTTTTCATTGGTGACGATGATGTTTGAATACCCGCCTTGCGTTGGCGTTTTACCATCACGTTCGGTGTCGTTATAGGTGCCTGTCATACCTTCGCAGCAATATTGCTCAAGGCCACGTTTGCAGGGCGCGCATTTGCGGCATGAATCGACGAATACGCCAACCCCCACTTTGTCACCCACGCTGTATTTGGTCACAGCCGTGCCCACGGCTTTGACGACTCCGGCAATTTCATGCCCCGGCACCATAGGAAATGTGCCAGCAGCCCATTCGTCACGCACCTGATGTATATCCGAATGGCAAATGCCTGCGTACAAAATGTCGATTACCACGTCATGCGGCTGCGGGTCGCGTCGCTCGAACGACCATGGGGCCAATGCTTTTTTAGGGGCAGCAGCAGCGTAACCTTTGGCGGCGATGGTCATGGATAATCCCTTGGGGTGAAGAAGGCGGTTGAATGATGACGATGAATATAACGTGACATCACAAAAGAACAGAGCCCTCGCCCCATTTTAGGCGTTTTTTTAGGGCAAGAAGCTGATCCCATTCAAAAAAGCCAATGTTTCGGCTAATTTTGTAATTGACATAATACCAATTATTAGTTAGTTTCTTCCCCACATAACGATAAACAAACGGGTGCCCTGATAATGACCGAAGCCGCCGCAACAGCCATCGAGCCTGCCGCCAAACTCTCCGATGATGCAGTTGCCGACATCCTCTCGCAGGCATTTGCCTTCAAGCACGAGCATGAAGGCCGCCTCTTCGTGGTTAAAGCCAGCGGCAAAATTATCGATAACCCTGAATTGCGCCGCAGTTTCGCTCAGCAAGTCACCGTCATGCGCCGTGATCTGGGCCTCAAGGTCATCGTCGTGCATGGTGCCGGCAAACAGATCGACATCGCCCTCAAGGAAGCCGGCAAGGTATCGCGCAAGGCCAACGGCCTGCGGATCAGCGAAGCCGACCATATCGAGATTATTGATGCGGCTACGCGTAAGGCGAATGAAACATTGTGCTCAGCCTTCGCCGAAGCTGCCAACGGCCATACAGCCCCTGTTGGCCTTTCAGGGCATGATAGCAATCTTGGCATGATTTCAGCGCCGATTGATGCCGACAACAACAACTTCTCTGGCGAGAGCGTGCTCGATTTCAACAAATGGTATCTGAAATCCCTGCTCGATGACGGCAAGACCATCCCCATCATCACCAACATGTGCTCGAACTTCAAACCGCTGAATGGTGTTACCAAAATCAACGTGAACGCCGACGGCGTAGCCGCAAAACTGGCCGCCGGCATGGGCGCGCACCGCCTGCTCATGTGCTCGGACGTGCCTGGCGTGCTTGATAAGGAAGGCAAGATCATATCCGAGATCAAGCGCGATGAAGTCGAAGACCTCATCAAACGTGATGTGCTTTCCGGCGGCATGCTTGTAAAAGTCAATGAAGCCTTTACGACCGCCTCGCGCATGAGCGAAGGCTCGGCGGTGATTATCATGGATGAAAAATTCCTGCTGGAATTGCTAACGCCTAAAGGCCGCGGCACCATGTTCCGTGCTTCAGCCCTTACGGCCTGATGTTTGAAAGCAACCAACGTCCAACACCCAAAGCCTCTGAAGCCTTGATCGAGGCGCAGGGGCTACAATTGGCTGCACGCTTTAAAACCGAAGCCGAAACCCTCGGCCCCGTATCGGCCATCAAAATTTTACCTATGTCATTCCCAAACAAGAATACGGCCAAAAATGGCGTGCGCGTCTGTATCAAAATTAATAGCAATACCACGCCCGAAGCCCGTGCATCACTAACCGCAATTTCCAAAAGCATTTTTGGGTCGCGGGCCGATATAGTTCTCATCCACCGCGAAAACAAATTCCGCGAAGCAGACGGCGCGGCCTATGGTTACACCTACCAAGGCAGTATGCGCACCCCCAAGGCCAAAGGCCTTGTCATCAGGGTCGCTTAATCGGCTTTCCCGACATCGAGGTATTTTTCAAGCTGGGCGGCAGCATCAAAAAATGCGGCTTCGGTCGGCTTTGAAAAAGGGTTTTCACGCTGAATGGCGCGAAACAAATCATCGGAATCGTAGCGTACCATATCGACCATTTGTTCCATAAGCTCATAAGTCTTGGTCGTGAAGCGCAATTTAGGTACATCCAGCTTCACAACAACCTTGGCCAGCAAGTGCGTGAGGCCCTGCACATATGCCATCTCGCGGTCGTGTTCTTCCGGCGTCGCCATGAATACTTTAAGGCCCAGCGCCTTGCGGCAGAAACGGCGCACGAAACCAGCTTTTGTACCGCGCACAGGGCACACCACCAACTTAAGATTCGTAATGCCGTTCTTGCCGCTTTGTGGGCCAAATAACGGATGGGCGGCCACGATATCAACCGTATCAGGCAGCAGCCGTGCCATCAGCGCCGCGATTTTAACTTTGACTGAAGCTACATCAATCACCAGCGCCCCAGCTTTTAGTAATGGGGCTATTTGCGTAAGCACCTCTTCCATTTTCTGAACGGGCACAGCCAGTACCACAACATCGCATTGGGCCACATCGGCAAGTGAACCCACGCGCGCGCCAAGCGTTTTGGCGTGAACGCTCAGGTCTTTCACGGCGTCATACAACACCATGTCCGATAATGGGGCCACATGCTTTGCCAGCAGCGTACCAAACGCGCCAACGCCAATAACACCACATGAAAATTTGTTCACAGCATGATCCACTTTTAATTCCCCTGCGGCAAAGTTTCGCCCCATATAATAGCGGGTTTAACCGCCACAGCCTTGGGTTTGCCTCTTATTGGGGCGTAAAGCCTTTTACTAGCCTCGGCCACAATCACGCCGCATAAAGCCGCGCATAAAGGGGCCACCAGTTCAACCACTGGTGAAATACGTTTGTTAAGCGAAGCCCGTTTGAAAGGCGGTGCCAGCAACGCACCCGTCATCCGTTCAACCACGAAATTACCATCGCGCAGCAAGTCATGCAGCTGGGTTGATGTAAACGGGCGGCCATGGCCGAACGGTGTTGCCTCGGCGCGCGCCCACAAACCGGTACGGTTGGGCACAACCAGCATAAGGCGGCCTTCGGGTTTAAGCACACGCCATGCTTCATCCAGCACGCCTGCAGGGTCTTCGGCATATTCAAGTTCGTGTACCATAACCACGTAATCGACACTGGCAGCAGGCAATGGCCAAACACCATGGTCAGCCAATACGCAACGCTGCGGCCCGCCCGCAGGCCACGCCATAGCACCCATGCGCCCTGACAATAGCGCATATAATTTTCGTGGTCCACGACTTGCACTTAAGTAAGGCAGCGCATAACCCGCACCGATCATAATCTCGCCCTTTAAATCCGCATCCGGCCACCAGCTTGCAAAGCGGCGCAGAAGCAGATTAGCAACAGCCTGCCCCTGCGGGGCCAGATAATATTCTTTAAGGTCGTAAGCGGAAGGGAACATCATACCCCTCACCCGATCAGATCAAACAGCATCGGTATCAGCGGCTTGTCGGCTGGCGGCATATCGTAAGACGATAATTGCTGCAGCGTGGCCCATGTCAGCTTCTGCCCTTCACGCCCTTCAGGATTGCCGCGCCATTTGCGGCAGGCGAATACGGGCATGAGTAGATGGAAGTCTGGATATGCGTGCGATGCGAACGTCAAAGGCTGCAAACAATCAGTACAGGTGATGATACCAAGTTCTTCCGAGAATTCGCGCACCAGCGCGTATTCCGGCGTTTCGCCCGCGTTTATTTTTCCGCCAGGAAATTCCCACAAACCGGCCATTGATTTGCCTTCGGGCCGCTGCGCTAAAAGAATACGGCGGTCCGCATCAATCAAAACGCCCGCGACAACAGTGACGACGCGGGCGTTCGGAAATGTTGGTAAATCAGTAGGCAACGGCTTGCCGCAGCAACCGGTTTCATCATCATGGTGATGTGGCGCCGGTTGCGCGGTCATGCGGGCTTACTTCTTTTCTGGTTCGGCAGCTGAATCAGCAGGCTTTTCTGTAGCCGGTGCTTCTTCTTTGGCGGCAGGGGCAGTTTCTGCAGCTGGCTTTTCTTCAGCAGCAGGCGCGGCTTCTTCCGTGGCCGAAGCAGCTGCAGCAGCAGGCGCGTCCTTTTTAAAGGCATCTTCAATTTTTATGCTGGCGCGCTCACGTAACTCGAGCAGTTTGGCATCCAGAATCGACTGGCGCAATTCCTGCTCCAGAGCCCCTTTGGCCTCTTCAAAGGTTGGTTTTTTACCTGCGCGCATGTCTTCCAGTTTAATGACATGCCAGCCAAATTGGGTTTTGACTGGTGTTTTGGATACTTCGCCAGGCTTCATGGCAAATACGGCATCGCCGAATTCTTTAACCATGTCGGCTTGCGAGAAATACCCAAGGTCACCGCCGCGACGGGCGGACGGGTCTTTGGAGTTTTCAGCAGCCAGCTTTTCAAAGCTGCCACCGGCAGACAACTTAGCGATAATATCCTTGGCCTTGGCTTCGCTATCCACAAGAATGTGGCGGGCATGGGCCTGCGATGCCAAAGGCTTGTCTTCGTATTTCGCTTTATAGGCGTCTTTCAGGGCTTCTTCTGTCAGTTTGCCTTCAAACAGCTTGCGCAAATAAGCTGCACGCAAAATCTGTTCTTCCGTAGCAGCCAGCTGGTTGTTAACGACAGGGTCTTTAACAATACCGTCACGCTTGGCGGCATCACCAATCAGCTTCATGTTGATATATTGCTCAACAAAAGCCGGAAGAATAGTGTCAACGCTTTCAGGCGGAACATTGGCGCCCAATTCCTTGATGGCGGCAGCAATATCGCTTTTATGAACGGTATCGCCATTGACCTTGGCAACAACGGTGTCCTTACCGACGATCAGGGCAGCGACTTCAGCTTCCGTCTTGGGGCCGAACTTGTGCAGGCCGCCGTTATTGGCGCTTACAGCGTAACCAAGGGCCACAACGGCAATAGCAATAGCCGAGGCCGTAATCAGCTTCTGGATTTTACCCGAGTTGCAGCAACCGCTTTTTTTGCCGTCCGTACCCGAACCGCCGCAGCAGCCAGCTGTTTTCTCGGTTTTGTCAGTTGAGCCGCCGCAGCAGCCGGCGCCGTGTTCGTGTGTCATGGTAAAATCCCTTTGTTTTCGCTTGGTAATAATGGGATGTATACTGATACCCCGCGCTCCCCTTGGCAAGCCCTGCCACAAATATGTCACAAGACTATTTGGCTGGGGTAGCTACACTCCGTTGGTTTTTACTATAGATTGACGCTTCGAGCCCCAGCTTCTATACGTTTGGGCCAGTATTTCGTGATGATTTTGAAGATTTTAGAAAGTTAAGAAAAACATGGTTTTATCCCTCGCAGCAAAACTGTTCGGCTCAAGCAACGAACGTACCCTCAAAAAGCTGTCCAAAACCGTGGCCCGCATTAACGAGCTGGAACCGCAATTTACCCCCCTGACAGATGAAGAGCTGCGCGGCAAAACAGCCGAATTTCGCGCCCGTCTTGAAAAAGGCGAACATCTGGACGCCATTCTGCCCGAAGCTTTCGCAACCGTACGCGAAGCATCCAAACGTGTTCTGGGCCAGCGCCATTATGATGTGCAGCTGATTGGCGGGATCATCCTGCATCAGGGCAAGATCGCCGAAATGCGTACCGGCGAAGGTAAAACTCTGGTAGCCACTCTGGCCGCCTACCTCAATGCCCTCTCCGGTAAAGGCGTACATGTCGTAACCGTGAACGATTATCTGGCCAAACGCGACGCTGAATGGATGGGCCGCATCTACCGCTTCCTCGGCATGGAAATCGGCTGCATCCTCTCCACAATTTCGGATGCCGAACGTAAAAGCGCCTACGCCGCCGACATTACTTACGGCACCAATAACGAATTCGGGTTCGATTACCTGCGCGACAACATGAAATTCCGCCTCGAAGACATGGTTCAGCGACCCTTCAACTTCGCCGTAGTTGACGAGGTCGATTCCATTCTGGTCGATGAAGCGCGTACCCCGCTCATCATCTCCGGCCCTGCCGAAGATTCATCAGGTCTATATATCAGGGTCAATGAAATCATCCCCCAGCTCAAGGCATCCCACTTCGAGAAGGACGAGAAAACCCGTACCGTCAACCTGACGGAATCTGGCGTTGAATTTGCCGAACAGAAATTGCGCGAAATGGGCCTGCTCGAAACAGGGCACCTTTACGATGCACAGAACATCTCGATCGTTCACCACGTCAACCAGGCCCTGAAAGCCCACAACCTGTTTGCCCGCGATGTCGATTACATCGTCAAAGGCGACAAAGTTATCATTATCGATGAATTTACTGGCCGCATGATGGAAGGCCGCCGCTATTCCGATGGCCTGCATCAGGCACTAGAGGCGAAAGAAGGCGCCAAGGTCGAAAACGAAAACCAGACACTGGCTAGCATCACCTTCCAGAACTACTTCCGCATGTACCCCAAACTGGCGGGCATGACGGGCACAGCCAAAACCGAAGAAGCCGAGTTTGAAGATATTTACAATTTGTCGGTCGTTGAAATTCCGACCAACGTGAACGTCCAGCGGATCGACCATAACGACCGTATCTACAAATCATATGCCGATAAAATCGCCGCGATCATGATTATCATCCGCGAAGCACACGCCAAAAGGCAGCCGGTTTTGGTTGGCACGACCAGTATCGAAAAATCTGAAATGCTCTCGGCCGAACTAACCAAGATGAAAATCGAGCATCAGGTTTTGAATGCCCGCTACCACGAGACTGAGGCTTACATCATTTCCCAGGCCGGCAAGCCCGGCGCTGTCACTATCGCCACCAACATGGCCGGCCGGGGGACAGACATTCAATTGGGCGGCAACTTTGAAATGCGCGCGGCACAGGAAATTCCGGCCGACGCAACAGACGAAGTGCGCCACGCAATGGAAGCGCAAATCAAAACCGAAATCGAAGCGGCCCGCGCCGAAGTGCGTGCTGCCGGTGGCTTACTTGTCATTGGTACCGAGCGCCATGAATCGCGCCGTATCGATAACCAGCTGCGTGGCCGTTCCGGCCGTCAGGGCGACCCAGGCGCGACATTGTTCTTCCTCTCGCTCGAAGATGACCTGATGCGCATTTTCGGTGCCGAACGTCTGGGTGCACTACTAGCCCACCGTAAAATCGGGCTGCGTGATGGCGAAGCCCTCTCCCACCCTCTTATTTCAGGCACGCTTAAAAAAGCACAAAGCAAAGTCGAACAGCAAAACTTCGAGATCAGGAAGAACCTGCTGAAGTTCGATAACGTCATGAACGACCAGCGCAAGGTTATCTACGAACAGCGCCGCGAGATCATGAACTCCAACGGCCTTGAAGAATTGGTGCGCGATATGCGCGCCGATGTTGTGGTTGATGTAGTCGAACGCGCCATTCCCACGGGTAGCTACCCCGAGCAATGGAATATCGAAGGCCTGAAAGCCGATATCGAACGCATCTTTAACTGCAACTTGCCCGTCGAAGTTTGGGCCAAAGAAGAGGGTATCGACGAAGGCAAGATGGAACAGCGCGTGCTAGACGCCGTTGACACCTTTATGGCCGAAAAAGTTGCCCGCACCGGCCCTGAAGTATTCCGACGCGTCGAAAAGGCCATTGTATTACAGCGTGTCGACAACCAGTGGAAAGAACACCTATTGATGCTTGACCATCTGCGTCAGGGTATCAACTTGCGTGCTTTCGCCCAGCGCGACCCGCTGAATGAATACAAGTCGGAAGCCTTCAACCTGTTCCAGTCCATGCTGGCAACCTTGCGTGAAACCATCACCCTCACACTTGCTTACGTTGAAGTCGACCCGACCGCAGGCACCTTAAACCTGATGCCTACAGCCAACCGCAAACTCATCGAAACACGGCAGGACCCTGCCCTCCTGCAGGGCGAGGAAGGCGATGACACCCAGCGCCCGACCTACAATGTCGCGATTGACCCTGAAAACCCTGCCACATGGGTAAACCTGCCGCGTAATGCCTCATGCCCATGCGGCTCGGGCAAGAAGTACAAGCACTGCCATGGCAAGGTACAAGTTGCGGGCTGATTACTTTCGCGTGAGCACGTAGCAATAAAGCCCTGTCATAAACGGCAGTGCCTGCATGATGAAATACAGCGCAGGCAAATGCTTTGATAGAAAACGCCCAAGCGGCGGTACCAGCTGCCCTTTGATTTTCTGTACGAACACAGTTTGGCGACCTATAGAAAACAGATCGTTCATGCGGGCGGTGTCGCAGGCTCTGTAGCCTTTGCGCCAGAAATCATAACGCCAGTCAAATATCAGTATTGTGCCGCCCGGCTTGGTAATACGCACCATTTCCTGTGCAATCGATCTGGCTAAATTCTGGTCGGTAATCTGCAGAAACATGGTTGATGACGTAACGACATCGAACGCGGCATCCTTGAAAAACTCCATGCGCGATGCATCGCCTTCAATGACCTCCACATGCTCTGGCAGGCATTCGCGGGCGTGCGCAATCCTGTCGGGGTGGATATCAACAATACTGAGCTGCTCGGGCTGGAACCCGAATTTGAGCAGGCTAAAAATACCACTGCCGCCCCCGCCACCTATATCGACCACTCTGGCAGTGCGGTCCACATGGCGGAAGGCTTCGATACGGCATTTTTCGTAGGCCAGAAGCTGGAAAAGCACGTCGGGGGCGAACACATCGTTACGCGCATTCCCCTTGGCCTTGTAGTAATCGGAATAGACTTTGGCCACTGAATCACTGTTTTGCATAATTGGTCCTGTATTGATGTATATATAGGTCACCCTGATGGAAGAATGCTTCTGCTAGGCAAAACGATCCCTTTAAAATCGGTCCCCCTAACTTTTATTTAACTTCAAATCCTTATACACTGGATGGGCATGATCACGCCTACCCGTCCCAAGGAATTGCCATACGAACCACAAAGCGCTTATGCGTTGGTGGTCTTTGGCCTGCGGTTCCTGTTCCAGCTATGGCCCTTCTGGCTAATGGGGCTAACCGCTCCGTCCGTTGTAGCATGGTGGACGGCGCTTGCCTATCAATCAGCCTCTCCCATGGCTCTATGGGCTGCCCCTTTTGTGAGGGTGGCTTATGCCGCCCTGTTTGTGCCGCTGGTCTTTACCCTTAAAAAGATCTCACTCACCAGTTGGAACAGCGTTGATGCCGCCATGGCAGGCCTGATCCTCACCCTTGTTGCAACCACATTCTCTACAGCCGCTGCAATTGCAGCCAGCCCTATAGGCTTTAATATCGGCATGCTGTCATCCCCCGCCTATTTGCAGTTGCTGGGCTTGGGCGTACTTACGTTTATCCTGCTCATTGCCGGGTATCGCGGCCCGATGGACCGTTGGCTATACGACCTAATTACACCAACACATAAGCCGCAGGCCGAAGGCGCAGCTGCAAGCCCCTACCCCGATGCCCCCAATATTGTAGGCACAATCAAAGCCCCGCCACCGGCCGAGCTACGGGATATTAATCCTGAAGTGCTATCAGCATCGCTTAAAAAGCGTGTCATCGGCCAAGATGTTATTGCAAACCAGCTCTCAAAGGCCGTAGCCCGCCGCATGGCACAGCAACGCCGGGGTAAGCCCGTATTCACAGGACTCTTCGCAGGGCCCACCGGCGTTGGTAAAACCGAGATGGCGAAAGCCGTTGCAGTTGGCTTACTGGGCAATGAAAAAACACTGTTCAGGGTTGATTGCGGCAACGTACTGGGCGAAGCAGGCCTCCAGACCCTGATTGGCGCGCCAACAGGCTATATGGGGTCCGATAAGCCGGGCGCACTCACAGCCCATGTGCAGCGTTTCCCCAATTCTGTCCTGTTATTCGATGAAATTGAAAAAGCTATGGGCCAGCAAGGCCAGCAAAGCCCGCTCTTCCGCCTTCTTCTCTCGTTACTGGACGAAGGCCGCTTCACAGAACAATCAACAGGCGCCACCATCGACGCTACAGGCTGCGTTATTTTAATGACGTCAAATGCCGCGCACAAAGCCTTGGGCGCCATTTATGAGCAATATAAGGAAGATGCTGCAGCGTTGACGCGCGCTACGAAAGACGAACTGCAAAGCTACTTCGCGCCCGAGTTTCTGGCCCGGATCGACCTTGTCACCAGCTTCTCCCCGCTTGATACGCAAGCACGCGGCAAGGTCATTGCCCAGCACATCGGGCGCATCGCACGCCAGTACGATATTACCGTCGCCAATATTGATGCAGGGCTCGTATCGCAAGGTCTTGTGCAGTGGCAGGCACTGGAAAGCTATGGCGCCCGCGAAATATTGCGCTGGCTCGAAGATGCCATTTCCGATGCCGTAATCGACGCCAAAAAGAAAAGCCTCAAAACCGTCAACCTTCAATGGAAAGACGGCGCCGTATTGGCCCTGCCCGCGCAAGCGACCAAAAAAGCTTGATCTATCAGCTTCAGCCTACGGCAATATCCAATTGATATATTTCCCATATATTATTTACAAAAACCTAATTTCTGTGTTACTTTAAAAAACCAAGGACGACAAAAGATCGCCTGGTGTGTGTGTAAATTATAACGGCGGTACTAAAAATGAAGGGTGTATACCACGCGAGGCGCAAGCCTGGCGCGAGTGTTGTGTCTGCCTACAGACCACAATATTCCGCGCAGAAGCAAACAGCTTCCAGACCTGCCCCTAAAAGGGCAACCCGCCGCGTGGACTATATTGCCCGCACCAAGGCAGGCGCAAAAAACAGCCTGACTGCTATTCTCGCTATCCTGTCCCAAAAGAACAGAAATCTTGAAACAGTGGCCACCATGCCCAAGTTTTCAAGACGCAAAACCATTGGCGCGCTGAGCGGCATCTTTCTGGCAACTGTTGGCGTATGGGAATTTGCATCCCGCAAAGCCGAAAATACCGAAACAGCCAGCCGTCCTGAAATTCTGACCCTGCTGCGCGATATGTTTAAACCGAAATCCTCGGACAGCGTAATCATCGCGCAGCCACGGGCAGCCGACAAAATTACCGAAGAAGGCGTGGTTATCCATTCGGTCCGCACAGTTTCATACCCATCGCTTAATGTCTCAGTCGACCCGCTGATGCCGCTCGCTGTAAGCCCCGAATTATATGAAGCGGCAAAGGTAGAAATTGCCACTTACCTGCGCGCTCAACGCGCAGAAATGGAAGCCCAACGCGCCAAAGAAGCCGAAGCCGCACGATTGAAAAAAGAAGCCGAAACCAAAGCTGCTGAAGCCCGCGCTGAAGCCGCGCGTCTTGCCGTCATTGAAGCCGCCCCCGTGTGCCAAAGCCCAATGCCTGGCGGCAACCTGTCTATCAATACATTCAGGTCTGCCGCACAAATGAAAGAATACGGCGTCACGCTTGATAGCCCACTCGCGATGACACCCGAGGGATGCAAAATCACAGTGCGTGCAGCATTAAGCGATGCACGCATAAGCCGCCTACCCTTCATTCCCAATAACCCCGAGCGCAGCAAACGCCTGTTTGAGCAATTCAAATCCTGCTTGGCCACAAATGGTTTCGAGAGCAAGCGCTTCATTTCAGCCGCACACGACAAAGGGCTGGTTTTCCCGCCAAGCCGTATCAGCGAACATGAAACAGCGCGCGGTGAAGGCCGCGGCATGGGGTATGACTGTTCCGTATCATGGGGACGCGACCGCGTTGATAACGCGCATATAGCCCGCCTGATGAAAAAGAAAAACCCAGTAATGCCCTCAGGCGACTGGGGCGGCGCCATGGGTGCTTTCCAACTCATGTATTTCGGGCTTGACGAACACAATATCGACAACCCGTTTGACCGCGCCGAAGCATCGGCTGGCGCACGCCGTTATTCGGCAGCATTGCAGCCACGTTGCGGCGGCCATGAAACGGGCGTGCGCATTTGTTACAACGGCGGGGTTGGCGCTTATTTTGCGGCAGTCGCCGCCTGCGGTAAGAAGGATATTCGGCCCGAATGTATTTCGAACAAACAGACACGCGCTTATGCGGGCGTAAAAAAACGCAAAAACACTGACGCTGCCGAAACAGAAGTAGCAACAGAGGATAAGCCAAAAACGCTAATGGACTTCCTGCGCGGCGATCCTAAACAAATGCCAACAAGCGCACTTTCATACAGTAACTGATTTTCAGCCTAACTGATCCTGCAGCTCATGGATCTTGATCCATCCCGCGGCACCGCGGTGCGGCACATAGCATATGGTCAGTTCAGCTTCCTCTGATTTATCCGTGAAATAGACGCGGTGACTTTTGCCCTTGAGGTAATTATCGACAAAACACCACACATCATCGCGGCCAGCTGCGGCACCGCGCACGGTAGCCTTACAAACCAGCAAGTCCGCAGCGTTGCGGGCCGAAACGGCCCGCACCACAATATCTGATTTTTCTATTGAATCGACTTCGTAAACAAGCATCGGGAGATTAAGCCGCGATAGCCTTTTTAACAGCCTCGCCCAAACCGGCAGGTGAATCAGCCATCACAAAACCGGCAGCTTTCATCGCTTTGATTTTGCCTTCGGCCGTATCATCACCACCCGAGATGATGGCACCGGCATGGCCCATACGTTTACCTTTAGGCGCCGTTACACCAGCGATGAAGCCGGCAATCGGCTTGCGGTTTTTCTGCTGCGTGTACCATTGCGCGGCATCAACTTCAGCAGGCCCGCCGATTTCACCAATCATGATGATGGCTTCAGTTTCAGGGTCTTTGAGGAACAGATCAAGCGCTTCGATGAAGTTCGTGCCGTTGACAGGGTCGCCGCCAATGCCAATGCAGGTTGTCTGGCCAAGACCCGCTGCGGTTGTTTGTGCAACAGCTTCATATGTCAGCGTGCCCGAACGGGAAACAATGCCGACTTTGCCGCGTTTATGAATATGGCCGGGCATAATGCCGATTTTGCACTCACCGGGCGTAATGACGCCGGGGCAGTTAGGGCCGATCAAGCGTGTGTTGGAACCGACAAGGGCTTTCTTTACCTTAACCATATCCAAGACCGGAATACCTTCGGTGATGCAAACAACCAATGGAATTTTTGCATCAATCGCTTCCATGATGGCATCAGCCGCGAACGGTGGCGGTACGTAAATGACCGAAGCATTGGCACCAGTCGCTTCAACTGCTTGTTGCACGGTATCGAATACCGGCAGGTCCAGATGCTTGGTGCCGCCCTTACCGGGGGTAACGCCACCAACCATCTTGGTGCCATAAGCAATCGCCTGTTCGGAATGGAACGTGCCTTGTGCGCCCGTAAAACCCTGGCAGATGACTTTGGTATCTTTATTAACCAGAACGGCCATTTATCTCTCCAATTTAGGTCATGAGGGGGCAGGAATCGCCCCTCCCAAAAAATCATCCCACTTATACTGTTTGCACTTGCGAATGCAAAGCCCCGTTTCACACAAAAAACCCGAAAACGAACCTTTAAATGCTGGAAATACTTGACTTGTTAAGATTTTCCATATTATAAATAATAACTTCAGATTTTATAAGGGTTCACATGGTATTCAGCACTACAGCGCAAAATATGGACGATGGCACCGTTTTGAAAGGCGAAGTCCTAAGCCCGCCATCACAAAAAGCCCATGCCCGCGCGGAACGCGCCAACAAGGCCAATCTGGTAAATGCCATTGAAAAGGGCAGTATCAAAACCCTTGTAGCCTTTGCCGACGCCAATTTCGATGCCATCGAAGCTTTCCACACTCGCCACCGTATGGCACAGATCAGCACTTATTTCGATAAATTGCTGGCTGATTTAAAATCAGCCGACGCCAAAAAAGCCGATTACGCCAAAAGCCACCTGCGCGATACACTGGCGACATTCGTAGAACACTCGGGCTTGGATATTACCGATTACGACCTTGGCCGCATGCGGATCCGCACAACATCGCCCGAGGCCGAACAGGCGAAAATTGATAACCGCACAGAACAACTTGAAAAAGCCCGCACAAGCGCGCTCAAAGGTTTCAAATCAATCGGCTTAGGCCTGCTACACGCATCCACCCTGCCCTTCTATGCGGTAAGTCACCCGCCAGTGGCTACGCTTAAGCGCACATTTTCGGCTGCATCCAATCTATCCATCAGCCCGCTCGCCAATTTCTGGGTTGCTGGTGCCAACCTTATTGGCTGGGGCCCAGTTACACGCCACGCCATGCTGGCAGGCGCCACCGCCATTGCAGGTGCCGCCCTGCTGATGCCTATCAGTGCCGCCCCACATGCTGAATTGTTTACATACGGCAAAATCACACCGGCAAGCTTCCTGCTTGCCTGCCGCGACAACCCCGCCACCATGCAAAGCGGTCGCCTGACAGCAGCTTTTGCCGTTGGCCTTGAAACGACGAACCCTGTGCGCAAACTCCATTACATCTCGGCGATGGAAAGCACAAAATTCGGCATATCGCCGGTTGCGACATATATCGTATCGATGCAGGAAACAGGCGGCGGGCGTGATGTAACTGCGCTTGAATCAACTGCGTCCGGTGCTTACCAGACCGTAACCTCAACCAAGCTCGACCAGCTTAAAAACTTCGCGCAGAAAACACCTTACTACCTTGATGCCCAACGCCGCCTTGCATCGAGCACACCCTATGAAGGCCGTGCAACCGATGAAACATTCATCGGCGCGATTGATGTTCTTGTTGCTGACTACCGCCGTAACCCTGAAACAGTTTTGCAAACGATCAAAGACGGTAAACTCAATCTCGCCTACCAAATGGCCATGAATAGCACAAACGACCCTGTTTTCTCGGGCCAGTTGATGGCGGCTGATTTGGCTAAAAACGCGCCTTACCTCTCATCCGAAAACCTTGAAGGCAAATCGCTAGCCGAAGTTGGCGCCGAAATCGCACGCTATTACCGCACGCATATGCTGGGTAAACAGGGCGCAGAGTTTTTTGAATATGTACTAGCCAACGCACCCGACACAAAAATGAATGACAATGCCGCCTTACGCGCACTTTACAAAAAGCATAACCGCGGTGCAAAACCCGAAACCGTTGCTTATTTCGCGAACTACCTGAAAGTCGCGGCCTCACGTAACCCTGCCGTATTTACAAATGGTGTGAAAACCACTGCAGCACAGGCCAGCGCAGGCTTTGACCGCTTTAGCGGCCAATGGTCAACGCCGGTTCTAGCCAAACTGGAAAAAACATTGGCGCGTGGTACAACCGGCCTTGAAATCTGCGCAAACGAACCGGAAACCATCCACGCTATTGTACCGGAAACCACAAACACGTTAGAAATCGCATCGCTGCGTGCAAAAATCCACTTGCAGGAAAAAGCTCCACAGGTTCTGACCTATGCGCGCGAAGGCCAGCAACTGGCTGCAACGGCATTCACCATTGCCAGCAACTGGTACACTGCCACATTCCCCGATAAGCAATCGCAAAACACCACAACGCAAACCGATGCTATTGGCGCGTTGATCCTTGAATCAGAGGCGACGCAAACGCAAACAAAAGCGCGGCAGGGTGGGCCCGCCGCGCGCTTGTAATCTAACTATAAAAGCGTCGATTAAGCCGCTTTTTTAGCCTGTTCGGTTGCCTTGACAATTTTGTCAGCCGCATCAGCCAGGTTATCAGCTGAAATAATAGGCAAGCCTGATTCCGCCAGAATTTTCTTGCCCAGTTCCACGTTCGTACCTTCAAGACGCACAACCAGCGGCACCGACAATTTTACTTCTTTGGCAGCAGCAATAATGCCGTTGGCAATGATGTCACACTTCATGATCCCGCCGAAAATATTGACCAGCACGCCTTTGACGTTGCTATCGGCCAGAATGATCTTGAATGCAGCCGTAACACGTTCGGTCGTAGCGCCGCCACCAACATCGAGGAAGTTGGCAGGTGTGCCGCCATACAGCTTGATAATATCCATCGTTGCCATTGCAAGGCCTGCGCCGTTGACCATGCAGCCGATTTCGCCGTCAAGACGCACATAGTTCAGTTCCCATTTATGGGCTTCTGTTTCCGATGCGTCTTCTTCGTTTTCATCGCGCATAGCTGCAATGTCGGGGTGGCGGTACATGGCGTTATCATCGAATGTCATTTTTGCATCCAGCGCCATGACATCGCCCTTGTCTGAAACGATCATCGGGTTGATCTCGACAATCGATGCATCCAATTCAACAAAAGCTTTGTAAAGGCTGGTGAAAAACTTGATGGCTGATTTTTGGGCAGCACCCGTCAAACCAAGGCCGAAAGCCAGCTTGCGGGCGTGAAAACCTTGCATGCCCATGGCTGAATCAACAGGCACCTTGATGATTTTTTCAGGGCTGTGTTCAGCCACTTCTTCAATATCCATCCCGCCTTCGGTCGACACCATGAAGGTGACACCACTTGTCGCGCGGTCAAGCACGACCGAGCAGTAGTATTCCTTGGCGATATCAACGCCGTCGGTCACATAAAGGCGTCTGACTTCCTTGCCTTCAGGTCCAGTCTGCTTGGTTACAAGCACTTGGTTCATCATGGCTTCTGCGGCTGCTTTCACATCCGCTTCCGATTTGCACAGACGTACACCGCCCTTGCCTTCAGGGTTGTTTTTGAATTTGCCGGCACCGCGGCCACCTGCGTGAATTTGTGATTTCACAACGTAAAGCGGCCCTGGCAGTTCTTTCACGGCGGCAACAGCCTCGGCCACATTCATAGCAGCAATACCTTTAGGGGTGGCAACGCCGTATTTGGTCAGAAGTTCTTTGGCTTGGTACTCATGGATGTTCATGAACAAATCTCCGTGTTTCGTCGGGAAATGTGTAGCACGCAGGCGCACAAAAGCAAACGCCGTTTCAGTCTAATTTCTATGTGAATTTTGCCTTACAAAGCACAGGTGGGTCTCCTAAGACCCATGGCCCCCGCTAAAAACACTTTTATTATTATGTGAAAATGTTTATTAAACACGGATCAAAAATACGTAAAATAAATTCTCAAGGCCTCCGCTTAAACTAAATCGAAGGACGTCGCTGCTGCACAGGGGGCGGCAACAGCAAGGGGGCGGCAGGCAGGGGTGCCATACCCAGCTCCTCGCGGTCCAGATTACCCATGATATGGCGTCGGTTGGCCTCGGCTCTCAGGTACATTGCGGTTTGGGGGGCACGCCGCCATTCCTTGAAGTCGACAAGTGTATTGAGATTCTTGTCCCCCTCTTCCTCAAGTTTGGTCAAAAGCGGCTTGTGTTTCTGATAGGCACGGTAGGCGTCGCCAAAGGCTTCAATAATACTGTTGCCCGTAACAAACCCCCCATTCGGTAATTTGACCGATGCTGAACCAGGCCAATAAGGGCGCATGGGCACGAGTGCGTAAGGGTCTGCAGCCAGTTTCTTGAGCGTGGCTTCAAGCCCATGTGCCACCATGGCCTTGTTAAATCGCTCCAGCCACTCTTTTGACTTCTTCATAGCCGCCATTGCATTTACGCAGGCATGAAGATTATCCAGCGCGTCTTTCGCAAGGCCCTTTTCAATCAAGGCGGCACGGTGCGTATTAGACAGTTCTTTTTCTGTGCGTTTCTCGTGAAGGGTAAAAACTTCATCCATCGAATTACGGATATCATCAACCGGCGACGCGTCTTCATCGCCATCATCCGTATCATCGAACATTAGCGACGGGTCTTCGGCGATCGCCTCTTCATAGGTTTTTTCGGCAAGACGCATATAGCCCACATTGGCCATGGAAAATGGCATACGCGCACGCACGGCCAGTATGTTGGCCTTGTGCACTTCAGTGCCCAGAAAATCGACAAGGCTTTCTGGTAAAATGCCAAGCTCGCGCTTATCGACTATGTACTGCACACCGGCTTCAACAATCTCTGTAGGTGCTGGCATGGCGTAAAATTGAGGGTCATCCAAATCGCGCTCACGGGGTAGCAGCATGTCAGGTGTGATGCAGCAGACTTCACAAAATTTTAAAATAAAAGCTACGTCAGGTTTTTCGTGCCCGTTAATAACAGTGTCGATCATCCGCGCAGGCGTAAGGCGCGGCAACGATAAAGGCCAAGCGCCCGTATCACAGCGATCCTGCAAATCCATTTCATAGGCCAGTGTTTTGGCATCAACGCCGCATGTATACATCCATGCGTAATACGGGTTCACCCCTGCATTGATAAGGTCTGGCGCGCCAAAAGGTTGGTCAGGATTCATGAAAGCCTGCGCAACCACCTCGGCCAGGCGTTTGATGATTTCCATGTAGCCCTGTCCTTATATTTTTTTGTCTTTCCATATTGATAATATAAACCGACCGTATGGGCAATAAAAAACCCGCGCAAAACTGTGCGCGGGCTTTTGGATTTTTAAAAGTGATTAAGCGGCTTTGCCAATTTTATCGACAGCTTCAACCAGGCCTTTAACCGCATTGACCGAATGGTCAAACATGGCTTGTTCTTCAGCATTCAGCGTAATTTCGATGATTTTCTCAACACCGTTTTTACCGATGATGCATGGCACGCCGATGTAAAGGCCGTTAACGCCGTATTCTCCGTTCAGCTTGGCAGCGCAAGGCAGTACGCGGCGTTTATCACGTAAGTAGCTTTCGGCCATGGCAATCGCGCTGGAAGCCGGTGCATAGAATGCCGAACCGGTTTTAAGCAAGGCCACAATTTCTGCCCCGCCATCGCGTGTACGCTGAACCATGGCATCAAGTTTCGCCTGTGTGGTCCAGCCCATTTTGATGAGGTCTGGCAGTGGAATGCCCGATACAGTTGAATAGCGAACCAGCGGCACCATCGTATCGCCATGGCCGCCAAGCACGAAGGCATTGACGTCTTCGACCGAGACTTTGAATTCTTCAGCAAGGAAGTGACGGAAACGGGCTGAATCCAGCACGCCAGCCATGCCGACAACTTTTTCAGGTTTAAAGCCGGTTGCGCGCTGCATGACTTCAACCATCGCATCCAGCGGGTTGGTGATGACAATAACAAAAGCATTCGGGGCGTATTGTTTGATACCTGCGCCAACCATATTGACGATACCAGTGTTGATACCGATCAGGTCGTCACGGCTCATACCCGGCTTGCGCGGAATACCTGCGGTGACAATCACAACATCGGCGCCTGCGAGGACGTCGTAATTGTTGGAGCCGGTAATGGAGGCATCGAAGCCTTCAACGGGTGCAGCTTCAGCAATATCGAGGCTTTTGCCCTGCGGCACACCTTCGGCGACGTCTACCATGACGATATCGCCTAATTCTTTGAGACCTGCCAAAAGCGCCAGCGTACCGCCGATTTGTCCTGCGCCTACCAAACCGATTTTCGCGCGTGCCATTCTATACTCTCCGTTGTTGGTATGTGTTTTCGAGTCACACGAAAACTACCCCTCAAACTACGTCAGCACAAGGGGGCTCAACCAGCGTCGCGCACCGGTACAGACGGTATATGCGTAATCCTGCCCGTGATGATACGGCGCACAGGCGCCAGCGCATTACCGATACGCAGCAAGGCATCCCGTGCCATACGGGCGGGGCGGCGGTCATCGGTATAGAGTTTGACGATGGCATTGGTAGCCAAATACAGCGGCCTTGTAGCCTTTCTGTGGGCGGTATTATAACGGCTCAGCACGGCGTTACTTCCGAAATCAAGCCCGTTGGCAACAGCATCTGCAATCTCGGCTACCAGTGTTTCCGCCCCTAGAATACCAAAATTGAAGCCATGGGCTGTTACAGGGTGCATGCCTACGGCAGCATCCCCAACAACGGCAAAGCGGCGGGCATAAAAGCGGTCGGCATAAACTGCAACCAGCGGGTAAGCATGCTTTTTGCCCACAATCGTCATATCGCCGAAGCGGCCCTCGAAACGGCGGGTAATATCGGCATTAAACTCAGCATCACTCATACGCATGACAGCATCCGCACGGTCAGAGGGCAATGTCAGCACGACTGATGCTTCACGTGCCGTCACAGGCAATACCGCTAACGTCTGGTCATATTGGAAACATTCATAGACGGTTTCATCATGCGCATCGGTGTGACCCATGCGGCAAACGATGCACACGCGACCAAAATCATTCATACGGGTCGAGATACCCATTTTACGCCGCGTCTCTGAAAAACGGCTGTCAGCCGCAACAATCAGGCGAGCATGAACGCGCTTGCCTTCCGAAAGTTCAAGCGTGCCGCCCGTATTGTCAGTGGTGAGGTTTGTAACCGATACCCCTGTCATCAGCGTTACATTTTTGCAGGCCTCAAACGCATCGAAAGAAGCCTTACGTATCAGGTTATTAGGCACCAGATACCCCAGCAAACCATCAGGGTTACTGGTATCATTTTCAAAATGCAGGCTGTAGGGCGATGTGCCGTTAAGCACGCGTGCACGACGGATGGGCGCATCAAGCGCAGCCGGAATACGGTTAAGTATACCAAGCTTATCAAGGGTCGTAATCGTCCGATGTGTAAGCGCAGTATCGCGCCCGTCATAAGCAGGGTTCGCCAAAGCTTCATAGGGCTGGCGCTCGATAACCGCGACCTTCAAACCCTGCGCATCCAACATACAGGCCATGGCCAAACCCGCCGGCCCCGCACCGATAATCGCGATATCATACATGCTACGCCCCTTATTTAATGGTGCCCCTTGCATATGAAGGTCAAGCTAGTCGCATTCCAATATTAGTCAAATGCAAGCGCAAGAAATCATATAACCGACACGAAATGTAAAAGCATCATGCGCCTATACAATATGCTTCGTAAACTATTTGATGCATGCACATAAAAAAACCAGCCAATAGGCTGGTTTTAAAGCATAAAAACTTTAGATGTATTAAGCAGCCTCGCGCTGCCCTGGCGTTATGCCTGCTTTCATCAGCGTTTGCATTTCGCGCGCAGCCATCAATGTTTTAATAGCATCAAGCTGGCCATATTCATTGGCTATATCAAGTGCGGTACGGCCCAACTCGTCTGTCACCACAACATCGGCACCTTCAACAACCAATACGCGGATTTTTTCTTTATCGCCTTTTTGGGCGGCTTCCCACAGGGCTTTCTGCATGTCGTTCTGATTCATGTGCTCACACCATCTTTTTGATTTTGATGGCTAACTTAGGAAAAAAGCAAACCTATGTCAACTTTTTCCCGCAATCACAGGCCAAAACGCTGCCAGAAGCCGCGCTCTTCCAAGGCTGTCATGAAGTCATCGGCAATATTGCTACCGCCTGCGCCATTCCCCCGCGCTCCCATGATGGACTGTACAAAAGAACGGTCAGGCGCGAATTCGATCAACCGCACTTTGTCGCCATATTTTTCATGCATAACGCCGCGCAAATCGCCAATCGCATCGACAATGCCCAGCGGTATGGCAGCAGCACCGGTCCAGATATCACCTTCAAACAACTCGGCATCCTTGCCTTTAAGGCGGTTGGCGCGGCGTTCCTTGACCCAGCTTATGAACTGCCCGTGAATATCGGCCTGTAAGGCTTTCAGGCGGTCAACATCGTGTTTTTTCTCAGGGCTGAAAGGATCAAGCATCGCTTTGTCGCGGCCCGACGTATGGATACGGCGCTTAATGTCATAACGGCGGATGAAATCTTCAAACCCGAAGCCGGCAGCAATCACGCCGATCGAGCCAACAAGCGAACTTGGCTGCACGTATATTTTATCGGCAGCACAAGCCAGCCAATACCCGCCCGATGCCGCGACATCCTCAACAAAGGCAGTGAGCGGCACCTTCTTAACCTGTGCGCATTGGCGGATAACACCCGCGAGCAATGAGCTTTGCGCGGGCGAGCCACCGGGCGAATTGATGACGAGAGCTACTTCACGCACATCTTTTAAATCGAACGCGTCCTCGATTGCGCTAACAAAACGCGCATATGAGATACCGCCGCGGCGCTGGCCACCATCGGCAATAACACCCGATAAGCGCACAACGGCCACTTTGGGCCTGCGTTCGACAAAATCACCGATAAACGGCAAATCGCTGAGAAAATCCTTCATGCAAACCATCATAGCCACCCCGTTTAACAAGTCACCACTGTAAATACGGCGTCTTTTTTGTTAAGATGTGCAAATGCGACTATCCACACTTACACTACTGGTTTTAGCGGGGCTTGGTTTATCCGGCTGCGCCAACACGCTTGAAGGCATCCATAAGGATACCGAACGCGCGGGCGATAAGGCACAAATAATCTCACAAACGCTGATCGCGCCCTAAGCCAACGGCGCGGCCTTCCTTAAAAACACTTCGGCATCCGCCGTCCAGCTGCCATCAGCCTGATGCAGCACGATACCTGCATGGATTTTTGCGGGCGTGCGCCTGTTTTTGAGCGCCCGGATAACGATCCGCGATGCAGCATCCCCCGCGCGCGGGTGCAGCGGCCACAACTCGACCCCTCCAAAACGAACGCCCAGAGCCTGAATAATCTTATCGGCATGGTCCGCGCGATGGATAAGCGTGACCGAACCTGCAGGCTTGACCACGCGCTGCAAACAATCCACCCAGTCACTTAGGCGCGCATCATCGGGGCTAAGGCCTACCTGCTTTTTCCTGATGGGGTCAGGGCTTTCATACCATGTCCCTTCCTGCATGTAGGGCGGGTTGCAAACAGCATGGTCGAAAATATCGGGCCCCAGCCGCGTTTTGTCGCGCACATCGCCTTCAATGAACACCGCGTTATCCTGCCAGCCGTTCAACGCGGCGCTTTGACGCGCATACTCAAGTAGCGGGCCCTGTATATCGAGACCTGTCAGTTGCGCTGCCGGCACACGGGCCAGCACGCAAAAACCGGCAGCCCCCGTGCCGCAACCCAAATCCAGTATATGGTCGCCAGCATGCGCGGGCACGCAGGCAGCCGCCATCACGGCATCAAGCCCTGCGCGCAGACCCGCCATAGGTTGCAGCAGCCTAACCCTGCCATCAAGCAGGGTTGTTTCATCAAATTCCGAAGGGTTTGCCTTTGGCATACATTCCCATTAAAAGAAGTTCATGACTGCCTTGAAGCACAAGCAACCCGATGGGTCAATGACTGCGCAATCCCCTCTCGACCGCATGGCGACCATGCTAGGCGCGGAAATGACCGCGACCAACGCCCTTATCTTGGACCGGATGCAGTCCCATATTCCACTGGTTTCGCAACTGGCAGCCTACCTGATTGCCGCTGGCGGCAAACGCATCCGCCCTCTCCTTACCTTGGCGGCCTGCAACGCCTGCGACCCTAGCGCCAATGCGCGCGGCCTTGCCGCCGCTGTTGAATTTATCCATACAGCCACGCTTTTGCATGACGATGTTGTCGACGAAAGCGCCCAGCGCCGCGGGCAGGCATCGGCCAATATTATTTTCGGCAACAAAGCATCGGTACTGGTGGGTGACTTTTTATTCGCCCGCGCGTTTGAACTGATGGTCGAAAGCAACGATATCCGTATCCTCGATATTCTGGCACGCGCATCGCGCGTGATATCGGAAGGCGAAGTGTTGCAAATGTCCCTCACCGGCAATATCGACATCACGCTCGATCAATACGCCGCGATTATCGAAGCCAAAACCGCCGCCCTGTTTGCTGCCGCCTGCCATGCAGGCGCACTCGCAGCCAAGGCCGATGACGCAACGGCTGAGGGCTGGCGCCTTTATGGCCACCACCTCGGCATGGCCTTCCAGATTGTTGATGATTTGATTGATTATGCACCTGACGGCATCGCCATGGGCAAAGATGCAGGCGATGATTTCCGCGAAGGCAAAATGACATTGCCGGTTATTCTGGCCCTTCAAAAGGCCGATGATACGCAGCGCACCTTCTGGGCACGCACCATGCAAAGGCATGACCAAACCCCAGCAGATTTAATAACCGCGCGAGAAATTATTGCCAGCCACGGCACCATTGCCCAAGGGCGCGCAACTGCGCAAAACCACATTGAAGCCGCGCGGGCCGCGATTGCCGCCCTGCCCGTGACGCCAACCGCCAAAGTACTTGATGAATTACTTGACTTTGTAGTCGCACGGGACCATTAATACCGCCGTTTTTTCCCGCAGTAATGCTTCCGCGTCGGGGCATAGCTCAGCCTGGTAGAGCGCTACGTTCGGGACGTAGAGGCCGGAGGTTCGAATCCTCTTGCCCCGACCATCTTTTTCACAGATCAACTCTTTAATCAGGCGTGGTTCCTGCCAGCGTTTTTTTTATGATTGGCAGAATGTTTTTGACCATGACATCCACACCTTCAAGCGTCGGATGAACGCCGTCACCCTGATTTAAATTCGGATTCATGGCGACCCCTTCCAGGAAAAAGGGATGGAGGGGAATATTGTATTCTTTTGCAAGCGCGGGATAAATATCGTCAAATTTTTTCTGGTACACTGCCCCCATATTCAGAGGGCTGCGCATACCCACAAGCAGCGCCTGGATTTTCTGATCTTGCAACTTTTTCAAAATAGCCGCGAGATTTTGCCGTGTAAGTTCAGGGTCGAGTCCGCGCAGCATATCGTTGGCACCGAGAGCGACAATAACCAAGGTCGGTTTCTGAGGCCCGTCAATCGCCCAATCCACACGGGCGAGACCGCCTGACGTCGTATCACCCGAAACACCCGCATTATCAACGCGTACATTTAGACCGGCATCAATCAGGGCGGTCTGCAGTCTTGATGCAAAACTCTGGCCACTTTCAAGACCGTAGCCAGCGGTCAGGCTGTCGCCCAGCGCCACAATACGCAATGGCTCTGCGGCCGCGACGCTAAAAGGCAGAAAAAGGCACGTGATTAAAAAAAGAAGATGCCGCATTGTTTTTCCAAATATAAGGTTACATCTATAACGATACAAATAATGGCTTCACAGACGGGGATCATGGTACTGCAATTACAGGATATTCACCTCAGTCTGCCAGGATCTGCAGGTATTGTGCCCATTCTTTATGGCGTTTCAATGGCGCTACCGCAGGCAAAATCGGTGGCTATTATTGGCCCATCAGGTTCAGGTAAAACATCGTTATTACTGATATGCGCCGGTCTGATGCGTCCGGTCAGCGGTAAAATCATTTTCGAGGGTGAAGATATAACAGCCTTTGATGAAAACGATCTTTCCACCCTGCGACGCGATCATATCGGCATTGTATTTCAGAATTTTCACCTGATACCGACAATGACGGCGCTCGAAAATGTCGCTATTCCCTTAGAACTTGCCGGGATCGAACACGCATCAGATCGTGCAGCAGAAACTTTGGGCAGTGTGGGGCTAGCACATCGCCTGACCCACTATCCGTCGCAACTATCAGGCGGAGAACAACAGCGCGTTGCGATTGCACGCGCGCTGGTCATGAAACCGCGCCTGATTTTGGCGGATGAACCTACGGGAAATCTGGATCAGGACACCGGCCGGGCCATTATGAAGCTGCTGTTCGACCGTGTGAAGGCGCAGGGCGCTACACTGGCGCTGGTCACACACGACCCTGCGCTGGCCGCGGCATGTGATATGCAGATTCATATCAAAGATGGCCGCGTGGTCGGCGCATGAGCCCACAAACCCTTTTGCCGGTGCGCTATGCCTTGCGGGATCTGCGCGGGGCGCTGGGGTCTTTTAGGATAGTGCTGATGTGCTTGGTGCTAGGGGTAGCTGCCATTGCATCGGTCCAGTTCATCAGCCGATCAATGCTGGATTCGATTGAGCGCGACGGCCGCACTATTCTTGGGGCGGATGTCATTATCCGCAATCTGAATATACCTGCCCCCCCGCCATTGCGCGCATGGTTTGAAGCAAAGCAAGCAACTTTGAGTGAAAGTATAGAAACCCGCGTCATGCTGTCGAATGCGAAGACGCTGGACAACACGCTGGTAGAACTTAAGGCCGTGGACGATGCATATCCTTTATACGGCGCATTCAAAACAGATGCCGGAAGTGATCTTGCCCCGTTACTAGATGATAAGGGTGTGGTGCTTGATCCCGCGCTGAAGGATAGGCTCAATCTTTCGATCGGTGACACCGTGACGCTGGGCCAGACGCAGTTTACCGTGCGCGGGTTTATCTTGAATGAACCTGATCGGGCCGGAGGGGCGCGCTTTGGCTTGGCGCCGCGCGTCATTCTGTCTACGGCAGGTATACAGGCGACCGGCTTGCTCAGTACAGGCAGCATGACGGCCTATGATCTGCGCGTGAAGCTGCCGGGGCCCATTAATTTTGAAGTGATGCGCGAACAGCTGAAAAAGGATTTTCCTAATTCCAACTGGCGGATAACGGACGCCGATAACGCATCCCCGCGGATCACATCTTTCATCAACCGGCTGATGCTGTTTTTGACGCTGGTGGGCCTTTCAGCGCTTCTGATCGGCGGCATCGGGATTGGTAACGGCACACGCGCACATCTTGAAACACGCATCAAAACCATTGCCGTATTGAAAACACTGGGTGCCACCCCGGGTACTATTGAGCGCATGTTCTTGTGCCAGATAACGCTTGTCGGCGTGCTTGGCACCATGCTTGGGCTATTGCTGGGGATGGTCGCACCGTTTGCGGTCATGCCGATGCTTTCCAGCCTGCTGCCGTTTTCGGTTCAGCCTGTGCTTTCGCTCACGGGCATATTCGTACCTTTGTTGTTCGGGCTTCTTGTAACTTTCGTTTTTGCCCTGTGGCCGCTTGGGGAGGCGGTACGCAGTTCCGCACTTGAATTATTCCGCGCTACTGCCGGGCCTGAGCGCCCTAAGCCAGCCCGTCATTTTAAAGCGGCAACAATTATTCTTTTGCTGATCCTAGCAGGGCTTGCAATCGGCAGCGCGCGGGATACGCGTTTTGCCATGTGGTTTGTTGTCGGTGCGATGTTCTGCCTAGTTGTATTCTGGTGCTTGGGGCACGCGCTTGCATGGCTAACAAAACGGATGAAGGCGCCAAGTAATCCCGCTTTGCGGCTGGGGTTACGTAATCTGCATCGTCCAGACAACGCGACAGCCAATACGCTTGTATCTCTGGGGCTGGGGCTGACAGTGCTGATGAGCGTGACACTGATCGAGCTAAATCTGCGTGACGGCATTATTCAGAATCTGCCCAAAGACGCACCCGCCTTTTTCTTTTTAGACATTCAGCGCGATCAAAAAGACGCGTTTGAAAAACTACTGACTGCACAACCAAGCGTGCATACACTGAAATTTTCTGCAAACCTGCGCGGACGTATTGTGTCAGTCAATGGCGTTCCTGCCGAAGATGCGCTCAAAGACGATTCTGAACGCTGGCTGCTGCAAAATGATCGCGGTTTTACCTATGCCGATTCATTACCTGCGCATTCGGAAATCCTTCAAGGTGCGTGGTGGCCGGCGGATTATGATGGCCCGCCGCTAATTTCGGTGGTTGAAGATGTGGCGCGCGGTTTTGATGTAGGCCCCGGCGACGAGATCACCGTCAATATTCTTGGCCGCGACATTACAGCGTCCATTGCGAATGTGCGCAGCGTGAACTGGATGAATTTTACCATCAATTATGCCATTACATTCGCACCTGGCGCGCTAGAATCCGCGCCACATGGATGGCTTGCCACCGTGGTGGCGGACCCTGCGCGGGAAGCCGGTATTCAGCGCACCTTGGGCGCGGCTTTTCCAAATATCACGATGATCCGCCTGTCTGATGCCGTGGCGGCTGCCGGTGGTATTCTAGGCAATATGGCCACTGCAGTGCGAGCCATGGCAATGATCGCAGTAATTACCGGCATTCTAGTTCTTGCCGGTAGCCTAGCCGCGACACGCACACAACGCCTTTATGACACCGTGATTCTGAAGGTCCTTGGCATCCCAAACCGGACATTGCTTTTAGGGTTTCTGGCTGAATTCGGATTGCTGGGCGTATTGGCGGGCGCGGTCTCGTTGTGTCTTGGTGCGCTCATATCATGGGCAGTGCTGGTGCCTTTGATGGATCTTGGCTGGCGTTTTTACATGCTTCCAGCGCTTTTAACGGGTCTGGCCGGTTTTATACTGACGCTGGGTATAGGCTGGGCAGTTACAGGCCGGGTTTTATCAATGTCTGCTGCTCCGCATCTTCGTAATGAATAACAGTAATAATAGCGGAGCTGCATTTTGCTGCTGCCTGACATAAGTACTTGATCAATTGCGCTTTGAATTTCTGCAGAAATTGATTGGCAAGGCCGTGACCAGATAGGCCATGTGGCTTTATAAAAAGCGCGCTTAACGTAATACAAAAAATAAAAACATCGCTGATAGATGCCAAAGGCCCTTTTCTACTTTAGACTGAATCGGGATTGGCTAAAGGTGTCGTAAAATGGCAGAGAAAATAAAAGTTCTTCATACAAATTCATCTCTGGATAATATTCAAAAAATCTCGAATACAGCGACGCCGCACAAGACAGCCTTAGGGTTTGCCTATGTCTCCCCTTATCTCGATTTTGCAAAAACCTTAGAAAAGTTAAAAAATGAACTCGGCACCCTTCCTTTAATTGCAGTAACCACATCGGGCGAATTATGCGCCGAAAAACAAGGGCAGCCGCTTTATATTGCCGCAACACCTGAATACGATAGTATCGTGCTGCAGCTCTTTCCGGATGACCTGCTACAGAATTTCCAGATTTTAACAATCCCGCTCCATAACGAGGATATTCGCCAAGGCCATTTCTCCATGCCTGCTGCCAAACGCGTGGGCATGATCACGCAAGAACTAAAAAAACAGCAGCTTTCTTTTGAGATTGACGTACGCGATACAGTCGCTTTCGTTCTTATTGACGGATTATCTTCTTGTGAAAACTATTTCATGGAAGCCGTTTATCTATCCGACAAATTTCCTTGCATGTTTATTGGCGGCTCAAGCGGCGGCAAGCTCGACTTCAAAAAGAGCCTAATTTTCGCCAACGACCGCGTTCTAGAGAATCACGCTGTTATAATTCTTATGAAATTAGCGGCCGGACGCTCATATTCCGTGCTCAAATCCCAAAATTTCAGAGACGAACAAATAAAGTTAAACATAGCCGAAGCTGATACTGCCCGACGCTGCGTATACGCGACCTACGATTCAAAAACCGGCCTTAAAAAGCCCTTCGCCCACCATCTGGCCGAACTGCTAGAGGTTGACGTTGCATCACTGACCGATGTTCTGAAGAAAAAGACTTTTGCAGTTATGATAAATGATGAATATTACGTGCGTTCGGTATCAGGTATTAATCCCGCAACAGGCACTATTACGTTTTTTTGCGATGTCAATGAAGGCGAGGAACTTGTTCTTGTAAACGCTGAAAACTTTGAACAACGAACCTATCAAGATGTTGAAAAAACGCTAATCCAACGTCCTGAACCTCTGGGCGCAATTCTAAATGATTGTATTTTAAGGCGCGTGAACAACAATGTTGATAGCGCCAATATCAATAGTTGCTGGCCTATGCCCGTAGCAGGGTTTTCTACGTTTGGCGAAATATTCGGCATAAACGTGAACCAGACCCTGAGCGCACTTGTCTTTTATGACACATCGCAAGCGCCGAATGCACAAGACCCGCTTTTTGCGCAATTCCCATTATACTATAAAAATTTCTGCGAATATTTCTCCAAAAGGCGCAACAACGCACAAAAAAACCTTGAGGAAAAAGAAGCGCAAGCCAGAAAGATCCTTAACGACGAAGCGCTTACGAATATAGCTAAAATGGGTATAATCACGGCCGACGAAAACGGCATCATACTTTCTACAAACCGGGCTGTTTTTGATATCTTTGGCTACACTCAGGAAGAACTGGCAGGAAACAGCGTAACTTTGCTGATGACAGAGTCCGATAGCCATTCACACAGCACTTACATCAACAGCTACTTGAATAGTGGGAATGAAAAAATTACCGAAGCGGGGCTGGAGGTGCTGGCGAAGCGCAAAAACGGATCCACATTCCCCATGCATCTGAACGTAAGTAAAACAACGGAAGACCAACAAATCCGTTTCATATCGATATGCCGTGACATAACTTCACAAAAAGAGCTTGAGAAAACCCTCCAAAAAGAAATGGCTCAAGCAAAAGACGACAGCATAGCGAAATCTGCTTTTCTTGCGCGCATGTCACATGAATTGCGCACACCCCTGAATGGTTTGCTAGGCATGTTACAGCTTCTGGGCGATATGCACTTAAATCAGGAACAGCAATACCTTGTAAGCAATGCGCTCAAATCAGGCCAATCCCTTCTCGATACCGTAAACGACGTGCTTGATATCTCAAAAATCGAGGCCGGTGCCATTAACCTCGAAAACATAGGCATGGACCTAAAAGAAATTCTATTAAGCATAAGCGATATATTAAAATTACTGGCGACCCAAAAGGGGCTTTATCTGCGTTGTGTAATACCAGATGATCTACCTGCTGTTGTCGGCGACCCCGTACGTATTCGCCAGATATTTATGAACTTTATTGGAAACGCCATCAAATACACCTCAGCCGGAGGTGTCGAAGCCGAAATACGCATTCTTGCCCGATCAAAAGCTGACATCCATTTGCGGTTCGAAGTGCGCGATACGGGAATAGGAATATCGCCCGATAAACTCGACCTCGTATTTGAAAGATTCATGCAGGCTGAGCTATCAACGACAAGAAAATACGGGGGTACCGGTCTGGGCCTTGCCATTACCAAACATCTGGTAACCCTGATGAATGGAAAAATCGGGGTTAGCAGCAAGGAAAACGAAGGTTCATGCTTCTGGTGTGAAATAACCATGCCGATAACCGACAGCGTCTATCAGGCACGTTATAATGAAACAGAACTGAGAAAAATATCCAATATACCTGCCGACCAGGCACGGGTTCTGGTGGTTGAAGACAGTGAAATGAATACGCTGGTTGTAAAAAGCGCCCTTGCCAGATTTGGCATTATTAATGCCACATATGTTGAGAACGGAAAACTAGCGGTAGATGCTTTTGAAAAGACACCTTTTGACGTCATCCTCATGGATTGTTTCATGCCGGAAATGAACGGATACGATGCCACTCGCGCAATACGGGCACTCGAAAAAGAAAAACTTACCCATACGCCCATCATAGCAATGACAGCCAACGCGCTAGCCGGTGAAAAAGAAAAATGCTTCCTTAGCGGCATGGATTACTACATGGCCAAACCCCTCAACCTTGCTGAATTGAGGGGCCTGTTAGAAAAATGGATTGATATTTCCGCCGCAGTGAAAGCCGTCTAATTACGGCATCTTAATTAACCATAAAAAACAAAATACTCACATTCGTCATAACACCTACAAACGCTTCGGAAAAACTTGAAAAACCTCTTTGTATCGGTCAAAGTCCAAATGAAAAATTGATATCAATCTAAAACTAAAATTACACATAATATCCTTACGCTTTATCAATTCTTTTTAGTCACAATTATATATCCGCACACTCCAGATTTATCAGACAGGAAACAGAAGTTTCATGAAAAACGTTTCTATTAAAATCAAGTTCATTACGGCCTTTGCCATTCTTGTACTGGGCGTAATCGCACTGGGGGCGGCCTCTTTCCATTCACTCAGCAAAGTAAAGTATGACCTAGACACCATAGCGACAAATTGGATGCCAAGCATCGAACTGTCGCTGCGTGTAGCAAACGGGCTTGCAGCCGTACGCCGCACACAAGGGCAGATCCTCATTCCGCAGGCAGAAGAAAAA